>BBPE01000985.1_pt2 | contig 15428 bp, 14 predicted proteins | sample 1344301 | NCBI WGS metagenome assembly BBPE01 (sample SAMD00019089, study PRJDB2971) | groundwater metagenome | isolation source: The Cedars highly-alkaline
GCGCATCGCGCAGCGCTTTGCCGCCATGCTGGAGCAAGGCTTTATCGACGAGGTGCGCGCCCTGCGCCAGCGGCCCGAGCTGCACTCCGGCCTGCCCGCCCTGCGCAGCGTGGGCTACCGCCAGGTGTGGGAAGCGCTGGATGCGCTGGCCGCCAGCGGGCGCAGCAGCTTCACCGCGCCCGAGCGCGCCGCCCTGGCAGAGCGCGGCACCAGCGCCACGCGCCAACTGGCCAAGCGCCAGCTCACCTGGCTGCGCAGCCTGCCGCAGCGCCAGCTGCTGGCCTGCGAGCAGCCCGACTTGCTGCCAGCGGCCTGCGCGCTGCTGGAGCGGGCGGGCTTGCCGCGCTGAGCCTGAACAAGCTGAGCGCGACTGAGACGAGCGGTTGCTGAGCCAGCCCGGTGCTATCCGGCTGAGGCCGGTGCCCGCACCAAACTCCGCCGCCCCACCCCCAGCGCCACCCCGATCGAGAGCAGCAGCACCAGAGCGGCCCCGGCCAGCGTGGCGGCGTACCAGCCGCGGTCCATGAGCACGCCAAAAATCAGCGGTGCAATGGCAAAACCCACGTCCAGGCCCGAATACACCGTGCCATAGACGCGCCCGGTGGCCCCCTTGGGCGTGGCCTGCTTGATCAGCAAGTCGCGGCTGGGCGCGGCAATGCCCACGGCAAAGCCCGTGGCCGCCAGCAGCAGCATGGTGCCCCATCCGCCCAGCCAGCCGCTGGCGGCCAGCAGCAGCAGCAGCGCGCCCGCGCCCATCGAGGCCCCCACCACCTGATCGGTGCGGCGCGCCTGCGTGGCCACGAAACCGCCCACCAGCATGCCCAGCGCCCCGCACACCATGTAGGCGCTCAGCGTCAGCGTGGCGGCCTCCAAGCTCACGCCGTGCAGCGCCTTCAGAATGGAGGCCGAGTAGTTTTGCACCACGCCCAGTGTGAGCGTGGTGAGCAAGAAGAAGGCAAAGCACCACCAGATCACCGAATGGCGCAAAAAAGCCAAGTCGCCCCCGGCTGGCGCACCCGCCGGACGGCGCAGCACCTCCGACTTCAGGTGCTGGCGCTGCCACAGCAAAAGCAAAAACACCAGCAGGTACAGCCCGGCGGCGGCGAGGTAGGCGCTGCGCCAGTCCAGCCACATCGACCAGCCGACCAGAAACACCGGCGCCAGCGCCCAGCCCAGGTTGCCGCTGATGCCATGCACGCTGTAGGCGTGGCCCAGCCTAGAGGACGAAACGCGTTGGTTGAGGATAGAAAAATCGACCGGATGAAAAGAGGCATTGCCCAAGCCGGCCAATGCCGCCACCCACAGCAAGGTGCTGTAGCCCTGCGCTTGGGAAGCCAGCAAGGCCGCGCCCATGAACAACAGCAGCGAGGCAAACAGCACCGGCCGCGCCCCAAAGCGGTCCACCACAAAGCCCGAGGCCGCCTGCCCCAACCCCGAGACCGTAAAAAACAGCGTCATCAGCAGGCCCACTTCGGTGAAGGACAGGCCAAACTCAAGCATGAGCAGCGGAAACAACGGCGGCAACAGCAGGTGCCCGAAATGCGAGCTGCCGTGCGCCAGCCCCACCAAACCCATCACGCGTGCGTCGGTGCGCCAAGGCACGGTGGCGGCGGCAGTCGGGTGGGCGGTGACTAAACCAAGGCTGGGCATAGGCAGGCATGTTAAGCCCAAACGCCGCCTCCTGCTGCGCGGCCTTGCTTAGGGCCAGCGCATCCGGGCACAATAGCCGCCATGAATATCGTGATCCTCGACGACTACCAAGACGCGGTGCGCAAATTGCCCTGCGCCGCCAAGCTCGAAGCCTACCCAGCCAAGGTATTTACCAACAACATCAAGGGCGTGGGGCAGTTGTCGGTGCGCCTGCGCGACGCCCAGGCGCTGGTGCTGATCCGCGAGCGCACCCACATCACGCGCCAGTTGCTCGACAAGCTGCCCAAGCTGCGCCTGATCGCCCAGACCGGGGCCGTGGGCCCGCACATCGACCTCGATGCCTGCACCGAACACGGGGTGGCGGTGGCCGAAGGCAAGGGCTCGCCGGTGGCCCCGGCCGAGCTCACTTGGGCGCTGATACTGGCCGCCATGCGCCGCCTGCCGCACTATGTGGCGCACCTCAAGCACGGGGTCTGGCAGCAGTCAGGACTCAAAACCGCCGCCTTGCCGCCCAATTTCGGACTTGGCATGGTGCTGCACGGCAAAACGCTGGGCCTGTGGAGCTATGGCCGCATCGGCAAACTGGTGGCGGGTTACGGGCGCGCTTTTGGCATGCGCGTGCTGGTCTGGGGCAGCGAGGCGGCGCGCTTGCAGGCCGTGGCCGACGGCTTTGAAGTAGCGGCCTCCAAGGCCGAGTTGCTGGCGCAGTCCGATGTGCTCAGCCTGCACCTGCGCCTGGGGCCCAGCACCTTGGGCTGCCTGAGCTTTGAGGACTTGAGCCTAATGAAACCCAGCGCCGTGCTGGTCAACACCTCGCGCGCCGAACTCATTCAGCCCGACGCGCTGGTGGCGGCTCTCAACCGTGGCCGCCCCGGCATGGCGGCGGTGGATGTGTTCGAGTCGGAACCGATATTGCAGGGGCACGCCCTGCTGCGGCTGGAAAACTGCATCTGCACGCCGCACATCGGCTTTGTGGAGCAAGAAAGCTACGAAAAGTATTTCTCGGCCGCCTTCGACAACATCCTCAACTTCATCAAAGGCACCCCCACCCACATCGTCAACCCCGGCGCGCTGCATTACCAGCGCTGAGCTGGACGACCGCCACCCCTTTGGGTGCCCGGGGCCTGATCAAGCCGCGCTTTTGGGCCGTTAGGGCTTGCCGGAGGGAGGGCGTGAACCCGGCTCCCAGTCCAAACTCCCGAGGTCGAAGTCAATCGACAGGGGGTCGGGCTTGGGCGGGTTGGCCGCCGCAACCGGAACCGAATCGGCGCTGGGCCAAGACTGCAACGCAATCGCACCCGGCAAGGTGGGCAAGCCGGCCACCGTTTCGCTGGATGCCGTCGGCGCCGGCGCGGGGCCGAAGCTCAGGTCGAGCATGGGCAGGGGCGAATTCTGCAACACCTCCAGCACGCCGCTCAGGGTCAGCAAATCATCGAAAGCCGCCAAAGTCCGCACCGTCAGCTCGCTGTCGGGGTCGCCGGGCTGAGAGGCCAGGGCACGCTCGATCACCACGGCCGCCGTCGGCTGAGGCCACTGCGCCTGCAGGGTTTGCAAGAGCCGCGCGTCGTGCTCAAGGTTGAGCCCCGCCTCGATGGACTCCGTGCGCGGCGCGATGCGCTGAAAGTGGTGCTCGTAAAACTGGGTGGCCTCACCCAGCCAAGCCGGGTTGTCGTCTTGCGCAGCCAAGGCCAGCCAGCGCAAATAGGGTGCCTCGCTGGCGCGTGCATGCTCGGTCACGTACCGCTTGAGCACCTCCATGGCCTGGGTGCGCTGGGCGATCGACTCGAAAAACTCGGCCTGCTGCCACGTCTCGATCAAGGCAGCCAGATCAAGCGCCGAGATGTCCACTTCGCCGAATGTCGAGGCCCGGCCTTCGGCCACCTCCAGCCCCATGACCCCATCGACATCCAGCCATGAAGGCGGCACCGCGGCTGCGGTGGGGGCAGGGGCTGCGGTGGCGGGATCGGATGAGACCACAAGGGCTGCAGCGGGCACGGCAGGTGCGGCAGGTGCGGCGTCGGCACGGCGGGCATCAAGGGCAGGTGCGGGCACGGTCTGCGCGGGCACAATGGCGCCTTGGGACTGGGCCGCCGCATCCCCGGGCATGGTCGACACCCACCACGGCGTTGGCGCCACTGCAGCCGGGCGCGAGGGCAACCACCGCCCCGATCGGTAGGCAAACCAGCCCCCACCCAGCAACAACAACAGCAAAGCACCCGCCCCAAAAAGCCAAATCGCGGGCACACCGGCTTGGGCTTGGGCTTGCATCTGCAGCAACTGGGCCTGGGTGCTTTGCAGCTCCAGGCGCAGCCGCTCCTGCTCGGCACGCAACTGCAGCAGCTCTTGCTCGGTGGCGGTCGGCGCACCGGGGGCCGTGCCGACCTCGGCCAAGGGCCCCTCGGGCGCTGCAGTGGCTGCGGCGTCAACCGATTCGGGTGCAACCGCAGCCGCCACCGGCGGGGCTTGGCCCGGCAAAGCAATCGGATCGAGCTGCAAGCGGGCCCCACCAGCCACGGGTGCCGGGGCCGGGGGGGCCGGGGGGCGGGGAGTGGCTGCAGGGGCGGTCGCCGCAGGCACCGGGACGACCCGAGGGGGCGCTTTGCTGCGCAAGCGCTCCAAGTTGGCGGGCCTGGCCGCTGGTGTGCTCAGGCGAATCGGGGTTTGGGCTGGTGGCTGCGCCGCCAAGGCCGTGGCGGCAGCAACCCCTGCGACCGGGGCCCCATTGGGCGCCGCAGCGGGCACGGGCACAGCCGCCGCAGCGGGGCTGACCATGGGCAAGGGGGCCGCTGCACCTGCCAGCGCTTGTGCCGGACCCCAATCGGCCAGCAAGGTGTAGGAGCGCCTAAAGACCGTCTGGCAGCCCACCTGCAAGGCCAAGGTCACAATGGGCTCGTTGATGGGTTCGGTGCTGCGCACCCGCAGCAACGCCACCCCATCGGGTCCGACGCTGTGCAAGGCCGTGCTGACGGTGCCGGCCGCCACGCCCGACTCGCCATACTGCAACTGCACTTGCAGACACAAGTCGGCAATGCTTTGGTTGGGATCGAGCCGGCTTTGCACCAACACATCGAAAGGGCGACCGATAATGACGTCGCCCTGGGCCGGCCCCAAGGTTGCCGCCAGCGATTGCGTGGCCACCCAGAGCAGCGCGCTTCCCACCGCCAACTTCAACATCTGCCAGTCCTTGCCTTGATCGTGTTCGTATTGTCAACTGCGCCACATTTTGACACACGAATCCCCCTACCCCTATTGATTGCCTAAGCGCCCCATGAGCACCGGCATAAAAATTCGCAGCTAGCATGCCACCCTGGTGCTCAAACCGCACCCAAACTTTGCTGCCGCTCCGTTTTCCGCCACGGTCGCCGCGGCGACCCTTGGCCCTCCCCCAGTCACCCACAAGACAGCCCATGGACGAACCGATACTGACAATGCAGGAACGCGAGGCGATCAACGGCGGTCGCTGGTTCAATACCCTTTCACCCTCTTTGCGGCACGACATCCTTCGATGCGCCTACGTCAAACGATTCCTCGATGGCGAGCTGATCGCCGCGCGCGGCGACCCGCCCTCCGAGTGGTCGGCGGTGGCCAAGGGCGCGGTGCGGGTGAGCTCGACCTCGCTGGCGGGCAAGCAGGTCACGCTCACCTACGTCGAGCCCGGGGTCTGGTTTGGCGAGATCGCCATGTTCGACGGCGAGCGCCGCACCCACGATGCCTATGCGCACGGCCCCACTTCGCTGCTGTGCGTGGCGCGCAAAGATTTCCAAAAAATCCTGGCCCAGCACGTGGAACTCTACGAGGCCTTGCTGCGCCTGCAGGCGCGGCGCATCCGCAACCTGTTTGGGCTGGTGGAAGACCTCAACACCCTGCCCTTGCGCGCGCGGCTGGCCAAGCAGTTGCTGCACCTGTCGCGCAGCTACGGCGTGCCTTGTTTGGACAATGCCAGCGAGACCCGCATCGGCCTGCAACTGGCGCAGGAAGAACTGGCGCAGATGCTGGGGGCCTCGCGCCAGCGCGTCAACCAAGAACTCAAATCGATGGAGCGCGAACTGGCCATCCGCATCGAGCCCGGCGGGCTGGTGGTGTGCGACCGCAACGCCCTGCTGCGCATTGCAGCGGCCGAAAACTAAACCCCTTTTCTGCACCCAGCGGCCATGCCTGAACCCACTTCCCCCACCCCGGCCGCCCCCTCCAGCCCAGCCACAGCTTCCGCTGCCCTGCCCTTTGACGCGGCGGCGCTGGCGCAGTGGCTGAGCGCGCACCTGGAGGGCTTTGAGGGCCCTTTGCAAATCGAGAAATTCCCCGGCGGCCAGTCCAACCCCAGCTACCGCCTGCACACGGCGCAGCGCGACTGGGTGCTGCGCAGCAAACCCGGGCCGGCGGCCAAGCTGCTGCCTTCGGCGCACGCCATCGAACGCGAATTTCGCGTCATGCGCGCGCTGGCCGACACCGCCGTGCCGGTGCCGCGCATGGAGGCGCTGTGCGCAGACGAAAGCGTGATCGGACGCGCCTTTTACCTGATGGAATACGTGCCTGGGCGCATCCTGTGGGAGCAGTCGCTGCCCGGCTTGGATGCGGCGCAGCGGCGCGCCCACTACCTGGAAATGAACCGGGTGCTGGCGGCGCTGCACCGGGTCGATGTGCAGGCCGTGGGCCTGGCCGACTACGGCAAACCGGGCAACTATTTCGAGCGCCAGATCGCGCGCTGGAGCAGGCAGTACCAGGCTTCGGTGACGCAGCCCATCACCGAAATGGAGCGCCTGATCGACTGGCTGCCCACCCACATCCCCGCCTTGGCGCTTGACGACAGCCGCCTGTGCGTGGTGCACGGCGACTTTCGGCTCGACAACCTGGTGTTCCACCCCGAGCACGCGCAGGTGCGGGCGGTGCTGGATTGGGAGCTCTCCACCCTTGGGCACCCGCTGGCCGACTTCAGCTACCACTGCATGGCCTGGCACATCGAGCCGGGGCTGTTTCGCGGCATCGCCGGGCTCGACCTGCAAGCCCTAGGCATCCCGAGCGAGCGCGAATACATCGAGCGCTACTGCGCCAGCACCGGCTTGTTCGACCCCGATGCGCTGCAACAGGAGTGGAACTTCTTTTTGGCCTACAACCTGTTTCGGCTGGCGGCCATTTTGCAGGGCATCGCCAAACGGGTCGAGGCCGGCACCGCCTCCAGCGCCCAGGCGCGCCAGTCCGGCGCCGGGGCGCGCCCCTTGGCCGAGCTGGCTTGGTCTTATGCCCAGCGCGCCTAGGCTGCCCGCCATGCACGGCCCTGATCCTGCTTAACCCGCCCGTCCGATCCGCCCTTGCCCACCCAGAGGAGCCCTTATGCACTTCGATTACAGCCCCAAGGTTAAAGACTTGCAAGCGCGCCTGCAAGCCTTCATGGACGCGCACATCTACCCCAACGAAGCGCGCTTCATGGAGGAAGTGGCCGCCAACCGCGCCCGTGGCAACCCCTGGCGCCCAACCGAGCTGGTCGAACGGCTCAAGCCGCTGGCCCGCACCGCCGGGCTGTGGAACCTGTTTTTGCCCAACTCGCCGCGCGCCCCCGAGGGCCTGAGCAACCTTGAGTACGCGCCGCTGTGCGAGATCATGGGCCGGGTGAGCTTTGCGCCCGAGGTCTTCAACTGCTCCGCCCCCGACACCGGCAACATGGAAACGCTGGAGCGCTACGCCAGCGAAGCGCTCAAAGACCGCTGGCTCGTCCCCTTGCTGCGCGGCGAGATCCGCTCCGCCTTTTTGATGACCGAGCCCGAAGTGGCCTCATCCGACGCCACCAACATCCAGTGCCGCATCGAACGCGAGGGCGACGAGCTGCGCATCAACGGGCGCAAATGGTGGTCCTCTGGCGCCGGCGACCCGCGCTGCGCCGTTTTCATCCTGATGGGCAAAACCGACCCGCAGGCGGCGCGGCACGCGCAACAGTCCATGGTCGTGGTGCCAGCCGATGCGCCGGGGGTACACATCGAGCGCGCGCTCACCGTCTTTGGCTACGACGACGCCCCACACGGCCACATGGAGGTGCGGCTGGAGAATGTGCGCGTGCCCGCCAGCCACATTTTGCTCGGCCCCGGGCGCGGTTTCGAGATCGCCCAAGGCCGCCTTGGGCCGGGGCGCATCCACCACTGCATGCGCTCCATCGGCGCCGCCGAACGCGCACTGGAGCTGATGTGCCAGCGCCTGACGCGGCGCGTGGCCTTTGGCAAGCCCATCGCGGCGCAAAGCGTCTGGCACGAGCGCATTGCCGAGTCGCGCTGCCTGATCGAGCAGGCGCGGCTGCTCACCCTCAAAGCCGCCTACATGATGGATACCGTGGGCAACAAGGTTGCCAAGGCCGAGATCGCCATGATCAAGGTCGTGGCCCCCAACGTGGCCTGCCAGGTGCTCGATTGGGCCATACAGGCGCACGGCGGCGCCGGGGTGTCGCAAGATTTTGTGCTGGCGCAAAGCTACGCCAACCAGCGCACCCTGCGCCTGGCCGATGGCCCCGACGAGGTGCACCGCATGGCCATTGCCAAACTCGAATTGGCGCGCTACCAGGTGCTGGCCGCAGCCGAACTGGAAGCCCCGGTGACACGCGGCTGCTAAAACACAAGCGCCCCAAGCCCGCTGCGGCCTGATACCGGAAACCCGCAGGGCCTCAGCCCATGGTGTTGGAGCGCACCTCGGCTAGGCTGGTGAAGCCTTGCAGCAGCTTTTCAATGCCGTCTTGGCGCAGGGTGCGCATGCCCTCATTGATGGCCAGGTGTTGAATCTCGGCCGAGCGCGCGCGGGTTTGAATCAGGCGGCGCATCTCGGGGCCGCTGCACAACAACTCGTGCAAGGCCAAACGGCCGGCATAGCCGGTATGGGCGCACCGCTCGCAACCCGCCGCGTGGGCAATCTGCAAACGCCCATCCTTGGCGTAGCGCTGCATCCATTCATCCAGCAAGGCCTGGCCTTGCCGCAAAGGATGGTCCGCTGGCAACAGGGCCTGGTAATCGCACAGCAGCTCTTCGATCTGGGCCGTCTCGAGCGGCTGCTCGACCGCACAATGTTTGCACACGCGGCGCACCAGGCGCTGCGCCAGCACCCCTTGCAGGGAGTCGGCAAAAGAAAAGGGATCGACCCCCAGATCGATCAGGCGCACCACGGTTTCGGCGGCCGAATTGGTGTGCAGCGTGGAAAACACCAAATGCCCGGTGAGCGAGGCCTCGATGGCGATTTCCGCCGTTTCGTGGTCGCGGATTTCGCCCACCATGATCACATCCGGGTCGGCGCGCAACAGGGTGCGCAGCGCAGCGGCGAACGTCCAACCGATTTTGGGGTTGACCTGTATCTGACGCAAGCCGCGTTGGGTGATTTCGACAGGGTCTTCGGCGGTCCAAATTTTGCGATTCGGGGTGTTGATGCGCCGCAGCGCCGAATGCAAGGTGGTGGTTTTGCCCGAGCCGGTCGGGCCTACGCATAAAAACAAGCCATAAGGGCGCTCGACCAACGCCTCAAAGCGTTCCAGATTGCGGGCATTGAGCTGCAACTGCTCCAGCGACATCGGCTCGGACGAAGACAGCAGCCGCAACACCACGTCTTCGAGCCCGCCCGCAGTGGGAACGGTGGCCACGCGCAATTCGAGCGGCAATCCGCCAAAGCGGGCGAAATTGATTTTTCCGTCCTGCGGTTTGCGGCGCTCGGAAATATCCAAGTCGCACATGATTTTGATGCGCGCCACCATGGCATTGCGGTAGCTGGCAGGCAGCTCGAGGTAGTTGCGCATCTGGCCGTCGACACGAAAGCGAATCAACAGCTTTTGTCGCCCCGGGTAGGGTTCGATGTGAATATCGGAAGCCCCTTGCTGATACGCTTCGGCGATCATGGAATTGATCAGCCGCACCAGGGTGTTGTCGGACTGTTCGATGGGTTTTTCATCGAGTTCGTCTTTGGCGCCACCGGTGAGCTCGACCGCCAGTTGCACCGCGTCTTGGGGCTGCTGCGCCGGGCTTGGACGAGGCGTCTGCCCGCGCGCAGAGGTGGTGGCGGCGGCATGGGCCAAATCGCTCAGGCCCACCTCGCGGTAGGCGTGCTGGATGCGTTCGCCTATTTCTGCGCTCACGCTCACAACTGGCAGGATTTTGCGTTGGGTGGTGAACTCCAGGTCATCAATGACCCGAAACTGCAGCGGATCGGCCATCGCCACCACCAACGCGGCACCCTGCTCGACCAGCGGCAACACCTGCAAGCGCTGCGCCACGGCAAAGGGAACGCGGCGCAAGGCCAGCTCGTCGATCGGAAATTTGTGCAAGCTGACAAAGGGGTAGCCCATTTTGCGGGCAAAGGCGATCTGCAAATCCGCTGCAGAGACCAGCCCTTTGTCGAGCAACAACTGCCCCAGTGGCTGCCGGCTTTGGTCGGCTTGTTGCCATCCCAGCACCTGTGTGAGTTGCTCCTGCGTGATTTTCCCCAAACCCACCAAGGCTTCGCCTATGGGTACGGGCTTGAGGTTGGCTTGCCGCTGCAGGGCGCGCTGCAAATCGGCTAGGTTTTCCACCACGCTGGCGGGCTCGGCTGGAGCGGGTGCAAGGGGCTGTGTATGCACCCATTCGTGCATCAGCGTCTGGGCAAAATCGGTATCGGCAATCTGGCTCACATCCCCCGAGCGCAGCTCAAAGCGCAAAATGCCGTTTTTTGGCACAAAAACGCGCTGCGGATCGCCCTCCAGCACCGGTTTGGGGAAAATCCACAAGCCTTGCTCGGTTTTGCGAAAACCCTGGCAAATTCCGGAATACATGGCCCCGTCGCGCAACGACACCAAAAAGGAATGGGTGCTGGGCAACAACCCGAGGCTGTGTGCGTCGGTGTGGACCTGAGCCGCCGCCCGGTCGGGGCGGGCATCGATTTTCAGGCGCTTGATCTGGTTGAACTTCAGACTCAGGCTGCGCAACTGTCCGCTGGGGCGGATTTTGACCACACGGGCAACCGGATCGAAATCGATCAATTGGCCTTCAACCGATTGCTCGCCCCAACCGTCGGCGCTGCAAATCAGACCGGTCTGTCCAACCCCAAGCACTTCATCTTGAAGCAGATCGGGCAATTCGAAATGGGTGCGACTCATGCGGATGGGAGGTGGTTAGGCCAGCGCTATTCAACAAACCATTTGATCACGCTCTTGGCCAAAAAGCCCAGCATGCCAAAGGACAGCACCAGCAGCAACACGAAGGTGCCAAACCTGCCGGCCTTCGATTCGCGCGCGAGGTTGAGCACGATGAACAGCATATACAAAATGAAGCCACCCAAGCCGACGGTGAGACCGAAATAGGCGATCTGCGCTTCGGTAAAGCCCAATACAGTTCCTGGCATGTTATTGCACCCCACCCCATGAGCCCGGCAGACCGAAAGCGCCCGCCCGTTTCAAATCCACATAAACGTGCCAACTGGCATGACCCAGCCACGGCAGCACCACGATCAAGCCAATCAACCCCGTTAGCAATCCCACGCTCACCATGCAGGCAATCAGCAGGGCCCACAGCACCATCACGGCGGGGTACAGCGCTATCACGCGCCAACTGTGCGCTACCGCCACCGGCAGCGGCAGCTTGGAGTCGAGCAGCAGCGGCAGCGTCACCACGCTGGAAGCAAAAACCGGCACGGCTAGCAAGGCGCCGAACATAAGCCACAGCTCAAACAAGGCGGAATCTTGTGCCAACACCACCAGCCTGAAAAAATCGCCCGCGGTCTGGATGGGCTGCCCTGCCCAGAGCAGCAGCACACCAGCCGATATCAATACCCACGCCATTCCAGCCAGCCCCATCAATACGCCAAACAGCACCATGCGAAAATCGGCAGCCATCCAGAGCTGCAGCACCTCGCGCATGCCGGCGCGGTACCCGAGCTGGGCCTGACGGCTGAGCAGCAACAACCCGACCAGCAACACCGGTGCCAGCAAGGGCAGCGCTGATATGGCGCCGACCAGCCACCAAAACTGCGATCCGGCCCACACCCACAACAGCATCCCGAAGGCGCTGGCTGCCACGCCGTGCAGCAAGCCCGGCACCGGGTTGGTGCGCAAATCCTGCCAGCCCAGCGCCAGCCAGCGCAAGGGGGAGGCGACGCTGATGGGGGGAGCGTTGGGTTGCGGTGTTGGCGGTTCGTTCATGGCAGCAAGCATAAGGGCGGCGCTAGGCCTCGTCGGTCGGGGCGGTCTGGCTGGTCTGGTCTGCTGGGGCGCTCTGTGACAAGGGGGCACACGCTTGCAGCAGGGTTTGCGTGTAGGGGTGCTGGGGAGACTGTAACACCTGCTCGGCGCTGCCTTGCTCGACCACCGCCCCGCCCTGCAACACCATGACCTGGTGCGCCAGCGCCCAGATCACGTCCAGGTCGTGGGTGATGAGCAGGTAGCTCAGGCCGTGCTGGCGCTGCAGTCGCAGCAGCAGCGCCAGCACCTGCTGCTGCACCGTGACGTCGAGCGCCGAAGTGGGCTCGTCGAGCACCAGCAGGCGCGGCTGCACGATCAGGGCCCGCGCGATGGCGATGCGCTGGCGCTGGCCACCCGAAAACTCGTGCGGGTAGCGCTGCAGCCAGCGCAGCAGCGCCTGGTGCTGCTGCCCTTGGGCCTGTGCTGGCCCTAGGCCCTGTGTGGGCAGCGCCTCGGGCAGCAGCCCGACTTCGCGCAGCGCCTGCAACACGCGGGTGCGGCGCTGCTCCACGCTCAACAGCGGCTCGTGGATGAGCAAGCCCTCGCCCACGATCTGCTCGATGTTCAGGCGCGGCGATAGGCTGGAATAGGGGTCTTGGAACACCACCTGCACCTGCTGGCGCAGGCGGCGCAGGCGCGGCGAGTTGGCGCGCCCCTGGCCCACGCCGGGGTCGCCCCAGGCCTGGCCCATGATCTGCAACTGGCCCTGGTGCCGCAGCAGCCCGAGCGCGGCCAGCGCCAGCGTGGATTTGCCGGAGCCCGATTCGCCCACCACGCCCAGCGTGCGCCCGGGCGGCAGCTCGAAATCGATGCCGCGCACGGCCTCGAAGCGACCACTGCGAAACCAGCCCGCCACACCGGGGCGTGGCACCTCGTAGGCCACCACCAGTTGGCGCGCGCGCAGCACGGGCTCGGCTGCAAGCTGCGGCTGCGGAGCGAACTCGCGCCGGGGGCGGCTGCCCAACAGGCGGCGCGTGTAGGGGTGCTGCGCCTGCTCAAACACGCGCTGCACCGGGCCTTGCTCCACCAGGTGGCCGCGCTCCATCACCAGCACGCGGTCGGCAAAGCGCTGCACCAGGTGCAGGTCGTGCGTGATCAGCAGCAGCGCCATCCCGAGGCGCTGCTGCAACGTGCCCAGCAGCTCCAGCATTTGGGTGCGCAGGCTGGCGTCGAGGGCGGTGGTGGGCTCGTCGGCGATCAGCAACCGGGGCTCGCTGGCCAGCGCCATGGCGATCATGGCGCGCTGGCGCTGGCCACCGCTGAGCTGGTGCGGGTAGGCGCGGGCGCGCCGCGCCGGTTCGGGCATGCCGGTGGCGGCCAGCAGCTCCACCACCCGCTCATCGGCTTGGCGCGGGCTCAGGCCTTTTTTGTAGAGCAAAATTTCGCCGATCTGGTTGCCCACGGTGTAGAGCGGGTTCAGCGCCGTCATGGGTTCTTGGAAGATGCAGGCCACCTCGTCGCCGCGCACGCCGCGCAGCTCGCGCTCGCTCAGTTGCAGCAGATCGCGCCCTTGCAGCAGCGCGCTGCCGGATACTGCCGCCTCGGGCAGCAGGCGCAGCAGGCTTAGCGCCGACACCGTTTTGCCCGAGCCCGATTCACCCACCAGCGCCAGCCGCTCACCGGCGGCCAGCTCGAAATCGATCCCATGCACCACCTCCTGCCCGGCAAAGGCCACGCGCAGGCCGCGCACTTGCAGCAGCGGGGTGGCCTCGGCAGCCACAGCCTGATCAGGATGCTTCGGCACGGGCTTCACCGCTGCACCTTTCGGGGGTCGAGCGCGTCGCGCAGGGCATCGCCCATGAAGGTCAGCAGCAGCAGGGTGAGCACCAGCACGGCAAAGGTGCTGAGCGAGATCCACCAGGCGTCGATGTTGTTCTTGCCCTGCGCCAGCAGCTCGCCCAGCGAAGGCGTACCGGGCGGCACCCCCAGGCCCAGGAAGTCGAGCGCGGTCAAGGCCATGATGGCCGCGCTCATGCGAAAGGGCAGGAAGGTGACCACCGGCGTGAGGCTGTTGGGCAGGATGTGGCGGCGGATGATCTGCCAGTTGCTCAAGCCCAGCGCGCGCGCGGCGCGCACGTAGTCGAGCTGGCGGTTGCGCAAAAATTCGGCGCGCACGTAGTCGCTCAAGCCCATCCAGCCAAACAGGCTGAGCAAGATCAGCAGCACCAAGATGCCGGGCTCGAACAGCGCCGAAAAAATAATCAGCAAATAGAGCTCGGGCATGGATCCCCAGACCTCGATGAAGCGCTGACCCACCAGATCGACCCGGCCGCCGTAGTAGCCCTGGATGGCCCCGGCCAGCACCCCCAGCAGCACGCCCACCGCCGTGAGCGCCAGCGCAAACAAGACCGAGAGCCTGAAGCCATACAGCAGCCGGGCGGCCACGTCGCGGCCACGGTCGTCGGTGCCGAGCCAGTTCTCGGCCGAGGGCGGCGAGGGGTGCGGCTCGGGGGCAAAGTAGTTGATGGTGCTGTGGTGGTAGCGGTTGGGCGGATACAGCGCCCAGTTGCCGGGCTGCTCGAATTGGCGCTGGATGAAGGGGTCGAGGAAGTCGGTCGGGGTTTCAAAGTCGCCGCCAAAGGCGGTCTCGGGCGGGTTGTGCAGCAGCGGCACAAAGGTCTGCCCTTGGTAGCGCGCCAGCAGCGGTTTGTTGTTCGAGAGCAGCTCCGCGCCCAGGCTGAGCACAAACAGGAAAACAAAAACAATCAGGCTGTAATAGCCCAGCCGATGGCGGCGAAAGCGCTGCCAGGCCAATTGCCAAGGGCCCAGCGAAGGCGGCAGGGTATCAATCGAAGCGGACACGGGGATCGACCCAAACGTAGCACAGATCGCTGAGCAGGCGCGTGACCAGCGCGATCAGGGCAAAGAAGTACAGCGTGCCCATGACCACGGGGTAGTCGCGCCGGATCACGCTCTCAAAGCCCAGCAGCCCCAGCCCTTCGAGCGAAAACAGGGTTTCGATGAGCAGCGCGCTGGCAAAAAAGGCGCCCACAAAGGCGGCCGGAAAGGCGGTGACGATGGGAATCAGGGCGTTGCGAAACACGTGTTTGTAGAGCACGCGGCGCTCGCTCAGGCCCTTGGCGCGCGCCGTGAGCACGTATTGCTTGCGAATTTCTTCCAGCAGCGAATTTTTGGTCAGCAGGGTGGTGATGGCAAAGGCCCCGAGCACGCTGGCCGTGACCGGCAGCGTGATGTGCCACAAATAGTCCACAATCTGCGCCCCCAGGCTAAGCTGGTGCCAGTCGCTCGACATCAGCCCGCGCAGCGGGAACCACTGCAACTGGCCGCCAAAAATCACCAGCAACGCCACCCCGAGCACGAAGCCCGGTATGGCAAAGCCGACCAGCACCAGCACGCTGGTGGCGGTATCGAAACGGCTGCCTGCGCGCACCGCCTTGGCAATGCCGAGCGGAATCGAAATCGCGTAGCTGATCAGAAACGTCCACAGCCCCAGGCTGATCGAGACCGGCAGCCGCTCGACGATCAACTGCCAGACCGACTGGTGGTGAAAAAAGCTCTGCCCAAGGTCGAAGCGCAAAAACTGCCCGACCATCTGGATGAAGCGCTCGTGCGCCGGCAAATCAAAGCCATAGAGGCGGCGGATTTC
>BBPE01001855.1_pt2 | contig 15414 bp, 9 predicted proteins | sample 1344301 | NCBI WGS metagenome assembly BBPE01 (sample SAMD00019089, study PRJDB2971) | groundwater metagenome | isolation source: The Cedars highly-alkaline
CCGAGCCGGGCATGCATTTTGTCTATCTTCTAGTAACTTAGCTTGGCAGCAGGGTGTCATTCCGCACCTTGAATCACTGGGAAAATCGGTCGGTTTGGCTAACCGTCCGACCGCTCCGGCAACGCAACACTCGACCGTATGTGGTCACAATCGCGGCCTTATTGCAGCTTTCCCAACCAGGCAGCAGCGAGGCAGTGGCAAACCAGCGGCGCGAGCCCTTGTTCGAGCCTCGCGACTGGCCTTGGCGGCGGGCCGGCCCATGCCTGGAAAACTGATCTCGCTCCAAACTGCTAACTCAGGGTCCAAACGGCTCGATTGTCTTCAGATTGGGAGCCTTGATTCCACACCGTATGCACCAACTGCTGGAAGAAAATCCACATTAAACAATTACCTAAGTAGACAGGGCGGGCCTACACTTGCGTACCCTTGGACACCCATCTGGGGTGCCCCCAATCGGTACCGTGAGAAGCCCCCTTAAGCGGTCGTGGGGTGCCCCCAAAAGGGGTCGCGGGGCAACCTTCGATGTGTCCACCGATGTCCGGCCCAGCTTTCAACACCAGTATCTACATTCCACTTCGCAAGAGAGATTTCCGATGAACGATCCATACATCAAAACCGTGATCTACCTCGACAGGGAAACGCGGCGTCGGCTGGATGCCCATGCCCATCGCGTAGGTTTGCCTATGTCCAACATTGCTCGCCGGATTCTGGCGGACCGGCTGAACGACGAACTCAATTTACCGAAGGCGGAATGGTTCTTGCTCGGCATGCAGCTTTTGCTCAGGCATCATCCCAGCCAGGACCTCGAGGAGGTTCTCAACAACGCTCAGAAGCTGGCCGAGACGAGTCGCTGGGACTGAGGCGCCCGGCCCTCCAGACGTCGTGCAGAGTAGGCCAAGCCGCATTTTGGCGAACGCGCCACCGTGTAGGGACGCGGCAGAGAGGAGCGCGGTCTTTTATCCGAAAGGCAAATCGTGGGCTGATCGCCAGATGATGCGAAACCGGACAAGCGGGCGAGATGTTCGATCAAGCCTCTAGATCGATCCTCGATGATTGGCACCACCGCCATCACCCAACTGACGACTGGGACTCGACCGGCAGCTTGTCCGACTATTGGCATGAAAATGATCGACGTGATACCGACCAGCGGGGCAAACCGTGGTGCGCCGGCATGATGGCTCCGAGCGTGGGTGCTGCAAGCTCGGCCAATCCACCCTCAGTTGACCTGGGACAAGTCCGAAAAAACCTATCGCGCTTCACAGCCGCGGTGCATTCTGAATGTCGAACTTCCCGGTCATCGCACTTGCGCCCGAGGCGCCCTTCGCGTGTAACAGAAGAAAGTAAATCAGGGGGTTCCTTTGTATCTGCGCGGGCGGCTGTTCAGCGAATATTATCTGGCAGAGGGCATCCGGCTGGATGCTCCCTACAGCGCCATTCCGGACGCCGCGGTCGCCGAATTGGAGGCAACCCTTGTGCAGCACATCGCGGCGATCCAGGCGATGCACCGTCCCAACGAGGCGCAGACCGAAGCCGAGTTGATCGAGCCCGTCCTCGCTCTTCTCGGCTGGACAGGGCTATTTTCTCGCCAGGCGCCGCTGAACCAGCAGCGGTCGGACACGCCGGACTATCTGCTGTTCCCCGACGCGGCGGCAAAAGCCACCGCTGCTGCCTTGCCCCAGCCCGGCGCCCGGTTTCGCCATGGCTGCGCGGTGATGGAGGTGAAGCAATGGGCAACGCCGCTGGATCGCGGAACCGGCACCATGGGGATCCCATCGTCGCAGATGCTTCGCTACCTGACGCTTGCCGAGGTCCAGTCGGACCGGCGGCTCCGGTTCGGCATCCTGACCAATGGCCGGGCCTGGCGGCTCTACGACCAGCTCGCAACCTCGCGGGCTGAAGACTATGTCGAGCTGGACCTGGTGGAGTTGCTGCGTGGCGCGTTGCCCGGTGCCCAATCAGACCTGATGGCACCCGATGCGCAGGCGCGCGCTCATGGCCTGCGGGTCCTGTTGCTGCTGTTCGGCAAACCGGCGCTTGCACCGGACCTCCTCGGCCGAGCCCGCATCGCCGAGGCGCTGGATGCCAACCGCCGCTATGAAGCCCGCCTGACGGACAACCTGTCCGGAATCGTTTTCGGCACGGTCTACCCGGGGCTGGCCCAGGCGCTCGCTGCCAACGATCGCGACCGCCCCGCCGCGCTCACGCCCGCCTATCTTGACGCCCTGCGCGAGGCGACGCTCACCTATCTCTATCGTTTGCTTTTCGTGCTCTACGCCGAAGACCGGGATCTGCTTCCCACGCGCCATTCCGGCTACGACAACTACAGCCTGGAGCATCGCGTTCGCGCCCGGATCGCCGACCGGCTCGACGCTGCCGACGCCTTCAGCGAAACCGCCGACGATTATGACCGCTCGCTGCGCCAGCTCTGGCGGCAGATCGACCGCGGCGACCGGTCCATCGGCCTGCCACCCTATAACGGCGGATTGTTCGCGGAAACCCGCTCGCCGCTCCTGAACAGGGTCGCAATCCCAGACGCCGCCTTCGCGCCGCTGTTCGATGCACTCAGCCGCACCGAAGGCGAAGCGGGACGCCTGCGCCGGCGGCTGAACTATCGCGACCTCAGCGTCCAGCAGCTCGGCAGCATCTATGAGCGACTGCTGGAATATGAGCTGGCAGAGGAAGACGGTGCCATCATCGTCCGCCCGCAAGCCTTCGCCCGGAAGACCTCAGGCTCCTACTACACCCCGGATTCGCTGGTGATGCTCGTTATCCGCCGCACCGTCGGGCCATTGCTGGAAGAGCGACGCGCCGCTTTCCAGGCCAAGGTTGCCGAGCTTTCCAGCGCCACCCGCCCGGTTGCCGATCGCATCCGCGAACTGGAAGCGCACGATCCCGCGTCCGCCTTCTTGAACCTGAAGATCTGCGATCCGGCCATGGGCAGCGGCCATTTCCTCGTCAGCCTGGTCGATTATCTGGCGGATGCCACGCTTGCTGCGATCGTCGAGGCGGCCGAGGGCGTGACGTTCGGCACCTATGTCTCGCCGCTCAGCGCCCGGCTGGAGGCGATCCGCGCCCGCATCCGGACGCTCGCCGACGAGAATGGCTGGGCGGTGCGTGACGAACAGCTGGAACCGCGCCAGCTGGTCCGCCGAATGATCCTGAAGCGGGTGATCTATGGTGTGGACAAGAACCCGATGGCGGTCGAGCTCGCCAAGCTCAGCCTGTGGCTGCACAGCTTCACCGTCGGCGCGCCATTGAGCTTCCTTGATCATCATCTGCGCGTGGGCGACAGCCTTTTCGGCGAGTTCGTGCGGCCGGCGATGGACCGGCTGGCGCGCGGCGGCATGCTTGCGAACAATGCGGTTGCCGCAGCGCAAGGCGCGGTTGCCGGTATGGAGCGGGTGGAAGCGCTGACAGACTCCGACGTTGCCGAGGTCCACCAATCGGCCGAGCAGTTCCGCGGCATCGAGGAAGCGACCGCGCCGCTGAGAGGCGTATTGGACGCGCTGCAGGGCCTGACCTGGTGCGGCGAGGATATCGACCTCAGCCGCAAGGCGCTGAAGCGCAAGAAGAAGGAGCGGGACAAGGCGATCACGGACGGAAGGGACGCCGCTGCATCGCGGCTGGACGCGGAGATGCGGTTGCTTGAACGGCAGATCGCGGCCGAAAGCCTGTGGCTGGAAGACGCCTTCGGCGACACCATCACGGTCACGCCCTCCTTCTACGGCAAGCTGAACGATCCGGACCCGGCGCTCGCCCATCTTGCCCGCTCGATCCTGGTCGCTGCCGAGGAGAATTTCTTTCACTGGGAGGTGGGGTTTCCGGGGGTCTGGACCGACTGGACAAGCAATGCGCCCGGCGGCGGGTTCGACGCCATCATCGGCAACCCGCCGTGGGACCGGATCAAATTTCAGGAAGTGGAATGGTTCGCCGCTCGCAAGCGCGACGTGGCGCTGGCGCAGACCCAGGCGGAGCGCAAGCGCCGCATCGCGGACCTGCGCGCCGCCGGCGACCCGCTGGTGGCGGCTTACGACCGGGTGGTGGAGCGCGCCCTGCAGGCCGCGCGCGTCGCCGGGCAAGGCGCGAAAGCGGGCGGCCATTATCCCTTGATGGGTGGCGGGGATGTGAACCTCTATTCGCTGTTCGTCGAGCGCGCGCACCGTTTGGTGAAGCCCCTGGGGATGGTTGGCCTGCTGGTTCCCAGCGGCATTGCCGGCGATCTGGGGGCGGCGCCGTTTTTCCGCACGCTTTCAGGAACGGGCCGGCTGGCGGCGCTGCTGGATTTCGAGAACCGGCGCGGGGACGACCGCCCGCACTTCTTCCCGGACGTGGACAGCCGGTTCAAATTCTGCGCGCTGGTCGCCGGCGGGTCGGCGCGCAGCTTCCCGGCGGCCGAGTGCGCCTTTTTCTTGGCGCACACCGAGGACGCGAAGATCGCGGAGCACAGTTTCGCGATGACGGCGGCGGATTTTGCGCGGGTGAACCCGAACACCGGCACGGCGCCCATTTTCCGCACTGCCCGCGACGCCGAGATCACCAGCGCCATCTATTCCCGCGTGCCGGTGCTGGTGGACCGCCGCACCGACCCGCCGACGGCGAGCTGGCCGGTGAAATATATGACGATGTTCCACATGACCAACGACAGCAGCCTGTTCCGCACCCGTGCCAGCCTGGAGGCGGACGGCTGGTACAAGGTTGGCAACCGGATGAAGAAGGGTGCAGCAGAGTGTGTGCCGCTCTATGAAGGCAAGATGGTGCAGGCCTATGATCACCGCGCCGCCAGCGTGGTGGTGAACCCCGCCAACATCCACCGCCCCGGCCAGCCGGAACCAGCGACGGCTGCAGAGCACGAAGACCCGAACTGGGCGCCCGATCCGCAGTTTTATGTGGATGCGCAACAAGCCCAAGCACTTGGACTTGGTGAATGGAACATCGCGTTCAAGTCCATCAGCGCCCCTACAAACTCGCGCACTATGATCGCTGGACTTCTTCCCTTCTCGGGTGTCGGCAATTCGATGGGGATGGTGATTGTAGAAGCAGTGGAGCGTGTGCTGCTCTATGCCAATTTAAACGCCTTCGCATTGGATTTCGTCGTTCGGCAAAAAATCCAAGGCCAGAATCTCAACTGGTTCATCGTCGAACAACTCCCCATCCTTCCTGCCACCGCCTACCAGCGCCGGTTCGGCCCGCTAAGCGCCGCAGAACTGGTTCGCCGAGAAGTCCTGCATCTCACCTACACCGCGACCGACATGGCCGCCTTTGCCCGCGACCTCGGCCACGCCGGCGAGCCCTTCCCCTGGAACGAGACCGACCGCCGCCACCGCCGCGCCCGCTTGGATGCGCTCTACATGCACCTATACGGGCTTGGCCGGGACGAGGCCGCCTACATCCTCGACACATTCCCCATCGTCCGCGCCGCCGACATCGCCGCCCACGTCCGCTTCCTCACCCGCGACCTCATCCTCGCCTATATGAACGCGCTTGCCGCCGGTGATGTCGACAGCCTGATGGCGACCTAAGTCCAGCTCCCGCCAGCGGGCCGCGATCTTGCGCACCGCCTCGTAGATATCGTTGGTGACACCGACGAACAGGCCATCCTCCAGCGTGGCGCGATACTCGGGCTTGTGGGTGACGATACCGCCGCCATAGACCTTGGGGGCGGATTGCGGCCGCGCTGTGGCCTCGACCTCGCCGATGGGCACGCCGTCGAGCCACACGTCATAGAATCGTCCCCGGCTGATCTCGTAAAAGTCGATGCCGTCGACCGCCAGATGTCGCGCATCGTCTGGCGGCTTGCGCACCGCAGGCGGCTCTGGGGGGACGACGATGGGAGAGGCGGGCGCCAATGGCTGCGGTTTTGGCGCCGCTTTCGAAAGTTCCTGGAGCTCCAGTTCGAACGCCGGCGCCTCGACCTTTGATTTTGCTTCCCAGGCAGCCTCGCGCGCCGCGCGCAGCGGTTCGAGCCATGCCAGCAACCTCAGGACCTCGTTGTCGGCATCCGCCCACCAGTCGGTCGACCAGACGCGCCAGATCTTCCAGCCCAGCCCCTCCAGCACCGACTGGCGGATCGAATCCCGGTCGCGGATGGTATAGCCCGAATGGTAGCTGGCGCCGTCGCACTCCACGCCGGCGATGAACCCACCCGGCGCCGACTTGTGCTTGATGCCGAGATCGATGCGGAACTTCTCCACCCCCACCTGATAGACGACATCATAGCCGGCATCGCGCAGCCGGTCGGCCACGAAAATCTCGAAGTCGCTGTCGGGCTCTCCGCCGACGCCTTCGTCGGTGACCGCGCCGCCCTCGGCATAGGTGAGATAGGCCTGCAGCGCCCAGATGCCATTGCTGGATGTTTCGGTCGGTTTGATATCGGACGAGCGCAGCGACGTGACGAGGTGGGTCGCGCATTTGGCCCGGGTCACCAGCACGTTCAGCCGGCGGTGGCCGGCCTTCTTGTTCATTTCCCCGAAGCGCTGAACGACCTTGCCGTCCTTGTTCGGGCCATAGACGGTGGAGATGATGATGATGTCGCGCTCGTCCCCCTGCACATTCTCCAGATTTTTCACAAAGAAGGGCTCGATTGTCGGCTTCCAGCTTTCGATATAGTCGCGGAGCTTGCGGTCTTCGGTCGCGAGGCGCTCGATCTCGACATGGATGAGGTCGCGTTGCGCGCTGTTCATCGCTGCCACGCCCATCGATCGTTCGGGCTGGCTGTAGGCGATTTCCAGCACCTGCTGAATGACGGCCTCAGCTTCCTGCTGGTTGATGTGGGATTCGTAAAGGCCGTCGACATAGACATGCTTGACCCCGAGGTTGGGGTCGCTGGGAACGGGGCTGGGGAAGACAACCAGGTCGCGATTGTAGAATTGCCGGTTGGAAAACTGGATGAGGGCTTCGTGGCGCGACCGGTAATGCCACTTCAGCCGGCGCTTGGCGCCCAGCCGCGCATTCGCAAGGTCGAGGATGGACTCCTCCTCAATGGCATCGTCATCCTCGTCGTCTCCAGCGGCGAGCGTCGGATCGAGGGTGACGTTGAAGAAGCTGGACGGCGGGAGCTGCTGGGCATCGCCGACGACGACGAGCTGGGCGCCGCGGGCGATGGCACCGATCGCGAATTCCGGCAGCATCTGGGAGGCTTCGTCGATGAGCACGATGTCGAAGTCGACCGAACCGGGCGGCGACATCTGGGCGACCGATGTGGGCGACATAAGCCAGACCGGCCGCAGCGCCTGCATGGCACGCCCGGCGCGGATGACGAGTTCGCGGATGGCAATGTGGTTGCGCTTGTTGGCGATCTGCTTTTCGATGAGCGCCTTTTCGGTCCAGGTCTTCACCGGGCCGAAATCCTTGCCTTCAGGAACTGGATCGCAGCGACGGAGGGCAACCAGGCGCTGAGCTTCCAGCTTCTGTAGCTCGGCATCGATGCGAACGAATGTCTGCCGCGCGGACGACAGTTTCAGGCCACCCAACCGTTCCAATTCGGCGCCGTCGGCGCCGACGTAGGTTTTCAGCAGGGTTCGGGCCACTAGCAGCTCATACGCGTCCGCAAGGTGGCGCAAGGGAAGGCCGGCCGCCAGCATCCGGTCATAGACGAAACGGCAATCCATGGATTCGGCTTCCGCCAGATACTGGCCTAGGCTGGCATGCAGCCTGAACCCTTCCGCATCGTCAGCGGCAGCTTCAAGCCACGCGGCGGTTGCCGGGATATCGAGCGATTGGCCGCCCTCGTAGAGATGCTCGGCCTCCGTCGACAAGGATGCGGCGAACGTCTTTAGTTCAGCCAATACGGGCGGAAGCGCAGTTGCGATCCGTTCGCCGGATCCGCGAATTCGCTCGATAGCGGCAATCGGTTCGTGGGAGGCGGCGATCGGGTCGTGAATGGCGGCGCCCAGGTTCCTGATCGCGTTCGCCGTTTCCAGGGTTGCCCGAGCGCGTGCCAGCGCCGAATTTGGCTCGTTCAACCATCGCCAGTGCGCATCGGCTGAAGGCGCAGTTCGAAGCGCCTGTTCCGTGGACGCTACGGTCTCGGCAAACGCTTCCAGCGACTGTCCATGTGGACGCAGGGGAGCGGATGGCAGCAAACCGGCAGCTTCGATCGCATCGACAAGCAATTGAAAACGGGCGGATGTCTCAGTCAGCGCAGCCCGTTCCTCGGCCAGCAGCCGATCGGCCGGAAGCGAATCGAGCAACGAGGCTGCGTCAGGGTCGGTCGCTGCATCCGATGCCCATTGCCGCAGAACCGCAGCACGCGCTTCGAGCAGGGTACCGACGAGATGCAGCAGCCGCGCTTTCACCAGCGCATCGGCCAGTCCTGAAGCGAACCTTGCCGCTTCGCCGAGGGCATGGAACGGAGAATCAATACCATCGGCTTTCCCGGCTGGAAACAGCTGGAAAACAGATGAGCGTTCGAAGTTCTGCACAGACCGTCGATATTCGGCGAGGCTACGGAGGTCGCTTGCGCCTTCTGCGATGGTGGTGCTGTTTGAGCCTGCCGGCGCCAATGCGTTGGCTTCCCGGCGCGCGGCCCGAAAGCTGCTGTCGAGGAACCGCGCCAAAAAGCCCTTTTTCTCGAACGTGTTCGCCAGATCGGCGATATGATCGGCTTCGGCAGTCGAAAGCGTGGATGGAAGCCACCGTGTCTCCAGTCTTTGGCGCTGGGATTTCAGCGCGGCTGCGGTTCCGGCGGCATCCACAATGCGTGACACGGCATCGTCAGCGCCAAGCGCCTCGGAACGCAGCGCCATCGCTTCGGAAGATAGGCTGGCGACCGGCGAGAGGCTCGCCACAAGACATCTAAGCGTGCCGGCATCCACCGACCGACCGTCGAGCAGTTCGCTGCAAGAGCTGGAGCCGATGGCGAGCAGGCGCTCGATTGCGGCCAGCCTGGCTTTTGCTGTCAAGCATCCTTGATGGGCCTGTTCGACGCTGTCTGGCGCCGGCTGCAACTGGCTGGCGGCAAAATCGCATGCCCGAAGGGCAATGCGATCCGCTTTCCCCAAATCGGAATGGACCTGAGCGCCAAGCTCACGCAGCGAACCGGCCAGATCGATCAGATCGACATGTCGGCCGAAGTCGGCGGGGCACTGTAACGCTGAGCACAGTTGGAGCGGATGAACGTCATCCGATTCCGGGAGCTTGGCGGCGGCCGCGCACCATTCCATGATCGGCACGGCGTCACGCGGAATCGGCGCCGTCGTTGTGACTGATTCTTGAACTATCAGATCGGCAAGGGCGCGCGCCGATTTGGCGGCTTTCCGCGTCGCATTGAGGATCGTGCCATCGTCGAACGCAGGCAGTTTCATCGGCCGCGCCCATGGCGAGGCAATTAGCGACCCCTTCCGATCGACAATCTCGGCAGACTTCGCTTCAACATTGGCTAGCGCGGCACGTCTTCCCTCAAGCACAGGGCGGTCGAGCGAGATGGCGGCAGGCAGAATCTCGGCAAAGAGCGGGTCGAGGCTGGCAGGCCCGAGTTTCTTGGTGATCCGGACAGCACGCCAAACGAGGCGATAGACACTTTGCCCAAGATCGCCCGGGCTATGGTCGAGCAACGTCAGGTATCGGCGAAGTGTTGCCTTTGCTGCCCGAAGCGTTGCGGCCTGGTGGTCTAATGTGGCCGGAGAGCGTGCAGATCTTTCAGTCAGCGACAGGTTTAGCTCGGCAAGCAGGCCTGTCTTCGTGACGCGATCCGAGTGCATTTCGAGGAGGAGGAGCCCCAATCCTTGATCTCGAAGTCGCTTGGCAACGACGTCCAATGCGGTCTGCTTTTCGGCGACAAACAAGATCCGCTGGCCCTTCGAGAGGGCCGAGGCAATCATGTTCGCGATGGTTTGGGACTTGCCGGTTCCAGGCGGACCTTCAATTGCCATCGACGAGCCGTTCGCCACATCGACGATGGCGGAGTGCTGGGAAACATCCGCAGGCAGGACCAGTGCAGGGGCGGATGAGGCCGCAGGTTCGTCGTCCAGTGCATAGTCCGTTCTAAATGTGCTGGATCCGCCGCTTCCCGCCGCACCGAGTAGCTTTGGAAGCAGCGGGTGGTCCGAAAAGGCGTTTTCAGGCCAGTGCGCTGGATCCAGATCCTCGTACAGGATCATCCGTGCCGACGAGAGAATGCCGATGGTGACGTATCGACGGACCCGAAACGGTGGTTTCTCGTCCAGCGTGGCTTGCAGCCGTGCCCAATAGGATTCCACCCCTTCTTCGTCAGCAATTGCTGGCACTTCAATGCCGAACTTTTGGCGCATCAACTCGCGCATTGCGATACTGACTTCGAGGTCGGCGTCCTTCGCGTTCAGCCGAAACTGTTGCCGGCCACGCACGAGTGTCCGTTCGATGTGCACGGGCAATAAGAGGGCCGGCGCATGAAGTGGTACTGTCGACGCGTCATCCTCGAACCATTCGACGAAGCCGAAAACTGCATAGAGCGCGTGTAGTCCAGTCTCGGATGCATAAGTCCGGTAGCGGTCGTAGATCGTTCGTAGTCGGGCCTCTAGCCGGTCCTCCGTCAGCAGAACGCGAATATTGTCATCGGCATGATGTGCTGCGGCTTTGCCGTTAGGCTTCGGTAGTTCGAGCGACGGATCAATTCCATTGGCACGTGCGATTGCCGCGACGTCTAGCGCCTTCCCATAAGCCAGCTCGGGCAAGCCCAACGACGCCCTTACGCGCCGTCGCAATGCCCGCTCGATTCCCTGAACTTTGGATTCGTCTTCGGCGCCCTCTCCGAGTCCTGCCATTCCTGAAAGGTAGGTGGGGTCGGTCAGCTTCGCGCGCTCCAGGACGATAGCGAATTCCGGTGTCCGTTCATCCTTTGGGATTTGATCGGCGCCTGGAAGCGGCTGGATTGCCATTTCCCCATCAACAAGCGCTTGATGCAGGTGATCTGGTAATTCGTCGATCACGCGGAGATAAGATGCCCCACGCTCACTATGTTTGTAGGAAACCAACGGATTGCGCTTTGCGAAATCAATAAGTCGATTGCGCAAATTTTCGAGGATTCGGCGCAGGTAAATGGCCGCATGAGTTGAGCCGGATTTCTCCGCATAGACTCTTTTGGTTGCCGCCTCTATTTCTTCGATACGGCGATGAACCTTCGAGTGAAGTTCCTTTGATTTCGTCGTAGACCGTAGAGCAAGCTCGGCCCGTAGCACCGAAAGCGCCGTTGTATCGTCGCGCTTGCGTTCGTAAAGACCTTTGAGTTGGTCAATAGACTGGTCGATAAGCGGTCGATGCATTTACGCCTTACCTCCAAGCATTCTCGACCATAGGGCTAACGGCCTGAACGAAGAATGCAAGAGTGAACCGCGCTGGTATCGGGGGCAAGCGCGCGCTCAGAACCGCGAGGATTTGAGGGCGTATTGGCTGGAAAAAGCCAAGCCACCTTTTGCAATTTATAGGATCGGCAAACTCGACACTGGTTTACGAGTGTGCCAATTTGCATAGTATGGCTACGCACTCGGACAGTAAGCTAAACCGACTTCAGTATCAGCTCCCAGAGGGCATGGTGGTGGACGCCGCATGGCTCGAGCAGAGGGGCTATTCCCGTGCCCTGCGCAGCCACTACCTCCGCGCAGGTTGGCTCGATAGTCCGGCCCGGCGGGTCTATCGCCGTGGGAGGGGGCCGCTAACCTGGGAACAGGTTGTGCTCTCACTTCAGCATCCGCTTGAATTGCCGCTGATCGTTGGCGGGCGCACTGCACTGGAGCAGCAGGGCTATGCCCACTATCTTTCCGCGCAGCAGCGCGCAGTCCACCTTTATGGCCCGTTCCGTCCGCCAAGCTGGCTGGCCAGCCTGCCTTTGGCAGTGCCCTTTCATTGGCACAACAGCCTTCGGCTTTTTCCTCTCCATAAATCCGCGAGCGAACCCAGGCCCGCCATGGTCGGGCCCGGCGGTATGGCAACGCTGCCATTGCGCCTGTCCGGCAAGGAGCGCGCGGTGCTGGAGTTGCTGGACGAGCTACCTGATCGCGAAAGCTTCCACCAGGTTGATGTCCTCATGGAAGGGCTGAGCGACCTCGGCCCCCGCCGTCTGCAATCCTTGCTGGAGGAATGCGCCAGTGTGAAGGTGAAGCGGCTGTTCTTTTTCTTCGCCGATCGCCATCGTCACGCTTGGCGGTCCCGGCTGGACATGACGCGGATCGACCTTGGCTCCGGCAAGCGTTCTCTGGTGAAAGGCGGCAAGCTCGACCCGACCTATCAGATCACGGTGCCTGCCGACCTGGGGACAGTCTGAGCATGGCGTTCTTGGAGGCATTCCGCGCCCAGGTGGCCTTGCTTATCCGCACGCTGCCCCTTGTTGCGCCCGAGACGGGGTTCGCGCTGAAAGGCGGCACGGCGATCAATCTATTCGTGCGGCCCATGCCGCGGCTATCGGTGGATATCGACCTGACCTTCCTGCCCGTCGCGGACCGCGCCACCTCGCTTGCTGCAATCGACGCAGCCATGACGCGCATCGCCGAGCGGATACGCGCTGGGCTGCCCGATGCTCGGGTGCAAACTACGCCGCTTATCGATGAGGGAGCCATCACCAAAATGGTGGTCCGAGCAGGCGCAGCCCAGATCAAGATCGAAGTCACGCCCGTGCTGCGCGGCACCGTATACGACCCGGCCGTGGCAGTGGTCGTGCCTGAGGTGGAAGAGGCGTTCGGCTTTGCCGAAATGCAGCTTGTGTCCTTCGCCGACCTCTATGCAGGCAAGATCGTCGCCGCGATGGACCGGCAGCACCCGCGCGACCTGTTCGATGTGCGGGACCTGCTGGCGAATGAAGGCATCACCGACGACCTGAGGCGGGCCTTCATTGTCTATCTGATCAGCCACGGTCGCCCAATGGCGGAGGTTCTCGCGCCAACCCGGAAGCCGCTGGCCGACGAATTCACCAGAGGGTTCGCCGGGATGACGCGGGAGCCAGTCACCGTGGCGGAACTGGAGGCCGCGCGCGAGGCAATCATCAGCGCGATGGTGGCCGGCATGCCAGACGGGCACCGCCAGTTCCTGCTGGGCTTCAAGCGCGGTGCCCCGGATTGGGAACTGCTGGGCCTCAACGACGCGTCGGCGCTGCCGGCGGTCCAATGGAAGCAGCAGAATCTTGACCGCTTGCCTGTCAACAAGCGCATTGCATTGATAGATAAGTTGGAAACCGTGTTGCTTGGGTAATTGCCCACCGGCGCGGACGACTTGGGCGGATGGCGGTATGAACGGTTGGAACCTCCAACGGCTGCATTTCCCAGAGGTTACGACCGTCGTAAGGATCTACCGATCCTATCGTTCGCGCGCATCTCGCCCATGCCACTCGACCCACAGGCGCTGATCCGTGATATACAAGAAACTCATGCCCCCTAGAAATGCTGCAACGGCCAGCGCTACACCTCCAACCAATTTGGGTATAACGATCAGATCGAAGGTCAGCAACAGCCAGACGCCCGACAGGACGGTGATGGGAACTGCGCGCATGCCAATCCGTTTCCAATCTGGAACGATGACCGTCTCCGATCGCATGGCTTCGAGGCGCTGCCTGAGACGTTTTGACTTGAATTCTGTCGGCTTGATGTCGATCACCCTACTTCTCCTGTGAAACAATCCGAAGCATCTTCAGGACGCGGCCACTTTCGAGGTCCTCTTCGGCGCCTTCGTCATAGATGATTCTAACAAGATCGCGGAGTTGGCCCTTGTCCAAGACGATGCGCGCATGCTTGCAAGCATTTATGACCTTTGCCTCGATCCTGTCATAGGTGTCCCAGTTCAAAGGCATCATCTGTGATTGGGGATTGAGGGATGTGCCGGAGATGATCCACTCCGGGTCCACGTCGAACAAGGCGCGAAGTTGGCGAAGGGTATGGGCAGATGGCTCGGCTTCATCGCGCTCCCAGCCAATAAGCGTTCGACGTGCCACGCCAAGCTTCAGGGCCAAGCGAACTTGCGAAAGGCCGTGACGTTCGCGTAGGGCGCGAAGCCGTGCACCCGTTGTCGGCCGCGAAGCGCTAGCGTCCATAACGTCGCCTTTTTCGCTCGGAATCATGACGTATGAAACGTTGCGCGCATGAGCAGAAATCTATACAGCAGAAAGTCTGGCATGCAAGCTGGATCGGATGCAATTCTGATGAGCGATAGCGACAAGGACAACAAGGAAGACGGTCAGCATGTGCTCGATCTGTTTTCGGGTGCAGGGCGCGCGGGGGTGGACCTGGCGGAAACAGGCAATGCGCTTCGCAAAGGATTGAGCGGGCGTTCGACACCAAGAGCGAGCGTCGGTTATCCTGCGCATGGCATGACCGGACAGCCATCCTCCGGTACAGCGGCACTGCCCTCCCCGGGGAAAGAGGGCGTGGTGGCGGCGGTCAAGATTCGCGCAAGGTTTACTCAGTCTGACGTCAAGAGGGCGCTCAAGGGAGCGCAAGCAGCAGGGGTGTCGATGCGGATGGAAATCGATTCCAACGGCCACATGCATTTAATCCCGATTCAGCCCGGCTTCCAAGCGCCGAAGGACACGCTTCAAGAACGGATCGAACGGGCGCAATGGTAGGGCGCTATCCCAAGTATGTGAGCGAGTACCGCGACCGGCACGGGACGTTCCGGGTTCGCTATCGTCGCACCGGACACACGACCTACTATTTTCGGGCCAAGCCCTTCTCCAAAGACTGGTGGGTCGAATATGAGGCCTGCATGCGTGGGGAGGCGGCACCGAAAGTGCAGCCGGGGCGAGATCGGATCATCCCCGGTTCGATTGCCGACCTGATCAGCCGTTATTATGGGAGCATCGACTGGCTGGGCGGCATGAACGACGAATCTCGCCAGAAAGCGCGCGCTATCATTGAGAAGATGCGCGAGAACCTGGGAGATGCGCCGGTGATGTCCATTACCTATGCCGAATGTACGTCGATCCTCGGCAAGATGGTGGACCGGCCGCATGCCTTGAACCGGTTTCGAAAGCTGATGCGGCGGGTTTGGGATGAAGGCATGCGCCTTGGAATGGTCAGCACCAATCCCTGGGCGCTGACCAAGGGAATGAAGGAGGATGGCCCCGGATTCCACTCGTGGACGGATGAGGAGATCGAGCAATTTCACTACCGCTGGCCGATCGGCACGCGACAGCGGCTTGCGATGGAGCTGATGTTGCTGACCGCGCAACGTGGAGGGGACGCCCGAACCCTCGGACCACAACATCGGAAGGGAGACACATTCAACATCAGGCAGGGCAAGACCGGCGCGGAGCTGGTGCTCCAGATACTACCGGACTTGGCACGAGCCCTGGATGCCGCGCCTTCGGGTCATCTTGCTTTTCTGGTCACGAAACAGGGCAAGCCTTTCTCGCGCCGTGGATTTGGTCAATGGTTCGCAAAGGCCTGTGATGCGGCCGGGCTACCGCATTGCCGGGCACACGGGCTTCGCAAGGCGGCGACGCGACGGCTTGCGGAA
>BBPE01000078.1_pt6 | contig 15369 bp, 10 predicted proteins | sample 1344301 | NCBI WGS metagenome assembly BBPE01 (sample SAMD00019089, study PRJDB2971) | groundwater metagenome | isolation source: The Cedars highly-alkaline
GCGAAAAAAATTACCGCAGGCATATGGTTGATATTCCGAGGATATTTTTTTTCGCATAACGCAGAAATCGGGCGAAAGAGCAATTTTTCAAGGTGGCCTTAAGTTATGGTTGGACGAATAACCCCTGATCCGGGTCAGGGGTCAGGTAACGATGATTTTAACCAGCTCGTCACCGGGTTTAACCGCGCTCCCCACCTTGACCGCAATGCTTTCCACTTTGCCGGCCACCTGGCTGTTGATGGGAGTTTGCATTTTCATCGCCTCAAGAATCAGCAGGCGATCGTCGACTTTGACCTGATCTCCGATTTTGATTTCCACCTCGCAAACATTGGCCCCAAAGGGCGCGCGGATATCACCGATTTTGGCCAGTTTATTGATCTCTTGTTTGTTAAGCTTAACCGCTTTGACTCCGCAGGCCTGAACACCCGACTCTTCTTCCGGTTCGAACTCATAACGCCTTTCATGGTGATCAACATTAAGATAAACGTGGGTCTTGCCGGTCTCGTCACGCTGCATGGGCCCAATCTCGACGACGTGTTCTTTGCCGTAGTGATCGCGAAAATTGATAATCTCACCAAGCTTGAAACCACCCCGGCGGAAAAAAACACCCGGCGGCAAAACGTAGACCTTGCCGAATTTCTCCTCGAACTTAAAGAAGGCCACGGTATCGTTGGGGTGCTGAAGGTAGGAAACCAGTTGCTGTTGCGTCGGTTCGTAGCCCAACTTATCGGCCAGGGTTCGATACTCTTGCTCAATATCCATATCTGCAATTTGGTCCATTCCGCCTTCTTCTCGCAGAATTTCCCGCCACTGGTCCCCGAAAACTTTTTCATAAATCCAGTCCGGGGGCTGGTAAAAGGGAAATGGTCCGTATTTGCCCAATAGCAAGTTTTTCAAATCACCGGAGGGATTGGCGTAACGTTCGCCGCTTTGGACATGGGATATCGCCGTGGTCCAGAGAATCTGGGAGCCGGGGGTTACACTCCAAAAATTGCCCAATTCTCTTTGCACCTTGGGCAATTCCCGGTGCAGGATGGCGGGCACTTGCTCCAAAAACCCGCCCTTGGTGGCCTGCTCGAAGCTGCTGCCCGCCGCGCCACCCGGCAGTTTATGAATTTGCACGGTGGGATCAAATCCCTTAAACTGGGACTCAAAGTATTCGTAATATTTGCGCTGGCCGCGCAGAGCCTCGGATGTTGCAATCACCGCCTCCTCATCGATTCCTACGGCTTTGTAACCATACTCATTAAGGGTATGGACGGCGGTGAGGACCGGAGGGGGTCCGTAAAAACCGGAGAGGGCGTGATCGGAGGCATCAATAATTTTAGCCCCGGCCCGGACCGCGGCGGTGATTCGACCTATATCATTGCTGTCGGTATTATGACCATGATAATGAATGATCAAGTCGGGGTATTGTTGCAAAACAGCATCAACCAGATTCCCGATTCGTTTGGGAGTGCCTAGTCCTCCGTGGTTCTTAAAGCAGAGCACCACATCCGAACCGGTGACGTCAAGAATTTCCCCTACTTTTTTAAGATAATACTCATCGGTATGTTCCGGACCGGTGGAAAAACATAGGGATGGCTCAAGAATTTTCCCGGCCCGTTGAACCTCCTCGAAAACGGCGATCATATTGGAAACATGGTTGAGAAAGTCAAAAACCCGCCAGACATCGACGTACTTGGCAAACTCCCGGACCACCAGGCGAATCACATTTTGCGGGTAGGGCCGGTAGCCAAAGAGATTGATCCCCCGACACAAGGTCTGGAACATGGTTTTGGGCATTTTCTCCCGCAACAGTTCCAGTTTAAGGAAGGGATCCACCTGCTTGCGCAGGATATCGACGTGAATTGAGGCCCCACCAGTGATCTCCAGGGAAAAATAACCGGCCTGTTCTCGATGCTTGGCCGCCAGCAGGTCGGTATTGAGCAAAATCCGGTTTTTGTAGTCGGACTGGGATAAATCACGGGCGGTATTGGTGACGTAGTAGCCATCCGCCCGGCGTAAAATGGCCAGTGCCTCACCGGGACTCATGCCATGGATAATGCGTTCCATGCTCATGTCTCCTTACAATCTGCTCACTCTGCCATCAAATGGCATAGGAGTTTTGTTTGCGATAATGAATTTCGGCAATCAGGCGAGCCAGTTTGTCGCACTCCGACGTCACATCTTCGTATTCCAGCAAGTAGTCGTGAATCGTAAGAAACGCGGTGTTGAAATCACCCCGCCTGAATTCTTGGTTATCAATTACCCGCAGGTAAAAAGGAATCGTGGTCTTGGGACCGATAATGACGAAATTATTCAGACAACGTCGCAGGCGGTCCACCGTTTCATTCCAGGAAAAACCGTGGACGGTGAGCTTGACCAGCAAGGAATCGTAGGCCTCGGGGATCGTGAATCCCTGGTAGGCAAAACCATCCAGACGCACCCCGTGACCGCCGGGTGAACGGTAAACCGCAATCTTTTTGCCGCCCTCGGGCATGAAGTTGTTCTGAGGATCCTCGGCATTAATCCGCACCTCAATCGCATATCCACGGATTTGCACATCGTCTTGAGCAAAAGCCAGATTTTTGCCCAAAGCCAGCTTGATCTGGGTGCGGACGATATCAATGCCGGTGACCATCTCGGTAACCGTATGCTCCACCTGAATCCGAGTGTTGATTTCCATGAAATAAAAGTTGTGATCATCATCCACCAGAAATTCGACGGTACCGGCGTTAACGTAACCGGCGGCCTTGGCGGCCTTGACCGCGGTCCGGCATATTTGATCCACCAGCTCCTGATCGGGAATCAACGAGGGGGCGATTTCAATCAGTTTTTGATTGCGCCGCTGAATCGAACAGTCGCGAGAACCAAGATGAATGGTGGTCCCCGCTTGGTCGGCCATGATCTGGACCTCGATGTGCTTGGGATTAAGCACCAGTTTTTCGATGAAAACCGCATCGTTGTTGAAGGCGGCCCTGGCCTCGGCCCGGGCTATCGGAATTTCTGTTTGCAACTGCTGTTCATTGTCGATTTGGCGAATGCCTCGACCACCACCGCCGGCGGTGGCTTTGAGCATCACCGGGTAGCCATGTTTTTGACAAAATTCCACGGCCACGTTCATTCCAGCTTCACCGGGAGCCAGACTGGGCGTGCCGGGCACCATCGGAATTCCAGCTTCGGCCATGATCTTGCGGGCCATCACTTTATCACCCAAAGATCGGACGACACTGGCTGGTGGACCGATGAAAATAATCCCATTATCTTCGCAAGCCTTGGCAAAATCGGGGTTTTCGGCCAGAAACCCGTAACCGGGGTGAATGGCCTCAGCCCCGGTTTTCTGGGCGGCCTTAATCACCTTTTCAATATCAAGGTAATCACAACGGGGGCCGTCTCCTAACCAGACCGCTTCATCAGCGGTGCGAATATGGAGGCCTTCATTGTCTGGAGACTCATAAACCGCTACGGCGCTATAGCCCAATTCCTGAATGGCTCGAATGACCCGCAGCGCGATTTCTCCACGGTTGGCGACCAATATTTTCTTCTTCAAGACACACCTCTCGGCAAAAGATTTGATCGATGATATGACTAGATGATATGACTAGATGATATGACCATATGATAGCTCGACGCTGATAAAAACCCGAAAATCACTCGCGCCCACGGAGTCAACCGCGCAACGGCGGCCTCACAGCAAAGACCATGCGCAACCCGCAGGGCACCAAGCTTACAGCATAAATTTCCCCGGGGCAAGATCGCAAGCAACTGCCGGCAAGTTACATTTTTTTGGCCGACAAATTGCCCAGAGCCATTGCCGCCGCCCTTTGTTCCGCTTCCTTTTTACTGCCGGCCGTGCCCCGGCCCAAGACCCGACCATGAAAATAGACGGCCATGGCAAAAACTTTGGCATGGGCCGGCCCCTTCTCCTCTTCCAGCTCATAAACCGGCGACTGCCCATGCCGCTGCTGAAGGGTTTCCTGCAGAGTAGTTTTGGCATCGCCGTGGCAGATCGACAAGTCCCGCGCCAGCCAGGGCTTAAACAGCTTTTGCAGTAGCGCGAAAGCGGCCGGATAGCCACCGTCAAGATATACCGCCCCGACCACCGCCTCAAACGCTCCGGCCAAAATCGAGGGCTTGGCCCGGCCCCCGCTTTTTTGCTCACCCCGGCCCAAAAGGATAAAATCATCCAGGCCAATTTCTCGGGCCATCAGGGCCAGGTGGGCCTCGTTGACCATGTCCGCTCGCTTCCGGGAAAGATCGCCCTCCCGCATGAGGGGATGACGGGTAAAAAGCAGGTCCACGACGATTAGACCCAAAACCGCGTCGCCAAGAAATTCCAGCCGTTCATTATCGGGCCATTCCGCATCTAGTCGTCCCGACTTAAGTTTTTCACCTATCTCTTCCCGTTCAAAAGCGTAAGAGCTATGCGCTATGGCCTGCCGCAACAGGGCCGGGTCTTTGAATCGATAGCCCAAACCGAAAATATGCTCCACCAACTGATTCAGCTTGATCATTTTTTCATATTTTTCTTGTCAAACAACGCGGATATGTTTATTACTTTGCTCTTCACTTAAATGGCGGCGTAGCCAAGTGGTAAGGCAGTGGTCTGCAAAACCATTATTCACCGGTTCAAATCCGGTCGCCGCCTCCAAAAAATTTCCAGGGGAAGCAGTGATACCCGACGGAGCCTATAATGATGACCTCGAAAAACCCCGTCTCCAATATCGCCCCGGAAACAGTCCTGGATTTTCTCCATCACACCCTCCCCTTCAACGAATTGGACGACCAGGCCTTGCGAGAGCTGGCCCGCCATTGCATCATCGACTTCATCCCCAAGGGCGTCGTCATCTTTCGTCAAGGGGAAACCCAGATTGAGCATCTCTACCTGATCCAAAAGGGCGGAGTCAAACTATATCTTGAAGACGACCACGGCCAGATCACTCTTAGTGATTTTCGCGGCGAAAGCGAATACTTTGGCGCCCTGCCGATTATGCAAAACACCCGAGCTAATCTCAACGTAGCCACGGTTGAAGACACATTCTGCTTTCTCTTTCCCAAAACCGCCTTCCTCAAATTGCTGGAATCTTCACCTAAGATCAGTCATTATTTTTTGCGCAGTCTCTCGGAGAAATTGGTCAACACCGCGTATGCCGAGTTGCGTCGTCACCGGATCAGCCCCCGCAGCGAAAGCGCGCTTTATCTTTTTTCTACCCAGGTGGGCACGGCCATCAAAGGTCAACTGCAAACCATCGCGGCTGAGGCATCGGTTCGTCAAGCTGCTGCCAAAATGTCGGAAAAGCTGGTTGGTTCGCTCCTGGTTACCAACCCCACCGGCAAGATCATCGGGATTGTCACCGACAAGGACCTGCGAACCAAGGTGGTGGCCGCCGGACTCGATTATCAGACGCAGATCACGACAATCATGGCCAGTCCGGTTCAGACCATTCCGGCCCATGCCGTCTGTTTTGATGCCATGCTGCGGATGGTGCGCCAACGTATTCACCACCTGGCTGTGGAAAAGCAAGGGGAAATTGTCGGGATGGTTACCTCTCGCGATATCATGCTCCTCCAAGGCACCTCGCCCTTTTACCTTTTTCGGGAGATCGTAGCCGAACGCACCTTAAAAGGCCTGCACTCCCTGGCCCACAAGGTGCAGAGGGTGGTTCGCAGCTTGATTGAGGAGGGAGCCAAAGCCGACAATATCACCAAAATGATCACGGTTTTAAACGATCGGATTCTGGAGCGACTGTTGACCTTGCTGATTGAAGAGCTGGGGCCGCCCCCCCTGCCCTTTTGCTGGCTAATGCTGGGTAGCGAGGGTCGCAGCGAGCAGATCTTCAAGGCCGACCAGGACAACGCCCTGATCTACGCTGAGGCCGAAGATCAGGCAAAGATGACTTCCGCCGCAAAATATTTCGAAAATCTGAGCGTCAAGGCCGTCGACAATCTGGTTCAGTGCGGCTATCCCCTCTGTCGTGGCGAGATCATGGCCTCTAACCCCAAATGGCGTAAGTCCACGTTCGAGTGGCAAAAAACCTTTGATGCTTGGATCAGCAAGCCAAAACCCCAAGATGGGCCACGCTCAACCATTTTCTTTGATTTTCGCCCAGGTTACGGCGATTTTTCTTTGGCCGACCAGTTGCGTCAGCACTTGATCAAGAGCATTCCCAACCATGGTCTTTTCCTCTACCTCCTAGCCAAAAATGCCCTGGAGGCCCAACCGCCACTCTCTTTTTTCCGTAACTTTATTGTGGAAAAAAATGGCGAACATCGTAACTCTCTCAATATCAAAGCCAATGGTTTGCTGCCCATTGTCGATTTTGCCCGCCTTTTCGCCTTAAAAAACGGGATTAGGCAGAGCAATACCCTGTCCCGTCTGCAAGTGCTGCACGAAAGGGGGCAGATCAAAACTGAGCTGTACGACGAAACGGTCAAGGCTTATGAGTTTCTCATGCAACTCCGTTTGGTTCACCAGCTCCACCAAACGGAGGAGGGTCGGCAACCGGACAACTATATCAACCCCAGCAACATCTCCGACCTGGAAAAGCAGACGCTCAAGGAATCGTTTGCGGTAGTTAGTCGCCTGCAGCACCAGATCAAGCTTGAATTTCGTTTATCTGAACATTAGGCCAGATCCACTATGCTCAGGAAATTATTGGGTCATTTGGGCCTTGCCCCGCCAGCTCACCCGACCTTTGCCGAGAACTGGCGGTATTTTAAGGAGCTGAGCTTAAACAAGCCCCTTGCCGATTACGAGTTCATTGTCTTCGATACTGAGCTGACCGGGCTTGAGCGCCACGATGAAATCGTCTCCATTGGGGCGGTACGGATTCGCAACTTGCAAATCATGGTGGGGGATACCTTTTATGTTAAGGTTAAGCCGCAAAAAAAACTACCCAAAAAAACTACTTTGATTCATCGGATTACCCCCCAGGAAATCGAAAATGCCCCACCACTTTCGACCGTATTGCCGAAGTTCATCGCTTACTGCGGCAAATCTTTGTTGGTGGGCCACTATATAGGGCTGGATATCGCTTATCTTAACCAGGCTTATCGTCACCACTACGGCGCTCCAGTCTCAAACTTCTGTCTGGACACCATGCGAATGGCCCAGACTTACACCGAGATGCAGTGGCAACTGCATCTCGATCATTTGCAGACCGAGGCATCCGCCTCCTACAGCCTCGCGGCCCTCAATACTCGATATAAATTACCGGAATTCACCCACCACAACGCCTACGAAGATGCCCTACAAACGGCTTATCTTTTTATTTTTCTGGTAAAAAAAATGAAACCCAAAGGGGTGATAAGCCTTCGGGATTTTCTCAAAATTGGCCAAACTTGGCGGATTTTCTTTTAAGGGTTTCTTGAAAATTCAATGCAACAATTCACTGCTGTGTCTCATTTCCACATTTTAGTGTTGACAACTCAGAAACGGGCCAGTATCCAAAAAGTGGACTTTCGCTTTTTCTGTGTTTTTTGCCGGCAAAGCTTGATTGTTTTTAACCCCTAACCCGGGTCCCCTTTGCCTGGAGGGCAATATGTCCACGAGTAATCATGGGGATGAGCCACCGTTTTATGGCCACTTTACGGTCTTAGGAGAGAGCCCGAGAACATCGAGTCCCCGGGCGATAAGCCCGATCGAATTAGAATGCGAGGACAGGCGCCGGTATGCAACCTGAAGATGTTTCAACCTTTTTTGCCGCCACCCCACCTTTTCATCTTCTCGCCGATCAATCACGGCAAAACCTCATAAGTCAGTTGTCAGAGCAGTTTTACTCCAAAGACGCCGTAATTTTACAACAGGACGTCCATGTCTGTAACGCCCTCATAATAATCAAAAAAGGCACAGTTAAATTATCGGTAAAATCAGCAGACGGGCAAGAGACGATCGTTGGTTATCGTGGAGAGCATGACAACTTTGGTTTTTTGTCGGTTATCAGTGAAGATAAACACGAGACTACCGTTGTCGCGACCGAAGATACCAACTGCTATTTGTTGGGCCGTGAAAAAGTTTTGGAGCTTTTGGGGACAAACCCAGAGTTTACCGCCCATTTTCTTAAAATATACATCACCCAGCGCCAGCACGAAGCTTACTTAAAAAATCAGGACAACAGTGCTTTTTACGGCAGCAATGAGCATTTTTTGTTTGTCACGCAAATTGGGGATATAGCGACGCGAAATGTGGTCACTGCGCCGAGCACAACATCAATTCATGAAGTGTCTTTGAAAATGACCAGCAACCAGGTAGACTCATTGATCGTTACCGACGAAAAAGGTCGCCCGCTGGGCATTATAACCGATAAAGACCTGAGAACCAGGTTTATTGCGCCTGGTCGCGATCCCAAGGCATCGGTTGACAGTATTATGAGCCAACCTTTGATCTGGGTAGATGCCGGAGTTTCCTGTTCTGATGTTATGCTGAAAATGATAGAATACAACATCCGCCATATTCCGGTGTCAAAGTACGGCAAGCTGCAAGGGATGATCACCAATCATGATCTGCTGCTTTTTCAGGGCGCATCTCCGCTCTCTTTTGCCAAAGATGTAGAAAGGCAACAAAGCGTAGAAGGCTTGGCGTCGGTAGCAACAAAAATAAATAAAATTGTAATCCCGCTGGTAAAAGAAGGCTCCAAGGCGAGCAATATCACCAAACTCATCACTGAACTAAACGACAGCATCACTAGAAAAATTTTGACCATCGCCGAACAAAAGTTTGGTCAAATTCCGGTCGCATATTGCTGGATTGCCTACGGCAGTGAGGGCCGGAAAGAACAGTCGCTGAAAACCGACCAAGATAACGCCATCATCTACGCCGACCCGCTATCTTCTGAAGACGATAAGAAGATTAAAAAATATTTCGCCAACTTCGCAACTTTTGTGTGCGACGGCCTGGTCAAATGCGGCTTCGCTTTGTGTCCCGCCAACTTTATGGCCAGCAACCCGAAGTGGTGCCAACCTCTTCGGGTCTGGAAGGGCTATTTCTCCAGGTGGATCAACATTCCGTCAACTGAAGCCACCCTGAGGTCGCTCATATTTTTTGATTTCAGAGGTCTATACGGGGACTGCGGCCTGGCCGACGAGTTGAAAAACCATCTGGCCCTTGCCAGTAAAGGGCAAAAAGATTTTTTTTTCGAGATGGCTTATACCATAACCCAAAATCGGCCGCCGCTGAGCATACTCAACAACATAATCGTGGCAAAAACCGGCGAACATAAAAACAAATTAGACATGAAGCTCCGAGCCATCGCCCCCATGGTGGATATTGCCAGGCTGTTTGCCATAGAAGCCGGAATCGCCGAAACCGCAACACTTGATCGAATAAAGTTGCTCAAAGATAAACACTATATTTTGCAGAATTATGCCAAAGAACTTGAGGACGCTTATGAGTTCGTCGCCTCACTCAGAATTCGCCATCAAACCGCACAAATAACGGCGGGGAAACAGCCGGATAATCACATTCATCTTGATATGCTAAGCGGTTTAGAGAAAAAAACACTTACGGAGTCTTTTCATGTAATATCGAAAATTCAAGATGCCATAACCCGGCGCTACGAACCTATGTTCATGTTGGCGCGGCATTAAGCGCCTCCACCTGGTGTTTTTTACGGGGACCCCTCAGTGGAGGTGCAAATTATCAATGAAAAACAAGGAGGAAACTATGGAAGAAAGCAAGATGGAAAATGCGATGGATCAAGAACCTGTCTTCGACGAACAACACTACCGGAAAAAATTAAAACTTTCGTTTACCCTGCTTTTAGTTTTCACTGTCACTTATTTTCTCGCAGCAATCATTACGACCAGGGAGTTAAAGGACATCGCGGCACTCGAAATAATGGGGATGCCGTTAGCGGTTTATCTTGGCATGCTGGTATTTATCGTGGGTATAGTAGTGACCAGAATTAGTTTAGTTAAAAACCAATAAGCGATGGGAGGGGGCCTTGTGGGCTTTGATAATCCAGTTGCGGTAAGCATTGTTTTGTTCACTATCGCGATTTCATTTTTAATCAGTTATTTGAGTATCAGGTGGACGAGAACCACCACCGATTTTTATGTGGCTAGCGGTAAAATACCGTGGAAACTTAATGGGGCGGCGATGTTTGGCGACTATTGCAGTGCCGCCAGTTTTCTGGGAATTGCCGGAGCCATAGCCCTGAGCGGCGTCGACAAATGGTGGATTGCCATCGGTTTTTTCGGTGCCTGGATAGTTTTATTACTCGTCTTAGCCGGCCCCCTGAAAAGTGCCGGCAAGTTCACCGTAGGTGATGTTTTGGTCGGTAGATTTGGTGGCCGCAGTCTTAAGCTCATCGCCATGGTTGGAACCGTAGTGATTGGCACTCTTTATCTGGTTCCGCAAATAGTTGGCGCCGGTCACCTGTTCAATCTGCTGCTCGGCTGGGATTACATGACAACGGTATTTGTAACCGGCGCTTTTATGGCCATGATGGTCATTATCGGCGGGATGAGAGGAACGACGTACAACCAGGCGCTCCAAGGCTTAATCCTCATTGTCGCCATGTTCGCTCTGGTAATTGTCGCCTCCTCCATCTATTTTGACGGAAACCCTTTAAGGATCATTGCCCAGGCGAAAGAGACGGTTTCAACTACCGAGGCCGTAAAAATCGGCCGGGATCTTTTAGCCACAGCGCCAACCGAAACGGTTGAAGATGCCTTTGCCCTGGCCCAGACCATCAGAGAGATGGCCCCTGAAGCCCCAACGGCCATGACTCCCGGAGTGGCAGTCCCGGGGATGTGGAATCAACTTAGTCTGGTTCTCGGTCTGCTGCTGGGAACCGCAGGACTACCTCATGTTCTGATCCGGCTTTATACGGTAAAAGATGCCAGAGCTGCGCAAAAGAGCGTTGAGGTGACCATAATCGGACTTGCAATTTTTTATATCGCCGTGTTATTTGCTGGTCTGGCCGCTATGATGATCCTGTATCCAACTCTTATGGAATTATTAGCCGCCGGAGAAAGAGGGGTGGCGACCAACATGGCCGTGCCCTTTTTGGGAATGGAGCTGGGAGGAGAGGTGTTTTTAGGCATCATTGCCGCCGGCGCGATGGCCGCGATGCTCAGCACCTCGGTGGGACTTCTGATCTCAATGACCACCAGCCTGGCCCACGATGTTTATGCCGGTATTATCAAGCCTGAAAGCAGCGACCGGGAAAGAGTTGTTTTTGCCAAAGTGGGAGCGGCCGTTTTTACAGTAATAGCTATTGTCGCATCGATCTGGCTCAGGGAACAAAACGTTGCGGTCTTGGTTGGCATGTGTTTTGGGATTGCAGCCAGCACTTTTGCCCCCATCTTGATTCTCTCCATTTGGTGGAAAGGTTTGACTAAAGAGGGGGCGGTGTCCGGGCTGGTGGTGGGCCTGGTATTTTCTCTGATCTTCACCTTCGCTCGATTTCTTGAAATGTCGTCGGTGTTCGGCATCCCCGTGCTCGTCAACCCGGCGCTATACAGTGTTCCGGTGGCTTTTTTGACCATATTTGTGGTAAGTTACTACACCAGCAATCAAGGGGATGTGGAAAAATTCATGGCCGTGGCTCATCGCAAGGCGTGATGGTTTGGCCGCACTCAATCTCAAATTTTAAATTCGGCATATCCGTAAACGGTGCGTCGGCGGTAAACGGGAACTCTTTGATCATCTTGGTACAGGGTCAAAGAGTTCCCGCCTTGTTTCATGCTCCCCGTCTCGTGATTGGAATCTGAAATTATCATGAAGATTTTTCCACGCTCGCTCTTGAGAGATTACCAGGATTGTTGATCCCGGCATCATAACTTGTTGAACAAAGCTGACTGCGGGCTGGACTCCTCCGCCTTGGCCGCCACCGCGTCACTGACATCCTCCACCCGACGCACGGGACGAGCCGAGAGGCGTTTGCCGATGGCCGTCACCCCTTTAAGTGAAAAATTATCGCAGCGGAAAATTTCCCGGTTACTGCGAGTGTGGGACGAAGCTGTAAAATACACCCGGATATTGATGCCCTCGCCGGTCTTGAAAAAAATAATCTCCGAGCGCCGATGTTCGGCAAACAGGCGGTACTCCCTGTCGATGACAAACTTGGGGGTGACAAAACGCTTGAGATGACTGAAGTTCCGGTTGCCGTCGCGATAAACCAGATTGAAGATCGTCTTTTCAGCCACCCGACCCCACCAGAGCAGGTCGTGACCAATGAAAATCTTGGTCGGGACGTTGATTACTTTGTACCAACCGCTTTTGGCAATCAGCAGAATTTTGTCGTACTCGGAGCAGGCCACGGTGTTTTCCGGGGTGGCCTTGATCTGAACCCCCAAAAAACCACTTTTCCGGTCGTAGCCCAGGCTGAGATTTGCCAGGGCCACCTGACGGGCCTGGACCTCGGCGAAGGCCGTCAGCTCGGTGCGGCGAGGGTATTCTTGACCGTATCGGGCCAACAGATCATCGAGAAAACAAAGGGTGAAGCCGACCATATCTCGAAGGCGGGTTTTCACCTTTTTGATCTGCTGCTCTACGACCTTGATCTCCTTTTTCTTGCGCTCGATATCATAGCGGGAAATGCGCTTGATCTTGATTTCCAGCAGTTTTTCAATATCCTCTTGACTTACCGGCCGAATTAGATCAGCGGCAAAAGGCAGCAAAGCCTCAGCGACCGTGGTGATCACCAGCTCATAACTGGGACATTCCTCAATCTGCTGGTAGAGCCGATGCTCAATGAAAATCCTCTCCAGCAAATGGCCTTGCAGGCGCTCCTTGAGCCGAGTCAGTTCAATTTGTAGCTCTTTTTCCAGGAGACTGCTCAGACGGGCGGTGTTTTCCCGTAAAACTTCGCTTACCGTCAGGATCGCCGGGGTGTTGTCGCGGATTACCGTGAGATTGGGGCTGATGGATATTTCACAGTCGGTAAAGGCATACAAGGCCTTGACGGTCTCCTCGATCTTAAGCCCCCGGGCCAGCTTGATCTCGATCTCCACCTCTTCGGCGGTATAATCATTGATCGAGAGAATTTTGAACTTGCCGGCCCGAGTCGCCTTTTCAATACTTTCAATCAGGCCCTGGGTTGTGGTCCCGTAAGGAATTTCCCGGATGATAATAGTTTGATCATCTTTTTGCGCGATTCGGGCCCGACAGCGCAGGCGGCCATTGCCTTCATTGTAAGCGGAGACATCCAGCAGGCCGCCTTGAAGAAAATCGGGAAAAACGGCAAACTCCTCGCCCTTGAGGATCTTTTTCTGGGCCGTAAGCAACTCACAGAAATTGTGGGGCATGATCTTGGTGGCCATCCCCACCGCAATTCCCTCCACCCCCTGCAGCAGCAAAAGCGGCAGTTTGGCGGGCAGTGCGACCGGTTCCCGCAATCGGCCATCGTAAGAGTCGACAAATTCGGTCAGATCCCGGTTGAACGTACTCTCCCGGGCCAGGGGACTTAAGCGGCACTCGATATAACGGGCGGCCGAGGCCGAATCGCCGGTATAAATGTTGCCAAAATTTCCTTGGCGGTCAATGAGATAACCCTTATTGGCCAGGTTGACCAGGGCGGAGAAAATCGAAGCGTCACCATGAGGGTGAAGCTTCATGGTCTCCCCCACCACATTGGCCACCTTGTGAAAACGACCGTCATCGACACTGTGCAGAGTCTGAAGAATCCGCCGCTGCACCGGCTTGAGCCCATCGGCGACATCGGGAATGGCCCGCTCACGAATTACGTACGAAGTGTAATCAATAAAATTTTCATCAAAAAGCCGATGCAGGCTGCCGTATTGGGTTGCTTTCATCACTACACCAGATGAGACATAATGTAATCGCGACGGGCCGGGGTATTTTTGCCCATATAAAACTCCAGGATTCTGGGGACTTCGCTTAGGGTGTCGATATCCACGGGTTTGAGCCGCATCTGAGGGCCGATGAATTGCTTGAACTCCTTAGGAGAGATTTCGCCTAAGCCTTTGAAACGGGTAATTTCCACCGGCCGCCGGTTCTTGCCCTGACCGGCGAGTTTCTTTTCCGCCTCACTCCGTTGCTTGTCGCTGTAGCAATAGATGGTTTCTTCCTTGTTGCGAACCCTAAAAAGCGGGGTTTCAAGGATATAAATATGGCCGCACTTGACCAGCGATTCAAAATAGCGGAGAAAAAAAGTTAGGATCAGATTGCGGATATGCAGACCATCAACATCGGCGTCGGTGGCGATGATGATCTTATCAAAGCGCAGGCGACCCATTGATTCTTCGATATCCAGGGCCCGCATGATGCTGTACATCTCCTCATTTTTGTAAAGCAGGGTCAGGGGTTGACCGTAGACATTGTAAGGCTTGCCCTTGAGGGAAAAAACCGCCTGAGTCATAGGATCGCGAGCGCTGACAATGGAGCCGGAGGCGGACTGGCCCTCCGTGAGAAAGATCATGTTGCCCTGGCCCGGCGGCGAGGGTTTGCCGGGGGCGGGGTGATACTTGCAATCCTTGAGCTGGGGAATTTTCAGGGATACCTTCCTGGCCTTGGTTTTGGCCTCCCGGCGGATGTGCTGCAACTCCTTACGAACCCGGGCGCTCTGCTGAATTTTGTCGATGATGGTCGTGGCGATATCGGTGTTTTTGTACAAAAAGGCGCTAACCGCCTCCCGCACTATCCCGACAATTTCGCCTCGAATATCGGTATTGCCCAACTTGTTCTTGGTCTGGGACTCAAAAATCGGCTCGCGGATTTTAACCGCCACCGCCCCAACCACCCCGTCCCGCACATCCTCGCCGTCAAATTTTTTGCCGGCAAATTCGTTGACCCCTTTGAGCAGCCCTTCGCGGAAGGCGGAAAGATGGGTGCCCCCCTCGTTGGTGTACGTGCCGTTGACAAAGGAGAAATAACTCTCCCCGTAGTTGTCGGTATGGACCAAGGCCAGTTCGATAATCTGATCGCGGTGATAGATGGGCTTATAAAGCTGGGTGCCGCTGGTTTCGGCCTCCAGCAAATCGAGCAGACCGTTTTCCGAGTAAAAGCTCTCCCCATCCAGATTGAGCCGTAGGCCGGCATTGAGATAAGCGTAGCGTTTGAGACGCTTGCGCACAAAATCCCGGTCAAAGCTATAATCGGGAAACATTGTCGAATCGGGGCAAAACTCCACCAGAGTCCCGTTTTTTTTCTCGGTACTTCCTTGTTCTTCCCGGCGCAAGACCCCGGCGATAAATTCAACCCGGGCAAATACACCGTCCCTAAAAGAGTTCACGACAAAACGGCTGGCAAGTGCGTTGACCGCCTTGGTTCCCACCCCGTTGAGTCCCACCGAGAACTGAAAGGCGTCGGTGTTGTATTTAGCCCCGGTGTTAATCACCGAGACACACTCCACCAACTTACCCAAAGGAATGCCCCGGCCGTAGTCGCGCACCGTTACCGCTCCCTCTTCGGTAATTGCGATA
>BBPE01002137.1_pt16 | contig 15287 bp, 24 predicted proteins | sample 1344301 | NCBI WGS metagenome assembly BBPE01 (sample SAMD00019089, study PRJDB2971) | groundwater metagenome | isolation source: The Cedars highly-alkaline
CTGCGGGTGGGAGCCAGTCACGCCAGTATTGTTCGGGATTTGCGCTATACACGCTAGCAATCGCTCGCGCCGTGCGCTCTCGTAAATCACTCATCAGAATTCTCCGGGCGGATGTTCACGTCGGCAACGCAGTATCCTTTATGCTCGCCGCGATCACACTCATAGAGCATTTCAGCAACTTGATATCGGGTCAGACCTCCAGTACCAGGAACATCTTGCCCCCAACCAGTAGCAAGCATGACTGTAAAGGTTAACCCAATTCCCAAAAAGAATGAAGTCAAAACAAGAGGAACTCGTTCGGCATATTTCAAATCAGAAGTTTCCATTATTTGTTTTCCTTGAGATAATTAAGTATATCGGACATATCGGTAGAGATCTTCACCGCCATCGATGGAATCTCGCGCACCTTCTAGAATAATGCTGATGCGGCTTCGGCGATGATGTTCTGCAGAGTAGAAGTGGTCATACTTGTTCTCCAGTTGTTGGAGATATACTAACACAACCTGGGAAAATGTACAATCCCTAAGTTATTGATTCTATTAGAATTAACACTTTGTTAACAATTGAACCGTTATCATTTACTTTCTGTTAATATCCGTAAGTTGCTTTTCTAGCAGTCTGCGTAGGAATTCGGGTTTGTCTGTAAACCACCCAATTGTGAGTGCATAAGGAAGAATCAAGATGAGAAGCGGGATGGTGATGAAGATGATCTTTGCGAGTTTCATGAGTCCTCCTGTTCAGGTCAGTATTTACGGGTAAATAATCAGGAAGTACTCCTGGAGACAATCGTGGCAAAAAAGAAAATACCCGAACTGAAAGTTGAGACACTGGCGCACAAGGCCAACTATATCTACTTGTCACTTCTTGAGTATAAGCGTGAAACTTATCTATGCATAATCGACAACGCCACCCCCTCAGAAATTGGCGCGTATGTTTTGGATTATGCAGAGCAGGAAGAAATTCCAGTTGCACAGTTCCTAAGCATAGTCACTAAGTGGTTCTATGACAAATCTGAAAAACATCCACTCAGTGTCGAACTCGCCAAGTGGGGACTAACAGAAAAGCTTTCTAAGATCTACCGTACTTTTGACGCGACATACGTTTCCCGTATAGTAGGACAATCTTTCTCTTATGACAACATGCAAAAGAACAAAGTCAAAAGACGAAGAGTCGTTCCTGTTCAAGAGGGCGTAGAAATAGTCTTAAAGAAGAAGTAAAAGAAAAGGGAGCCTAGGCTCCCTTTTACTTTGCATGTAACTTTTTACATTACATATCAATTTACGCCATACACCTCACGAAGTAGATACAACTTGTATGCTTCGAACTTTTCCTGTAGCTCCTTAGAGCGTTCAGGAAGAGCTGAGTTTGCAACTGCCGCATCCAATTCAGCAAACATCTCTTCAAAGCGTACAAGCACCTCATCCAAGTTACGCTGTCCGTTTTTCACAGCTAAAAGTTCAACTGCATTTGGACGTGGGAAAGTCATCTTGCGTTCCTTCACAAGTTCAAGAGCTTGCTCAGCAATACGAACAGCATGACTTAGCGCCTTGTAATCAGCTCCAGTTCCAGAGAACTGCTTCACACGATGCCCATAATCTTCAAGTGTAAGAGCAAGTGAATGCATCACTGTCAAAAGCTTGTTGGTCAGTGGGAACGTCTTGTTGCACACTTCAAGTGCTGGTGCATCTTCCAATCCGCCCTTAGCATTCTTGATAGTAGACAGCTTTACGTGATTGAACGCAAGCACTGTTGACAAATCTACCTGCGCAAGAGTGCGGTCTTGCCCGTTAACTTGCTCCGTCATCAGCTTTTCAAGTGCGTCATATACCCCTTGGAATGTTGCGTGACGATCTGCTTTGAGACCGTAGTTTTTCGCCTGCCCAACCGCATACCCCATCATCTTCTTTACGTCGCGTGTAAGGAAGTTTTCAACAAGATGAGTCATCACTTCCTCAAGATGTTGTGATAGGAAGTTGTCAGACTCAACAACTTCATGCTTTCCCTGAAGCACAGCAAAAGCTACTTCAAGAGCATACGTTTGACCGCTGAAGAAGTCATCCAAGAATACCTGCAGAGGCAAGTATTCAGTTTCAGTTTCTCCAGCAAGCATCTTGTCGGATGCACCAACTCCTTCAGGCTTTTCCTTGCGGTTGGTGAGCTTACGGTTCATAAGCAAGTCGTCAAATGACGGGGCGCAAACAGCCTTGTAGTCAAAGTCGCTAGTCTCTGTTGCCGTTCCGTACAAACGAGATCCAGTAAGAACCCTAAACGCTGTAGTTTCTTTATTCGCGTTCATAATTTACTCCTCAAACCATTTAAGCCACTTATCGCTATTAGGATCAGTTAGTACCTGGGCAATCCGCTCTTTACGTGCAGTAGCAATCGCTTCACCCAGTTGCTTACCCTCTACTCCAGGGAAATTAGCAGCAGTGACTTGCCCGGCATTAGCGATGCATTTAACAAAAACGTGCGTAGGCAAATTAAAGGCGAAATTTGTAAAATGCGATACCGTCATAGCAACAATTAGATCCTTAACACGCTGTGGCATCTCACCGCCACTATTAACGAAGCCACGATTTCGCGAGATAAGTTCAAACACTGCTTCAACGGTGGCTTCATGCATATTACGCAGCATTTTAACACTCTTCGCCAAGTCCTTTACATTAGACGGAATGGCCGGAGAATCCATTTGATCTGAGTTTGAAAACATACCAACAAAAATCAAAGTACTTGCTTGTTCATCCAACTCCATTTTATGGATTGCGTGAATGGCATGCGTCATACGATTTAAAGTATCACGGTTAACTGTACCAAACAAGCTGTTGAAAAACTTCACATGCTCGAATGCACCGACAGTATCCAAGAACTCGAAGAACTCACCAGTATGATTTCCAGACTGCTTGAATGTCTTCACCATCTCAGCGTAGAATCGCTCATCGCTCAGATGATTAAGTTCACCCTCATGCACCAACTTGGTGCACAGTTTCATTGTCTCAGTAGCAACGCTAAAATTAGGCCAGCGCGCAGAAAAGCGCGCAAGACGAACCACTCGCAGCGGATCCTCAGCAAATGCAGGCGACACATGACGCAAGATCTTGTCCTCGATGTCTTGCGACCCGTTGAAGGGGTCAACAATGAAACCGGTCTCCAAATCCTTTGCTATTGCGTTGATGGTTAGATCTCGACGCATGAGGTCTTCCTCAATGGTCACCGTGGGAGCGGCGTCCACCGTGAAGCCCTGGTAACCGTCACCAGTCTTTCGTTCACGACGGGCAAGTGCCCACTGATCGCCACTCTCGTCCAGGAAAACCGGAAAAGATTCGCCCACGTTGGTGTAACCTTGTGCAAGCATATCAGCATCGGTAGCACCGACCACCACGTAGTCCATGTCGGCAACTTTCGCGGTCCCCATAAGAGCATCGCGGACCGCGCCACCCACCAAGTAAGTCTTGAATACCATATGAAGAATTCCAATGTTGAAAGGTATATTAATATACCATGATCCTGATAAAGTACACAGTGTCGTTTATCTTGCGTTTAACACGTTTTAACAATTGATGGCGCTAAATTACGCCAGTGCCGATAAGATGGAGTTGCAACACTATCACTAGTGAATAGGCAATTGCGTGGGCCTTCTTGAACGAGTATCCGCTTTCATCTCTCGCATATAGCAGGCGTCTTGCTGCAGCCTTGTCCTTAACATACAACTTTGCGTACTGTTTTTTTCCTGGTCGAATAAGTGCCAGTACGTCTGCAAGTTCCTCAATAGACTTCGGTTTCACGGTAGATAAAATATCTCCGTGATTAGAAAGTTGAAACAACTTCTTTTGTTCTGATGGGACAAGTAGAAGACCCCAATCTGGTTCTAGTTCTAAGAGCGCGTCAATTTCTTCTTTAGACTTAAAATGATCATATACTGAAACGTGAAGGAAATCCAACTTAAGATAACCTAAGTCTTCTGCCGCTTCATACGGAATGGCTGACAGTTTAGTCACATGATCAACCGGCACTCTTTGCGGATAGACTCCGCATGGGTGAGGACCCAAATCAGAATTTTTAACGAGTGACGCTCTAGTCCACGGGAATAATTCGCCCGGTGCGAATGATGTGGGTGTGTCAATGTCGACGTCGGCTCTAAACATCTTTAGCGACCTTTATTATTTGGTGTATTTCATGCTCGCAACAACAGCACTGATCACATATTGTAATATGCCGCTGCAGCTCATCTAACGAGGCGGCATTGTGCTGCTCTATAGTGGTCTTAATTTTGCATTCATTTACATTATTACATACACAAACGATCATAGGCTGAGTTCTTTGGTGATTTCTTTGATTTGAGAAATTATTGCTTTGCTGGTTTGGAATTTCTGTCCCCAGTAATTAGCATTGATGACCATATCAAAGGCTTTTAAATGAGATGGGTCTAGCGATTTAATGGTTGCGGAGAACTTATTAGAACAGAAAAGAAACCAAGGAGACAGCCGGCGTTGGCGAACATAAGATAAGATGCGCTGCACTCCAAGGTGTTCGAATATATCTTGTAAATTAACATTTTCTTTTTCGGCTAAATCTATCAGATATGCAATAGATTCTTCCACTTGCTCCAATGGAGTGTGAAGAGAATCATACCATGCAGTGTAAAGGTTATATGCTTCTGGAGAACACCAAAGTGGAGGCTGCACTTCACCGTCAACCATGATCTCAATAAACTTATCGGGCCTAGAGATGTTTGCATCTACTACCAGGTTTGCGAAATTCACAAATGCCTGGTAGAAACGTGATTGCATGAAGGCTTCAGCGGAAGGCTGCCCAAACTTGCGCATCTTCATCCAATCTCTGTATAGTGAATATGCAGATTGCCCTATTGGTTGGCGCATCATTTCTGCTCTTCGCTTTTCTTTGCAGATGTGTTTCATAAATCTGAATTCAGATTGAAACGAAGATTTGCAGTATTGACACTCCCATAGACCTTCTTTAGCAGATGTGTTGACCAACACATCTGCTATTGGAACTCGACGAGCGGCAATTTCAGCCGCATTCAGCATCGTGAATTCAATCCCGCCGCTTGGCTGCGATTTTGATCGACGGGAGTTTTGCTTCCCACGATTTGGCTGTTTTGCTGGCATTTGCGCGTGTCCTAAACTCGTCGTTTCTTCTATAAGCATCAATGAAGTCATGAATTTCTTTCTCTGTTATCTTATGATGTACGCACGTTACCAATACTCTAGTAACCGCATCAGATTTACGCCATGCTTTTACCCTTGGAGTAATCTCACGTTCCGCGTAATAATGCTCGTTGTCCATTAGCGAAGTTCTGCATAGTCTACCGCCCTGAACATACTCTGCGTTATCAAGTGTTTCGTCTAGCGCTAACATTTCAGCGGCAGCAATTGCTGTCTCCATACTCACCACAACGACATGTGAATTATCTGGGTGGTAGAACCAAAAATCCACCCAACCGCCGGAATAGTCTGGCGCGTCAATACCGTGATTAGTGTAAAACTCACCGTGCCAACACTCAGGCCATTGCCTGATATGATTTTTTCTGCGAATTAATTCTAACTTACGCTTCTTTCTATTTAAGCGCGTATAGTTCATCCAAGGTTCAGACTTCTGAGTTTTCATCGTTGTTGCCCTCTGTAAGTGCGGACATGGACTCTAGAAGATCAATAGATTCCGCGTAACTAAACAACTGTAAACTAACTGCATCCATGGCAGCCTCATCAAGTTGTCTGCGCAAATTCGCATAGACATTTGTAGCGTATCCAGACATTCGATAAACTAATTCGCTGCCATCTAATATGTATAGACTTCCGCTAGAGTTGATTGCTTCATACCTATTACTGTTCTTCTTAACCGTCTCAATGCCTGAACTTAACTTCCACGAATCAGCGCCTGCATACCCACCATACCAACTTGCAAGAATTTTAAGAATCTTGCCATGCTCGGGAGATGAAATTTCGACGATTACCCAAGAGTCTGGAATGTAAGTATTCATTCTCTGAATTCCTTTTTAATTTTGGAGATCTCATCTTTTTGGTATCCCAAATTTTCAGCCATTTCAATTACTTCGCTTTCACTTGGTAGCGGGTTAAGTAGTCTAACTTCACGCATAGACATCCCATAGAACTCAGCAACAACCTTTAATGTCTCTACGTTCTTTTTCTTGCTCTTAATTCCCAACCACTGATAGCGCTTTCCAGTTTTTGAATTCGCAGCCTGAAGAACTAGCATAAGCAGATGAGGATGCTTGCTTAGCGGAAAAATTACAGGATTGGCGAACTCGTTCAGCAGCATTATCTGCCGTTCATCAGATGTGCCGGACAACCAGCGCATGACGATAAGCGGAGCAAATCCCTTACGCTCGTCTTCGCTGAGACTGGCATAAATGTCCCCGCTTTTGCTGCTGTTTAGCTTGTTTAGCAACTCAAAAATGTCAAGCTTGTAGTTAGCCATCTACTTTTACCCACAATAATTTAGTTTGCCCGTCAACAGGGCGGCATCCATTTTCTTTCAACCACTCCTCAGACTTTCCTTCAGAGTATAGCTTCTGCCCAATATCATTAGGCATTGGCTGGACACTTACGAGTTCAGAAGCAATCTGATTTGGGAGTTGCTTTCTAATAGCGGCAATCATTTTTGAATAATCACTCTTATTCATTATACCCTACTCGCTTTCTCTTTTAGCTTTTCCAACACTGGCCAGGTTACATATTTGCATGCGATCTTTTCCCATCCATGAACGCCAATCAAGCTCTTAACAACTGATGAGCTGACTTCCATCAACTCGCGTGGTGGCATAACATAGATTGTCTGAATATTGCTGCCAATTTCACTATTGATCAGATTGATCTGATGCTCGTAATCAAAGTCGGTGCCGTTTCTAATCCCTCGAACAATATGAGTTGCGCCAACTGCGTTCGCATAATCTACAGTGAACGTGTTTTCGGGAATGTGAGCAATCTTTAGATTAGGAATTTCAATAACAAGTGATGCACTAATCAAATCATGACGCTCGGCGGCGGTGAACAGAGACTTCTTATTTGGGTTTGTTGCAATTCCCACCGTTACGGTATCGAATATTTCAAGCGCTCTCGTAATCATCCAAAGATGACCATGCGTTACTGGGTCAAACGAACCGGCTATTAGTGCATGCTTCATGATTTATTCCTTATGCTAAGTTGCTGCCTTGGCGATTAGCTTCGTCGATTTCTTCTTCGCGAACCAACCATTCTGCTCGCTGCTGATCGCGAAAGCGTCTTGCATTTTCCCTACCTTCTCTCAACACCCTCATCTCTGCAGCAAAGTCTACAGGAGGAATATCTTCGGGATTGTCATTTAAGACTGCGCGATCTGCAATGTAATCTGCAAATGCGTGTAGAATCTTTCTAACACTATCACGCGACATGCATTCATTCATGACCTCAATCTTGTCTTCTTTGACTATTAAGTCAACAGATAACTGGCCAAAACCGCAAGTAATCCAATTCCAATCACAATAAAGTGATACGTTATGAATGCCATTTACGATTGGAGGGTTCATTTCGCAAACATGATCTCGCTCCTTACACGTAAGATCTCGCAAAGACTTTTTACCCTCAGGCCAGCCTTTAGGGTAGTCTTTTGTTTTTGAAGTATCAGTGCTCATTTTGCTTCCCTAGGATTGGCGCAGAAATAAAAGCCTGCTGTGCTTTTGCTGCACGCTTTTGTTCTGCTGTCTGTTCGATATGTTTGGCCAGTTCTCTCTTATGAGCAGGAACATGAAACACCGGTGGGCAAATGAATTTGTCAGTCATGTTAGCAATCTCCTAGTTGGATGAACATTGATGCAATGTTGATTTCAGTATCAGCTACTAGCGAATGGCGGTAAAGATGTTCTGCAATAACGACAATTGCTGCATCACTGCTCTTTACCTTGATCTTGTCCACATTCTCATATAGGAAGCGGAAGACATCTTCATGCTCTTCACGAGTAGATGATTCGCATACAAGTTTACGAGCGGTTTTTAGATCACCTTTAGTTAAACAATCGAGTAGTCCAAACTTCCAATCTGTTGCGCTATTAGCAGACTCTCTGGCCGGCAACAGTTTTCCACTTGATGCATTGGCTTGAAGTAACTGGATTGTCTTGCGGATATCCGGGTAGCCTACGTCAATATAGGTAAGCACATCTTCCACATCATATGACACTCCTTCACGATCAAGAATGTCTACCATGCGTAGAGCAATCTTTTCCTTATCTGGGGCCTTAAAATTGAACTCCTGGAAACGCGAGCGAAGCGGCGGGATGATCTTGTTGATGTAGTTGCACGTAGCAATGAATCGACAATTTGAAGAACTGTCTTCAATGAGAGAGCGAAGAAGAGCCATGCCATCTAGCGACAAATAATCAAACTCTTCCAATTGAACAACTTTAAACTTGCCAAGTGGCATCGTCATTGCGAATGCCGATACCTTATTGCGCAGCGCATCGATCTTTTCGTCAGAGCAATTAACACGCAACACATCAGAACTATCAACGCCAAGATCACGAAGAAGAGCCTTAGACACCGTTGTTTTACCGGTTCCTTGAATGCCGTACAGAAGCAAATGCGGAATATCCGCGTATTCTACGAATGACGCGAATGCTTTAAATTGCCGCTCATCTTGAAAGATGACGTCGTTGAGACTGCGGGGTCTATATTTCTCAACCCATATACTTGCCTTTGCCATTATTGTTCCTCTTTAACGGGTAAGATTTTGATTGATTGCGCTGATACGATTGACTTAAGTCTGCCATGCCCCCTTTTAAGCATTTTGTTAAATGATGCTAGTACTGAATTTTTGAGAAACTTTCCCTTAAACTGGCCATCTGCGCCAAAGAAAAAATCATCATCAATGAATGCGCCTTCGTTAATACTGTCGTTCACATAGGCGATTGCTAGTGTGTAAAGAGATGGATTAAAGAGAAAATCGTTGGTGCGTGCAGAAAGTTCCTCATAGAAATCATTTACTACATCAATGATTTCTAGCCTATAAGTTTCGCGCTTAAGTCCTTGAGCCATTTTAACTTGCTTTAACCCCTCACGAATACTTGAAACAGAATTGTATAGCAGAATCTTTCTCGAAATTACGTGCTCACCTTCGTCAATAGGGTAAAAGACAATGTCGCCAAATGTGCGCGTCACTTCATACATTTCGCCATTATCTCCGACGCGGTCTGATGACAATTCCATAAAGCGTCCCCCACGTCGTTCTAGATCACTCACTTCATTTCTGAATTTTGCAATTTCTGACTTAAATTGATTCAAGTCGAATGTAAACGACTTCCCATTGAAATCAGTACCATAACTAGATTCTGGGAAATGCCAATAAACAGAGTTGGCAGTGATGTCAATATGCTGAACAATTTCATCATTGATGCCTGCGCATCCGGGAGCGCCACACGAACACGTCAGCAAGTAATACCTGCTGGCAGGAATAAGTTGCGAGCGAATCAAATCATACAAATTGATAGTTCCCTTAAGTGGAACTGAATCAATATCAATTTCGAGTCGAAGTTGGTTGTCTTGTGCTGTTGTAACTAGACTTAGTTTATTCATGAGGCTCTCAAAGAAAAATGGCTCTATAATAGAGCCATTTTAACACTGTTCTAATCAGGTGTAAACTTGAATCAGTTAGTCACGGTACTCATTTTTGATCTTTGAATCACACGGTCTGACATCATCCTCAAAAACATCTGCGTTAGAATGTGCATCCTCTAACTGTGATCTTGCTTTTTTAGTGATAAGTTGGTCTTTGGTAATGATCTCTCTGTCATCTAATAGTTTCTCGGATCTTAGATGCGGACGCGTCTGATTATCTGCTATCTGCTGAATAGCCTCTTGTGCATCTTCACTAGCGGTATAAATGTCCAAATCACTAATGTTATCATCGTCCATTTCCGCGGTGATACCCCCAGTTTCTATTCTTGGCTCAATTTCAGACTGCTTATCGGAAGCAAATACTATTGCATCATCAAGATTGTCGATAGGTTGTGCCGCTGCTGGAGTCTTTAATTTAGTAGCAACATCAATGATAGGCTCAATCGTCGGTGGATGGCTAATTGCATTTTGCACTGCAGTAACTGGCGCAACAAAAATAGGCTGCTCGCCAACGATAGCGTCCAACGCCTTCTTTGCTTCTAATTCTTCCTGCTGTCTTTTTATCTTTAGCAACTCTTTGTTCTTTATTAAGAAGTTACCAGCAATCAATAGCGCAACTGCTAAAGGATCAAACACAAAAATGATGATCAAGATGACATACTTAACTGCTTTCTCTGGCGTAACGCCAAATGCTTCAGCAATAAAAATGATCGGGCCAACTTCTACATTCTGCTTAATGGTTTCAAGTTTCAGTTGCGGAAGTTCTTTATCTATCTCAGCAAGTCTCCCATTGATACGCGAGACTTCGGGAGCAAATTGTTCAGTTGCTTGACGTCTACCAGTTACAAACTCTGGAGGGAACTTTGCAATCTGATCATCAATTTGCTCTTTGCGCGATTGAAGACGTTCTTGCTCATCTTCCATCGCCTGGATAACAACCGCGTTTTCATTTGTTCCTTGAATGGCTTTCTGGAACTCTGCGGATAGGTAACCAAACGCGCCAACAGATGTAATGAGCATTAGTACAAATGCAGCAACCGTCATGTAGGATTTCATTACCCAACTAATATCTTTCCAATTTCTGTACAGGAAAGATACCGTTACTACCTTACCAATATCAAGAGATACCGCCAAAAGAATAATAACAGGGTTAGATGAAAATAAGGAAGAAAGTCCCACGACCGAGACGTATGTCCCTATACTTTCGATTAGAAAGGCAGCAAACAAAACTAAAAACGTAAACATTACTAAATCCTTTAGTAATCAAATGCCAGTGATTCATCGCCAATGGCCATTACCCACCTATCATCGGATTTCCAGTACCGTTCTGGTCCATGCGGAAATCCAATAGTCCATTTACCTGGCTCAATAAGTACTACATCGCCAACATTAAAATCCTTAATATCGTCTCCGATAGCAAGTACTTTTGCCCACCGCGCATACTTACCTTGCTCCATCATTTCTGGGTTAGCAATAATAATTTGGCCGCGGTTTCTGCTCGAAATAAGGCCCGACGTAGTGTCATTCATGAATTGAAACAGAAAATGATTGTGAAGAGGCTTGAGGTCCATTTCTAATCTCACTTCTTAGTAGACTTTGCAATGCCAATGCTCTCTTTAGCAACTGCTAAAGGATCACCTAAATCTTCATCAGATGCCGGTGATACGATGAAATTCTCTCTGGTCTTTAGCCCATCTTTTTCATCGATGAATTTTCTTCTATTCTGAGCGCTCACTGGAACAGGCGTGGCTGCTAAGTGCTGCTTAATTGCAAGTAGATCAAAGTCTACCATTTGCCCACGGGCACTCTTTGCTCTTTTAGACATAGCGTTCTCCGAAAAATGGATATGTTGATAAATATAAATTATGGGGAGTTTCGTGTGATATTTATGGCCTTCCCGGCCAGATTCAGTCGTGGAAGAACTCAGTCATATCGATTCCGTACTTCACAGGATCAACCTTGTGAAGACCGATTAGATAGAGCGCTAATGATGCGCATGATGACCCTCTTCCCACTCCCCATACAACCTGCTCTCGCTTAAACTCATCTATAACATAGATGAGCGTTCTTAGCAAGTCAGTCATACCCGACTTCTTAATTTCGAGAATCTCCTTTGAGAGTCTCTCTGCATACGCTGCATGCTTTGAATTAGCAACTAGAGTCAAGAACTGTGTTAATTTCTCACTTAAAAATGAATCGATGTCGATTGAAAGATATTCTTTAGGAACATTCCAAGTAAGGTCAAAACTGCTATTCTTTACTTTACTGGCAGCAATCTCCACATCTGAAAGTTGATTGAATCTTACTATCTCTGAATCAGGGCTCTCTACAACTATCTTGTCGGGCTGAACTCCCAAAAGAAACAAGTGTCTAACAACACCAGAATCGACTTGATTGGTGCCGTCAAACCATAAAGTTCTGTTTTGAAGTTCAGTCTTTATTAGATAATCTCCTGGTAGAGTGGGCGAATTTGTAAATCGGCCGTCCCTGTATAGACGGCCGCATTTTCCTCTGCTTGTTCTTTTGTCGCGAACACGGGATATTGTAGATACCATGTTCCGTGGATATTGGCGTACATACCCCAGCATTCCGGAGAAGTATCGACATTTTCAGCAATGGTCCAATCATTATCCTTGTCACATAGCGAAACTAAAGTGCGTGCTAAGTTTACATCTGTCGTTACGAAACAACCCGGGGGTCCAACGCAGAAATACTTTGCTTTTACCGTCATTGCGATTTCTCCTCGAGTTCAAGTAGTTTATCAATGGAATTAAGTGTTAGTTTGCGGATCACAGTTTCTGGAACAGTGCGATATGGTTCTTCGCATAGGAATTGAACATTGCCCCAGCGTCCTTCCTTTAGAAAAGAACGAGCGCTTTCCAAATGCTCTCGATTACTTGGATCAAATGCAACACGCGAGATTGTTGGACCATATAATTTCATCGAGTGCTTTAGACTGCTCGTAAGAATAGAATCAAACAAGGTTTTTCTCCTGTAAATGCACAACTTCAACGCCATACGTGCGAAGGAAATCTGTTCCTGTGGTAATACGGTAGTCTTCTCGATATACCACCCGCTTAATCTTTGATTGCACAATAAGTTTTGCACAATCAATACACGGGGATAAAGTTACATAGAGAGTTGCTCCCTGTGCACCGACTCCGCCATAAGCAATTAGTTTCATTAAAACATTACTCTCTGCGTGTAACACCTCAGGCTTTGTAGTTAGTGTCCCATCTTCATTTTCTATTTCACAGTTATTATCTGACCCGTGGGGTGTCCCATTCCAGCCATACGAAATAATATTTTCGCCTTTGACTAAAAGTGAGCCGACTTTCTTTCTTCGTGAGTGAGACATTTCTGCAATTCTGTCAGAAATGTCTATGTACAGGTTATCTAATTTATTTTGATCCGGCATCAGTGTTTCCTCGTCGAACCGGGTGGAAAAATAAATGTAGTTCCTACCTGGAACTCTTCATTAAAAGACTCTCCATCGGAATGTTCAGTCACCTCAACAATCTCATCGTCCTCAGAATCGTCTTCATCGCTGTCTTCTAAATCGGAAATTTGTTCGCCTAGTTGTTCATCTAGAGACTCTACAACATTTGACAGCATGAAATAAAGTCGAGCATCACCCGAAAGGATTTGATTGGCGATTTCTGCATACAGAGATTCTTCAATAACGCTCAACCTCCCACCAGCCGCTAAACACGTTTGTAGCCTATCAATACTCTCAGATGCGTTCTCATTCATCTTCGCGCCAATGCAAAAAATAGAATACTCGCTATTGTCTTTCATTGCGAGATCGACAAAATCGTCAATGCTTCGCGATAGTTCAACTAGTTGTGAATCAACATCTTCAGTGGTCATGCGTATTCCTTTATTAGTGTTTACCTGGGTACCAAGCATTTAGCAAATGATTGCGAACTTTTTCTATCTCTTCTTCATTAGGCGCTGACAGGTAAACAGCAGTTCCAAATGCGCACTCAATTTTGATAAAGCGTTCGCACGCAGGGCCAATCGATATAGGGCATTCCAACCGCAATTACATGGTTGAGATCCATAATTGTGCCATCAGGTGCCTTGTAGAATTTCATCGAAAGTCCCTATGCTAGATAAATCATATTATACGCAGTGTTTGGTCGGTTTTAAACTACAACCTGTTGTGGGAATTGATCGGTAACTTCTGGAATATCGATATCCCGTTCAATGAATGCTACAATATACGATTCCATTACCCGGGTAATGGAATGATCACCAATCAGGTCGAGTTCACGAAAATCATCCCATGCGATGATCGCGATGGTGACATTATTATTTGCATTCCAAAGGTCACCATCGAAACTGTACAGAGACCCAATTCCGCCATGCTTCCTAAGCGTCTCTATGATGAAACTATCGAATGCTTTGAGCGCGGAGAGGTCACGATCAATACCACGCGCGAGATTGACAAATTTGGATTTATCCCAACAATGAGGCGTCATCTGTTTAATGATCGTCGCTAAGAACGCTGTGATGTTGGTCGCAAATATTAAAAAGCCTTAACACCGATTTTGTTTATGAATTGGAGGTTTGAAATTGCGCTCTCAGCAACAGAATAAAAAGGATCGATAATCAGATTATTCCAAGTTTTTTCAGAAATATTCTGCTTGCTCGCAACAGCTTCTCTAACAAGGCAAGGTTGAGACTTGGCGAGCTTGTCATAGGTTTCAGAATAGAAGGGGTTGTCGTTAAGATTTAGCCTTTCTACCTGAAACCATTCAATCTAACCACTCGCTATGCGGCTTGCTGTTTCACAAGGCAAGCCATGTTTTTATAGTAAAAGGCAGCAATAGTGAGCTACTGTTTTTTTGTTGTTACAATCGCAGCTCGGAGGGATTAGAAGATCGTCTAGGGTGTCGCGTTTAGAATGTTTATCTAATCTTCTCCAACGATCCCTTGTAATTAGCCGGTTCTCCAATGACTCTAAGAATCTAAGACTGGCTTGTCAGAAAGTCTTATATAAGGCTTTCTTCGTTGTTTTCTGGCGGCATTAATGCTTTTTTCAATTTCATCAAGGAGGAAAGTTCGAAATTTTTCAAGTTCTTCTTCTGTGTTTTCTTTGTTAGAAAAAATTTGATCCGGTCTTTCTTTTTTCAGGACACCAGCGAGTGCTTTATATCGATCATAAATTTCAAAAAAAATGTTAATACTAATCTTGTCTGCAAATGCTGGATTTAAAACCGCATTCCTAGCAACAGGGTAAGAAGGGTCAAAAACCAAGCCTCTCAATGTTTTTTCAGAAATATTCTGCTTGCTCGCAACAACTTCTCTAACAAGATAAGATTGGGCCCTGGCAAACTCTTCAAATAGCTCTTTATTTAAAGGAATATCTTCTTTGGATCGAACGAGTTCTGCCGCATCCTTGGCGAATAGCACAACGACCTTATTGTCGACCCTGAGAGCTACTCTCTTGTAGTTCTCTTCTTTTGGTATGTAGTCCTCTTTGTTATTAAGAACAAAGTTATGAAACTCCTCAAGGTCTTTTCTTGTGTTTGTGTGGTGGCAAATAATTTGATCAAATCTTTCGTTTATTAAAACACCAGCAAGATCCTTGTGTTGCGCATAAGCAGCAAAAAAATCAGAAACACTGAGTTCTTCTGCGAATTTTGGATTTAAAATCGC
>BBPE01003759.1_pt2 | contig 15276 bp, 19 predicted proteins | sample 1344301 | NCBI WGS metagenome assembly BBPE01 (sample SAMD00019089, study PRJDB2971) | groundwater metagenome | isolation source: The Cedars highly-alkaline
AATCCTTTTGGTTTACCTTTGACAAAGAAATAATTTTTTCTTGTCACCGGGTATCTACCTGCACGGATTGCTTTGATTGCGGTTTCACGGTCGTTGTAAATTTCATCCGGGTCAGCGAGACCATTTTCATTGGAATCAATTGGAACTAACTTCACACCTTTTACTACTGTCCCTTCCCTTGTAAAGACAAAACTAAAGTTAGAATATCCAATCCCAATTGGGTCTCTTCTAGATGCTTCAAGTAATCCTGGGTCACCAAATATACCCACACCACGCAAATCTTCTTGCTTCTTACCTAAGTATGCTGCCCAAGTTGCTGCCGCACCGCAAGAATCAGAGCGGGTATAGACATGGATTGGTCTACCTACCTTCCGTCCAACTACTTCATCCCAAGTAGTAATTATGCCGCTGATATAAATGTCAATCCAGGTCTGTCTCTTTACACCTTTTTTTAGAAGGTCTTGCAGTACTGGATTTTTATCACTTATCGTTGGATATACTGCATCATGCAAAATGTAAATTGGCACTATCCCTTTCTTAATCTCTGCCGGGTCAGGGTCACGAGAGACCATTCCGATATCAACTAATCCGGCAATCGCATCTGCCGCGCCTTTTCCGGCGCCGCCGGCAGAGACATCAATTCTCACACCGGGGTGTTTTTTCCGGAATGCTTCCGCCCAAGCAACCGCAGTCGGATAAATTGCCCAGGCTCCCGATAACGTTACCGTTCCTTTGAGTTCTTTTTCCTGACTAAACCCAATTTTTCCGCTTAACAACAAAACAACTATTAATAAAATATTTATCATTTTAGTCATCTGATTTCCCTCCGTTTTTTATTTTTCCGATCATCTGCTCATCAATTTTACTATTTTGTTTTATTTCCATATTCTTAAATATTATATTTTGTGATTTTTGGTTTCTCTACCACTCAAATCCCATCTCCATCTACATTTTTCAAAGGCCGCGTATGGATTCCGCATTCGCCGCCGCATTTGCTTGTGCCAACCCAGCGTCCGGCACGCTCATTTTCGTCGGTGGTAATTTGCGTGCAGGTAAAACAATCAAGAGAGCGGTAGCCTTCTTGATAAATCGGATTTACCCGCACAGAATATACTGCCAGATATTGCCAGACCTCCCGTTCTTTCCAGATTAAAATCGGATTTAATTTAAGCAACCCTTTATCGCGCTCCTCTACCTCTTTATAATCGGTACGGGTGCGGCCTTCGGTGCAACGTAAACCCGTTACCCAGCAGGTCGCCTCCATCTCTCTAATTGCGCGACTGGTCGGCTCTACCTTTAATAAATCGCAGCATCGGTTTGGATCTGTCCGATACAGCCCTTCGGGAATATCCGCATCATTCTTATAGATTTTTAGTTCCGGATATCTTTCAACCTCCTGGAACATAAATTCAATGGTCTCTTTGTGTTGGAATCTGGTGGTGACAATAAACCCTCTTATTTTGGGGCTGACACGCTTGGCTAGATCCCATACCGCCACTGAATCTTTACCCAGGCTGTTGGCCACAACCAATCCGTCACCGTAAACTTTTAATGCTTCGGAGATGAGTTCAATTGACCTGTCCACTTTCTGCTTGAAACTCAATGTTTCCACCAACACCTTCACATCAGCAGTTTTTGCCTTTTCTAACAATCCCATTTTAACTTCCTCCTTTTTTGATTATTTTGTCTATTATATTAGTAGACAAATATGGTAAAAAAATTACGACAGCGCCTTTGCCAAATCATCTTTTAAGTCAATTTTATTTTCAATGCCGACGGATAGACGGATAAGATTTTCTTTTATCCCCCGTTTTGACCTCTCTTCTGCAGATAGAGAACTGTGAGTCATTTTTGTAGGATAACAGGCGAGCGATTCAACCCCGCCCAGCGACTCCGCCAGCAGGAACAATTTTAATTTTGATACGAATTTTTCAACGGCGGGAAAGCCGCCTTTTATCTCAAAACTTATCATCCCTCCGAAACCGCTCATCTGTTTTTTTGCAAGATTATATTGTTTACTACCCGGCAATCCCGGATAATAGACTCGTTGTCGGGCTGACTAACCTTCAGTTTTTGCCAGCGCCTGCTCCAAATCCTCGATTATGTCCTTGATATTCTCGAGTCCCACGGAGAGTCTCACCAGGTTATCGAAGATACCCACCTTCTCCCGGAACTCCCCCGGCATCGAGGCATGACTCATGGTAGCCGGATGCTCCACCAGCGAATCAGCCCCGCCAAGGGACTCCGCCAGGATGAACAGCTCGACACCTCTCAAGAACGAGTTAACATCGCCATTTATCTCGAAGGACACCATCCCGCCGAAACCGTCCATCTGCCGGGCGGCGATCTCATGGCCCGGATGGGATTTCAGCCCGGGATAGAATACCCTTCTTACCCGGGGGTGTTTCTCCAGAAACGAGGCGACCTCGGCAGCATTCCTTTCATGCTGCCTTACCCTCAAAGGCAGGGTCTTGATCCCGCGAAGCACCAGCCAGCAGTCAAAGGGTGAAGCACAGGTGCCCAGGGCATTCAAGAGAAATTGTACCCTCTGCGCCAGATCATCGGTGGCGGTCACTATCGCCCCACCAACAACATCGCAGTGGCCGTTCAGATACTTCGTAGTAGAATGCACCACCAGGTCGACGCCATACTCAATTGGCCGCAGGAAACAGGGCGTAGGAAAGGTATTATCCGCCATGGTCAACAGATTATGCTTTCGAGCGATATCTACCACCATCTCCACATCCGTGATATTTAGCAGCGGATTGGAGGGGGTCTCTATCCATATCATCCTGGTGTTGGGCCTTATGGCATCCTCAATCTCCCGTCTGTTATTCAGACGCAGGAAGGTGAACTCCAGTCCGAAATTGGTCATCACATCTTGAAACAGACGGTAAGTTCCGCCGTAGATATCATCTCCGGAGATCACATGGTCTCCGGCCTTCAGCAGATGCATCGCGGTGGCTTCGGCAGCCATGCCGGTGGCAAAAGCGAATCCCGCCTTTCCGCCCTCGAGCCTGGCAATGGTTTCCTCCAACACCTTCCTGGTGGGGTTGGACGTGCGAGAGTAGTCGTAGCCCCTGGTCTTGCCCACATCCTCAAAGGCAAAGGTGGAGGTCTGGTAAATCGGCGTGATTAATGCGCCGGTTGTGGGATCGGGCTTTTCGCTGCCATGAATCGCTAATGTTTCGAATCTCATATTTCTTCTCCTTCCTTTTCTCTTTGCAGGGGGGCTTCTCTATCCCCACTGAAGCCTCCAACATCTCCGGTCGCCTTTCGAGCCTGTCCTGATACTCATCAGCACCGGTCCGATCGCCTCAGCCGTGGGATCGGGTAGCCTTTCATGCAGTTGCTTCCGAATCGAAAGAGAATAACGGAGTGGACACATATCTCTCACCCGAGTCAGGGAAGACAACGACAATGAGTTTCCCCTTGTTTTGCGGCCTTTTCGCCACCTGTAAAGCTGCCCACATGGCTGCCCCCGAAGATATGCCACAGAGTATCCCTTCTTCTTTAGCCACTCTTCTGGCTGTAGTGAAGGCATCTTCATTTGTTACAGTGATGACCTCATCAAGAATTTTGCGATTTAGCACCTTCGGCACAAAACCAGCGCCAATCCCCTGTATACGATGCGGTCCTGGTCTACCTCCGGAAAGCACCGGAGATGCTTCTGGTTCCACCCCGATTGCTTGAAAAGAAGGCTTGCGCTTCTTAATTACCTCCGATACCCCGGTAACCGTCCCTCCTGTACCGATACCTGCAACCAGGATATCCACTCTACCACCGGTATCCTCCCAGATTTCCTCCGCCGTGGTTAGACGATGGACATGTGGATTAGCCAGATTTTCAAACTGCTGGGGGACAAAGCTGCCCCGGATCTGGCGATGCAGCTCCTCTGCCTTGCTAATAGCGCCCTTCATCCCCTCTGAACCTGGTGTAAGTACAACCTCAGCCCCTAATATCTGCAGAATCTTCCGGCGCTCTATCGACATCGTCTCGGGCATAGTTAAAACCAGGCGATATCCCATGGCGGCGCAGGCAAGAGCCAACCCAATCCCGGTGTTCCCGGAGGTAGGCTCTATAATCACCATCCCCGGCTTAAGCAACCCCACTCTCTCTGCTGCCTCGAGCATGGCTGCGCCGATTCTATCCTTCACGCTGTTTAAGGGATTAAACGACTCCAGCTTGGCTACTACCTCGGCTCCGCAATCGCGTGTCAGCCGATTTATCCTGACAAGAGGAGTGCAGCCAATTACCCGGGTTATATCCTGGTAAATCTTACCTCGAAAATTCTTCTCCCGAATCGGAACTTCATCCGGAGATTCAATTTGATTTATGTTCATCCATCTTCTCCTCAATTAAATAACATAATCTAAAGCCTCGCCAATAACATCGAAGCGATAAATCTGGAAAATACGGTTCTCCAACTCCACTAATTCTTTGTTGCCACGCATTCTCGGTCTGGGGACATCTACGGAAATGATATTGCGGACCGTACCCGGCTGAGGTGAAAATACGATTATGCGGTCAGCAAGATATACCGCCTCCTCAATGTCATGAGTTACGAAAACGACAGTCTTTTGCATAATTTTCCAGATGTTTAAAAGATCATCCTGTAGTTTTTCCCGCGAAAGAGCATCAATTGCCGCAAAGGGCTCATCCATCAGGATAATCTTTGGTTCCACCGAAAGAGCCCTAGCCAGGGCAACACGCTGACGCATTCCTCCTGAAAGTTGGGAGGGATATCTATTTTCAGCACCGCTCAAACCCACAAGGCTTAAGTACCTTCTAGCCAGTTGCTCCCTTTCCCCGCTCAATACACCACGCAGTTTCAAGGTAAAAAGCACGTTTTCTAATGCGGTCATCCATGGATAAATACTATAATCCTGGAAAATCATAGCAATATCAAACTTCGGGGTGTCTCGAAACAGGTTATTGGCGATCGGTGACAGGAAGCGGTATTTCTTTTGATAAGCATCCATTTCCTTGCGTGTGTGAGGGAGTGGTTCTAATACCATCTTATCCTGCATGTAGACCTGTCCCTCAGATGGGGCCTGTAACCCTGCCAGGATTTCCAGGAAAGTAGACTTGCCGCAACCGGTAGGACCAACGATAGCCACAAACTCGCCATCTTCGATTTTTAATGAGACGGATAAAACTGCAGTATTCCCCTCGGCTATTCCATTAGGGTTAATTACTGAAAAGAACTTGGTGATTTCCCTGGCTTCGATCATGGCTGATTACCTCCCCGCCTTCCAGAAAGCGAGTTTAAGTTCAAGGTGCTTCATGATTTCAATGAGAAACCAGCCCATAAAACCCAGGGTAAGCATACAAACCACCATCCTGTCTATGCGAAAGAATTCCTTGGATTCCACCAAAAGCCAGCCAATGCCATTAGGGGCACCGTACATCTCGGCTATTACCAGCATCACCAGCCCCAGGGCTATGCCGATTTTAATCCCCATAATCACAGAGCCAAGCGCAGCAGGAACATAGACATGCTTAATCAAAGTAAATTCACTGGCACCATAAACCCGCGCCGAGGCAATATACCTTGGCTCAGTATCTTTCACCGCCTGATAAGTGTTAAAAAGAATGGGATAAAAAGCACCCAGGAAAACCAAAAAGGTCTGCATTGGCAGCCCCACACCAAGGAAGATAATGGTAATAGGCACCCAGGCTGGCGGCGGAATCGGAGCCAAAATCTGGAAGAGTGGCAAGCTATGCCGACGGAGAAACATATTCCAGCCCATCAGAATCCCTATTGGAAAAGCGAGCAATAAGCCCAAAACTAAACCTGAGAAGAACCTTAAAAGGCTGCTACCAAGGTGTCCCATGAAGTCATGCTCGACGAGAAGGTCCCAGAAGGTAAGGGCAACGGTCGACGGTGGGGGTATCAAGGTCTGTGGGACAACGCCAAGACGAGGAAGGAACTCCCACAACAAAAGAATAGGAACGGCCACGGTAAGGAATTCGCGGGTAATAATGCTGCCAAAGGAATTTTTAGCAAAAGTCCGGAACTCTTTCGTTACTAAGTTTAACCCCTTTGTTTCATAAGTAATAGTCCTGCTTACGGCTGTTTCTTCCACAAGTAATCCTCCCTAAATTCTTGCTCTTTGTCATTCCCGCGAAAGCGGGAATCCAGGAAATGGCCAGGGATTCTGGATTGTCCGGTCAAGCCGGACAATGACTACTTGGTGATTTTAGTATCAATAACTAATTTTGCAAGGCACTAATTCTTCTCAATCACGGTCACGTGTCCGTCCTCTTGAATCTTAATTTCCACAGGTCTCTCAGCAAACCCCCAGGTTATCCCCTTAAACTCTTGCGCAAACATCCTGTCCCCAGGGTTTTCCTTGATATGACCTAACTCGACCAAGTCATCCCCCAACTGCTTGTAGCCCTGTTCATTTATGTAGATGGTGAACCCTAATCTTGGATTGCCATGTCTAATGGCATCTTTGGGCGCCCCTGTATATTTATGGGCGATCTCGACGATAACATCTGCTTGAGGTCCCTCCTTACGGATGATAGCATTAGCTTCATTTACCGCCTCGACAAACCTCTTCAGTGCATCGGCATCGCTTGCCAAAAATCCCGCTCTTGCGTTGATAGTACGGCAGGGGATAGCCAGAGAAACTTCTCGGAAAAGCACTCTGAATCCTTTCAATTCCACTATGCTGGCATGAGGCTCTTCCAAAATTGCGCCGTCAATCTGGCCTGCCTCAAGGGCAGCAATTGCCGGTCCTCCGGCAAGCTTTACCAGGTTAAATTCAGCGCCTTCCCCTCTTGCTGCTTTGGTTATGCTAATTACCGCTTCACAAGCTGGCGATATCCCGGCAATGTTCTTCCCCTTCAAATCTCTCAGTGTTTCAATGGGTGAACCAGCGGGAACAACCAAAACTGAAGTGCAGGGCTCTTTAACCTGAGCAATTATCTGCATAGGTGCACCGCCAGCTATGGCGGCGATGGCTACTGTGGGACAGGACCAGAACACATCTGCTGCCCCAGCAACCACAAGATCCCTGGCTGCAGACAGGCTTTTGACGGGCTGAATCTCAACTTCCAGGCCATGCTTTCCAAAAAGCCCCTTCTCCTGAGCGACATACAGGTTTAAATGATGCGTGGACCAAGCATCAGCAACAATGATTTTGGTTAAAACATCTTCTGGGTCGCCAACAGGAGCTGGCCGAAACCAGTCCGTGACCAAAACCATTCCAACCACAATCACCAATACTAGCGTAACCGCCAGACTAACCCACAACCACTTTTGATTTCGAGTAGCTTTATTCATTTTGACACTATCCTCCTCTCTTTACATTTACAAATACGGCTCTTCTCCCAAAAGTGTAGTTATCCACAGGGTAGTATCCCCCTTTATGGGCAATGTAGTGTAGATGGGCGTCCGAGAACGGGAGAAGCCCCTGCGCTATGCCTACACGGGCATAAAGCCCTACACTACCTCTACTATTTTTGGAGAAGATTTACAAATACTTTCGGGCTCTTTTTTCGCGATGAGGAATATTCCTACCGATGCAAACAAGTTTGGAAATATCCTCACCTTTTTATTTTTCCCGATAAAAAAGGATTTTTCTATTCTGATGTCTCTCCTGCGGCAATATTCAATAAAATCCGAAATGCTTAAAAAATGGAGATTGGGCGTATTGTACCATTCATAAGGCAGAGAAGGCGTGACCGGAACTTTGCCTTTAAAGAATATCTGTAAACGCGCACTGTAATAGGTAAAATTAGGGAAGCTAACTATAACTTTTCTACTTACCCTCAGAGATTCCTTCAGAACAATTTCAGGCTTCCTGACCTCCTGAAGGCTCTGGTTTAAAATTACATAATCAAAAGATTTATCTTTATACTCGGACAGTCCGGAATCTATGTCTCCATGAAATACGCTTAAACCCCGGGCTACACATTTATATATTGCCTGCTCGTCTATTTCAATGCCCTGACCGCGTACGTTCTTCTCCTTGATCAGAATATACAAGAGCTCTCCTGTCCCGCAGCCAAGATCTAAAACTTTTGATTGCTGCTGGACTAAACCGAGTATTATTCTATGATCCGGGCGGATATTCTCATATGTCATAGCTTCCTGTTACCTCATATTCATAAAATACTTTTTTTAAGAAATGTGAAATCAGGTGCGTTTCTTCCTCAACTTCCAAAAGAAAAGCGTCATGTCCGTATGTTGAATCAACTTCGCAATATGTCGCCTCTATCCCTGAAAGCTTGCAGGCTTTGACTATTTCCTTTGACTGATATGCCGGATACAGCCAATCTGATTTAAAGGCAATAACTAGCACTTTCGCCTTTATTCCCTCTAACACTTCCTGAAGGGACATACCATTTGATGCATCGAAATTATCAATGGCCTTGGTAATATAAAGGTAAGAGTTAGCGTCAAACCTTTTGACAAAATTGTCGCCGCGATAGCGCAAATACCCCTCTACCTCAAAATCAGCAGTGAATTTGACGTTTTGGGCATTATTCTTTTTTTGTCTTCCGAACTTTTCAGTCATGGAAACATCGCTCATGAATGTTATATGGCCAATCATCCTTGCCACTGCTAGGCCCTTGGCTGGCAGTGGCCCGTCGTAGTAATTCCCCGACTTCCAGTACGGATCAGCCATAATTGCCTGCCTACCTACCTCATCGAACGCAATCTGCTGAGGAGAATGCCTTGCAGCTGTGGCAATTGGTATTGCGCTGCGGATCCTCTGGGGATATCTCACCAGCCACGACAAAACCTGCATTCCCCCCATTGAACCGCCTACAACTGTCAATAATTTCTCAATACCTAAATAATCAATAAGCTGCTTTTCGGCATTAACCATATCATTTATGGTAATAACCGGAAAATCAAGAGCGTAAGGCTTACCGGTTTTGGGATTGACGCTTGAAGGGCCGGTAGAACCTTTGCAGCCCCCGAGAACATTAGAGCAAATCACATAATATTTATTCGTGTCAAATGCCTTGCCCGGGCCGACCATAGCATCCCACCATCCCGTGTTATTCTGCCCTTCATGCACACCGGCTACATGCGCATCGCCTGAAAGCGCATGGAGAATAAGAATGGCGTTAGATTTTTTCTCGTTTAATACACCATAGGTCTCATAGGCAAGAGTAACAGGTGCAAGCTTCTCTCCACTCTCGAGTGGAAGGCTATCAAACGTAACGTATTGCGTCTGAGCAACCCCAACGCTATTCTCCCTTGATTCTCTTCTTTCCTCTGTCATACCTTAACCTCTTGGAAAAGCCATGTAGTAAGATACCGTTCCCCTGTATCAGGGAGGACTACCACAATGAGTTTTCCTTTGTTCTCTTTTCGCTTGGCAACTTCCAATGCGGCCCATAGAGCTGCGCCGCTTGAAATACCGGCAAGGATCCCTTCTAATTTTGCGAGTTGCCGGGCAATCTCTCCGGCGTTTTCATTAGAAACCTGGATGATCTCATCCACGACATCTCTATTTAAAACCTGAGGGATAAACCCTGCGCCTATTCCCTGGATTTTATGCGGCCCGGGTTTACCACCGGATAAAACCGGAGAAGCTTCGGGTTCAACTGCGATTGCCTTAAAATCCGGCTTTCTTTTCTTAATTACTTCGGAGACTCCCGTGATTGTTCCTCCATTACCAACTCCTGATACGAGAATATCAACCTTTCCATCAGTATCGTTCCAGATCTCCTCGGCAGTTGTTTTGCGATGGATCTCAGGATTAGCAGGATTATTGAATTGCTGCGGTATAAAACTGTTTGGGGTAGACTTGGCTAACTCTTCAGCTTTTTCCACTGCGCCTTTCATCCCTTTTGTGCCTTCGGTTAATACAACCTCTGCCCCGAGGATTTTAAGCAGCTGCCTGCGTTCGATACTCATCGTCTCAGGCATAGTCAAAATCAATTTGTAGCCTTTTGCCGCAGCTACGAATGCCAGAGAGATTCCCGTATTGCCACTGGTAGGTTCAATAATCTACGGTGTCTTTTTTAAGCACACCCCTGCGCTCTGCGTCTTCAATCAGCGATACTCCTATACGGTCTTTCACGCTTGAAAGCGGATTAAACGACTCTAACTTCGCTACTACCGTAGCTTCTACTCCATTGGTAATACGGTTAAGTTTTACTAAAGGAGTATTGCCTACGGTTTTTGTAATATCAGAATATATCCTACCCATTGTCATCCTCCTTGCCACAAGGGCAACACCCGCGCAATTCCAATAAGCGCGGGGTGTCTTATGCTGTTTTAGCTAATGCCTGCTCGATATCGGCAAGGATATCGTCAATGTGCTCAATGCCAATGGACAGGCGAACAAAATCCTGAGTCACCCCGGTTGATAACTGCTCTTCGTCAGATAACTGCTGATGTGTGGTAGTCGCCGGATGAATGGCAAGACTTTTAGCATCACCGACATTGGCCAAGTGCGATATTAATTGAAGCGAGTCAATAAATTTTCTTCCCGCTTCCAACCCTCCTTTAATTCCAAAACCTAATATTGCACCCGCTCCTTTTGGTAGATATCTTTTTACCCTTTCTTTCTCAGGACTATCATCCAAGCCAGGATAATTGACCCAATTTACTCTCGGATGTTTTTTTAAGTATTTCGCTACTGCAAGCGCATTTTCGGAATGCCGCGGCATCCTCAGGTGCAAGGTTTCTAACCCCTGCAAAAACAGAAAAGCGTTGAACGGTGAAAGCGCCGGACCAAGATCCCTTAAAAGAGTAACCCGCGCCTTGATGATATAGGCGATATTACCAAGCGGCTTAAGCGCTTCGATGAAATCAATTCCATGATAGCTTGGTTCGGGTTCAGAGATAAGAGGGAACTTACCGTTATCCCAATCAAACTTACCGGAATCAACGATTACCCCGCCGATGCTTGTGCCGTGGCCGCCGATAAACTTGGTCGCCGAATACACAATGATATCTACTCCAAAATCAAACGGTCTTAATAAATAAGGGGATACCGTATTGTCCAAAACAAACGGAATGCCGTTCTTATGGGCAACCTTGGATATTCCTTCCAAATCCGCGATGTCAAGTTTGGGATTACCTATGGATTCGGCGTAGATGGCCTTTGTCTTTGGAGTTATTGCCTTCTGAAACGCCTCAAGGTCATTGGACTTAACAAATTTGACCTTTATTCCTAAGCGCGGGAAAGTATAATGGAATTGATTATACGTTCCGCCGTAGAGGTTATCTGCCGAAACGATCTCATCACCTGCCTGCGCTATATTGAGGAGAGCGAGTGCCTGCGCAGCCTGCCCGCTCGCCACAGCAAGCGCTCCGACGCCACCGTCCAGAGCTGCCATTCGTTTTTCAAAGACATCGGTTGTCGGGTTCATTATCCTTGTGTAAATGTTCCCGAATTCTTTCAGTGCAAAAAGATTCGCCGCATGCTCCGTATTTTTGAACTGATAAGAGGTCGTCTGATAAATCGGCACAGCCCGCGCCCCCGTCGTCGGGTCCGCAACCTGTCCTCCGTGCAACGCCAATGTTTCTGTTCTCAAACCCTCATTTTTTTCCGTCATTTTTTCCATCCTCCTTTTGACATATAAATATAGTTGAGATATTACGTATAAATGATGTTTATATATAGTAAGCAAAAAAAATTAAATCTGATAAATCATAGCACCCTCCCTGCTCCTGGTTTTATTTGCTATATCTTCAAAATTTACTTTATCCAACACCTTAACTATAGAATCCTCCACCTCTTTCCAAATAGCCGTAAATACAGATTTTTTCTGGGTTGCAGTATCCGCCAATTGCAAGAGAGGGCCTTTAACCTTGCGCATCATTTCGCCTAAGCTTATTTCACGAGGCGCCTTAGCCAGTCTATATCCGCCCTGTTTTCCTCGCACGCTTTCTACTAACCTTGCGTTTTTTAACTGAATTAGAATCTGCTCCAGATACTTAATCGGGATATTTTGTTTCTTGGCTATCGTAGATATCCGAACCGGCTCTCTGTTCGGCCAGTATAAGGCTAATTCTAAAAGCGCCTTACAGGCATAGTCGCTCTCTGCTGAAATCCTCATTTTATCCCCATCAACTTAATATTAGTAAGCCTATCAACATAGTAAAGTATACAGTATATTTTTTATTTTGTCAAGAAAAAATATTTATTTTTTTATGTTATTATGAATGGGCTAAATAACGAAAGGCACTTAGACTGGCTTTTGACCCTTCTCCGGCGGCAATAATTATCTGTTTCTCTGGCACATCCGTAACATCGCCCGCAGCAAAGATGCCGGGGATATTGGTTTCATTATAAGGGTTTACCCTGATTTCGCCAAATTGATTTTTTTCTACATCTTTTGCAAATTCGGAAGTTGGGATAAGACCGATTTCTACAAATACGCCTTCTACGGATAATGCCTCTTCTCTATCCTGCCTTTTTATTTTAATCCCGCTAACCATTCTTTCCCCGAATATTTTTGTTACCTGAGCATTATTTAAGACCGTTACAAATTTAGCATCTTCTACTTTTTCCCGCATTACCGCATCACCACCTAAAGTGGGAGTATTATTAATTAAATAAATCTGCCTGGCTATCTTAAGTAATTGCAGGGTAGCATCTAAGGCAGAATTTCCGCCGCCAATAACCGCAACATCTTTACCCGTAAACAGTGGCCCGTCGCAGGTAGCGCAGTAAGTCAGGCCTTTGTTCTTAAATTCTTTTTCTCCCGGCACATTCAGCTCTCTTGACCTTTTTCCAGAAGCGATGATTGCAGTCTTGGCTTCATAAGTATCTTTGTTAGTCTTCACCCAAACTTTATCTTCTTTCTTTTTAAGCTCTACGACCTCTTCGTTTTCCTTTAGGGTAATCTCAAATTTGTGCATATGTTCCTCAAACTTAGCTGCCAAATCCGGGCCAGTGATAAACTGATAACCGGTGTAATTCTCTATATCACCACTTAACGCTGCCTGTCCCCCGATATCTTTGGTAATCACCAAGAAATTCATTCTTTTTCTGGCAGCATAAACAGAGGCGGTAATCCCTGCTGGTCCTGCACCGATAATAATTAAATCATACATATGGGGGTATCCACTTGACTCACGTTACCACATGGTGTAATACATGCTGTTGTGGACGCCAATGATTTTTCAAGAACTTTGATGGAATTTGATGAATTTTTCGGTACAGAGGAAGCATGTTGGAGCTATTTGCTTCGTGTTCGCTGGCCGCATGGCTAAGGTGGTCCCTTACTGGCGTCTTGTCGGTCCCTCGGCACCAGATAGGCCATTGCATATTCAGTTTACGTGAGTCAAATGGATACCCCATTTCATACATTTTATAATCCCAGAGCCTCTTTTATTCTTTCTTTGTCAAAGCCGACAATAATTTTACCGTCGATATCTAAAACCGGAACTCCAATCTGACCAGATTTTTGGATCATCTCTTCTCCTGCTTGTTGGTTAACAGACACATCTACATCCTCATAAGTGATATTGTTGTCTTTTAAAAATTGTTTAGCACGAATGCAATAAGGACAGGTAGAGGTAGTATAAATCTTTACTGACTTTGCCATCTTGCTTCCTTAAAATTAAAAATTCTTTTTTAACTCCACCAGTTGCCTGAGATGACTTTGCTCCTGGCTAATCAATTCACTAATTACCTTTGGGTCATGCTCTGGCACTACCTTCTTCATCCCTTCGTAAAAAATAATGGAATCCTTCTCAAAGCCTATGCCTAAATCTACTGCTTCTTTGTCTGTCTTTATTTTTTGGGCGATTTCTTTACCTTTATTTTCTTTAGTAAACACATATTCAGAAGCAAAGGCATTCATATAGGCAAAATATTCTACAGGATAACTTTCAGGCGGCTGGTATTTTTTTACGGAATCCAATATCTTCTGAAAGACAACAATGTGTTTTTCTTCTTCACCTGCCAGATACCTAAATAGTTCTTGGACTTTTGCTTTCTTTGATTGTTTGGTTAGGGTATTATAAAAATCCCTGCCGTTTTTCTCAATCTGAATGCCCAATTCTACTACTTCACTTGCGGAAAAAATATTTCCCATAAGTTTAAGCTTCCGGTTTTATATGCCTTGGCATAAGGTCAACAATTTCTTTTACCTCTACTGCAATCAAATATTTTTGGTTTGGGCAAAAGTGCTTCCGGATGGTGCTGGATTCACTAAATCTCTACTTCACTCACCCAGTGGCCGTGAAGATTGCAGTTTTCCAGAACTAACAGTTTTCCAGAATTTACTTTCAAATGTATCCCCAAAACAGGATTGAGTTTCTCAGGGGTGAGATGGTAACGGCCAATAAATGCGCGGTCTAAATAGATATCCATATACATAATGTAGTGTTTTGTCTCCATAGGATGCAGAATCTCGCCGATTTTGATATTTGCATCCACGCAGCCTGAGCCCACCAAATCGCAAGTCTTGGTAATCTTAATCTGAGGAATATGCTTCTTTTCTAATTCGTTTAGGTTTTTCGAATCAACCGGTCTTTTAATCGCAGTATTGTCCATCTCAAACGCCTCTTTCTTTGCTCCACAGACCGGACATACATCGGGAGGCGAACCAAATGCTACATAACCACACTTACCACAGACAAATGTATCCATCTCCGTCTCCTTGATTTTTATTCTAATAAATCTTCAAACATATCCTCATGTTTTATCTCTTCTGACAAGATATGACCAATAAGTTGATAGGTAGCATGGTCTTTATCTTTAGTTTTCTCTGCCAATTTATTATAAACCTCAATTGCTCCTGCCTCGGCATCCAAGACAACCTTAATAATTTTGTCATAATCAGCCGTATCTTTGGGTGGCTTAGGGTAAGGGGCATTGGCATTCTTCTCTAATTCAATTGGGTTAGCTAAAGGAAGTCCGCCTAACTCCTGGATTCTGTCGGCAAGTTCACCGGCGTGTTCTTCTTCCTCCTTGGCAATCTTGGCTAAAAATTCACTTATATCCTCATAACCTTTACCGGTAACTGTTTTTGCCATATACCAGTAGGCATAATAAGCAAGCCACTCATCACAATAGGCCTTATTTAAATCCTTAATTAAATCACCCACATCAATCCCTACGATTTTTGTTCCTTGTTTACCCATTTTTTAGACCCTCCTTTCTTGTTTTAAGCAACTATTTCTTGGGCTTCATTTCATAACCACAACAGATGATATCGCAAGTATCCACACAACCGCAGACATTATCCACTGTAACCACCAAACCACAAACACCACAGGTATAACGGCTACCTTTCTTTGCAGTTTTGGTTGCTTTTTTTGTCCCGCATCTCTTTGCCATTTGT
>BBPE01003276.1_pt4 | contig 15259 bp, 12 predicted proteins | sample 1344301 | NCBI WGS metagenome assembly BBPE01 (sample SAMD00019089, study PRJDB2971) | groundwater metagenome | isolation source: The Cedars highly-alkaline
TTTAAAAGACCTAGGTTCAAAATTAATCTCACCTATTCCTTTTCTCGCACCCGGTTTCATTATTTTTCTTCCGTCGGTAAAATTAGGACCTTCAAATAATATTGCTTCTACGCAAGGTTTGGGTTGGGCTAATAGTTCTCCTTCAACAAGATCAACTGTTGGGACCGCAGCAGGGTCAAACTTAATCTCTCGAAGTATTGTTAATTCCGGATTAATGGTATGTAAAATTAGCCAGGAACTCAAAAGTAAAATTAAACCAAAAAGGGCTGATTTAATCCGGTCCCAGGACTCTTTCATTAATGTCGGATTGCCAACCGAAGTTAGATATTGAAAGCCGGCTATTAAGAAAGCGATAAAGACCGCCAGCCCGCCCAAAAAAATCCCCCACTCATAGATGTATTGGACAAGGTCAGTAATAGTGCTGCCCACATCTAATCCAGCTCCGAGCGGTGACCGCGGCCAATTAGTTTGCATTCTAAGTTGTATAGTAGCTAAAATATTTGAAAGCGGAATCAAAACCGAAACAAAAACAGCAAAAATAATAATTTTTTTATTTTTAATAAATCTAAACATGATTTATTTAAACCGTTTGCGATTATTTAAATTTAACATATTTTAAACTATTGAGCAACTTGAACAGAGTTTAAAATAAAATCAACTTGTGGAGTAATTCCTTTCAAGGTTTCTTCTAGAGCCAAAATAGTAATTAAATAATTTTTTTTTTCAGTAAAAATTATTTTTCCCTTTAAGTCAAAAATATGGGGTTTTTCCATATATTTTACTTCAAAATAAACTTTTTCATTTTTAATTTCTGTTTTAACAATTTCCATTTCCATTTGTTTTTCTTTGGCAATTCTTTTTATTTCTTCAATAATCTCTTCTAACCCTTTTTCAGCAGACATACTTAGAACAACTAAAATTGGCGGGTGTTCCACCAATCTTTTAACTTGATAAGCAAAAAACAAAATCTTAGTTTCTTCTTCTAATTTAAGCTCTTTCATTTTTTGGTTAATCTTTTCTAAAAAAACTTTATCAATTTCTTGCCAATCGGCCGGATATTTCATTTTTATTGTTTTGTCAGAACTGACAAATGTTTGATAATTTTCTTCAGGAGGTTGTTCAACTATTGGCCCTCTTCTCCAATGCTTTAAATCAAAGTCCCTTAAGTCCAATTTATCTAAATCAAACTCAGGCAGTTTGATTTCCGGTATTTCAATTTTTGGAAGTTCTTTTTTTATTATTGCTTCTTCAAATCCCCTAAATCGCCGTAAACTTATGGCGCTCAAAAAAGCAATCATTATAAAAATTATTATTAGATATAGTTTTGTTGACACTTTAGATGATATTTATATTTTAGATTTAGATGTTGACATTTTAGATTGGAATTTCGTACCAATGGCCAAAAATTGTGACTTGAAAACCAAGAATTCCCAAAACCAGATTAATGGTTAGCCAAGCCAAAAAAATAATTCCTAAGCCAATCCCGGCTGCTCGCCAAAGTCCCTTTACCTTAATTATAGGGTTAGATTCTCCTGTTGATATTGAGAAATAGAATATTACTCCTGTGTAGACCGTTAATAAAACGAGAGTAAGGGGCACTATTGTCCATAAAATAAAATTAATAATAATTTGAATAAGCAGAAAAATATGTTTGATTTCGCAGGGCTTAGTTTCGTTCCAGCCAGTGTTTGGATTATTAAAGTCTCTGCCGCAAGGAACAAGCCCTGCCCTGAATCCTTCAGGCGATTCTTTTGCCTTAAGAACAAAATTCCAAATACTCTCTTTTCCTGCTTCAAGACAATTCTTATCTAAACAGGCCTGAACTCGCCATTGATATTCTCCTAAACAATTAAAAGAGACAAGGGCCGAAGGTCGATTATCAATTCTTTCTATCACCTCTCCCAATGGACAGTCACCAGTTTCTTCAGGAGACATAGAAACATAATTTATGATATATTTATAATATTTTGCATAATCAACCGCATTCCAAGAAAAACTTTTTGGCATTTGATAGGTGTAAATTATTGCTCTATCTTTTGGAAAAGGATTAATCGGCGAACCAAGTTTAAAAGTAGTAAAAGATTGAGGATTGCTCCATTCTCCACATACCTTGCCGATTCTCCTAGCGCAAGTTTTTACTTGCCAAGAATAAGTTTTTTCCTGCCGCAAATCAGGGAAACCAAAAATAATATAAGGATTTTCAACTAATATCCCCTCATCAGGAGTAATCCCTAAAATTTTCATCCAATAGGATTTAGCTCCCGGCACATTTTCCCAATTAAATCTTATTGGGATTGGCTTATCAGTGGCGTTAGGTGAAGGAGTAATAAGAGTTGGTGCTCTTCCTGTAGTTTTAAAGTTATAAGTAGAAGACCAGCTTGGTTCACATTTTTTTCCTTCAAAATCCGAACAAGCCCTAATTCTCCATTGATAAATTGTATTAAGAAGAAGCTTAGGATAATCAATGGAATGAGTAGTGCCAGAAATTATCTTCCTTTCAATAAGTTCTCCCCCTTTTCTTATTTCAAAAATATAACTTTTTGCTCCTAAAACAAGACTCCATTCAAAAATTACAGGAAGTCCAATAGAGATTTCAATATTATTAAGAGGTTTTATAAGTTCCGGAATCTTTAATTCTATATTTTCATCAAGGGAAAATCTCCACCTTTGACTAAAATCTGTACATTCCCCCCAGCCCTGAAATTTTTTACAGGCCGCTACTCTCCAGACATAAAAATTATATTCTATTCCCCTATAGAGAAAGGGAGGTTTAGTAAAATATTTATATTTTTCATTAAGAAAGTGGGGCCGAAGAGGACGCTGGCGAGGATCTGATAATATTTTTGGATGATTTCTTGTCCAGGGGTGACGAATTATTATTTCTTCTTCATTAGGTTCTTGACGGCCAAGATAGAAAAATAGTTTAAATGACCTTGCTTCCATTTCCCTTACCTCTTCTCCTATTTTTTTTGGGAAAAAAACATTGCACCATTTAAGTTCTATATCTAAGAGTTGATTTTTTATACGATCTTTTTTTACCCAATCAGGGTCAAGAGGAAGATAGGGTTCCGGCGCCCAGTTGGTGGTGAATTTTTTATCTTCGCTCCAGGGGCCGCAATTGTTTTCCCCGCAATAATCTACAGCCCCCACGGCGGCTTCTTCCCGATACGTACCGCAACAACCCCTTATCCGCCATTTATAAACAGTCCCCGGTTTTAAAAAACAGACACCCGGAGTATTTTCAATTTGTTGATTGTAAATCGGTTTTCCATCAATTCTATGAATTTTATGAATTTTGCATTTATCAGAAAGCGGACTTAAATCAACTTGAGGGTTAAAGTCCGATTTTTTGCATCTTATAGTTAGTATTATTTTATTTTCCCTACTTGGGTGCTTAAGATAAGTGGGTTGTATTAAGCGCAATTCTCTCAAAATCTTGACATTAGTTTCATTCAATTCATCGGTTTCATAGATTTCAATTTCATAAGACCGGACGCATTGACAAGCATAACTAGTATCTGATACATCTTTTAGCGAACAAACACGAGGATAAATGCAGCCATATTTGGGGCAAGTTGGGTCGCAAGATTTACATTCCGGGAGCCAAGGATTTTCATTCCATCCTCTAACGTCATCCCAATCCAGTTTTACGGGAAGAAAAATATTATCTGCATCAATTCCTTTTTCCGGATTGCAATAATTTGTCGGATAATCGGGCGTGTCATAATATCTGACAGTTCCCGGTTTATCTATGCAAGGTCCATGGCATCTGCATATTGGCATTGAAGTGCACCATCTTTCTCTTTCGCCGAAACATTGTTGCCAAGGAGCGCATTTTTTACACCTAGTTTCCTCGCCGCACTTTATATCACCACAAACGGGTGTATTTCCAATTTGTCGGCTCGAACAACTTCTTTTTAAAGCAAAGGAAGAAGGACAACTTCCATCATCGCACTTATGTTCCATCCAGGTCGGGCAATCGCATCGCCAAGTATAAACACATTGACCCAAACGACAAGAAGTGCAAACTTCCTTACAAGTGCCGGTAAATTTTTCTTTGCAAGCATTAAAAACATCAACATTTTTTGTACTTCTAATTGTTCCTATTGGGCAACGAGGTGTTGTTCCCCCTCCATTGCCGTTGGGTATAATAATATCACTTCCAAAAACAATAGAATCAAAAAAGAAAAAAAGACCGGCCAGAGCCAAACAAATAATTAAAAAAAGAAAAGTTTTTTTCATTGATTTATTTTATATTATAACTTTTGGTTAAATTCAGCCAATCTTTGATTTCCAGGGTCTGGGCTCTTTGCTCGGGTTTTATTTTGTTTTTTGAAAGCCAAGCCCTTATTTTATTTTTATCAATTTTTAGACCTTTTGCCAAGTTATTTATCAATTGTTTTCTTGGTTGGGAAAAACCGGCCTTGACGATTTTAAAGAATTGCTCGCGAAACCCTGCGCCAGCCCCACCCTTTTCCAAAAGAGCGGGGCGGTGCGGGGCGGCTTTGTGCGGAACTATTTTTATAATTGCTCCGTCAATTTTGGGCCGAGGCCAGAAGGACTCTTTTGAAATATAAGAAACAATTTCTGGTTCGGCATAAAATTGAATCGAAACCGCTAATAAGTTCATATCTGGCGGCTTGGCGCAAATTCTCTGTCCCATTTCCTTTTGAACTATCAAGACCATTGATCGAAGAAGATAAATCTTCTTCTCACCCTTTCGCTGCGGCTTGGGAGATAGAGGACGGATCTCTACCATCTCAAGAAATTTCCTGATTACTGGCGCCGTGAGATAAAAAGGCAGATTAGCGACTATTTTATAGGTTTTGGGTTTCCTGTCTGCTGACAGGTAAGGCAGGTTACTCGCCTGAGGATTAATTTTTAAAATGTCGCCTTGGATAATCTCAACGTTTTTTATCCCGGTTATCCTTAATTCATTATTCAAGATTTCTGACATATTCGGGTCTTTTTCTATGGCCACTATTCTTTTTGCTTTTTTTGCCAATTCCAAAGTTAAAGCGCCAATACCCGGTCCAATTTCCAAAATAGCATCGCCGGGTTTTAAATCAGCGGCTTCAATAACCTTTTTCACTACCTCTTTGTCAATCAGAAAATTTTGCCCCAACCACTTTAAAGGTTGAATTTTATATTTTTTGAGCAAGTTTTTGACGTCCATTTTTGAGGTTAAATTTATTAGATTATTTTAACACAATTGTACACAATTGTATTGGGTGTGCCCCGTAATACAACCTCGGCTGGTTTCGCTAAAGCGAAACCATAGAACCATAGGTTGCCGAGGTTGATATACGGGGTGTGCCCCGTACCAGAGCAAAGCACGGTACGGGGCTACAGGGTAGTAGAACCTGCGGGTTCACTACCCTGTGGATAAACCCCTTGACTTCCAAGGACCAAGGCCTTAAACTGAAAAGCAAGAAAAAGAACAATGAGTTCGCTTTTAAAGATATTTTTAAGACCGAAAGAGATTTTAAAGAGGGCGGAAAAACTTTTAAAGGGTTTAAAAAAAGACCCTTTTTGCTATTTTTGGCTGATTTCCCTTATTTTATTCGGAATTTTAAATTTTAGCCCCTTTTATTTAAACAAAAATTTCAAAATTATGGCTCAAAATTCTCTTTCCCCTCTTTTTAATTTTAAAATTCAAAACCCCAACCAAGGGGAGTTTTTATTTTTAAATTCTTCCGGAAAAACCTCTTTGGAAGTTCCCAGCCCGATTTTAATTGAAAAAAACAGTTTGCTCGGAATTTCTTCTCCCCTAATGATTACTCCCCGGGCTTTGGGGGTCTTAACCGGCCAAGATCCTTCTTTTCAGGAGTCAAGGGGAATTATTGAATATCTTGTTGAGTCCAACGACAATGTTTCGTTGATTGCCGATAAATTTAATATAACTTTAGAGACCCTGCTTTGGGCTAATAATTTAAATAAGAATTCAAAAATTCAGCCGGGTCAAAAATTAATTATTCTGCCGGTTTCCGGAGTAATTCATTATGTCAAGGATGGGGATACGATTTCCGAAATCGCCCGAAAATATCAAGGAAAAATCAGCGAGATTATTGCCTTTAATAATCTTATTAAAGAAGATGATATTTTTATCGGCGATATTTTAATTGTTCCCAATGGGAAATTGCTTTATTCTTCAACAAAATTCGCTTCTCAGCCGAATTTAAGCATTCCTTTGGCCGAGAATTTTTTTATTTGCCCTATTCCTCTGCCTTGCCGGATTAGTCAGGGGCTTCATTGGTACAATGCGGTTGATTTTGACGGTCAGTGCGGAGAGCCGATTTATGCCGTCGCCGGCGGCAGAGTATTAAAAACAAGAACCGGCTGGAACAAAGGAGCGGGAAACTACTTATTGGTTTTGCATCCCAACGGCGTGGCTACTTCCTATGGTCATTTGAGTACCATTTTAGTTTCTGAAGGGGAAGAGGTCTCCCAGGGCCAAATTATTGCTTTAATGGGCGGTCAGCCCGGAACGCCGGGAGCGGGAATTTCCACCGGTTGCCACCTTCATTTTGGAGTCAGAGGAGCTAAAAATCCTTTTATCAGATAATATGTGACGAGGTCTTGCCTCGTCACATTACGGGTAATTCCGATAATCTCCTAACTTTAGTCAAAAAGAGTGTCAATCCTCTTTTATCCGATAGATTAAGGCCTCATTTAAATGATCGGGTAAAATTTTTTCCGTTTTGTCCAAATCAGCAATAGTTCTGGCTGTTTTTAAAACCCGGTGATAACCCCGGACCGACAATTTCCCGGCCTCAACATATTTTCTCAAGAGATTTTGACTTGCCAAATCCAATTGGCAATATTTTTTTATTTCCGGAATTTCCATCTCCGAATTGGTCTTTTCTTTTGAAAATCTCTCTCTTTGAATTTTTCTGCACCCTTGCACCATTTCTCTGATTTCCTGGCTGTAATTTTCTTGGTCCGGGCTAACCAACTTTTCATACCTTAATTTGGGAACATTAATAAAAATATCAATTCTATCCATCAGGGGTCCGGAAAGTTTTCTTTGATACATTCTTATTTGAGAATTGGTGCAATTGCATTTTTTTTCCGGGTCGTTGAAATAACCGCAGGGGCAGGGGTTCGTGGCGGCCACTAAAATAAAACGACTGGGAAAAGTCAAAAAATGTTTTGACCGGGAAACGGTGATTTTACCTTCTTCAATTGGTTGTCTTAGACCTTCCAAAACATCGCGATGAAATTCGGGAAATTCATCTAAAAATAAAACCCCCCGATGAGCCAGAGTAATTTCACCCGGCCGGGGAGGATTGCCCCCGCCAATTAAAGCCACTTCGGAACAAGTATGATGGGGAGAACGAAAGGGCCGGACATTAATCAAAGGATTTTCTTTTGACAAAAATCCGGCAATACTGTAAATTTTCGTTACTTCCAAGGACTCCTCAAAAGAAAGAGATGGTAAAATTGAGGGAATGGCTTTGGCTAACAAACTTTTGCCGGTACCCGGGGGACCAAACATTAAAAGGTGATGACCGCCAGCCGCTGAAATTTCCAAAGCCCTTTTGCTTAATTCCTGACCCTTAATATAACCCAAATCAAGCGAATAATTCGGCTGGGAAAGAAAATCCTCATAATTCGTTTTTGAAGAAGAAATTTCCCTTTTTCCTTCCAAATACTCAATAGTTTCCTTTAAATTATTTACCCCGACTATTTTTATTTCTTTAATTAAACCGGCCTCTAAAGCATTTTCTTTCGGTAAAATTACTTCTTCAAATCCCTTTTCTTTGGCCAAATTGGCAAAAACCAAAGCTCCTTTAATCGGTCTGATTCTGCCGTCTAAAGCCAATTCGCCAAAAAAAATTTTATTTTCCGGTTGAAATTTTATTTTTTTGGTTGACAAAAGATAACCCAAAGCAATAGGCAAATCATAAAGAGAGCCCTCTTTTTTCAAATCAGCCGGCGCCAAAGAAACCAAGACCTTCAGGGGCTGGTGATGGGGTGATTGAAAGCCCGAGCTTTCAATGGCTATCCCGACTCTTTCTTTTGATTCTTGAATGGCTTTGTCGGGCAAGCCAATAATTTCAAAATGCCTCATACCAAAAGAGGTCTTGATTTCTATTTCCACAATTTGGGACTCCAATCCCAAAATTGCTCCAGAAAAAACTTTAGAAGGCATATTGATTTATAGTATATCAATTTTTAACCAAACAAAAAAGCCCATCGTGGGCAGTTTTTATTTTCTTTATATGGTTCGGCCTTTTTATTTTCTGCAAGAGAGACAGGTTTTGGCTTCGGGAATAATATCTAAACGTTTGAGCGAAATCTCCTTCCCACACTTTTCGCAAATTCCATATTTCCCCTTTTTAATTTTATCCAAAGCCGAATTAATATCTTTTAAGCGAGTTTCTAAATTGAATTCAATGGCCAGAAGATTTCCGTATTCTTCAACTTCATCAGCCAATTTTTCTGAGATTCCTCCTCCCGATTCCGTCTTTCCGAAATCCGGAAAGCGGGTATCCCAATCGCTCTTCGGCTTAACGTCTTTCTTGGCAGATTTTTTTAAAATCTTTTCAATTAAAACACTTCCCTTTTTTAATTTTTTTTCAAATTCCCTCAAAAAACCTTTATCCATGTTATTTTTTAAAATACCAAAACGAAAAAGTAAAAACGGCAATTAAAATTACGATGGCTAAAATTATCAATCTAATCCAAATTTTTTCTCCCATTGAGGATTTTTGGGGTAAGGGACGGAAGATTTCAATTTGAGATGGCAGGACTTCCATCTTTTCAAATTCGGATGGAGGAAGCGGAGTTTTGGAAGTGATTTTTTCTTTATCCGCCACTTTTTCTAAAAATTTTTTTCTTTCTTTTTCTTCTTTTATTTGAAGTTCAGCCAACCTTTTTTTCACCTCCTCTATTTTTACCTGTTTTAATTTTTCCCTTTCTTTTTTTTCTTCCCCTTCAACCTCTTTTCTTTTTTCCAAAAGAATTTTTAAAGAATCCTCCCTTTCCTCTTTTTTTATTTTTTCCGGTTCAATTTTTTCTTTTATTTCTTCTATTCCCTCCCATAATTCTTCTTTTTCCCTAACCTTAATTTCTTCTTTGAATTCCTTTTTTTCTTCAATCTTTTCCCGAGATTCTTTTTCTTTTCTTTTTCTTTCTTCTTCCATTCTCTTTTCTTCTTCGATTCTTCTTTCTTCCTCCTCTTTTTTTCTTTCTTCTTCTTCGTCGTCCATCCCCTGTTCTTCTATTGGAATTGGTTTTAATAATCCGTCTATTTCTTTTATTCTATTTTCTGAGCCCTCTTTCTCTTTCAGCAATTGTTGATGCCCCAACTCCACTTCTTTTATCTGGAATTCTAATTCCTTCTTTTTTTCCTCAAAAACCCATTTTTCCTTTTCAATTTCTTTTCTTTTTTCTTCTATTTTCCATCTCTCCCCTTCAATCTCTCTTTTTCTTTTTGGAATTTTTATTAATTGTTCCTTTTCTTCAATGATCTTAGCTTCTCTTTCTATTTCTTCTTCTTTTTCCAAAATTTTCTTTAAGGATTCTTCAACCCGCCCCATCTTTTCAAAAAGCTGACCCTTTTCTTTATCTAAAATTTTTATTCTTTCCGAAATTTTTTCTAATTTATTTTCCAGTTGTTTTTTTTCCTCCTCTAATCTTATTTCCTCCTCCCTTTTTAAAATTTCCCCTTGTCTTTTTTTTATTTCCCCTTCTCTTTCCAAAATTGCCTGATATCTTGAATCAAATTCTTTTATTTGATTTTCAATTTTTTCTTTTTCTTCATCTAACCCCCACCTTTTTAATTCTATTTTTTCCCTCTCTTTTTCAATTTTCCATCTTTCTTTTTCAATTTGTTGCTTTTGTTCAATTAGCCGGGCCGATTTTTCTCTTTCTTCAATTTCTCCTTTTTCTTTTTCTATTTTTTCTTCTTTTTCTAAAAGAGGCCTTAAAACCAAGTCCAATTGCTTCCTTTCTTCCAAAAGTTTATTTTTTTCAGTTTCCAAAGGTATTTTTTCCTGAGTCAATTGTCCAAGTTTTGCTTCTAATTCGCTTTTTTCTTTTGCTAAATTTTCTTTTTCTTTCTTTTTTTCTTCAATTTCCTCTTCCTTCCTTTTTAACTCTTCTTCAACCCTCCTTTTTTCTTCCAATTCTTTTTCTAATTTTAAATCTTCCTCTTCTTTTTTTCTTCTTTCTTCTTCCATTTTTATTTCCATCTCTTTTTCTGTTTTTTTTCTTTCCTCCTCTTCTTTTTCTGTTTTCCTTCTTTCCCCCTCCTCTTTTTCTGTTTTTTTTCTTTCCTCCTCTTCTTTTTCTAATCTTCTTTTTTCCTCCTCCTCTTTTTCTTTTCTTTTTCTTTCCTCCTCCTCTTTTTCTAATCTTCTTTTTTCCTCCTCCTCTTTTTCCAATTTTACTCTTTCTTCTTCTCCCGTCTCCTCTTTTTGAATTTCTTTTTCTTTTATAATTCTTCTTTCCTCCGCTTCCTTAATTAATTTCTCTATTTCTTCTTCTAATTTTTCCTTGGTTTCCAAAACCGGCGCCTCTCCTTTTTGGATTTTTTCCTGAAGTCCGGCAATATCTTTTTGCATCGTTCGAATCTGCTCCGGTCTTATGGTAAATTTTTCTTTAGTAATGTCTTCCAGCATAAATTAAAATTCTCTTTTTTTAAATTGAGTTTGAACCTCTTTTAAAGAAAGATTGATTCGACCCTGCTCATCGATGGAAATTACCTTTACCGGAATCATTTGGTCGATTTTAACTATATCCTCAACCCTTTCAACCCGGTGGGGAGCTAATTGGGAAATATGAACCATTCCTTCCTGACCCGGAAAAATTTCCACAAAAGCCCCAAAGTCCAAAATTCTTTTTACTTTTCCCTGAAAAATTTCTCCCACCTTTACCTCCCGGGTAATGTTTTTTATCCATTCAATGGCTTTTTTGGCCGCTTCCTCTTTTTCGGCCGTAACAAAAACCAGACCCGTGTTTTCAATATCAATTAAGACATCGCATTTTTCAATTATTTCATTAATTATTTTACCGCCCGGACCAATTACTTCCCTGATTTTTTCCGGATTGATTTGTAAAGTTAAAATTCTCGGAGCATAAGGAGAGAGTTGATTTTTTGGCTTTGAAATTACTTTTGCCATTTCGTTTAAAATTAAAATCTTTACCCTTTTTCCCTCTTCCAGCGCTTTTTTTAAAATTTCTTGGTTAATTCCGTCAATTTTAACATCTAATTGAATTGCCGTTATTCCCTTTTCCGTTCCGGCGATTTTAAAGTCCATATCTCCATTTTGGTCTTCCGGTCCCTGAATATCGGTTAAAATTTTATAATTACCCTTATTATCAATCATTAAGCCAATGGAAATTCCGGCCACGTGTTTTTTTATTGGCACTCCGGCTTCCATTAAAGCTAAGGATGAAGAAGAAACCGCGGCCATTGAAGTAGAGCCGTTGGAAGAAAGAATTTCACTGACAATTCTTATGGTATAAGGAAATTCGTCAAAAGCGGGAATGAGGGGTAAAAGAGATTTTTCCGCCAGCATTCCATGACCAACGTCTCTTCGGCCAGGCCCTCTCATTGGTTTTATTTCACCAGTAGAATAAGGCGGAAAATTATAATGATGCATAAACCTTTTCTTGCCCACTATTTCCATTCCTTCCGATAATTTGACATCACCGGGCGTACCTAAGGTTAAAATAGAAAGGGACTTGGTATCACCCCTGATAAAAAGACCGGAACCGTGAGTTCTTGGCAAAATACCTATTTCTACTTGCAAATTTCTTATTTCATCTAATTTCCGGCCATCTGGTCTTTTTCCCAATTCTATGACATTGCGGTGGACGATTCGGTCAATTTCTTTTTTAAATAATTCTTTAACCGAAATTTCTTTTTCTTGTCCGGAAAAATTTTCTTTAATAAAATCGAGCAATTCTCCCAATAAATTATCCAATTCTTTCCCCCTTTTCAATTTTTCTTTTTGAAAAATGATTTTTTCCAATTTATCGCCTAAAAATTCTTTTATTTTTTGTTCCAATTTCAAATCCGGCCGAGGTTGGGCCAGAAGAACTTTTTCTTTACCTATCTTTTTTTGGATTTCCTTTTGAAAATTAATTATTTCTTTAAGATGGGGCTTGGCAAACTCAATTGCCTCCAAAACCATTTGCTCTTGAACTTCATTTCCTTCAAATTCAATCATATTAATTAAAATCTGATCCGAATTTTCCTCTTCAACCCCGGCCAAAACCAAATCAAAAGGACTTTTCTCCCTTTCTTCATAAGTCGGATTTAAGATAAAATTTTCTCCTCCTTCAACTGGCGGACGGCAAATTCTTAAACAAGCTATCGGTCCTGACCAGGGAATATCGGAAATTGAAAGAGCCAAAGAAGAGGAAATAAGCCCCAAAACATCGGGGTCATTTTCTTTATCCCAAGAAAGACAGGTAATTATCACCTGGACTTCCCTTTTGAGGTTTTGGGGAAATCTGGGCCTGATTGCCCGGTCAATTAGCCGGGCAGTTAAAATTGCTTCATCGGGCGGCCGGCTTTCCCGGCGAATATATCTTGAACCCAAAATTTTGCCCGCGGCATAAAATCTTTCTTCGTAATCAACCATCAGGGGGAAAAAGTCAATTCCTTCTCTTTCTGAATCAGACATGACAGCTGTGGCCAAAACCATGGTCTCGCCGTATTGAACCAAAATATTACCGGCCGCCTGACTGGCTAAATTTTTAATTTTAACCTCCAAATTCTTAGCCCCGATTTTTAATTTAAAATTTTCCATTATTTTTTTATCAAATATTTTCCGGGATTTTTTTCCAAATCAATGAATTCGTCAACCACTTCTTTTAATTTTAAAGAAGAGGTTTTGCCAAAAGCGATTACCTCTGTTCTTTTTCCCTGATTTTTCAGATATTCAATCAATTGGATAAAATCGCCATCGCCCGAAGCCAAGATAATAGTATCAATGCTAGGAGAGATTCTAATGGCATCAACCGTAATACCCACATCCCAATCGGCCTTTTTTAAACCGCCGTAAAATTCCTGCAAATCCCTAACCTTGGTCTCAATACCCAACTTAATCAAGGCGTCAAAAAACGGTTTTTCTTCGCCGGTTTTGGTTCTGACGACATAGGCAAAGGCCCTGATTAAATTTCTTTCACTGACAGCCAATTTTAAAATTTCCCGAAAATTCACCTTGGCGCCGTATAAATTTTTAGCCGAGTGATATAGGTTTTGAACATCAATCAAAACCGCTACCCTTTGGCCCAAATGTTTAATTGGCATAAATGATATTTTTAAATTATTTTTTCAGTCCGATTTTTTTCAAAATACTTTTATATCTCTTTTCGCTTTTATCCTTCAAATATTTTAAAAGTTTTTTTCTTTTGGCCACCATTTTCAAGAGCCCTCTTTTGGAATGGAAGTCCTTGGAATGTTTTTTCAAATGGAGAATCAATTTTTTGATTTCTTCGGTCAAAAGAGAAATTTGAACTTCAGCTGAACCGGTATCCAATTTATGGAGTTTAGATTCATCAATAATTTTTATTTTTTTTTCCGGGGTTAACATATTTTATTTTTATTATACCACTATTTGAAAATAAAAAAACCTGTTTTTGATTTTTGTCCGCCGGCTGACTTCATTGGCTGGCTCCTCCGGCTGGCGGATTGATTCTGCCCCGCGCAGGACTCGAACCTGCACAATCTCCCGCTTAAGAGGCGGTTGCTTTACCAATTAAGCTAGCGGGGCCCTTGGTATTTTAAGGACAGCCAATATCATGCCATTCAAGAAGTCGTTCAATTCTAATAATTCCGGTTTGGGCCAAAAGAGTATTGACAATAATCCAGGCCGAAAGAATAATTATCAGTCCGAAAATCGTACTAAAAATAATACTTTTTGCCTGTTTTAAGGTATTTTCACTGGCTCCGGCAAAAAGAAACATAAAGCCGCCAATGACCAACAATAAAACAGCCAGAGGCGGAAGAATGGTAAAAAGTAAAAATCTGATAATATTATTGATTAAAACAAAAATGTGGCAGATTTGACAAGCCGGTTGTCCCGGTCCGCCACAAGGAACTAGTGGCCTTTGGGCTTGAACAAAAAAAGGAACTAAAGCCAAAAGCAAAAAAACGATTAAAAATATTTTTTCTATGTTAATTTTATTATAATTCATTTTTTTATGTGCCCCCGGAAGGACTCGCCCCGCGCTATTTTTAATTTTGTGTCCCCGGAGGGATTCGAACCCCCAACCACAGTTCCGAAGACTGTTATGATATCCGTTTCACCACAGGGACAAAAGTGCGGGGTAAAAACCTTAACGCTACTCGCCCCGCACCGAAACGAAGTTTCTGGTGCGTGGGTCCATTACGCCACGGGGGCGATTTTAAAAACATTTAACTTTTTTTATTTTACAAAGCCAATTGAAAAAAAGCAAATTTTGAAATAGAATTAAAAAAAGCATGGAAATACCCAAAGAGGTAAAATTTATTATTAACGAGTTGAAAAAACAGGGTTTTGAGGCCTATATTGTTGGCGGCTGCGTCAGAGATTTTTTAAGAGAAATAGAACCGAAAGATTGGGATGTGGCAACTAATGCTAAACCAGAAGAAATTCAGAGAGTAATGCAGGAAGCAGGCTTAAAAACCTTTTATGAAAATGAATTTTTTACTGTGGGCGTAGTGTGGCCAAAAATACCGAAAGAGAAATGGACTAAAGAGATAAAAAATATTCCCTTTGATATTATTGAAGTTACCACTTATCGAAAAGAAGCCAAATACACTGACAAACGTCATCCGGATGAAATAAAATTTGCCAAAACCATTGAAGAGGACTTAGCCCGTCGTGATTTCACCGTCAACGCCATAGCCATAAGACCAATAGAGACCCGGTCTCTGCGAACTGAAATAATTGACCCGTTCGATGGCCGAAAGGATCTTAAAAATAAAATCATTCGGGCGGTGGGGAATGCCGAAGAGCGTTTTAACGAAGATGCTTTAAGGATGCTCAGGGCAGTGAGATTCGCCGTTACTTTAGGTGAAAAATGGAAGATTGAAGAAAAAACAGCCGAGGCGATTAAAAAAAATTTTTTCTGGCTGCAAGCGATTTCCAAAGAAAGAATCAGAGATGAATTAATCAAAATCATTATGTCAGAAAGAGCGGCCGAGGGCATTGAACTTTTGAGAGAACTTGGATTATTAAAATATATTATTCCGGAATTAGAAGAGGGCTTTGGTATTGCTCAAAATAAACACCACATTTATACTTGTTATGAACAT
>BBPE01001494.1_pt7 | contig 15250 bp, 10 predicted proteins | sample 1344301 | NCBI WGS metagenome assembly BBPE01 (sample SAMD00019089, study PRJDB2971) | groundwater metagenome | isolation source: The Cedars highly-alkaline
CTGTTCCTTGTCCACTACTGCCGGCGGGGCCTGAGCCAGAAACTTATGGTTGTTAAGCTTGCCTTGAATACGGCTTAATTCCCGGTCGATCTTGGCCTGTTCCTTGTCCAGCTTGGCCCGTTCCGCGGCTACGTCAATCAGACCGGCTAAGGGGACGAAAATCTCAAGACCAGTTAAGATGTTGACGGCCGTCGCCTTAGGGCGCACTCCCTGGGCCTTGATCTCTAGATCTTTGCTGCGAGTCAAACCCTTGATGGCCGCGCTTAGTTCGCTTAAAGCCGCGGCCTTAATCTGGTCAGGGCAGATGATGCCGACCTTGATCATGATCGAAGGATGCAGCATGTAAGCGCTGCGGATGTTGCGAATGCCACCGACCACCTCCATAAGCAGTTCGGCTTTTTGTTCGGCTTCATCATCTTGATAAACGTCGGCGGGGCCGGGGAAGGGTTCAATCATGATTGATGAGCGCGCGCCAGGCAGGGCATGCCAGATTTCTTCGGTGGCGAAGGGAATCATCGGGTGCAGAACTTTCAAAATGTCCTCCAGCACCTGCAAGAGTACCGCCCGACTTTGTTGTTTAACCGCCGGATCATCGCCATAAAGGTCGGGTTTGATCCATTCCAAGTACCAATCACAAAATTCCCGCCAGACAAACTGATAGGCTGTTGACGCGGCGTCGTTGAAGCGATAAGCGTCAAGGGCCAAGCCAACTTCACGGGCCACCTTGCTTAAGCGACTCAGGATCCAGCGATGAGGCAGAGACAGTCCGGCCGATTCAGTCTTGATCGCGGCGCCATTCCCGATCGCGACATCATTTTTGATCACAACATCATTTTCACTCACATGCATCAGGGTGAAGCGAGCGGCGTTCCAGAGTTTGTTGATAAAGTGGCGATAACCCTCAATTCGCTCTTCAGCCAGCTTGATATCTCGCCCTTGGGCGGCCGAGGCCGCCAGGGTGAAACGAAGGGCGTCTGTGCCGTATTTGTCCATCAATTCCAGGGGATCAAGCACATTGCCCTTGGATTTGCTCATTTTCTTGCCCTCCTGATCACGAACCAGGGCGTGCAGATAAACGTCTTTGAAGGGCACCTCATCCATAAAATGCAAACCCATCATCATCATTCGGACTACCCAGAAGAAGAGGATATCAAAGCTGGTAATCAGCACACTGGTGGGATAAAACATTTTCAGCTCTTTAGTCGGCGCCGGCCATCCCAGGGTAGAAAACGGCCAGAGGGCCGAGGAAAACCAGGTATCTAAAACATCATCTTCCTGGCGCAGCAGGCTCTGGCGGCATTGGGGACAAGTGAGCGGATCCTCCTCGCTGACAATCAGCTCAGCACAGGACTCACAGGTCCAAGCCGGAATCCGGTGACCCCACCAGATTTGCCGGGAGATACACCAGTCGCGGATGTTATCCATCCACTCATAAAAGGTGTTGTGCCATATCTTGGGCAACAGGTTGATCTCGCCGCGGCGTACCGCCGCCGTCGCCCGAGCGGCCAGGGGCTTGACCGCCACAAACCACTGACGGGACAGAGTCGGTTCGACCACGGTGGCGCAGCGGTAGCAATGACCAACCCCATGGAGGTGTTCCTCGATTTTTTCCAGTAAGCCCTGGGCCTTAAGATCGGCAACGATTTTCTCGCGGCAGGCGAAACGGTCTAAATCGGCATAAACACCGGCCTCGGCGTTCATTACCCCGTGGTCATTCATCACTTTGAGGCTGGGAAGACTATGGCGGCTGGCAATCGCAAAATCGTTGAGATCATGAGCCGGGGTAACTTTCAAGGCCCCGGAACCAAAATCCTTTTCCACGTGGGAGTCAAAGACAATGGGAATTTTGCGGCCGACCAGGGGCAAAATCACCGCCGCGTCACTGAGCCGATGATAACGTGCATCACCGGGGTGCACGGCCACCGCCGTGTCGCCAAGCATGGTTTCCGGCCGGGTGGTGGCCACCACCAGATGGCCGCTGCCATCGGCTAAGGGATAGCGGATATGGTAAAGGGATCCGGCGGTCTGCTCGTGTTCCACCTCGATATCGGCCAGGGCGGTGTGGCAGCGGGGACACCAGTTAATGATGTAATCACCTCGATAAATCAACCCTTCCTTGTAAAGCCGGACAAAAACTGCGCGTACCGCTTGGGACAAACCCTGGTCCAAGGTGAAGCATTCCCGGTCCCAGTCGCAGGAACAACCCAGTCTTTTTAATTGATTGATGATTTGACCGCCGGACTGCTCTTTCCACTGCCAGACTTTTTCAATAAATTTTTCCCGGCCAATTTCGCTCCGGCTGATCCCTCCGGCAGCCAGTTGGCGCTCCACCACGTTCTGGGTGGCGATCCCGGCATGATCGGTCCCCGGCAGCCAGAGCACATTATAACCCTGCATGCGCCGATAACGAACCAGGATATCCTGCAAAGTGTTATTCAAGGCATGGCCCACATGGAGCACTCCGGTCACATTGGGCGGGGGAATAACAATGGCAAAGGATGGCCGGGATTGGTCCATGGTGGCCCGGAAATTTTTGTGATTCAGCCAGTTTTGGTACCAACGATCCTCGACTTCTCGGAACTGGTAAGCCTTGGCCAGTTGCCCGGGGGGGGAACTGGCAGCAGGTTGCTCTTGGTTGTGGCCGGAAGAGTTTGGGTGATTGTTCATAGTGGATGAATTTTAGGCTAAGCTAAAGAACGCTCCATGGAGCGGGAAGAAAGATTTTTTTGTAGAGATCCAGGGCGTAACGGTCAGTCATTCCGGCCACGTAGTCACAAACCATGCGATCGCGCGGGGTATCACCGGGATAATCGATGGTTTTTTCCCAATACTCGTCATGCTCCATAAAATAATGGTAAAGTTCGCGGACCACCTTCATCGCCCGGACAAAATCGGCATGAATTTTGTAGTTTTCATAAACGTTGGCAAAAAGAAAATTACGCAACGCAACAATCCCGTCGCTAATTTCTGGACTCATGGTCAGTCGCTGTCCGCCCACGGCCAGGGTTTGTTCTACCAGATCCCGAACCATGGTGTCCACCCGCTGGGCGGAGGTCGCTCCCAGACGGGCGATCAGATCGGCCGGAATTTGTTCTTCCCGCAGCAGTCCGGCCCGCACCGCGTCATCAAGATCGTGATTGACGTAGGCGATAATATCGGCCACTCGCACCGCCTGACCCTCCAGGGTGGCGGGCAGGATCGGGTGGACCGCCGCCGCTGCGGTGGTGGTGTTGCCACTGTTGGCGCTGGTGACGCTAATGGCACTATTGGTGGCGGCGCTCAGAAGTTCAGCCGCCCCCTCTGGCGGAATCATCCTGACATCAATGGGCACAACCTGAACCTGAGGCAACGCCTCGGCGGTCATCTTCCGGTGGGCCGCTGCGGTGGTCAAAGGAAAAATATCGCCCCGGCCCTTGGAATGACGAACTATTCCGTCACGCACTTCCCAGCTCAAGTTCAGACCCCGGCCCTTGTGCTCCAGCAGGTCAACCACCCGCAGGCTTTGCTGATAATGACGAAATCCTTCCGGGTGGAGTTGATTAAGCACCGTTTCCCCGGCATGACCGAAAGGGGTATGCCCCAGATCATGGCCCAGAGCGATAGCTTCGGTGAGATGACCGTTTAGGCGCAGGGCCACCGAGATTGTCCGGGCAATCTGGGAAACCTCCAACACATGGGTCAGCCGAGTTCGGTAATGATCACCGGCTGGAGCCAAAAAGACCTGGGTCTTGTACTTGAGGCGCCGGAAGGTCTTGCAATGAGTAATCCGGTCCCGGTCGCGTTGGAAGGCCACCCGAATGGAACACTCCTCTTCCGGCCGCATCCGTCCCCTGCTCTCGCAACTACGGGCGGCGGCCGGGGCCAGGTTCAAGGCTTCGCGCTCCTCAATTTGTTGACGAATCAAGCTCATGACGGCGGAAGATACTGAAAAAACGCTGAGGGGTCAAGCGCTAAGCACTCAAGCTTCCTGGTTGGCAAGTTGATCAATCTCACGGTTGATTTGCTCCCATTGCTCATAAAGACGCTCCAGGCGGTGGTCCAACTTGGAGTATTCCTTGTTTAGTTCGCTGAATTCCGCCTGACGCTTGTAAGTCTCCGGGTCGATCAAGCGTTGCTCCAACACACTTTTGCGTTTCTCAAGGTGGTCCACATCCGCTTCGGCCTTGGCGGCTTTTTGGCGCAGCGGACCGAGCAGCCGAGTGTGCCGTTGCCGCGCTCTGGCTTGTTCACGACGGGCCTCCTTGCCCCAAACTTTGTCCTGCTTGCTGGTTACCGTGGGAATTTCATCAGTTGGCGAGGGGGCGGTTTTAACTTCCTGCGGCCGCGGGCGGGAGGAGACAGCCGAATTTTCCTGAGCGATAGCGGTCTCCCGATCCCGACGGAGTTTGTCAAGATATTCGTCGATATTGCCCTCGTAGCCGGTACCCCCGCCTTGGCAGATATCCAGAACCTTGTCGATAAAGACGTTGACGAAATGACGATTGTGGGAGACCACGATAATTGCCCCGTCATACTGGCGCATCGCCTCCTGCAGAACCTCTTGTGAGGTCATGTCCAGATGGTTGGTAGGCTCGTCTAAGATCAGCAGATTGGCCGGAGCGGCGATCATCCTGGCTAGAGCCAGGCGACTCTTTTCACCCCCGGATAGCACCGCCACTTTTTTGTCGGCATCGTCCCCGCGCAAGAGAAAGGCCCCCAACAATGAACGGACCTGGGTAATGGTCATTTCCGGGGAAGATTGAAAGACGGTGGCAAAGGCCGTCAGGTTGGGATCCAGCTCCTGGGCCTGGTGCTGGCCAAAATAAGAGGTTTTAACATTATGACCGAAGCGAATTTGACCGCCATCGGGTTTGACCAGTCCGGCCAGAATTTTTACCAGCGTCGATTTGCCCGCCCCATTAACCCCCACCACTGCCATTTTTTCTCCACGTTGCAGGAGGAAATCCAAACCGCTAAAAACCTGGAGCGGACCGTAACTCTTGGTCAACTGCCGCACTTCCAAGGCCAGGCGGCCACTGGGCGGGGCCGAAGGGAAGCGGAAATCAACCCGGGCCTCGCTCTCCTCCACCTCAATCTTTTCCAGTTTATCCAGTTGTTTAAGCCTGCTCTGAACCTGGCTGGCCTTGGTCGATTTAGCCCGGAAGCGATCAACAAAGCGCATGGTCTGCTGGATGTTGGCCTGTTGATTTTCCCAGGCGGCCCGTTGAATTGCCAGACGCTCGGCCTTTTGGCGCAAGTACTGATCGTAGTTGCCCCGATAAATGTTGAGATTGCCTAAGCTCAGCTCCCAGATGGAGTTGCAGATATTGTTAAGAAAAACCCGGTCATGGGAGATTAACACCAATCCACCCTGGTAAGCGCTCAGCAGTTCCTCAAGCCAGGTCATGGATTTAAGATCAAGGTGGTTGGTGGGCTCATCAAGTAACAGTAAGGCGGGGCGGGCGAGCAGCAACTTAGCCAGTTGCAGTCGCATTTGCCAACCCCCGGAAAAGGCGTGGCAGTCTTTATTGAAATCATGCTCTTTAAAGCCCAGTCCGATTAAAACCTTTTCCACCTGGGAGCGAATCCGAAAGACATCGTGACTCTCTAAGGCATGTTGCAAATCGCCCTGATGCTCTAGCCAGACCTGGCATTCGGGATTGGTCTCGGTAAGGGCGCTAAGGCGCTGATTAACCTGATCAAGCTCCCGTTCCAGGGCCAGAACCTCCGCAAAGGCGCTTTCCGCCTCTTCATAAAGGCTGCGGCCGGGGGCAAAGGTCTCCAGTTCTTGGGACAGGTAGCCAACCGTAGCCTTTTTGGCCCGGATCAGCACCTTTTCTTCGGTCAGGGCGAGTCCGGCCATAATTTTCATCAGGGTAGTCTTGCCCGCCCCGTTAACCCCCACCAGACCGATCCGGTCTCGAAGATCAATCCGGCCGGCAATATCCTTGAACAGATGTTTGTCGCCGTATTGAATGGATAGATTTTGAATAGTCAGCATATCGTAGATGGATCTAAGGCACTGGTGATTTTTTTTACAGCCCTTAGTTTAGCTAAGCTTAATCGACCAGGGTGAACCATTACGGGGTGATCACCAAGTCGAAGTTCGTTGATCGGTCAAAGTTCATTGGCCGGATGATTGTGATGATCAGGCCTTGATTACCGCTAACGGTCGCAGTTTGACCAATACCTCAACTAAATCAAGTTGATTGTTGATGACCTGGTCAATGTCCTTGTAGGCCCCGGCCGCCTCATCAAGATCGCTGACCGAGCGGACGGCGTGCATAATGCCTTGTTCGTCTAGGCGGCTTTTTTCCTGTTCCAGGTTCAGTTGACGTTGCGCCTGTTTGCGCCCCATTTTCCGTCCCGCACCATGAGCGCAGGATTTGAAGCTTTCCGGATTACCCAAACCACGGACCAGGTAGCTGGGAGTGCCTTGAGATCCCGGGATAATCCCGATTTCCCCAATCAAGGCCCGGGTGGCACCCTTGCGGTGGACGATTACCTTTTTGCCGAAATGCTCCTCTAACGCCGCATAATTGTGGGCGATATTGATCATGGGAGCGAAAGTTACCCCTGGAATCTCCGCAGCCAAGGTCTCCTTGATTTTACTCATCATCAGTTGACGATTGGCGGCGGCAAACTCCACGCTGTAAAGCATTTCACGCCAATATTTGACGCCAGCCAAACTGTCGGCCGGGAAAAAGGCCAGTTGCCAGCTGGGCGCAATGGGCTCGCCAGCCCGCCTATTCATTTTTTGGGCCAGGTGGTTGTAATGGTTGGCGACCTTAAAACCCAGGTTACGACTGCCGGAATGAACCATCAACCAGATATGACCGTCGTCGCCCCCCTGGATCTCGATAAAATGATTGCCGCCCCCTAGGGTGCCAAGCTGGTGGAGGGCCTTATGGTATTCCGCGGCGATGACCGGCATCTCGCTGCGGTCAACCGCCATGGCCGGCATCAACCGGGCATCTTGCGGTCGTTGATGATGCTTAAAACCCAAAGGAATTTTTTTTCTGATTGCCGCCATAATCAGTTTCAGCCGCGCAGAACTTACTTCGCTCAGCGAGGTTTGCACCACCCCCATGCCACAACCGATATCTACCCCCACCGCATTAGGGATCACCATTCCTTCAGTGGCCAGCACCCCGCCGATAGGCATCCCGTAGCCCTGGTGGGCATCAGGCATCAGGGCTATATGGCGAAAAGCGAAGGGCAGGTTGGCCAGATTTTTGGCCTGGGTCAAAGTCTCGCCCGCGATATCATCCAACCAGAGCTTAATCGGCAATTTTTCGCTGGTAATGGTCTTGAGAACGGGCATGGACATAGACCCTCATTTACCTTAGGGCCAAGGCCTGTTCCACGATACGGCGACCCACCCCGAGGCGGGCCTTGAGCAGGGAGGGTTTGGCAGGCTTGACCAGATAATCATCAGCCCCGTGTTCCAGGGCCACCACCTGTTCCTCAGTGGAGGCCCGACTGCTGAAGATAATGATATAAACGTAAGGAGCAGGTCGCTTTCTACGAAGCTGAAGGCACACCTGCATGCCGGTGAGGCCGGGCAGATTCCAGTCGAGAATCGCCAGACGGATAGAGGGATCGTCCCGCAGTTTTTGCCAGGCCTCCTTGCCGCCGCTGGTCTCCACCGGCTCGTAGCCCCATTTAACAAGAAAATTTTGCAAGCCTTTACGCACCACCGGATTGTCCTCGGCAATCATCACCTTGGGAAGAGAGGCGGGTTCTCCCGCGACCTTTGCCGCATGCTCAACCGCGACCGGCGACGCTTTGGTGATTGTAGCTTCTTGTTCCGCGCCCATTTGGTACGGTTACCCCCTCAGAAAATTTGCTGCCCTAACGGAATTATACCCGGATGGACGGATTTTTCCCCGCAAAATGAAAATACGTGCAAAATAAAAATACGTGCAAAATAAAAATACGAGTGTGGGTGGCAGTGACTAGACCATATGCTTGCGTTAGGTCTTTAGTCCTGCCACCCAATTGCCGGATTTAGGTCTTAAGATATTTCATGAGATTTGGCTCCTCGGCAAAGTTAGGTTAGCAACTTTTGGCTCGGGTAAATCGTCAAGCCCTCAACCTGCTTTTTTGAGGGTAATATAATCTACACCGATGTCAACAACGAAGGGGGAATTTTACCTGCCGGTAAAATTGGCCGCGATATAGTTGCCAGACAAATCAAGAAACATATACAGGGTCTGTTTTTCCAGGTTTTTTACCTCCGGGTTAAAAAATGTCACAACCCACTGATGTCTCCTTTTGTCCTTTTGGGCTTCCTGTGGTTTCACTCCGATCCATGAATCCTCCAGTTTACCAGCCCCCGCGATCATGGCTACAAACGCCGAGGCCTTAGCCAGTATCTGACTTTGACTTAGTTCCGCGGAATGATCGTGACCTCGGCCGGCCGGCCCACCGTGGACCGGGGCTGCTACCAATACCACCAGCATTATCAGACCAAAAATAATTTTTCGCATGGCTTACTCCTTAAAGTTGATTTTTAACTACGGTTTCAATCGACAAAACGCAGCTTGTTTTTAATTGACCCAAAACGCAAGTACATGGCCGGGATCACGATCATATTGAGCGCGGTTGAAGTTATCAGCCCGAAAATAAGCACGAGAGCCATCGGGGTTTTGATCTCACTGCCTGGTTCTCCCCCGGCAAGGGCTAACGGGATCAAAGCGAGCATGACGGTTATTGCGGTCATCAGAATGGGGACTAAGCGCTCAAGCGCCCCGCGGCGCACAGCCTCCAGTGAATCACGAACCCCTTCATGATCCACCAGTTGATGAATATGTGAGATCATCAACACGCCGTTGCGGGTGGCAATGCCGAAAAGAGAGATAAAGCCGATAACTGAGGCCACCGACACAATGCCTCCGGCAACGTGGACCCCGATCACTCCGCCAATCAGCGCCAGGGGCATGTTCAACATAACCAGCAAGGCATCGCGAACCGATTTGAAGGCGACAAACAGCAGCAGGAAAATACCGACAATCACGATAGCGCCGAGAATCAACAGGGTGCGGGATGCCGCGATCGCATGTTCAAACTGACCACCGTATTCAACATGATACCCGGCCGGCAGGTCAACCTCGGCCGCCACGGCTTGGCGGATGTTATTTACTACCCCGACCAAATCGCCGCCCGCTCCCACATTGGCCATCACCACCATCACCCGCCGCGCCCCTTCGCGACTGATGGTGTTGGGCCCCCGGCCTTCACCAATGTCGGCCAGGGCATGCAGGGGCACCATGGCCCCGGTCGGGGTGGAAATCAGGGTGTTGCGGATGGCGTCAAGGCTTGCGAGCACGGCTGGATCGTAGCGCACCGTCAGGTTAAAACTGGCCTGTCCTTCCAGAATTCTTGAAACCTGATGCCCCCAAAAGGCGGTTTCAATCAGTTCCGCCACCTCGTTAACCCGCAAGCCGTGAGGAGCCAGGGCCTGACGATTAAAGGCTATCGAAATGAACGGGATTTCGTCCTGGCGCTCCGTCGCCAGATCAACCACCCCATCAATTTTACCCATCACCGATTCAACTTGGGTCGCCAGTCGACGTAATTCAAAAAGGTCGTGACCGAAGATCTTGACGGCAATCTGGGCCCGGGTGCCGGAAAGCATATGATCAAGCCGGTGAGAAATGGGCTGACCGATGACCACACTGGTACCCGGCAAGATCTGCATCCTCTGACGCAAGGCAGCCAGAAATTCCTCCTTGCTGCGCTCCCTCATCTTAAGACGCACATCGATTTCTGAGGCAAAGACCATCATGATATGTTCATCAAGCTCAGCCCGACCGGTGCGCCGAGCAGTAGCCACGACCTCGGGCTGTTCAAGGAGTATTTCTTCAGCCATCAACCCGAGACGACTTGACTCCTCAAGGGAGGTGCCCGCTACCGTGGTCACCTTGATCGAGAGGCTGCCCTCGTTGAAATCCGGGAGAAATGACTGACCCACCATGCCCATCCCGGCCAGGGCCGCGATCAGGGCCGCCAAGGAGGTGACGCTGACCGTTTTCCAGTGTTTAAGCGCCCAGTCTAAAACCGGGGCGTAGACGGCCTTGCAAGCTTTGGTCAGGCGGGTTTCTTGACTACTCAGGCTGATATTGGCCCGTGGCAGCAGCAGATAACAAAGCACCGGAACCACGGTGAGGGCCACCAAGGTAGAGGCGATCAAGGAAACGACGTAGGCCAGGCCCAGGGGCTGAAGCAGTTGCCCCTCCACGTCGGCGAGAAAAAACAACGGGACAAAGACCAAAATGACAATAAGAGTGGTAAAAACGACGGGGTTCTGCATCTCGCTGGTAGCCCGGTACACTACAACCAATGGTGTATGCCCTTGGTTGGCCGGCAGCATGTTGTTGTTCCTCAATCGCCGCGCCGCATTCTCCACCACGACGATGGAGTCATCAACCAGGACCCCAATAGCTATGGCCATGCCCCCCAACGTCATGGTGTTGATGGTGAAACCCATAAATTTCATGGCAAAAATGGCGACCACCAGCGACAAGGGGATGGCCAGCAGGGTGATGGCAGTCGCGCGCAAACTAGCCAGAAAGATCAGCATGACCAGAGCCACCAGCACGGAACCGTCACGCAGGGCTTGCAGTACATTGCTGATAGAGGTGGAGATAAAATCGGCCTGGCGGAAGACCTGGCGATCAATGTTCATGCCCGACGGCAATCCTGCTTGAATTTCATCCACCAGCCGGTCGAGATTCTCGGTCAGTTGCAAGGTGTTGGCCGCGGGTTGCTTCTGGATGCCCAAAATCACCGCCGGTTTGCCGTTGTGGGAACCCGTGCCTCTCTTGGGCGCCGGGCCGACCATCACCTCGGCAACATGACTCACTAAAACTGGGATTCCCTCATTAACCGCCAATACAGTGTTGCCAATATCCTCAAGACCGCGCACTCGGCCCAAGCCTTGAATCAGATACTCCTGCCCCCCTTCGACCAGGAACCCGGCTGAGGCATTGGCGTTGGTTCTTTTGAGGGCGTCGATTACCTGGTCCAGCCTGATATCGTGGGCGAGCAGTCGTTTCGGCCGGACAATCACCTGAAACTCCCGGGTGTCGCCGCCAATGGGAATGACCTGGGCTACTCCCGCCACGCCAAGCAGGCGATTACGCAGGGTCCAGTCAGCCACGGTCCTAAGCTCCATCGCGCTGTGCTGGTCAGAGCTTAGCGCGATAAACATCACTTCACCCATAAGCGAGGTAATGGGCTGCATGATCGGTTGATCGATTTCCGGCGGTAGGCTGCCACGTACTGCCTGCAGTTTCTCGGCCACTATCTGCCGCGCCTTGTAGATGTCCGTGCCCCAGTCAAAATCCACCCATACCGCGGAAAAACCAACCCCGGTAATTGAACGTACCCGCCTAACCGCCGAACCGCTCTTAACCGCGGTTTCAATGGGATGAGTTACCATGATCTCCACCTCTTCCGGGGTCATGCCATGGGCCTCAGTCATAATGGCTACGGTGGGAGCGGTAAGTTCCGGAAAAACATCAACCGGCATCCTGCTCGCCTCGTATCCTCCCCAGATCAAGAACAAGAGCGCACTCAGTACGACAAAAAAACGGTTTTTAAGGGACCACCCCATAATTTTATCAATCACTGTCTATCCTCCTTTCAGTGGGCGTGGCCATGGCCGATTTCCTGGGCGCCGACGGCCGCCAACTGGACAAAATACGATCCTCTGGTCACCACTTTTTCTCCGAGACTGACCCCGTCTTTGATCTCCACCAGGTCTCGGTCGCGGACCCCCAGTCTTACCATCCGTCGTTCAAATGTTTCACTGCCGGTCTGCACATAAACTACGGACAAGCCGCCGACTCTCTGCAGCGCGGCTACGGGAACGGCAATTGCCTCCCTCGTCTCTCCGACAATCACATTGACTTGAGCAAACATGCCGATACGCAATTTATTGTCAACATTCGGGAACTCAAAGACCAGGGGCACGGTGCGCGAGCCTGGGTCAACCACGCTGCCCAGGGTGACCAGACGGTCTCCATGCTGCTCAAGGTCTATTTTGAAGGGAGCAACAAAACCGTCTACGGTGAACCAGGCGCCCCGGGGGTTAAGGAGGCGGCTGATATCCGCTTCCGGAATACGGGCTGTAAGTTGCAGCCAGGAGGTGTCAACCACATGGAAAAGGGTGTCTCCTTCCTGCAGATAAGCGCCCGGGGTCACATAAACACCGTCCAGGATGCCGGTAATGGGGCTGCTGACCACGAGGGCCGCGGCTTCGGAGCTTTTTCCTTCTCTGGGACGGGTGAAGTACCGTTTAAAACGGCTTATGGCCGCGTCATGTTCGGCCTGGGCCACCTGCTCTGTCCGGCGGGCTTCCTGCACCATCTGCTCCGAAACCGCACCCTGGCCTAACAGGATTTCCAGCCGGTCGAGCTCCTTCCCGGCCAGTTGATAATTGGCCCGGGAACGGCGCACTTCAAGATCAAGGGAAGCCGGATCGGTTTCCTCGCCAAGGCTGGGCACGATTTTGACCAACCCACCTCCTTTGGAGATTTTGTCACCAAAACGGGGAAATCCATCTTTAGAGGAAGAAAGATAGCCTGAGACCGGAGCCCTGATATTTGCCTCTCTGCCGGCCGCGGCCTTTAGCGTGCCAAAAACGGGCAAAGAGAAGTATAATTCGCTTTTTTCAACCGTGACAACGGCGAAATCCACCATTTGTTGCTGCTCGACCGTGAAGTTTATCTGTCCTTCAGGATGCTCATGAACCGCAGCGGCGAGATCAAGGACGGCAAAGGCATCTTTTGGCCGCTGCTGTTGCTGATTCCACATGTCACAGCCGGTAAAGGCGAATAGAAATAATAATCCTGGTAAAATGTTTAACATTCTCATTTGATATCTCCTCTGATCAGCAGATCAAGTTCAATTCTCATCGTGCGGGCCTCGCACCTTGAGGACAAGGCCTGGATCCGCCTTCTAAAAGCGCTCCCGGCCGGCAGCCAAAGTTGCAGACGGCACGATCATCCGGAGCGGGAAATTACCGCTTCCGGTTGAACAATAGTGGCTACCTTGAAAAATTAGCTATAAGGAAACTTAAACCAGGGGCGAGGGCGGGGGCAGAGATGTAGTAACCAGGATAAACCCAAGGCGGGAAGAAGGGTGGAGCGGCAATAATTGATCGGCAACTTTAGCGGATACTTTTTGCCAGGCGCTGCTATCGCACCCAGCTTGGGGGGAAAATGATTCGTGCTTTTCTGATCTTTCGATTTCTCTACTTGGCCTTGGCAACAGGTTTTCGGTAAAATGGAAGTGCCGATGGTTGCTGTGGCAATGCTCTGAAATACCGTGGAAACCGGCGCCGGATGTCAATAAGTTTTCGTGGGCCCATTCCCCGGCCCAATGGTCTGCATGGTTGTGGGTGGCGGCAGTTTTCAGAGTAGCAGTGGCATGATGAATTTTGCTGTCGTCGTACCAGGACTCATGACTATGCGCGGAAGGAGCCAGCAGGGTTACTATAAGGTGACATAGTAACAGCGTACGCCAGAACCGTTTTTTCCCGCTGTCAACATATGAGCGCATGTGGTCATTACCTGAATAAGTTATGATCACAAAACCAAAAACGAGGAGTCACCTTTTCCTTGAGCAAAAAAAGAATATCACAAGCTCAGAAAAAATTCAATAAAATAAAAATACGGAAAACTCCTTTTTGCTTGCGATTTTACGACCTTTCGCTACACTTCAGGGGACAAAAGATCACAGTCGGAACTGAAGAAACTTCCAGTGTCCCGGAAAAACGTATCGGAAAAACAAAGTTTCTCTTAATCAAACACTACTTGGCTGACGGGGAGAAAGCGCGGCCAACAAGAATAGGCGCTTCGACAAGAAATAAAAACAGCAATGAAAATAGCCATCAGCGGTAAGGGTGGAGTTGGCAAGACTACGATCATGGCTCTGCTGGCCCGCCAGTTCAAGGATATGGGCCGGGAAGTCCTGGTTATCGACGCCGATTCTAGCCCTCACATGGCCCAAAGCTTGGGCGTAGTGGAGCCGGAAAAAATTCGACCGATCTCGGAAATGAAGGAGTTGCTCCGGGAACGCTCGGGCCGGGTGGAAGGCTCGGCCTTCTACAATATCAACCCCAAGGTGGATGATTTGCCGACACGTTTCATTGTCGAGGCTGACGGGATCAAACTGATGGTCATGGGGGCAATCGAGAGTGCCGGAGGCGGCTGCGCCTGCGCCGAAAGCACCGTTTTGAAACGATTGCTGACCACTTTACTGCTCAAGCCCGCTCAGGTGGTACTGCTGGATATGGAGGCCGGGGTCGAGCACCTGGGGCGAGGCACCATCGTCGGGGTGGACCGGTTACTGATCGTGGTTATTCCCTCACAATCGGGCATCCGCACCGCACTGAAAATAAAAAAATTAGCAGATGAATGCCGAATCAAAAATATCGATTTTGTTGGCAACCTGGTTCAAGGCCCTAAAGATGAACAATTTCTTACCGCAGGTCTGGGGGAAGCGCCCATTGCCTGCTTTCCCGACTCCCCCGCCATCCGCCGCACCGAAAGAAAAGGTTTGGCGGTGGGCTTTGCTTTGTCCGAGGTCGCCCAAATTACGCACAACCTGGTTGAAACCCTGCAAGCCCGATGAAGAACAGGCTGAAACCCTTATCAAGCATGGTTTAACCCTTGCCATTCAGATACAAATCATGAGCATGGGAGAACGTTTTTTATGCATATTGCTTTAGCTTTATTGGTCGGCCTGCTCATTGTTTATTTGCTGGCCTATACCGACTTTGTTTTGAGTCGAAAGATCAAGAAACAGGTGATCGAGATCAATGCGCATAGCCAGCACTTTTATGGCTACCGACCATTTACTCCCGCCAAGGTCGCGGCCTTGAGTCTATTATTCTGGCTTGTTCCGTCTTTCCTTATCAGCCCGCAACTTCACCTGGAATATCGCCTGGCGCTGACCATCATGGCTTGGTCCCTGTTGGCCCTTGTTGCGCATTACTACCTGAAGCGTCGGACATCAACCCAAACCGCTCGCCAGGCATCCCCTCTGTTGCTGGCTGCCGCCATCATCGCCGGAATCTTGTTGTGGCCGTTGCTTTCAGCCCTGCGGCGGTTGCTGATCAATATTACCCTTTGATTCCACTGAAAACTCGAACAATCTGATCAAGAGCGGTCATCACCTGACTAATCGACACTGACTCAAAAAAAAGATGTCCCAACCGTTGCCCGACAATCACCGGCGGCGGCCGAACAAGATCGGCTGG
>BBPE01000611.1_pt1 | contig 15178 bp, 12 predicted proteins | sample 1344301 | NCBI WGS metagenome assembly BBPE01 (sample SAMD00019089, study PRJDB2971) | groundwater metagenome | isolation source: The Cedars highly-alkaline
AAACTTTCTCCGGCCCAGTGGTGCCCCCCCCGCACCGCGACGGCGGACCGGCCCGCTCGCCCCTGGACTCGCCGGCCGCGCACGGCCGATGCTGGTCTCCCAGCCGTTTCGGGAGATCGGGCCATGCGACCCTCCGCCACCACGTCCTTCCGCGCCGCCCTGCTCGTCGGTGCGCTCGCCCTCTCGGCCGCCGGCGCGACCATGGCCCAGGCCCAGGCCCAGGCCCAGGCACCGGCACCGGCACCGGCATCGGCATCGGCCACAGGAGCGAACTTCACCTGGGCCACCGCCAACGACATCCTCGGCCTCGACCCGCACGCCAATAACCATGGTGTGACCAACGCCATGAAGCAGAACATCTACGAGCCGCTGGTGCGCCGGAACCCGGACGGCTCGGTCGGCCCCGCGCTCGCCGAGCGGTGGGAGACGCCCTCGCCGACCACCTGGCGCTTCCACCTGCGCCGCAACGTGCGCTTCCACGGCGGCCAGGCCTTCACCGCCGAGGACGTGGTCCACAGCGTCGAGCGCGTGCGGCAGAACGACATGGCCTACACCGCCGCCTCCATCACGGCGGTGCGCGCGGTGGACGCGAACACGGTCGAGATCGACACGCGCGGACCGAACCCGATCCTGCTGCAGGACCTGACGCTGCTGTTCATCACCAGCCGGGATTGGATCACGGCGAACAACGCCTTCGCCGTCGCGCGCGCGGGCCAGGCCGGCGCCAGCACCGCCTTCGCCCAGGTCAACGCCAACGGCACCGGCCCCTTCCGCCTGGTCGAGCGGGTCGCGGACGAGCGCACCGTGCTCGCCCCGAACCCGGAGTGGTGGGACCGCGCGGAGCACGGCATCGGCCGCGCGACCTTTCGCCCCGTGTCGTCGGCACCGACGCGCGTGGCCGCCCTGCTCTCGCGCGAGGTGGACCTGATGTACCATGTGCCGCTGCAGGACGTGCCGCGCATCCAGCAGCAGCAAGGCATCCGTCTGGTGCAGGGGCCGACCGCGCGGACGGTGTTCTTCGCGATGGACGTGAGCCGCGCCGAGAGCCTCGACGCGCCCGGCACGCCCAACCCGCTGCGCGACGTGCGGGTGCGCCGGGCGATGTACCAGGCCATCGACATGGCGACGATCCGCCGCGTGGTGCTGCGCGATTCGACGACGCTCGCGGGCCTGCCCATCGCCCCGTCCATCGGCGGCTTCGATGCCCAGGCCAATGAACGCCTGCCCTTCGACGCTGATGCCGCGCGCCGCCTGCTCGCCGATGCCGGCTTCCCGCAGGGCTTCCGCATCACGCTGGGCTGCCCGAACAATCGCTACATCAACGACGAGGCTATCTGCCAGTCGGCCGTGGCCATGCTGAACCGCGTCGGCATCCAGGCGCGGCTCGACGCGATGCCGTTCGGCCGCTTCCTCCAGCGCGGCGGCAACCGCGAGTTCCAGTTCTGGATGCTGGGCTGGACGCCGGGCAATTTCGACATGACCAACCCCGCGCGCGAATTGCTGGGCGAGGGCTCGTTCAACTGGGGCCAGTGGCGCAACGAGCGCGCCGAACAGCTCGCCGCGCAGATCGGCGGCCTCGCGATGGACGACCCGCGGCGGATGGAGCTGGCGCGGCAGTACTGGGCGATCGTCCGCGAGGAGCTGCCGATGATCCCGCTGCACCAGGAGCCGCAGATCTTCGGCGTGCGCGACACCGTGGCCGACCCCGGGCTGCGCGTCGCCGAGGACGTGGAGCTGCGCGCGGTGCGCATGCGGCGGTAGCGGTCCCCGACGTCGCGGGGCGGTCAGCCGAGCAGCTGGCCGCCGTCCACGACAATGGTGTGGCCGGTGACCCACCGCGCCGCCGGCGAGGCGAGGAACAGGGCCACGTCCGCCACCTCCTCCGCCGCGCCCATCCGCCCCATCGGGATGCTGGCGAGCACGCGGTCGTACAGCGCGGGCTCGCTCGTCCGCCGCTGCTCCCACGCGCCGCCCGGGAACTCGATGGAGCCGGGCGCGATCCCGTTCACGCGGATGCCGCGGGGCGCGAGCGCGAGCGCCTGGCTCTGCGTGAAGTTGATCAGCAGCGCCTTCACCGCCGCGTAGGCCGGCGTGCGGGTCGAGGGGCCGTAGCCCGAGATCGAGCTGACGTTGATGATCGAGGCGCCGCCGCGGGCGGCCTCGAGATGCCGGGTCACGGCGCGGCTCGCCCGGGCGGTGGCGAGCACGTCCACGTCGAGCGCGGCGCGCCAGCCTTCCTCCGTGTCGGCCATGCCGAAGCCGGAGGCGTTGTTCACCAGCACATCGAGGCCGCCCAGCGCCGCGGCCGCGGCCGCGACATACGCCACGACGGCCTCGCCGTCCGCGAGGTCGCAGGACACGGCGTGAGCAACCCCGCCGCACGCCGCGATCTGTGCGCGCGTCGCCTCCAGCGGCCCGGGCGAGCGCGCGCAGACCGAGACCGCCGCGCCGGCGCGTGCGAACCCCAGCGCGATGGCGCGGCCGATGCCGCGGCTGCCGCCGCACACCGCCACCCGCTTGCCCGCGAAGTCGAACATGGACTGCCTCCAACACGCCCAAGCAAGCGCAGCACGCCGAGCGACGCGCCACAACGCACCCGCCTCATGAGGGTTGCGTCTCGCGAAAAAGATGAGACGGGCGGCTGCGGTCAGGCTCCCGTCAGCTTGACGCTGGCCTTGTCGCGCCAGATTGATGCTTGTCGCTCTCTTTTTGCGGACCCCCTGCCCTTGCCCCTGGCGCTCCGCGCGATCCTGCTCGTGCTCCTCGCCCTCCTGCCGGCCGCCCTGGTGCAGGTGCACCAGGCGCGGGAGGCGCGCGACGCGCGCGGCGCGGCGCTGGAGGCCGAGGCGCTGCGCCTCGCCCTCCTCGTCGCCGGCGAGCAGGACCGCGTGTTCGAGGGCGCGCGCCAGCTGCTCACGGCCATGGCGGCGCACGAGAGCGTGCGCGCCGCGCGGCCGAGCGATGAGTGCAACGCCTACATGCGCCGCGTGCTGGAGGCGTTCCCGCGCTACACCGCGGCGCAAAGCGTGGGGTTGGGCGCGCGCACGATCTGCGCGCCGGACGAGCGCCTGGTGCTGGCCGACGTGTCGGACCGCGCCTGGTTCCACGAGGCGCTGCGCGCCGACGGCTTCGCGCTGGGTGAGGTGGTGGTGGGGCGCGGCAACGGCGTGCGGACGCTGCACGCGGCCATGCCGTTCCGCGACGCCGCGGGCGAGCGCGCCGGCGTGCTGGTGATCGGCCTCTCGCTCGAGTGGCTGAACTTGGAGCTGGCGCGCGTGCCCATCCCGGCCGGTGCGACCCTGCTGCTCGCGGACCGCAACGGCACCGTCGCCGCGCGCGCGCCGGACGATCTCGGCCTGATCGGCCGCCAGATCCCCCAGCTCGGCCGCGACCTGCTGGACGCGCCGGCGCCGGGAACGAGCGTGCGGGTGGGGCCCGACGGAGTGCGCCGCATCCTGGGCTTCGTGCCGGTCGGGCAGACCCCGGTCGGCCTCTATGTCGGCGCGGCGCTCGACCCGGCGGCGGGAGAGGCGGCGGCCACCGAGGCCGCGCTCGGCAATGTCGCGCTGATCACCGTCTCGCTCGTCCTCGGGTTCGGCATCCTCCTCGCGGCGTTCCAGGGCGAGGTGACGCGGCCCGTCGAGGCGCTGCTCGCCGCCGCCGCCCGCTGGCGCGCCGGCGACTGGTCCGCGCGGGTGGACGCGACCGCGGCACGCGGCGGCAGCGAGTTCGCGCGGCTCGCGTCGGCGTTCAACGCGCTGGCCGAGACCGTCGCCGACCGCGAGCGCGCGCGCGAGCGCAGCGACCTGCGGCTGCGCGCGCTGATCGAGCTGTCGCCGCAGATCGTCTTCCTCGCCGACGCCAACGGCGCCGTGACCTGGGTCAACAGCCACTGGGAGAGGGTGACGGGGCTGACGCGCGCGGCCTCGCTCGGGGCCGGCTGGGCGCCCGCGATCCACCCCGACGACCTGCCCGCGATGCGCGCTGCCTGGGAGGCCGTGGTGGCGCGCGCGCGCGACGAGGACGGCACCGGCGCCGTGTTCGAGCGCGAGTTCCGCGTCGGCAACGGCCGCGACGGCTGGCGCTGGCACCTCAGCCGCGCGGCCCCGGCGCTGGAGGACGGGCGCGCCGTGGCGTGGACGGGTATCATCGCCGACGTGGACGCGCTCAAGCGCGCCGAGGCCGAGGCGGCGGCCAACGCGGCGCGCCTCGCCGCCACCTACGCCACCGCGCCTGTGGGTCTCGCCCTGCTGGACCGCGAGCTGCGCTTCGTCGCGCTCAACGACGCCATGGCGTCGCTCAATCGCCGCCCGAAGGAGGAGCATCTCGGCCGCACGCTGGCCGAGGTGGCGCCGCACGTGGCGCGCCACATCGAGCCGCTGCTGCACCGCGTGATCGCCACCGGCGAGGCGGTGGACGACCACGAGCTCACCCTCCCCGCCTCGCCGGCGGGGCCGGAGCAGGCGCGGCTGTGCGCGTATCACCCGGTGCGCGACGTCGCGGGCGAGGTGGTGGGCGTGTCGGCCTCGGTCGTGGACATCACCGCGCGCCGCCGCGCCGAGCAGACCGAGCGGCTGCTGATGCGCGAGGTGGACCACCGCGCGCGCAACGCGCTCGCCGTCGTGCGCTCGCTGGTGCGCCTCTCGGCGACCGAGGCGAACGGCGGCGACCCGGCGGGGCTGGTCGAGGTGCTGGAGGGCCGCATCTCCGCCATGGCACGCGCGCACACGCTGCTGAGCAACGCGCGCTGGAGCGGCGGCGACCTGCGCCAGCTCGTCACCGAGGAGCTGGCGGCACACGCCCCGGCCGTCGCCGCCGCCGACGGGCCGGACGCGACGCTTGCGGCGGAGGCGGTGCAGCCGCTCGCGATGGCGCTGCACGAGCTCGTCACCAACGCCGCGAAGCACGGCGCGCTCTCGCGCCCCGAGGGGCGGATCACGCTGCGCTGGATGCCGGCCGAGGGCGGCGGCCTCGTGGTGGAGTGGGTCGAGCGCGGGGGCCCGCGCCTCGAAGGCCCGCCGGCGCGTGGTGGCTTCGGGCTGCGCCTGGTCGAGGCGAACCTCACCGGGCTGCTCGACGGCGCCGGCGAGTGGCATTGGGAGCCGGAGGGGCTGCGCAGCGTGCTGCGGATCGGCCCGGCCGCGCTGCTCGCTGGCCCCGCCGCGACGCCGCCCGAGGCGACCGCGCCCGCGGGAACCACGCCCGGGGTAATCGCTCCCGAGTTCACCGCGCCCGGGTTCAGTGGGCGCGAGTTGACCCCGCCCGACGTGACCGCCTCCGCGGCGAGCCTGGCCAACGTGACGGTGGCCGACGCGACCGTGGCCGACGCGGCCGTGACCGACGCGACCGCGACCGACGCGACCCTGGCCGACATGACCCTGGCCAACATGACCCTGGCCAACATGACCCTTGAGGGGGCGACCCCAGCCACGGCGGCTCCGTCACAGGCCGCCCAGGCCGAAGCAGCCCCGCCCGCCGCACCCCCGGCCGCCCCGCGCCGCCGGCTCGACGGCGCGCGGGTGCTGCTGGTGGAGGACGAGGTGCTCGTCGCGCTCGAGGTCGCGCGGTTGCTGGAATCGGCCGGGTGCTCGGTCGCCGGCCCGGCCTTCACGCTGGAGGAGGGGCTGGCCCTCGCGGCGGCGCAGGAGCTCGACGCGGCCGTGCTCGACCTCAACCTGCGCGGCCGCACGAGCGTGCCGATCCTCGAGGAGCTGCGCGGCCGCGGCGTGCCCTGCCTCATCACCAGCGGCTACGGCGAGGCGCCGGCGGGCCATGCGGAGGTGCCGGTGCTGGAGAAGCCGGTGCCGGCCGCGCGGCTGCTCCTGGCGGTGGAGCAGGCCGTCGCAAACCGCCGCGCGACGGTCGGGTAGCGCAGGATCGCCGCGAGCGGAATCGATCGGGGCGTGAAGCCTCCGCCCGGCAAGGCCGGAAGCGGGTGGAGCCTGGCGCCGGTCGGGCGGAAACCGCTGCAGCCGGGCCGCCCTCCCCAGCGCGCGAGACCCGGGTTATCGTCGGCGCCCGCTCCGGAGGTGACGCCATGCAAAGGTTTTCGCGCGCCGCGATGGCGGCCCGTGCCGCCGCCGACATCCCCGAGGGCTGGGTCGTCAACCTCGGCATCGGCATCCCGACGCTGATCGCCGGCGCGGTGCCGCTGGAGCGCGAGGTCGTGTTCCAGTCGGAGAACGGGGTGCTCGGCATGGGGCCGGCGCCGGAACCGGGCGCGGAGAATCCGTGGCCCATTACCGCGGGCAAGCAGATGGTCACGCTGCGGCCCGGCGGTTCCTACTGCCACCACGCCGACAGCTTCGCGATGATCCGCGGCGGCCACATCGACCTGTGCGTGCTGGGCGGCTTCGAGGTGGCGGAAAACGGCGACCTGGCCGATTGGGCCACCAGAGAGAACGACACCGCGCCCGCCGTCGGCGGCGCGATGGACCTCGCGGCGGGCGCGAAGCGGCTGTGGGAGGTGATGGAGCACACCACGAAGGACGGGCGGCCCAAATTCGTCGCGCGCTGCGGCTACCCGCTCACCGCGCTCGGCCGCGTCGCGCGCGTGTACACCGACCTCGCGGTGCTCGACGTGGTGCCGGGCCGGGGCTTCGTCGTGCGCGACATCTGCGCGGGGATGACGCTGGCGGGGCTGCAGCCGCGCTCCGCGGCCACGCTGCACGTCAGCGCATGACGGGGTCTTGCGGTGCCGCGCCCTTCGCGGAGGATCGGCTGGAGACGATCCGCCTGCTGCGCGACAGCGCGGCGCGGTTCGGCGCCACCGCGCGGGCACGGCGGCTGCGCTTCACGCTGCCCGGCTTCGTGGCGCCCGGCTCCGTGGCGCCCGGCTCCGAGGGGAACGCGTGGCGCGCCATGGGAAAGCTGGGCTGGATCGGCCTCGCCCTGCCGGAGGCCGCCGGCGGCGCGGGCCTCGGCATGGCCGAGATGTGCGCGCTGGCCGAGGAGCTCGGCCGCGCGCTCGCGCCCGAGCCGCTGGTGGCGTGCGCCCTGTCGGCGCGGCTGCTGGCCGAGGCGGGGGAGGCGGAGGCGCTGCCCGCGCTGCTCGAGGGCCGCGCGGTGGTGCTGACGGCCTGGCAGGACGGCGCGGGCACGCTCGATGTGTGCCGCGACGAGGCGGCCGTGCGGCGCTTCGTGCCGATGGCCGCGGGTGCGACGCATATCCTGCTGCCGGTGCGCGGCGGCCTGCGGCTGCTGGCGCGCGACGAGGTCGAGCTGGCGACGGAGTTCACGCAGGATGGCGGCCACTTCGGCACCCTCCGCCCGCTCGCGCCCGGCCGGGCCCTGCGCGACGCGGATGTCGAAGCCGCACTCGACCACGCGGCGCTCGCCACCGCGGCGCAGCTGCTCGGCGGCATGGAGGCGAGCTTCGCGCTGACCCTCGACCACCTGCGCACGCGCGAGCAGTTCGGCCGGCCCATCGGCGCCTTCCAGGCGATCCAGCACCGCGCGGCGGCTGCGCGGCTGCTGCTCTCGCTGACGCGCGCAGCGGTGGAGCAGGCGGCCGATGCGCCGACGCCCGCGCTCTGCTCCCGCGCCAAGGCGCGCGCGGCGGAGGGCGCACTTCGCTTCCAGGCCTCGTGCCTGCAGATGCTGGGCGGCATCGGCTACACCGATGACCACGACAGCGGCCTGCACCACCGCAAGGCGATGGTGCTCGCGCCGATGTATGGCGGCGCGGCGCTCCACCGCCGCCGCTTCCACGCCCTGTCGCCGGAGCTGGAGGACGCATGACGGACGACGTGATGAGGCTCCTGGCCGAGCGCGAGGGAGACGTCCTCGTGCTCACCATGGACTATCCGGCGCGCCGCAACGCGCTCGCCCTGCCGCTGCGCGCGGAGCTGGAGCGCGTGCTGGAGGCAGCGCAGTCCGACGGCACGCGCTGCGCCGTGCTGGCCGGCGCGGGCGAGCACTTCTCCGCCGGCGGCGACATCTCGGGCATGAGCGTCGAGACGGCGCTGGAGGGGCGCGAGCGCATGCGCCGCACGCACCGCCTCGTGCGCCTCATGGCGCGCGGCAACCTGCCGGTCATCGCGGCGGTGGAGGGCTGGGCCGCCGGCGCGGGCTGCTCTCTCGCGCTGCTCTGCGACCACGTCGTCGCGGCCGAGGATGCGCGGTTCGTGCTCGGCTTCCACAAGATCGGCCTGATGGCCGACCTCGGCCTGCCCGCGACATTGCCGGCGCGGATCGGCGCGGGGCGGGCGCGCGACATGATGCTGTTCCACACGGCCTACACGGGCGCCGAGGCGCTGCGCATCGGCCTCGTGGACGCCGTCGCGCCCCAGGGCGAGGCGCTGGCGCGCGCGAAGGAGAAGGCCCGCGCGCTCGCCGCCGAGCCGCCGCTGCCCATCGCCTGCACCAAGCAGTGGTTCGCCGACGACCTGGAGCGCGCGCTGGCCCGCGAGGCGGACTTCCAGGCGGCGCTCTTCGCCACCGCCGACCACAAGGAGGGGCGCGAGGCGTTCCTCGCCAAGCGCAAACCCGCCTTCGGAGGCCGCTGATGCCATTCGCCGCCACCGCCTTCGCCATCGAACCCCGCGAGCGCGAAGAGCTCGACGCGCTGCCCGACGACGCGTTCCGCGCGCGGGTCCGCGCCTGGATCGAGGCGGAGTATCCGGCCGACATCCGCAACCCGGACAAGCGCCTGCACTGGGCCGAAAACCGACCCTGGTACCTCAAGCTCGCCGGGAAGGGCTGGCTCTGCCCGGCCTGGCCGCGCCAGTACGGCGGCCTCGGCCTGTCGCCTGCCAAGCAGATCATCTTCACCGAGGAGTTGGAGCGCTGGGGCTGCGCGCGCACCAACGACCACGGCGTCGTCATGCTCGGCCCGCTCGTCATCCGCCACGGCACGGAGGAGCAGAAGCGCCGCTTCCTGCCCGCCATCCTGTCCGGCGAACACGTGTGGTGCCAGGGCTACAGCGAGCCCAACAGCGGCTCCGACCTCGCCAGCCTGCGCACCTCGGCCACGCTGGACGGCGACAGCTATGTCGTGAACGGCCAGAAGACCTGGACCACCCTCGCCCAGGACGCGAACTGGATCTTCCTGCTCGTCCGCACCGATCCGGCGGCGAAGAAGCAGGAGGGGATCAGCTTCCTGCTCGTGGACATGGCGACGCCCGGGGTGACCGTGCGGCCGATCATCAACCTCGAGATGCACGACGAGTTCTGCGAGGTCTTCTTCGACGACGTGCGCGTGCCGCGGGGGAACCTCGTGGGCGAACCCAACAAGGGCTGGGACATCGCGAAGGCGCTGCTCTCCTTTGAGCGCATCTATCTTGGCTCGCCGCGCCAATCGGCCTATGCGCTGGCGCGGCTGCGGCAGCTCGCGGAGCGCCAGGGCGTGGCCGAGGAGCCGCTGTTCCTCGAGACCTATCTGCGCCACCGCTGCGACCTCGAGGACCTCAAGGCGCTCTACGGCCGCTACGTCGAGCTGCTGCGCCGCGGCCTCTCGCTCGGCCCGGACGTGTCGCAGCTGAAGATCGCGCAGAGCGAGCTGTACCAGCGCATCAGCGAGACGATGCTCGACCTCGCCGCCGAGCACGGCGCGCTGGCCGGCCCGATGGGGGGCGCGAACCGCGGCCTGCACCCGGCGGGCGTGTACCTGCAGGCGCGGCCGACGACGATCTACGGCGGCACCAACGAGATCCAGCGCAACATCCTCGCGCGGGGCGTGCTCAGCCTGCCCGGCGGTTGAGCGGCGGCACCTCCGCCTCCTCTGTCACGACGACGGCGTGGAGGCTTCGGGGCATGACCTCGTGCGCGACGACCACGCACCGCGCGCCGCGATCCGCCTCGCCGGCCCCCGTGCGGGAGTGCCGGCCGAAGTGCAAAACCGGTCCGGCGTGGGTGCGCACGTCGCAGGGCAAGCCCGTCATGCCGGCGAGGTGGCCGGCCCCGTCCACTTCGCTGTCGAAGGCGGGGCAGAGCGCGCCCCGCCGCGCGCCGAGGCTCGCGGTGCACGCCGTGCCGTGCCGACATCCCCCGGCGCGATGCAAGGGTGGCGCGGTTGACGCGGCACCGGCGCGGCGGAAGCATTCGCGCACAACACGCGGGGCGCAAGGCGATGGGCGGTGGGCGATGGGCGATGGGCGAGCTGTGGCGGCTGACGGCGGCGGAACTGGCCGGACGGATTCGCGCGCGCGAGGTCTCGGCGACCGAGGCCGCGCGCGACGCACTCGCCCGGCTCGATGCGGTCAACCCCGCGATCAACGCCGTCGTGGAGCACCGCCCGGAGGAGGTGCTGGCCGACGCCGCGGCGCTCGACGCGCGCCTCGCCCGCGGCGAGGAGCCGGGGCAGCTCACCGGCGTCCCCGTCACGGTGAAGGTCAACGCCGACCAGCGCGGCTTCGCCACGACCAATGGCCTGCGCCTGCAGCGCGACCTGGTGGCGCAGGACGACAACCCGGTCGTCGCCAACCTCCGCCGCGCCGGGGCGGTGATCCTGGGTCGGACCAACACGCCGGCCTTCTCGCTGCGCTGGTTCTGCGCGAACGGGCTGCACGGCGCGACGAAGAACCCGCGCAACCCGAAGCTCACCCCCGGCGGCTCGTCCGGCGGCGCGGCGGCGGCCTGCGCTGCGGGGATCGGTGCCGTCGCGCACGGCACCGACATCGGCGGCTCGATCCGCTACCCCGCGTATGCGTGCGGCATCCACGGGCTGCGACCGACGCTTGGCCGCGTGCCGTCCTTCAACGCCACGGGGCCTGACCGGGTGATCGGCGCGCAGCTGATGTCGGTGGCGGGCCCGCTCGCGCGGAGCATCGGCGACCTGCGCCTCGCTCTTGCGGCGATGGCCGCGCCCGACCCGCGCGACCCGTGGTGGGTGCCGGCGCTCCTCGAGGGGCCGCCCGCGCCGAAACGCGCCGCCCTGTGCGTCGCGCCGGAGGGCATGCCGGTCGCACCCGAGGTCGCGGCGGCGCTGCGCGACGCGGCGGGGCGCCTGCGCGATGCGGGGTGGGAGGTGGACGAGGTGGCCGCGATCGCGCCCCTGCGCCGGCCCGCCGAGTTGCAGGCGATCCTGTGGCTCAACGAGATGCGCGCGACCGACGCCGTGGCCCGCGAGGGCGACCCCGCGGCCAGCGACATCTTCGCGCACATGCAGCGCCTGTCGCCGCCCACCGACCTGGCCGGCCTCACCGCGGCATTGCGCGAGCGCGCCACCCTGCTGCGGCAGTGGAACCTGCTCTTCGAGCGTTTCCCCATCGTGCTGCTGCCCGTCTCCGGCGAGCTGCCCTTCGCCGACGGCGCCGACCTCGGCGGCTTCGAGGCGTTCCAGCGCATCATCGAGGCGCAGCTGCCGCAGCTCGGCCTGCCGCTGATGGGCCTGCCGGGGCTCGCCGTCTCGACGGGGATGGCGGGCGACGCGCCGGTCGGCGTGCAGCTCGTCGCGGGCCGCTTCCGCGAGGATCTTCTGTTCGCCGCCGGCGAAGCCATCGCGGCGGGGGGCGTGCCCCCCTCGCCGGTGGACCCGGTGGCGGGGTAATCGCGAGGCATGATCCGCGCCGCCCTGCCCCTCTTGCTTCTCGCCACCGGCTGCGCCGCGCCAGGCGCTGGGCCGGCCGCGCGCCTCGGCTGCACCGGCGAGGTGCGCCTGACCAACGCCTCCGGCCAGGTGATCGAGCAGGCGTATCTCGGCACCCCCGCGTCCTGGGGCGCGGACCTGCTCGCCCCGGGCACGCTCGCGCCCGGCGCGTCCGTCACGTTCCGCGCCGCCACGACCGCCTCGCGGCAGGCGGTGCGCGTCGTCTTCGACACCGGCCGCGCGGCGGAACTGCCGAACCTCGACCTGTGCGAGACGCCGGAGGTGACGGTCGAGCGCGGCGCCGTCCGCGCCGCCCCGCGCGGCCGATCCTAACGGAACACCGGCACCGCATCCTCCTCCGGCACCTCCGCCGCCGGCACCTCGATCCGGACCGAGGCCGGGTCCACGCCGGTGCCCTTGTCGAGCCAGTAGGTCACGCTCTCCGGCCAGAAGATCACCACGGCGACCAGCACCAGCTGCAGGCACAGCCACGGGATCGCGCCCCAGTAGATGTCCGACGTCTTCACGCTCTTGGGCGCGATGCCGCGCAGGTAGAACAGCGCGAAGCCGAAGGGCGGGTGCATGAACGCTGTCTGGAGGTTGATGCACAGCAGCACGCCGAACCAGACGAGGTTGATGTCGAGCTTCGCCGCGACCGGCGCGAGCAGCGGCACGACGATGAAGGCGATCTCGAAGAAATCGAGAAAGAAGGCCAGGAAGAAGACGAACACGTTGACGAAGATGAGGAAGCCGGTCTGCCCGCCCGGCAGCCGGGCGAGCAGCCCCTCGATCCAGTGGGAGCCATCCACGCCCTGGAACACGAGGCTGAACACCGTCGCGCCGATCAGGATGAAGATCACCATCGCGGTGATGCGCGCCGTGTTGCCCATCGCCTGGCGCATCAGCGACCAGGTGAAGCGGCGATTGGCCATGGCGAGAAGCACCGCGCCCACGACCCCCATCGCGCCGGCCTCGGTGGGCGTGGCAAGCCCCATGAAGATCGTGCCGAGCACCATGAAGATGAGCGCGATGGAGGGCACCATGCCGCGCAGCACCATCAGCCACACCTTCCGCCGGTCCTTCTCCAGCGCGTCGTCCGGGAGCGGCGGCACCTTGTGCGGCGCGACCGCCGCGACGACCGCGATGAAGGCGAGGAACAGCAAAATCTGCAAGACGCTCGGCCCGATCGCGCCCGCGTACATGTCGCCCACGCTGACGCCGATCTGGTCGCCAAGCACGATCAGCACGAGGCTGGGCGGGATGAGCTGCGTGATGGTGCCCGAGGCGGCGATCACGCCTGTCGCGATCCGCATGTCGTAGCCGTAGCGGATCATGATCGGCAGCGAGATCATGCCCATCGCGATGACCGAGGCCGCGACGGTGCCCGTGATCGCGCCGAGCACCGCGCCCACCAGGATCACGGCGTAGGCGAGGCCGCCCGGCACCTTGCCGAAGAGCTGGCCCGTGCCCTCGAGCAGGTCCTCCGCCAGCCCGCAGCGCTCGAGGATCGCCCCCATCAGCGTGAAGAACGGGATCGCGAGCAGCAGGTCGTTGGAGAGGATGCCGAAGACGCGCAGCGGCAGGTTGTGCAGGAACGCCTCGGTGAAGAAGCCGAGCTCGATGGACAGGAAGCCGAAGAACAGCCCGACCGCGCAGAGCGAGAAGGCGACGGGGAAGCCGACGAGGAGGAAGAGGATGAGGCCGCCGAACATCAGCGGCGGCATGATGTCCATGCTCAGGGCGGGGATCACGCGCTATTGCTCCGGCCGCGCGTAGTCGGTGACGACCTGCGTGCCCACTGGCTCGATCCCGCGCAGCAGCGCCACGCGCTTCACCAGTTCCGACAGGCCCTGCAGGGTGAGCAGCAGGAAGCCCAGCGGCAGCAGCAGCTTCGCCGGCCAGCGCAGCAGCCCGCCCGGGTTCGGCGAGCCCTCGTTGCGCCAGGCGCTCTCGAGGAAAAACGGCCAGGTCATCCACAGCAGCAGCGTGGTTGCCGGCAGCAGGAAGACGAGGATGCCGAACACGTCCACCCAAAGCCGCGCGCGGTGGCCCAGCGCGCCGTACACGAGGTCCACGCGCACGTGCTCATTGCGCAGCAGCGTATAGCTCGCGCCCAACATCACCGCGGCGCCGAACAGATACCACTGGATCTCGACCCAGGCGTTCGAACCCCAGGACAGCCCGTAGCGCAGGAAGGCGGTGCCGGCGCTGGCGGCGCAGGCGAACAGGATGCACCACTCGGCGACGCGGCCGGCGCGCGTGTTCAACCAGTCCACGCCGCGGGCGAAGGCGAGGAGGGCCTGCATCTAGGGGCGCGGGGGCATGGCGGGCGCGGGGGCCTTTCGAGGGACGGCGCGGCAGCATGTCAGGCTCGCGCGCGACCGGATGCGTTTCCTGCCCCGTCCTTGCGGCGGAACGCAGGGGTTGTCCAGAGCACGGGTGCGACCTGGACTTGGCTGCCGGCGGCAGGCAGGGTTGGCGAATGCTTGCGGCCCTCGGCCTCCTCGTCGCGCTGCTGGCCGCGCTGGCGGCGGCAGCGCCCCTTGGCGCGCGGGCCGTGTTCGGCACCGCCGCCGCGCTGTGCGGCGCCGTGGCGGCGGTGTCGGCGCTGGCGTTGGTCGGGGGGGAGCGCGAAGTGCTCGCGCTGCCCTTCGGCCCGCCCTTCGCGCCGCTGCAACTCGCGCTTGATCCCCTCTCGGCCTGGTTCGCGCTGATCGTCGGGCTGTGCGGAGTCTCCACCTCGCTGCACGGCGTCTCGGGCGGCGCGCACCCGCCGCGCGCCCTCGCCGCCTGGCCGCTCTTCCTCGCGAGCATGCTGCTCGCCCTGCTCGCGGGCGACGTGTTCACGCTGCTCCTCGGCTTCGAGGCGATGTCGCTCGCCTCCTGGGCCCTCGTCGCGTCGCACCACACCGCCGCGAGGGAGCGCCGCGCCGCGCGACTGTATCTTGGCTTCGCCGCGTTCTCCGGCCTGTGTCTCGTCACCGCCTTCGCGCTCGTCGCGCCGCCCGGTGCCCACGGCAGCGACCTCTCCTTCGCCGCGCTGCGCGGAGCACCACCGGAGGGCGCTGCGGCCGCCGCCTTCCTCGCGCTCGTGCTGCTCGGGGCGGGCGCCAAGGCGGGCCTCGCGCCGCTGCACCCCTGGCTGCCGCTCGCGCACCCCGCCGCACCCGCCTTCGCCTCCGCGGCGATGAGCGGGGCGATGGTGAAGGTCGCGATCTACGTGGTGATCCGCGCCCTGCTCGACCTCGCCGGCGCGCAGCAACCGGGCTGGTGGGGCCTGCCCCTGATCGCCGTCGGCGGCGCTTCCGCGCTGCTCGGCGCGTTGCGCGCGAACCTCGAGACGGACACCAAGGCCGCGCTGGCCGGCTCGACGGTGGAGCATGTCGGGCTGATCGCGATGGCGGTCGGCCTCGCGCTGCTGTTCCGCGCCGCGGACCTCGGTTCGCTCGCCGCGCTGGCCATGGCGGCGGCGCTGCTGCACGCCTTTGCGCACGCGCTGTTCAAGGCGCTGCTGTTCCTCGGCGCCGGGGAGGTGATGCGAGCGGCCGGCGGCGCGCGGCGGATGGACCGGCTCGGCGGCCTCGCGCGCCGGATGCCGCTGGTCGCGTGCTGCGTCGGGCTCGGCGCGGCCTCGGCCGCCGCGCTGCCGCC
>BBPE01000522.1_pt1 | contig 15068 bp, 19 predicted proteins | sample 1344301 | NCBI WGS metagenome assembly BBPE01 (sample SAMD00019089, study PRJDB2971) | groundwater metagenome | isolation source: The Cedars highly-alkaline
CGGCGGGAGGCCCCGCAGATTGCCCGAATCGGCCCCCGCCGCAACCCCCGGTGCCGCGCCGCCGCTACCGCCCGGAGGCGCTGCCGCCGAAGCCCGGCCCCTGGTTCGTCGGCGCCTGCGGCCCGATCCGGCCGACATTGCCGAACAGCGCCTGCAGCAGCGTCCGCTCCGTGCCCGGCACCGGCGTCTCCCGCGGCACCATCGCCACGCTGCGCATCTCGCGCGGCTCGACCTCGCGCACGGACCGGACCGTGCCGGCGGGCGTGAACTCCACCATCACCACGCGCTGGTCGTAGAGCCGCGGCACGTTGCCGGGCCGCTGCCGGGTGCGCGCGCTGATGTAGTACCAGACCTCGTCGCCGAAGGTGCCGCTGTGGCTCGGGCTGCCCAGCGCCGAGCGCACGTCCGCGCGCGTCGAGACGCCCGGGGTGAGCTGCCGCAGGTCCTCCTCCTTCACCAGGTGCCCGCGCGTCGTCACGGGAAGGGTGAACACGTCGCGCGGCCGCTCGGGCGCGGGGGGGAGGTAGGCGCAGCCCGGGAGCAGCGCCGCCAACGCCCAGAGGGGGGCGCGGCGGCGCGCCGCATTGACCGCGAGGCGGGTGGAAACCATGTGGCGGGGAGTAGCGAGCCGCCCGCGCCTTGGTCAACACGCGCGGCGCCGGCCCAACCCGGAGCCCCGATGCCCCTCGCCTCCCTGTTCCGCCGCAAGCCCTTCGAGCGCCAGGGCTTCGAGCTCTACGGCGCGGCCGTCGCGGCCGCGCGGCAACCCCGCCCCTTTGCCGACTGGGGTGTGCCCGACACCACGGCCGGCCGCTTCGAGCTGATCTGCCTCACCGCCGCGCTGCTGATCCGCCGCCTCAAGGCCGAGGCGAACGAGACCGGCGACGCGCTGGCCCAGGCCGTGTTCGACGCGATGTTCTCCGACATGGACGTGAGCCTGCGCGAGATGGGCGTGGGCGACCTGTCCGTGGGCAAGCGCGTGAAGTTCCTGTGGGAGTCCTTCCACGGCCGGGCCACGGCCTACGAGGCGGCGATGGCGGAGGAGGCGGACGCTCCGCTGGCCGAGGCGCTGGGCCGCAACGTGTGGGCCGGGGCCGAGCCGCCGCCCGGCGCGCCGGAGCAGGTCGCGGGCTGGGCGCGGCGCATCGCGGCCAATCTCGCGGGGCAGGGGGTGGACGCGCTGGTGGCCGGCCGGGCCGCCTTCCCGGTGCCGTGAGCCCCGAGTTCGCCCGGCCCGTTCGGCCGGATACCGTGCCCCACGGCGGCCAGCGCCTGCGCCTCGCCGCCGGCGGCGCCGAACTCGCCGCGCTGGCGCGGCGCCTTGGCATGCCTGCGCTGCGCGCCCTCGAGGCGGAGCTCGACCTGCGCCCCGCGCCCGGCGGGCGCGCCCGCGCGACCGGCCGGCTGCGCGCGGAGGTGGAGCAGGTGTGCGTCGTCTCCCTGGACCCCTTCGCCCAGGCCGTGGAGGAGCCGCTCGACTTCGTCCTGCTCGCGCCCGGCGAGGAGCCGGACGAGGAGCGTGTCGAGCCCGACGCCCCGGACGAGGTCGAGCACGGCCCCCTGGGCTGCGACCTGGGCGAGGCGGTGGCGCAGACGCTCTCGCTCGCGCTCGACCCGTACCCGCGCAAGCCCGGCGCCGATCTCGACGATGGCGCGCTGCGCGCGGGGGCGGCGAACCCCTTCGCCGCGCTGGCCAAGCTGCGGCGGCGGGAGTAGGGTTGTGCGCGCGACAGCCCCGGTGCTAAGCGCCGCGGCTCCCTGCTCCACGCCCACACCAACGTTCCGGGGCCCCGCCCCCGCTGGACTATGACGAAAGGCTGCCTCCATGGCCGTCCCGAAGAGAAAGGTTTCCCCTTCCCGCCGCGGCATGCGCCGCAGCCACGAGGCGCTGAAGGCCGAGACCAGCCTCGAATGCCCGAACTGCGGCGAGCTGAAGCGCCCGCACCACGTCTGCGGCGCCTGCGGGCACTACGACGGCCGCGAAATCGTGGCGGCCGACGCGCTCAAGGGCGTGGTCCGCACCTGAGCACGGACGCCCGCGGGGCCGCGCCGACGTGACCACGGCAGCCGCGGCGGCGCGCGCCGCGACCCCCGCCTTCTCGCTGGCCGTGGACGCGATGGGCGGCGACCACGCGCCCGACATCGTCCTCGACGGCCTCGAGATCGCGGCGGAACGGCACCCGGCCGCGCGCTTTCTCCTGGTCGGCGACGAGAACCGCGTCACGGGCGCGCTGGCCCGCCGCCCGCGGACCGCGCGCGCCTGCGCCGTGCGCCACGCGCCCGAAGCGATCCCCGGCGACATGAAGCCCACCGCGGCGCTGCGCCTGCGCAACGCCTCGATGCGGCTGGCCATCGACGCGGTCGCGGCGGGCGAGGCGCAGGGGGTCGTCTCGGCCGGGAACACCGGCGCGCTCATGGCGCTCGCCAAGATCGTCATCAAGGCGATGCCCGAGATCAACCGCCCCGCCCTCGCCGCCATCGCGCCGTCCGCGCGCGGCGACGTGGTCATGCTCGACCTCGGCGCCAACGTGCAGTGCGACGCCCGCAACCTGGTCGAGTTCGCGGTGATGGGCGACGCCTTCGCCCGCGCCGTGCTGGGCCTGCCCGCACCCTCGCTTGGCCTGCTCAACGTGGGCTCCGAGGATCTCAAGGGCGACGACCGCGTGCGCCAGGCGGCCGAGGTGCTGCGCGGCACGGGGCTGAACTTCGCGGGCTTCGTCGAGGGCCACGACATCGCTGCCGGCACGGTGGACGTTGTGGTCACCGACGGCTTCACCGGCAACGTCGCGCTCAAGACCGGCGAGGGCGCGCTCAAGCTGATGCGCGAGCTGCTCAAGCAGGTCTTCACCTCCACGGTCCCGGCGCGGATGGGCTACCTGCTCGCCCGCCCGGCGCTCGAGCGGCTGCGCGAGTGGATGGACCCGCGGCGCTACAACGGGGCGATCCTGCTCGGGCTGAACGGGGTCGTGGTGAAGAGCCACGGCGGCACCGACGCGACCGGCTTCGCCCACGCGGTGGACGTGGCGATGGACATGGTCAACCACGGCTTCACGGCCAGCATCCGCGACGGCCTCGCGCGGCTGGCGCCCGCCGACCCGGTGGCCCCGCTGGTCGCCCCGCTGGTCGCCCCGCTGGTCGCCCCGCAAGACTGAAGGTTTCGATGCCCGCCCCAGTCCGTTCCGCGATCGCCGGCAGCGGCGGTTTCCTGCCGCCCGACGTCGTCACCAACGCGGAGCTGGCGCGGCGCTTCGGCCTCGACACCTCGGACGAATGGATCGTCGAGCGCAGCGGCATCCGCCAACGCCATCTCGCCGGGCCGGGCGACAGCTGCGCCTCGATGGCCGCGGAGGCGGCGCGCCGGGCCCTGGCGCTGGCCGGCGTGGACGCGGCGGAGGTGGACGCGATCGTGTTGGCCACCGCGACACCGGACAGCGCCTTCCCCGCCACGGCCGTGCACGTGCAGCGGCTGCTTGGCGTGACCCGGGGGTTCGCCTTCGACATCTCGGCCGCCTGCACCGGCTTCGTGTACGCGATGGCGACCGCCGACGCGCTGATCCGCGCGGGCCAGGCCCGCTGCGCCCTGGTGATCGGCGCGGAGGTGTATTCGCGCATCCTCGACTGGACCGACCGCGGAACCTGCGTGCTGTTCGGCGACGGCGCCGGCGCCGTGGTGCTGCGCGCCGAGGCGGGCGAGGGGGATCGCGGCGTCCTCTCCTCGCACCTGCACGCCGACGGCCGCCACGCCGACATCCTGCACGTCGAGGGCACCACCGGCCCGTTGCGCATGGCCGGACGCGAGGTGTTCAAGCACGCCGTGGTCAAGCTCGCGGCGGTCGTGGACGAGGCGCTGGCGGCGAACAACCTCGGCCGAGAGGCCGTGGGCTGGCTGGTGCCGCACCAGGCCAACATCCGCATCATCGAGGCGATGGGCAGGAAGCTCGGCCTGCCGCCGGAGCGCGTCGTGGTCACGGTGGACCGCCACGCCAACACCTCCGCCGCGTCCGTTCCGCTGGCCTTCGCCGACGCGGTGGGCGACGGGCGGATCCGGCGCGGCGACCTCGTGCTGTTCGAGGCGATCGGCGGCGGGCTGACCTGGGGGGCGTGCCTGGCGCGCTACTGACCGGCGTTCTCGTTGCAAGGTGGCCCCAGGCGTTCGACGGACCACCCGCGGGTGATCGCTGGCCAAGCTCGGACGGCTGGAGTCGACGCCGGGAACGCGGGCCGGGAACGCGGGCGAGGATGGCCGAGAAGCCCGCGGCCCGCCAGCAGGCCGCGGATTCCGCCCGCTCAGCCGCGGGCCGGCGCCATCGGCCCACGCCCGCCGCGCAGCACCGCCAAATCCTCCGCGTCCAGCTCCACCGGCGTGCCGCGGCGGATGAGCGCGGCAAAATCCTCGTCCGGGGCCATCAGGGGTGAGGCAATAGAGCTTGCCCGCGCCCGTGTTCTCGACGACGTGCTCCACGCCGGGGCGCAGCATCAGCACGTCGCCGGGGCCGATGGCTTGCCACGCCCCGCCGGCGCGCGCGCGGCCCTCGCCCTTGAGGACGAAGAAGGCCTCCTGGGCCGCGGCGTGGGTGTTGGGGGGCGTCGCGCCACCGGGGGCGAAGATCTCGACGACCAGCGTGAAGGACGCGCCGTCCTCGACCGGGTCGAGAAGGCAGGCGAAGTGGTTCGTGTCGCCGGGAGCGATGCGGAAGGCGCGCAGGTCGCTCGCGCGCTTGAGGACGGCCGGGTTCACCCAAGCCCCGCGACCAGGACGGGGCCTCTGGCCGGGTAGGGCGGCAGGCGCACCGGCTCTTGGAACGACGTGCCGCCGGCCACCGGGCGGTCGGCGCAGGCCACGCCGAGGAGCGGCAGAGCGAGCGCGCCGAGAAGAAGGGACCTCGGCCAAACGCCGGCCACGCCACGGCCTCGCCCGCGGTTGCGCGAGAAAAACATCCTGCCCACTCCCGTTGGTTGCGTACACGATGGCGCAGGCCGGTTTTGCTCGCAATCGGGAAAAACCGACCCCATATTGAGGCCGTGACAGGTTTGATCCGGAGACGCCCTTCCATGCGCCGCACCACGCGACGTACCGCACGTTTTCTCTCCTCGCTCGCCGTCCTCGCGCTCGCCCTCGCGCCCGCTCTGGCGGAAGCGCGGCCGGGTGGCGGGTCGTCCTCGGGCAGCCGGGGCGCGCGCACCTACCAAGCGCCGCCGCCCACGCGCACCGCGCCCGAGGCGCCGCAGCGCTTCGACCGCACGCAGACCGCCCCGAGCCAGCCCGGCGCGCCCTCCGCCGCGCCCGGCCGCCCTGGCGCGCCGGCCACCGCCGGGGCCGCCGCCACCGCCGGGGCCGGGGCCGCACGGGGCAACTGGCTCCAGCGCAACCCCTTCCTGGCCGGCTTCCTCGGTGCCGGGCTTTTCGGGATGCTGCTCGGCGGCGGGCTGTTCGGCGGGCTGTCGGGCCTCGCCGGCTTCTTCGGCCTGCTCCTGCAGATCGGGCTGATCGCGCTGCTGGTCATGCTGGCCGTCCGGCTGTTCCGCCGCCGCCAGCAGCCCGCCATGGCCGGCGGAGCGCCGAACCCGATGATGCGCGAGCGGATGGACGAGCCCGCACGCGGCCGCCCGGGCCTCGGGGGTCCGGGCTTCGGGGCCTCCGGCATCGGCGCGTTGGGCGCGACCGGCCTCGCGCGCGGAAACAGCCGGCCGGCCGACGAGGTCGGCATCCGCGGCGAGGATTTCGCGGCCTTCGAGGAGCTGCTCGCCCGCGTGAACGACGCCTGGAGCCGCCGCGACATCGCCACCCTCCAGCGGATCGCCACGCCGGAAATGGCCCAGTTTTTCCGCGATGACTGCGCGGCCCTCGACGCGCGCGGCTGGCGCAACGAGACGCGCGACGTGAAGCTCGAGCAGGGCGACCTCGCGGAGGCCTGGGAGGAAGGCGCACGGAGCTACGCGACGGTGGCGATGCGCTTCTCCCTTGTGGACGTGACGCGCGACGCCTTGGGCAACGTGGTCGAGGGCGACCCGGAGCGTCGGCAGGAGGCTAAGGAGCTGTGGACCTTCGTGCGCGTGCCCAGCGGGCCGTGGACGCTGAGCGCGATCCAGCAGGTTGGGTGATTTCGGCGCGGGTGCGGTTCGGGCCTTTTCATCGCCCGCGCCGCACCCATCGTTGGGTTGTGAAGTCTGCATGCGTTGCGTCTGCCAAGCCTGCACACCGCGCGCGGAGACCATGAGGCTGCGAGACAGGCGATGGGCCGCCATCTTCCGGGGATCATAACCCAGGGGCCAAAGCCTGCCCGCCCGGAGGTGCCAGAATGGCCTCCGACTTCCTCATCAGCCCGGGCTTCGGGAAGGGCGCATGCCGGCCTCTCGACCGGCACGCTCGCCGGCGGCGGCTTCGTCGCCGCGTGGAGCGGCAGCAATGGCCTGCTCGGCAACCAGTCCGGCGTCTTCTACAAGCTGTTTGACGCGAACGGCGCGGCGAAGACCGGCATCCTTCGCGCCGAGGTCACGGTCGCCGGCAACCAATTGGCGCGCGCGGCCCTCGCCACGCCCGACGGCGGCTTCGTCGTCGCGCGGGACAGCGTGTGCCCCGACAGCCGCAACGCCAGCAGCATCACGAACTCGGACGTGTTCGCCCGCAAATTCGACGCGGCGGGCAATGCCGTCACGCGCGAGGTCGAGGTCACGGTGCCCAGTGCCGAGAACGACCAGTATTGCCAGGACATGCAGGTGGCGGCGGACGGAGGCACCCGGTTCGTCACCGTCGCCTCCTTCGTCCGCACCGACTGGACGGTGAACTCGCACCTGTTCGACGCCAGCCTCGGCGCGCCGCGCGACGCGGTGCTGACGACGGACGTGCCCACGGGCTTCGCCGCCGCCTTCCGCACCCTCACGCCCGGCTACCAGTTGGTCGCGCGCGCGGACGGCACCGTCCTCGCCACTTGGTGGCACGAGCCGACGGACGCGTCCGGCAACCGCATCGGTGCGAGCGACCTGCCGCGCCGATGGTGCTCGATGGCGCGATGAATGGCGCGGGCTTCCTTGCCCATGTCGAGCAGGTGCCGGTGCCCACACTCGCCCCCGGCGACATCGTCGTGATGGGCAACCTGCCCGCCCACAAGCCAGCCGCGGTGCGCGCTGCCATCGCGCGCGCGGGCGCGAGCCTGCTCTACCTGCCGCCCTATTCGCCCGACCTCAATCCGATCGAGAACGCCTTCGCCAAGCCAAAGGCCCTGCTGCGCCGCGCCGCCGCACGCACCATCGACGAACGCTGGGACGCCATCCGCGGCGCCTTGCCCGCCTTCGAACCTGCCGAATGCGCACACTGTTTCACCGCCGCAGGGCATGAACCCGGATGAGCGGATTATGCCATAGCCTTCGCGGCGGTGTTCGCCCGCGACGGGACGGCGCTGACCCCGGCCTACGGCGTCTCGACCTTCCGCCCGAACGGGGCGTCGTCGCCCGGCGCGAATTTCCCGCAGATCGCCGGGATCTTCCACGGCAACGCGGCCATCGCCTGGACCGAGGGCGACGGCCAGGGCGACGTGTTCGTCGCCCTGGAGTGGGGTGCGTTGAGGCGGAATCGCCGAAAACGCGGAATCCCGCGAACCGGCAACGGCCAGGCCAGCTGCGTGAGCCCATGCGAACGCGGGATGGTCCAGTCGGCGCCGGCGGCCAGCCGCTCCCCGGCCCGATCAGGTGAACGAGCCGGACGCGCCCGGCCAGCTGCGGGGGCAAGGGGTGGCGAGCGTCAACGCGCTGCCGGGCGGAGCGTTGCTCGTCTCCTTCACCTCGCGCTTCGACCCGGCGGGCGGAGGCACGCTGGTGGGCGGTTTCGCGCGCGTCTTCGACGCGTCGGGCCTGCCGCTCGGGCCGTCCTTCGACCTCGGCCAGTCCGGATGCAACAACATCGGCGCCTTCGAGGCGGATTTCGCGGCCGGAGGCAGCCTGCTCGCCTCCTGGATCCCGGGGCCGCTGATCGGCGAGCGGGGGCGGGAACTTCGTGCTCGCGACCGCGCCCGGCACCTGCGACGCCCCGCCCGGGAGCGACGCCGTGCTTGGCTCAGAGGGCGCGGACGTGCAGGGCGGCAGCGCCTTCTCCGACGCTCTGCCGGGCAACCGGGGCGGCGACGCGCCGTTCGGCCTCGCGGCCGGCGACAACCTGTCGGGTGGCCCGGGCAACGACGTGCTGGACGGCGGCGCCGGCGCCGACCGGATGATCGGCGGCCTCGGCGACGACTTCCACCAGGTGGACGACAGCGGCGATCTCGTCCTCGAGCTGCCCGACCAGGGTCAGGATTTCGTCTTCGTGATCGCCGGCGCGTGGACGGTGACGGTGCCGACGGCCGAGGCGACGTATCTGGTCGAGGCCCGCACCGCGCTGACGGGAACGGTGGCGCGGGACGTGCCGGTGGCGAACCCGGGGCGCGCCCCGACGCTCGACGGCGCGGCCGGCGACGACGCCCTGTTCGGCTCGGCGGGCGCGGATGTGTTCGTGGGCGGCGCCGGCTACGACACGCACCACGGCGACGGCGCCGCGGACCGCTGCGCGTTCAACGCGCCGGGCTGGGGCTTCGACCTCGTCAGCGTGTTGGACCGGGCGGCCGGCCCGAAGCTCGACCTGCGCGGCAGCGGCGTGACGTCGTTCGCGCGGCTGTCCAACCGCTCGGAGGCCAACACGCAGATCACGGCGTCCGACGGTTCGGTTATCTGCCCCGGATTGTTCATGACGACTGCCGCATCAAGCGCAAACCATTGATTTTGCTGAGCTGCCTTGCAGGCGCCAATTTCGTGCAGACGCCAATTTCGTGGAGTTTTCGGCAACGAAATCGGCGGCTCGGCCACTTCCGTGGAGTCGGCCCGCGGCAGGACAAACCGGCGCATATTCCGGGCTACGTCTTCAGCGCGAACGGCTTCACCGCCGATTTCCTGTTCGCGTGAAGCGCGGCCGCGGGCGGGGGAGCTACCCTCGCCCGCGGTAGCCGGGCACGTCCTGCGGCGGTATCCACGCGCCCTCGGGCGGCGCGCCGGTCTGCCAGAACACGTCGATCGGGATGCCGCCGCGCGGATACCAGTATGCGCCGATCCGCAGCCACACCGGGTCCAGCTCCGCCACCAGCCTCCTCGCGATGTCGAGGCTGCACGCCTCGTGGAAGGAGCCGTGGTTGCGGAACGCGCCGAGATAGAGCTTGAGGCTCTTGCTCTCCACCAGCCAGTCGCGCGGGAGGTAGTCGAGCACGATGTGCGCGAAGTCGGGCTGGCCCGTGAGCGGGCAGAGCGAAGTGAATTCGGGCGCCGTGAAGCGCACGCAATAGGCCGCGCCCGGGTGCGGGTTGGGCACGCGCTCCAGCACCGCCTCGTCCGGGCTTTGCGGCGCGCGGGTCGCCCTGCCGAGCAGGGTGAGGCCGGAGGTATCGGTGGTGCTCGTCATGGGCTGTCCCCTCTCTCCCAGGCCGCTTCGACCTCGGCCGCGTGCGCGGCGAAGCGGCGCTCGAGGATCGCCACGCGCATCCCGCGCATCAGGTCCTGGAAGTATTGGATGTTGTGCCAGGAGAGCAGCACGGGCCCGAGCATCTCGTCGCACTTGATCAGGTGTTGGATGTAGGCGCGGGAGTGCCGCGCGCAGGCCGGGCAGGCGCATTGCGGGTCGAGCGGCGCCGCGTCCTCGGCGTGGCGGGCGTTGCGCAGGTTGAGCGCCCCGCGCCGCGTGTAGGCGCGGCCCATCCGGCCCGAGCGGGTGGGGATCACGCAGTCGAACATGTCCACGCCGCGCGCCACGGAGCGCAGCAGATCCTGCGGCATGCCGACGCCCATGAGGTAGCGTGGCCTGTCCGCGGGCAGCAGCGGCACGGTGCACTCCAGCACACGCAGCATCTCGGCCTGCCCCTCGCCGACCGCGAGGCCGCCCACCGCGTAGCCCTCGAAGCCGATGGCCGTCAGCGCGGCCACGCTCTCGGCGCGCAGATCATCGAAGGTGCTGCCCTGGACGATGCCGAAGAGCCCGTGACCCTCCCGCGCGACGAACGCCTCGCGCGAGCGCGCCGCCCAGCGCATCGAAAGCCGCATGGACTCCGCCGCCTGCTCGTGGGTCGCGGGATGCGGCGTGCACTCGTCGAAGCACATCGTCACGTCGGCGCCGAGCACGCGCTGGATCTCGACGCTGCGCTCCGGCGTGAGGCGGTGCTGCGTGCCGTCCACGTGGCTCTGAAAGGTCACGCCGTCGGGGTCGAGCTTGCGCAGCCCGGCGAGGCTCATCACCTGAAAACCGCCGGAATCCGTGAGGATCGGGCCGTGCCAGTCCATCAGCCGGTGCAGCCCGCCGAGCCGCGCCACCCTCTCGGCGCCGGGGCGGAGCATGAGGTGGTAGGTGTTGCCCAGCACCACGCGCGCGCCGGTGGAGCGCACCGCGTCGGCCGTCAGCGCCTTCACCGTGCCGGCGGTGCCGACCGGCATGAAGACGGGCGTTTCCACCTCCCCGTGCGCGGTCCGCAGCACGCCCGCGCGCGCGGCGCCGTCGCTGGCTTGCATCGTCCAGGAGAGGGTCATGGGTCGATGTCGCAGCGGTGCAGCAGCGAGGCGTCGCCGTAGGAGAAGAAGCGGTAGCGCTGCGCCACGGCGTGCGCGTAAGCCGCGCGCATCCGCTTGGTGCCGGCGAAGGCGGAGACGAGCATCAGGAGCGTGCTCTTTGGCAGGTGGAAGTTGGTCAGCAGCAGGTCGGCGGCGCGAAACGCGAAGCCGGGGAGGATGTAGAGGTCGGTCAGGCCGCGGAAGGGCGCGATGGGCGCGCGCGGGCCCTCCACGCCGCGCGCGGCGGTCTCGAGCAGGCGCAGCGCGGTGGTGCCGCAGGCGAGGACGCGGCGGCCCCGCGCGCGCGCTTCGTTGATGGTCGCCGCCGCCGCCTCGCCCAGCTCGCACCACTCGCTGTGGAGGCGATGGCGGCGCGGGTCGTCTTCGCGCACCGGAAGGAAGGTGCCGGCGCCCACGTGCAGCGTGACCGTCGCGCGCCGCACGCCCCGCGCGTCGAGCGCGGCAAGGAGTTCCGGCGTGAAGTGCAGGCTCGCGGTGGGGGCGGCGACCGCGCCGGGGCGGGCGGCGAAGACGGTCTGGTAGTCCTCCGCGTCGCGCGGCCCCGCCTGGCCGCCGCGGATGTAGGGGGGCAGCGGGATCTCGCCGGCGGCGTCCAGCGCGCGCGAGAGCCGCGCCGGGTCGGCCCCGAAATCGAGCCGCACCGACCCGCCGCCCTCGTTCTCCACCACGCGGGCGGCAAGGCCCTCCGCGCCCGTGATCTCCACCTCGTCGTCGGCGCGGAGGCGGCGCGCGTTGCGGACGAGCGCGTGCCACGTCCCGTCGCCTTCGGCGCGGTTGAGCATGATCTCCACCCGCGCCTCGCCGCGCCGACCGTGGAGCCGCGCGGGGATGACGCGGGTGTCGTTGACCACCATCACGTCGCCGGGCTCGAGGATCGCGGGCAGGTCGCGCACGCCCCGGTCGGCGACGCCGCCCTCCCGCACCTCCAGCATCCGCGCCGCGTCGCGGGGGCGGATCGGCTCCTGCGCGATCAGCGCCTCGGGCAGTTCGTAGTCGAAATCGGCGGTGCGGAGGCCCATCGCGCGGTGGGCGGTAGCCCCGCGGGCGGCGATGGACAAGCGCCCGCGCCCGCGGGACGCTCGCGCCCATGACCGCCGCCCACCGCGCCGCCGCCGGAACCCTCATAACCTGCGCGGTCGCGGCCGCCGCGCTGGCCATGGGGCTTCGCCAGTCCTTCGGCCTGTTCCTCGCGCCGATGACGGAGGCGCACGGCTGGGGCGCGTCGGGCTTCGCCTTCGCCATTGCCTTGCAAGTCCTGCTCAACGGCGTCTCGCAGCCGATCTGCGGGCAGATCGCGGATCGCTTCGGCGGGCGCGCCGTCATCATGGGGGGTGCCGCGCTCTACGCGCTCGGCATCCTCGGCATGGCGCTGAGCGAGGGGCTGCCGCTGTTCACCTTCTTCGCCGGCCTCGTGATGGGCGTCGCCGTGTCGGCGGCCGGCATGCCCGTGATCATCGCGAGCCTGACGCGGCTGCTGCCCGAGTCCCAGCGCGGCCGCGCGGTCGGCCTCGGCACGGCCGGGTCGAGCTTCGGGCAGTTCCTCGTCGTGCCGCTCGCGCAGCTCGGCATCCTGAGCTTCGGCTGGCAGGGCGCGCTGTTCCTGATGGCCGGCGCGGCGCTGCTGATGATCCCGCTCGCGCTGCCGCTGTCCGACAAGCCCGCCGCCGCGAACCCGAACGCGGCGCCGGAGCAGACCGCGGGCGAGGCGCTCCGGGCGGCGCTTCGCGCGCCAACCTTCTGGTGCCTGTTCTTCGGCTTCTTCGTCTGCGGCGTCCATGTCAGCTTTCTGGCCGTCCACATGCCGGGCTTCGTCGCCTCCTGCGGGCTGCACGCAAGCGTCGGCGCGGCCGCCATCTCGCTCATCGGCCTGTTCAACATCCTGGGCTCGCTCGGCGCGGGGGAGCTGACGCAGCGCTGGAGGCGGCGGGAGCTGCTGGTGGCGATCTACGCGCTTCGCGGCGTGCTGTTGGCGTGGTTCCTGTTCGCGGACAAGACCGCGACGACGGTGCTCGTCTTCTCCGCGCTGATGGGCGTCCTGTGGCTCTCCACCGTGCCGCCCACGGTCGCGCTCGTCGCCCGCAACTTCGGCACGCGCTGGCTCGCCACGATCTTCGGCCTTGTGTTTCTCGGCCACCAGATCGGCGGCTTCACGGGCGCGTGGATGGCGGGGCTTATCTTCGACGCTACCGGCTCCTACGACGCGATGTGGAGCTTCTCGATCGCCGCCGCCGCCTTCGCCGCGCTGATCCACCTGCCGGTGCGCGATCCCATACCCGTTCCACGGACGGCGTGAGGCGCTAGAAGGGCGCCATGACGCTCCCCCGCCGTGCCCTGCTGGCCGCGACCCCCGGCCTGCTCGCCGCCCCCGCCATCGTCGCCCAACCCGCCGGGCCGCCCCACGCCTGGGTGCTGGGCCCGTGGACCGGCGGGCTGTTCCCGCCCGTGGACACCGAGGGGCCGGCCTGCTTTGCCCAGCCCTCCGTAATCTTCCTGCGCGACAGCGTGATGCGCGTCGCCTCGCTCGACTTCGCCTACCGCCAGCGGCTAATGGAGACGGTCGCGGCCACGGCCGAGGGCGGGCTCGAGTTCCGCTTCGTCCCCGTGCCCGGCGCGCGCGGCATCCCCGAGATCGGGTTCGGCTGCTCCGGCGACCCGGATCGGCTGTTGGTCCGGCGCATCGGCGCCGACGAGATCGCCTTCCCGGGCTGCGTCGAGTTCCCCGCGACGCTGCGCCGCTGCCGGACGCCGACGTGACGCGCGTCGCGCTGATCCACGCGCTGCGCCACTCGCCGCCGCCGGTCGAGGCCGCCTTCGCCCGGCTCTGGCCCGAGGCCGCGCGGATGAACCTGCTCGACGACAGCCTTTCCGCCGACCTCGCGCGGTCGGGGCGGCTTGACCAGCGGATGACCGAGCGCTTCCTCGCCCTCGCGGCCTACGCCGTCGGCACGGGCGCGGAGGGCATCTTGTTCACCTGCTCCGCCTTCGGCCCCTGCATCGAGGCGGTGGCGCGCGCCCACCCGCACATCCCCGTGCTCAAGCCGAACGAGGCGATGATCGCGGACGCCGTGGCGACGGGCGCGCGGCGGATCGGGCTGCTCGCCACCTTCCCCGGGACCCTCGCCTCCATGCCGCCGGAGTTCCCGGCGGGCGTCGAGGTCGTGCCCTGCCTCGCCGAGGGCGCGCTCGCCGCGCTCGACGCGGGCGACCTGGCCGCGCACGACCGGCTGGCGGAGCAGGCGGCGACGCGCCTGGCCAACTGCGACGTGATCGCGCTCGCCCAGTTCAGCCTGGCCCGCGCCGCGCCGCGCGTGGCCCAGGCCACGGGCAAGCCGGTGCTCACCACCCCGGACAGCGCCGTCGCCAATCTCCGCCGCGCGCTCGCTCGACCCGCCGCGGCTTGACCGCGGCCGCGCGCGCCGCATTTGTGGCGCGGCAAGAACCGGAGAAGGAATTCATGGCCGATCTGGAGCCGGGCGCCGCGGCGCCGGCGTTTTCCATGTCCGCGAGCGGCGGGCGCACGGTCTCGTCCGAGGGGCTGAGGGGCACGCCCTTCCTGCTCTACTTCTACCCCAAGGCCGACACGCCGGGCTGCACCAAGCAGGCCTGCGGCATCCAGGAGGCGCTGCCCGCGCTCGGCAAGCTGAACCTCACCGTGATCGGCGTGTCGCCCGACCCGCTGCCGCCCATCGAGAAGTTCGCGAAAAAGCACAACCTCGAGTTCCCGCTCGCCTCCGACCCGGAGCACCATGTGGCCGAGGCCTACGGCGTGTGGGTCGAGAAGAGCATGTACGGCAAGAAGTACATGGGCATGGAGCGCTCCTCCTTCCTCGTGGGCCGCGACGGCAAGCTCGTCGCGGTGTGGCGCAAGGTGAAGCCCGAGGCGCACGCCGCACAGGTGCTGGAGGCGGCGGAGCGGCTTTAGCAGGCTGCGGAAATTCTCCGTCGGGCGCGCAACGAAGGACGCAAGCGAATCGCGCGGCGTCGTCGTTTGAATCTTTCTGTCGTGCCGACGGAAGTTGCAGAACCAATGTTGCGCTCGCTGCTGCCGAAAATCGAATTTCCGCAGCCTGTGAGCCCGGAATATGCGCCGGGTTGTCCTGACGCGGGCCAACTCCGTGGAAGTGGCCGAGCGGCCGATTTCGTTGCGGAAAACTCCACGAAATTGGCGTCTGCAAGGCAGCTCCGTAAAATCAATGGCTTGCGCTTGAGGCGGCAGTCGTCACGAATAATTCGGGTTGGCAGGCTGCAGACATTCTCGGTCGGGCGCGCAACGAAGGACGCGAGAGAATCGTGCGGTGTCGCCGTTTGAATCTTTCTGTCGTGCCAGCGGAGGTTGCAGAACCAATGTTGCGCTCGTCGCTGCCGAAAATCGAATTTCGGCAGCCTGTTAGAGCGGAATGCGTTGAGGCGGGGTCGCCGAAAATGCGGAATCCCTCGCACGGGCGAAGGCCAAGCCATCTGCGTGAGGCCATGCGAACGCAGCGTGGTCTAGG
>BBPE01000248.1_pt1 | contig 15021 bp, 17 predicted proteins | sample 1344301 | NCBI WGS metagenome assembly BBPE01 (sample SAMD00019089, study PRJDB2971) | groundwater metagenome | isolation source: The Cedars highly-alkaline
CGTGTTCCGCATGAAGCTGCTCGGTGCCACCGTGGTGCCGGTCGAAAGCGGCAGCAAGACCCTGAAGGACGCGCTGAACGAGGCGCTGCGCGATTGGGTTAGCAACGTGCACGACACCTTCTACATCATCGGCACCGTGGCCGGCCCGCACCCGTACCCGACGCTGGTGCGCGACTTCAACGCCGTGGTCGGCAAGGAATCGCGTGCGCAGATGCTGGCCGAGTACGGTGCGCTGCCCGATGCCATCGTCGCCTGCGTCGGCGGCGGCAGTAATGCCATCGGCATGTTCCACGCCTTCCTCAACGACCGCGAGGTCGCGCTCATCGGTGCAGAAGCCGCAGGTGATGGCATCGAAACCGGTCGCCACGCGGCGTCATTGGTGGCAGGGCGTCCGGGCGTGCTGCATGGCAACCGCACGTATCTCATCTGCGACGACGACGGCCAGATCACCGAGACGCATTCGATCTCGGCCGGCCTCGACTACCCCGGCGTCGGTCCCGAGCATGCCTTCCTGAAGGACATGCAGCGCGCCACGTACGTGGGCATCACCGACGACGAGTGCATGCAGGCCTTCCACCTGCTGGCGCGCACCGAAGGCATCCTCGCGGCACTCGAGAGCAGCCACGCCGTCGCGCAAGCGATGAAGCTCGCAGCGACGATGCGCCGGGATCAGCGCGTGCTGGTGAATCTCTCGGGCCGCGGCGACAAAGACATCTTCACCATCGCCAAGCGCGAAGGCATCGAACTCTAGGAACGAGTGCTGAGCATGAACCGCATCGACGCCCGTCTCTCCACCCTCCGCCGCGCCGGCCGCAAGGCCCTCGTGCCCTTCATCACCGCCGGCGATCCGTCGCGCGAAGCGACCGTGCCGGTCATGCACGCGCTGGTCGAAGGCGGTGCCGACCTGATCGAACTCGGCGTGCCCTTTTCCGACCCGATGGCCGACGGCCCGGTCATCCAGAAAAGCTCCGAGCGTGCCATCGAGCGCAAAGTCGGTTTGAACTTCGTGTTCGATGCCGTGCGCAGCTTTCGCGCCACAGACACCGAAACACCCGTGGTGCTGATGGGCTATCTCAATCCAATCGAAATGCGCGGCGCGGCGTGCTTCGCCGATGAAGCGGCTGCTGCCGGTGTGGATGGCGTGCTGTTGGTGGATCTTCCACTGGAAGAAGCCGGCGCAGTGCGTGAGGTGCTGAATGCCCGCGGTTTGCACTTGATTGCCCTTGTCGCTCCGACCACGACCGAAGCGCGCCTCGCGCCGCTGCGGAGGCACGCGCAGGGTTATCTGTACTACGTCAGTTTCGCCGGCGTTACTGGTGCGGCAAAGCTCGATACCAGCGATGTCGCTGCGCGTGCCGCCATCGTGCGCCAACACAGCCCGGTGCCGATGCTGATCGGTTTTGGCATCAAGGATGCGCTTTCCGCGAAAGCGCTCGCCGCCCACGCCGATGGCGTCATCGTCGGCAGTGCCTTGGTGCAGGCTTTGGCCGACGCAGCGGACCCGCCCGCGACGGCGAGGGCATTCCTAGCGCCGATTCGAGCCGAACTCGACGTTAGCGCCGATCACCCGCGCCAGCGGGCTTGACTCAACCGGCGAGATCAACGGGGAGAGCAAACACCCCGCCCTCGACGACGCCGCGGACAGCATCGCTGTGCGTATCGAGTGCATAGCCTTGCGCCGCCACCCAGGCATCGTCGTAGTAGGTGTCGAGATAGCGCTCACCGCCGTCGCAGATGAGCGTGACGACGGAACCCGTCTCGCCGCTCAGTTTCATCTCTGCCATCACCTGCAATGCGCCGACGAAGTTGGTGCCGGTTGACGCGCCCACCTTGCGTCCGAGCAAGCCATCCAAAGCCCGCATCGCGGCGAGACTCAGGGCATCGGGCACCTTGATCATCCGGTCGATGATGTCGGGCAGGAAGCTGGGTTCGACGATGGGCCGGCCGATGCCTTCGATGCGCGAGCCGCGATCGAGGCGGTGGCAGCGTTTGCGGTCTTTGTAGGCGTCGAAGAACACCGAGTATTCCGGGTCGACCACCGCCAGCCGCGAACAGGCTTTGCGCGTGGGCTGATAGCGGATGTAGCGGCCCATGGTGGCGGCAGTGCCGCCGGTACCGGCCGAAACGACGATCCAGCTCGGGCAGGGGTGCGGTTCGAGCGTCAACTGCTCGAAGATCGACTCGGCGATGTTGTTGTTGCCGCGCCAGTCGGTGGCGCGTTCCGCGTAGGTGAACTGGTCCATGAAGTGGCCGTCCAGATCGGCCGCCAGCGCGCGCGAGGCCGCGCTCACATCAGCGCCTTCGATCATGTGGCAGCGGCCGCCGTAGAACTCGATGCGTGCCACTTTCTCGCGCGAGGCGGTGTTGGGCATCACCGCGATGAAGGGCAGGCCGACGAGCCGCGCGAAATAGGCCTCAGAGACCGCCGTACTGCCACTGCTGGCTTCGATGACGGTCTGGCCTTCGCGCAACCAGCCGTTGCAGAGTGCGTACAGGAACAGCGAGCGCGCGAGGCGGTGCTTGAGGCTGCCGGTGGGGTGCGAGCTTTCGTCCTTGAAGTACAGCGGAATGCCCCGGTAGGCCGGCAGGTCGAGGCGGATCAGATGGGTGTCGGCCGAGCGCTGGAAGTCGGCTTCGATGGCCGCGATGGCGGCGTTGACCCATTGGCGTGACGTGGCGGAAGCGATCACGGTCAGACGCTGATGGTCGGTTCGGCGGCTTCGGTCGGCGTCTCTGCGCCTTCCGTGGTGTCGTCTGCGGCGCAGTCGGCCGTGACCTTGATCTCTTTCGCGTAAGGCTTGAACTCGGGCAGCACGGCAATGAGCTGCTTCTGCGCGGCAGCGAGCGCGTTCAAGCGCTCGCAAAGCGTGCGAGCGCCGGCTTCCATGGCTTTGTCCTTGGCTTCGATGCGCGCTTCGATACCTTGGGTCTCGCCACCGAAGATGCCGGCCGCAGCCAGCGCCAGTGCATCGCCGGCGATGGCAACGCCTTGCTTGCCCATCGCCATGCCGATCTCGGCGACCGCCAAAACCTCGGCGCGGTAGGCCAGTGCGCTCGCGCGTTGTGCCGCGCTCATCGGCACGGCCACGCCGTCGATGAGCAGATCGCCCTGCGCGGTGAGCTCGGCTCTTGGAGCACCGTCGCTGCCGGTTAAGGGCAGGCTTTCGGCCTGCAGTGTCTGCTGGGCTTGATTGGCGAGGTCGTTGGCGACTTCGGTGCAGCCGGTGCCGACCAGCGCGAGCAGCAGGGCGAGGGCGATCGGGATGCGGGTGGAGGCGTTCATTGGCGTTCCTGTCGAGGGGGGATTCATTAACTTCTGACGCTAGGCCGCATCCTCACGCCAGCGACGCAGCCGGATGGCGGCGGCGATCAGGGCCGCACCGATGGCAAGCCCGATCCACAGAGCAGGCGAGGCCAGTGTGGCGTAACTCTGCACCACCAGACCCATCAGGCTGTCTTGGGTTGGATCGAAATCGTCGAGGCGGGCCACATCGTCGGCGAAGACGAACCAAAACCCCGGCACGAAACCACCAAACAAGCGTGCCACGACGTGCTCCCAAAACCATTCGGCACCGAGCTTGCGGTTGAACATGGCTTGCTGCCATGAGAGCAGCACGCCGACGATCAAGGGCACGCCCACCGCCCACAGGAAAGGCGCACGTCGGACCCAAGCCGACACCGCCATGCACCACGCGATGCTCGGCAAAGCCCAGAGTGCATAAACCGGCACGACGGCCAGCACCGCGAGGGGTGCCAAGTAAAAATTAGTCGTAGCCAGCAACTTGGGCAGGATGCTCGTGCCGAGTGCGCTCATCGCCGCCGCTGCCGCCAATGCCACCAGCATGCCCACGACGATGCCCACCAGTGCGGTGATGAGCGGTGCCACCAAGGCCATCGAGGCCAGCTTGGATAGCACCATGGCGGCGTCCGAGATCGGCATCGACTTCCAGAACAGGACGCTGCGGTCACGGCGGTCGTCATACAGTGAGCCAAGCGCGTAGAACAGCAACACAAAGGCCAGCACCACGGCCAGTGGAGCCATCGATGGAATGACGGCAAACGCAAGCCCCTGCGCTACTTCCGTCTGCGCCTGCGCGCTCATCACGCTGCCGTCGATGATTACGCGCTCGCCATCGATTTGAAAATGAGCGTCGCGGGCGGCGAGGCCAATCGCAGCGCTGATGCCAGCGGCGCCGAGCATCAACGCGCCAACGACGATGGGTGCCCAGAGCATGCCGCCCTTGTGCTCCCAGAACTCGCGCTTCAGCAGGGTGAGGAAGGTATTCATGCGTAGGTTCCTTTCATCGTGGCGACGAACAGGTCGGCCACACCCGGTATGCGCAGCTCGCCGAGTTCCGCTAGGCGCTCGCGCGCTTGGCCGTCAAACAAGAAGATGGTCTTGCCGAATACGCTGCGCTCGTCGATGGGTTTTAGTGCGCGGGCGGCTTCAGTGTTGTCGCTACCAACCATCACTTCGACGAAGCGCTCGCCGACCTCATCCATGGTGGCTTTCAGCACCAATCGACCGTCGCGGATGAACATCAAGTCGGTGAGGATGTGCTCGATCTCCTCCACTTGATGGGTGGTGACGATGATGGTTTTCTCCTCGTCGAAGTAGCGCTCCAGCAGATCTTTGTAGAACTGCTTGCGGTACAGGATGTCGAGGCCGAGCGTGGGCTCGTCCAGCACCAGCAGTTTGGCGTCGATGGCCATGACTAGGGCGAGGTGCAGTTGCACGATCATGCCCTTCGACATCTGCCTGACTTTCATCTTCTGGTCGAGCTTGGTTTGAGCGAGGAAAGCCTCGCACTTGGCGCGCTTGAAGCGCGGATGCACGCCAGCCACGAAGTCGATGGCCTGCGCCACACTGATCCAGCGCGGCAGCACAGCGACATCGGCGATGAAACACACGTCTTTCATCAGCGCATCGCGTTGCGTGCGCGGATCGAGCCCGAGCACCTTCATCTCGCCCTCGAAGTGGATCAGGCCGAGCATGGCTTTGAGCGTGGTGGTCTTGCCCGAGCCATTCGGGCCGATCAAGCCGACGATGCGGCCTGGCGCGATGTCGAACTCGATGCCATCGACAGCCATGGATTTCCCGTAGCGTTTGGAAAGACTGCGAGCGGAAACGGTGGGGGTGCTCATGCATTGGTTCCTTTTTCTGGTTTGGCGTCCAGTAGCTGTTTGGTGTTCAGACTCAAGCGCTCGATGTGCGCCCGTACCCGTGGCCATTCGTCTTTCAGGAAGCGCTCACGCTCGGATGCGAGCAATGTTTCGCGAGATCCTTCGATGACGTACATACCAAGGCCTCTGCGTTTTTCCACCACGGCCTCGTCGGCCAGTTCCTGATAGGCGCGTGACACGGTAATCGGGTTGAGTTGGTAGTCGCCTGCGACTTGACGCACCGATGGAAGTGCGTCGCCTTCTTTCAACTCGCCGTCCAGCACCATGGCGACGATGATCTCCTTCAATTGCCGATAAATCGGTGTGCCGTCGCTCCAGACGATGCTCATCGTGGCGCTCCCGAGCGGGCTCGCTTGCCGAATGAAAAGTAGGGCATTTTCAGCGCGATTCGGCTGGTGCTTCGCGGGTGTTCGGTCGGATGCTCTGCGGTCGCCGTGGCATCGTCACCCGGTCGGTGAAGATCGGCCGTGACGCCGATCCGCGCTGAGGTGCTGCTGAGGACATAGCCCAGTGAAACGACGCTGATGGCAAGACCGAGAGCGCCTAGGGCTTTGCGTGCACGGGAGTTCATGGCGGTGCCTTCTGTGAGGTAACGGTGTGGTGTTGTAGGTAACTATAACACCAAATCATCAATAATCATCTTTTCTTGCACCCCGCAACGAGCAAACTATTGGCATGGACCGGCAGCGGCCGGCGTTTAGCTAAGGAAATCAATGATGAGAGCTTGGATCGGCGCACTGGCGCTATTGGTTGGCATGGCACCCGCAGTTCAAGCGACGGTGTTGGACCATGAGTTTCGACGGCTGGCCTCGCAGGAGCGGGTGAACCTCGCCGAGGCCTTCGGCGGCAAGGTCGTGTTGATCGTCAATACAGCGAGCAAGTGCGGCTTCACACCGCAGTACGAGGGCTTGGAGGCCTTGTACGCGCGCTTCGCGCCGGAAGGCTTTGTGGTGCTGGGGTTTCCGTCCAACGACTTTATGGGGCAAGAACCGGGTACGGAAGAAGAAATCAAGGAGTTCTGCACGCTCAATTACGCCGTGCGCTTTCCGATGTTCGAGCGAGTCGTCGTGCGCGGCCGCGCAGCTACGCCCTTGTTCCGCGAGCTGGCACAGGCCGCGGGAGGCCCACCGCGCTGGAATTTTCATAAGTACCTTGTGGATCGAAACGGCAATGTCGTGACGAGCTTCGGAAGCCGGGTCAAGCCCGAGGCGCCCGATATCGTCGCGGCCATCGAAAAAGCCCTCGCCGCACCCTTGCCGACAGCGCCGCCTGCCCAGAGCGTGACGGGCGAAAGCTAAACAGATGCAAACGCTGCAAGATCTCGCGCAGCCGCCGCTGCCGGCGCTTGCCATTCGGCTGACTTGGGCGGGGCTGCTGCCCTTCCTCGGCGCGCTGGCTGCATGGACGGTCGGTGGCATCTACAGCGACGAGCGCCTAGTGGCTCTTGCTCTGAAGGGGTTCGTCCTCTACTCGGCGATCATCCTGAGCTTTCTCGGCGGCCTGCGCTGGGGGCGGGTGATGAGCGCAGGCAGCCCCGATTCCGGCTACGTGCTCGCGGTACTTCCAAGCCTTTGGGCGTTTCCGGCCCTGTTTCTGCCGCCGATCTTTGCCTTGAGTGCGCTGGCCTTGGGCTTTCTGCTGGCACTTTGGTTCGACACCAAGGCCGACACGCTGCCGGCCACGCCGGGCTTCCGCGTGTTGCGACGGCGCATCAGCATCGCGGTATTGATCAGCCACGGCGTCGCCTTGCTATTCCTTGGCCAGTTCGGAGCGGGTAGTGGCGGGTAAGTGGAGGTGATTGCCGAATCGCCGCCGTGCGGCGACAATCGCGTCCCCGTCGCGCCGCGGCGGTCCCCCACCGATGGAGTGCGTTTCCCCATGCTGAACACCCGTTCCCTGGCCGCTGCTGCCCTTGTTGGACTCTGCGCTCTTGCCACTCCGGCCTTTGCCCAAGGCCCCGCCAATGCCGCGCCAGCGGCGGCCCCGGCGAGCGCTCCCGCTACCCTGACGCTGCCCGAGATCGCGGGGCTGAAGACCGACAACGAGAAGATCAGTTACATGATTGGCTTGCAGATGGCGAACAGCCTCAAGCAAGTGCAGGACTACGTCGATATCGCCACGCTTTCCAGAGCCATTCAAGCCGGTTTGAGCGGTGAGGGCAGGCTGATGACCGATGAGCAAGCCCAGCAGATCGGCATGGCCTTTGGCCAATTCATGCAGCAACGCGAGATGGCGCGCATCGCCGAAGAGGGCGCGAAGAACCTCGCCGCGGGTGAGGCCTTCCTCAGCGCCAACAAGACCAAGCAAGGCGTTCGCACTACCGAAAGCGGCTTGCAATACCAGGTGATCCGCGCTGGCTCTGGCCCCCGGCCCACGGCCGCCGATACCGTGCAAGTGCACTACCGTGGCACTTTGCTGGATGGCAAGGAGTTCGATAGCTCCTACGCCCGCAACGAGCCAGCCACCTTTCCGCTGGCTGGCGTGATTCCGGGTTGGACGGAAGGTGTGCAGTTGATGCCGGTGGGTTCGAAGTACGTGTTCTGGATTCCGTCGGCCTTGGCCTACGGCCCGAACGGTGCCGGTGCCGACATCCCGCCGAATGCCACCTTGAAGTTTGAAGTGGAGCTGCTCGACATCGTCAAAACCGAGCAGCCGGCCGCGCCGACCGAGTAAATCAGGGCGGTATAGCGTCACGCAAGGGTCGCGATTCGTTGCGACCCTTGCTGTTTTAGCGCCGCGAGGGGAGTCAATGCGCGTCAGCGTCTTTGGAACGGGGTACGTCGGCTTGGTTACGGGGGCCTGCCTCGCGGAAGTAGGGCATCAAGTCATCTGCGTTGATGTCGATGCTGGCAAGATCGAAAGGCTGCGCGAAGGTAAGCTGCCGATCTTTGAGCCGGGCCTCGAAGACCTCGTCCATGCGAACCATTCTGCAGGCCGCTTGAGCTTCACCACCGATGCGGCGATGGCGATTGATCGTGCGCCCATCGTGTTTATCGCGGTAGGCACGCCTCCCGATGAGGACGGCGGTGCCGATCTGCGCCATGTTTTGACGGTAGCCCGCACCTTGGGCCAGCACCTGACGCAGCCCGTCGTGGTGGTGAACAAAAGCACGGTGCCGGTGGGCACGGCCGACCGCGTACGCGAGGTGATCGCGGCCGAACTCGCGGCGCGTGGCCTTGAACTTGAGTTCGCGGTCGTGTCAAACCCCGAATTTCTGAAAGAAGGCGCTGCCGTCGCCGATTGCATGCGTCCCGATCGCATCATCCTCGGTAGCGGCAACTCCGCTGCCATCGAGAAAATGAAACGTCTGTACGCGCCCTTCAATCGCAACCACGAGCGCGTCATCGTCATGGACGAGCGTTCGGCCGAACTGACCAAGTACGCTGCCAACGCGATGCTTGCCACGAAGATCAGCCTCATGAACGAAATGGCCAATATCGCCGAGCGCGTCGGTGCCGACATCGAGGCGGTGCGCCAAGGGATTGGCAGCGACCCACGGATCGGCCGGCACTTCATCTACCCCGGTGTCGGCTACGGCGGCAGTTGTTTTCCGAAGGACGTGCAGGCGCTTGCGCGCACCGCGCGCCAGCACGGCTACGGTGCACGCATCCTTGAGGCGGTCGAACTTGTCAACGAGCAGCAGAAGTGCAAGCTGTTCGAACTCATCGAGCAGCATTTTCACGGTGACGTGAGAGGTCGCAACTTCGCTCTGTGGGGGCTTTCTTTCAAGCCCAATACGGACGATATGCGCGAGGCACCCAGTCGCACCCTTTTGCAGCAGTTGTGGGCGGCCGGTGCGCGCGTGCGCGCCCATGATCCCGAAGCGATGAGCGAAGCGAGGCGACTGTTCGGCGAGCGCGACGACTTTGTGCTCTGCGCGACACCGGAAGCTGCCATTCAAGGTGTCGATGCGCTCGTCGTTGTCACCGAATGGAAGGCGTTCTGGAGCCCCGATTTCACCGCCTTGAAGTGCGCATTGAGCGCAGGTGTCGTCTTCGACGGCCGTAACGTCTACGATCCGTGCGAAGTGGAGGAGGCCGGACTCGCGTACTACGGGATTGGCCGAGGCCGCAGCCTGCGAACCTGGACCCAGCACCCGACGACGAATGCCTAGCCCTGACCGCGATACCGGCGCCGAGCGCCGACTCAATGAACTCGAAACCCGTCTGGCATTCCAAGAGCAAGCCTTGCATGAGCTTTCGGAAGCCCTTGCCGACGCGCGCATCGAGGGCCAGAAGAACCGTGAACGTTTGAACCGTGTGCTGGAGGATCTGACGCAATTGCGCCGTGGCCTGATGGCCGATCCGTCCAGCGAACCACCACCTCCTCACTACTGAAACATGAGCGACTCCCTCAAAAACCAGCTCCTCGGCCTTGGTTTCAAGCCGGTGCCGAAGCCCGACAAGCCCATCCAGCCCGTCCAGTCCGAGCGCCGCGCTAGCGCATCCAAGGATGCTGGAAAGCCTGTGTCGCGCGATACGCGTCGCGAGGCTGGTCATCCGGCCGCTCGGCGCGACGCGCCTGATGCGCGCAGAAGCAAGCCGCGTGCGCAGGGCGAGATGGATCTTGGCAAGGCTTACGCACTCCGGGCGGAAACCGAAAAGCGTGAGCGCGAGGCCCTGGAGCGCGTTAGACAAGAGGCGGCGCGGATGCGCCGCGAGGCCAAGACGCGGCTCGATGTTTTCCTCGTCGGCAAGGCCCTCAACGATGCGAGATCCGAGTTGGTCCGGCACTTTCCCTACGGCGGCAAGATCAAACGCATTCATGTCAACGCGGAGCAACTCAAAGCCTTGAATGCGGGTGAGCTTGGCGTCGTCCAAAGCAATGGCCGCTATCTTTTGGTGAGCGCCACGATACTGGCCGAGGTCAAGTCCATTTTTTCCGAAGCCATTGCTCTCGAAATCGACCCCAACACGCCCTTAGTCGGCCAAAATGACGCTGATCCGCACCATCAGGTGCCCGACGACTTGATCTGGTGATCGGGCAAGCGGTTCTGACTACTCTCGGTGACTCCCATGCCAAACCTCAATCCCTTCGCCTGGTCGTTCCGTCTGCAAATGCTGTTCGGTGCTGGCGTATGCATCGCGCTGCTCGGTTTTGCTCTCTACGTCGAGCACGGAATGTTCATGTTGCCCTGTCCCTTATGCGTCCTGCAGCGCTTCTTTTTTGCCGGCATCGCGGGTCTTGGTTTGTTGGCCGCGCTGCATAATCCGAAAGGTCGGGCAGGGCGAGCGGTTTACGGCCTTGGCATTGGCCTGCTCGCCGGGGTCGGTGCCAGCGTCGCGGCGCGTCATGTTTGGCTGCAACTCCAGCCCTTGAGTGAGTTGCCGGCCTGCAGCGCGATGGGCCTTGGCTACATGTTCGAGTCGCTTGGGCCGATCGACGCACTCGCGCAGGCACTTGCGGGTTCGGCGGATTGCGCCAAGATCGACTGGGCCTTTTTGGGGCTCTCCATGCCGGCATGGACCTTGTTATGTTTTGCCCTGCTCGGTTTCGGCGCACTGTATGCAGGCTTGCGTCGGCGCACACGGCGCACGAAGTTCCAGTAGTCATTGCATCCGAATTGCTTAAGGGCATGGCATATTTGACTGTCAACCGCAAAGAGAGAGCTCGATGAACGCGCAGGATCGTCCCGTCACCGCCGTCAGCACCCCCGAAGACTGGGCGCGTTCGTCGTGGCGCGAGAAAGCCGCACTCCAGCAGCCGAGCTATCCAGACGCCTCGGCTTTGGCCAAGGTGCAGGCCGAACTTCAGGCCCTGCCACCGCTGGTGACCTCATGGGAAGTGCTGGCGCTGCGTCGTCAAGTGGCCGAGGCCGAACTTGGCAAGCGCTTCATCCTGCAAGGCGGCGACTGCGCCGAGAGCTTCACGGATTGCGAGAGCGGGCTCATTTCAAACCGCTTGAAGGTGCTGCTGCAGATGAGCGTGGTGCTGGTGCATGGCCTGCGGCTGCCGGTGGTGCGCATCGGCCGCTTCGCCGGGCAATACGCCAAGCCGCGCTCGGCCGACATCGAGGAGCGTGATGGCGTGACGCTGCCGAGCTACCGAGGGGATTTCATCAACGCGCCAGAGTTCACGCCGGAAGCCCGCATCCCCGACCCGCGACGCATGGTGAAAGGCCACGCGCGCTCGGCGATGACGATGAACTTCGTCCGCGCGTTGATCGACGGCGGCTTTGCCGACCTGCACCATCCCGAGTATTGGGATCTTGACTGGGTGGCGCGCTCACCCTTGGCCGAGGAGTACCGGAAGATGGTCTCCGGCATCGGCGATGCCGTGCGCTTTATGGAGACCGTCACCGGCGGTGCCATCGACAACCTCAATCGCGTCGATTTCTACACCTCTCACGAAGCCTTGCTGCTGCCCTACGAAGAATCGCAGACCCGGCAAGTGCCGCGCCAGTGGGGTTGGTTCAACCTCAGCACGCACTTCCCGTGGATCGGCATGCGCACGGCGCAGTTGGATGGCGCGCATACCGAGTACTTCCGCGGCATTCGCAACCCGATCGGCATCAAGCTGGGTCCGTCGGTGACGCCCGACCAAGCGCTGCGCTTGGCCGATGTGCTGAATCCGAACAATGAGCCCGGCCGCCTCGTCTACATTCATCGGATGGGCGCGGGCAAGGTGCTTGAGAAGCTGCCGCCGCTGCTAGAGGCGATGAAGCGCGAGGGGCGCCGCGTGGCTTGGATGTGCGACCCGATGCACGGCAACACCGAGACGGCGGCAAACGGCTACAAGACGCGGCGCTTCGACAACATCCGTGGCGAAGTGGAGCAGAGCTTCGACGCGCATGCGGCAGCGGGTACGCGCATGGCGGGCGTGCATCTTGAACTCACCGGCGAGAACGTCACCGAGTGCACTGGCGGCGCACGCGAACTCGTCGATGCCGATCTCGCTCGCGACTACCGCACCACGGTCGATCCGCGCTTGAACTACGAGCAATCCCTGGAAATCGCGATGCTGATCGTGCGCAAGCAAGGGCAGATCGCCGAGCCCACCACGCTGTAGCGCGCCTTCAGGGGTTGCATTGCGGACAAAGACCCGCGTCGGCGACGCTTCGACCGTCGCCGCGCGGGTGTTCGACGCGTTGCGTGCAGACCCCACAGCCGTGGATCTCGCTGCGGACAGCCTCGGTGGGCTCGCCGCAGAGTTCGCAGGGCAAGCCAAGGGCTACCGCGACCCGGCCGAATCCCGGTGTATGGCAGGCGGGGCAGGGCGTGACGAGGCGTTGCGTTAGCGTTTCGCCGAGGCGAGCGATGACGTTCATGCGGGTCGGGTTCATGTGCGCGCGCAAGTCGGCTTCGACGCGCGCGCGGCCATCCGCTGAAGCTGCGGCGATCCTTTGAACCGCAGCAGCGACCGACTCCGTGTCGCGAAGGCCTTTCGCGATCGGTGAGCCGATAGCGAATACATTGGGCTTCACCAGCACCGCGTGCTCGGGCAGGCCGATCTCGGTCAGCAGTGCGCCAAGGTCTTCGTCGGGGCGCACGGCCTTGGTACGCCAGTTGGTGTCGTGGCCGGCGTACTCGACGACGATCACCTGCCCGTGTACGTCATCGACAAAGGCCAGCAGTTCCTCGTGCAGTGGCAGGAAGCCGAGCAGAGGGTCTGGCCCGAAACTGCCTTCGGTGGCGATCCCGAGCGACAAGCCCGTGGCCGCCATTCCGAGGCGGGCCTTCGCCACGACGATCTCGCGCGCCGTGCCCTTGCGCGCGATTTCGCCGGCGAAGGTCCCGAGTGCGTCGGTATCCACCGCGACCTCCTGCACCTGCAAGCCGATGCCGGAAAGTGCCGATTTAAGGGCTTGCGCCTTGCCGTGCAGGGTGGCCACGGCGACACGGGGATCGGGCCAGTGCATCGGTCGACGCGCTACTCGCCCTGCGCCTGCGAGTAGCCGCGCACCCCGTCGAAGGTGTAGAGGTTTTCGGTCTTGACCGCGTCGAAGCCGGCATCGGCGATGCGCATGAGCAAGCGCGAGATGGCCTGACCATCCACTGCTTCGTCGAGTGCGGGAAAGCGGCAACGCCAGTGGTCGGTACACAGGGTTTTGGGGTTGCCTCGTGGATATACCTTCACGCCACGATTGGTGATGAGAGCGAGGCGGAAGTCGGGCCCGGCCAGTGCCTCCAGCGCGGGGCCGAGTTTGTTCGGGTCGCGCGATTCGGTGCCCCAATTGAGAAACACGTCCACACCCACGAGTTGTTTTTTCGCGGGCAGGCGCGGATGGATGCGCACATCCGGATGTACCAGCGATTCCGGGCCGCGTTCTGGATAGTCGACGGCAGGAATATGCTGCGGTCGGCTTCCGAGTCGCGCGATGATCGCGGCGGCGAACTCTTGGGTTCCGACTTTTCGGCGACTACGGCCTTCACGGTAAATGTCGGCGGTATGCAGGCCTTCCTCCAGCACGCAAAGCCAAGCATTGTGGATATCGGTGGCCGGCTTCACGCGACCGAGATGCACCAGCATCATCACCGCCGAGAACAGTAGGCCCGAGGGGTTGGCGATGTCCTTGCCGGCGATATCGGGTGCCGAGCCGTGAACGGCCTCGAACATCGCGCAGTCATGGCCGATGTTCGAGGAGCCAGCCAGTCCAATGGAGCCGGCCACTTCGGCGGCGACGTCGGAGATAATGTCGCCATAAAGATTGAGGGTAAGCACCACATCGAAGTCGGTCGGGCGGCTCGCTATCCGCGCCGTGCCGATGTCGATGATCATGTGGTCGGTCGCAATCTCCGGGTACTGCGGCGCCATCTCATCGAAGACCTTGTGAAACAGGCCATCGGTGAGCTTCATGATGTTGTCCTTGGTCATGCAGGTCACTTTCTTTCGCCCGTGCGCGCGGGCGTACTCGAAGGCGTAGCGCACGATGCGCTCGCAACCCGGACGGGTGATCAGCTTCAGACACTGGTAGACCTCGTCGCTTTGCCGGTGCTCGATGCCGGCGTAGGTGTCTTCTTCGTTCTCACGGACGATCACCACGTCCATCTTTGGGTGCAGCGCGGTAACGTAAGGGTAGTAGGACACGCAGGGGCGAAGGTTCGCGTACAGGCCCAGCGTCTTGCGCAAGGTGACATTGACCGACTTGTAACCGCCGCCCTGTGGCGTGGTGATGGGCCCTTTGAGCAAAAACTTATGCGTGGCGATGGCCGCCCAAGTGTCTTCGCCGATGCCGGTCAATAGCCCGCTCTCGTAGGCTTTGAGGCCGACGGTGACATGCTGGAAGCTCAAAGCGGGGTCGGCTGCCCGCAAAACAGCGAGCGTGGCTTCGGTGATCTCCGGGCCGATGCCGTCTCCGGCGGCGACGGGTACGAGTAGGTCGGGAAGAAGCTCCGGAACGTAGTTGCTTTGGACCGACGACTGGGCGAGGCTGGTGGCCATAGGATGATCTCCGAAACACGAAATTGATTTCATGAATATTGAAGCGCAAAATGTTTCACGGCGCAAGCCATCCGGCGAGTCGCGCCAAAAATCGGCGCGGCCGAAGCCCGCCGCCGCGCGCAGGAAAGGCGATGTCGAGGCGTCCCAGTGGACGTTCCTGAGCAACCATACGCATGTTCTTGTTTGCTTGGCCGCCAACGCCGAGCAGACGCTGCGCGACGTCGCGGCGCAGGTGGGGATCACTGAGCGCGCGGTGCAGCGTATCGTTTCCGACCTTGAAGCGGCCGGAGCCCTGAGCCGCGAGCGTGATGGACGACGCAACCGTTATCGCCTCGACCGCACGCTTCCTCTGCGCCACCCGCTTGAACAACACTGCCGGATCGGTGACGTGCTTGAGCTTGTGCTCCGCGACGGCGGCTGAGGCGTATGGCATTGGGCGAACCACGAGCGGATCCC
>BBPE01002588.1_pt1 | contig 14988 bp, 12 predicted proteins | sample 1344301 | NCBI WGS metagenome assembly BBPE01 (sample SAMD00019089, study PRJDB2971) | groundwater metagenome | isolation source: The Cedars highly-alkaline
AGTCGGCCCGCGTCAGGACAACCCGGCGCATATTCCGGGCTGGCCGCCCGCGGAGCCGAAGTCAGGCCCGCTCCAGCACGCTCACGTAGTTCGCGACCGCCGCGCCGCCCATGTTGAACACCCCGGCGACCTCGGCCCGGGGCAGCTGCATGTCGCCCGCCTCGCCGCAAAGCTGCATGGCCGCGAGCGCGTGCATGGAGACACCGGTCGCGCCGATCGGGTGCCCCTTCGACTTCAGCCCGCCGGAGCGGTTGACGGGGAGCTTGCCGTCCTTCGCCGTCCAGCCCTCCAGCGCGGCGCGCGCGCCCTGGCCCTCGGGGGCGAGGCCCATCGCCTCGTACTCGATCAGCTCGGCGATGGTGAAGCAGTCATGCGTCTCGACCAGCGACAGGTCGGCGAGCTTGAGGTCCGCCGCGCCCAGCGCCTCCCCCCACGCGCGGGCGCAGCCCTCGAATCGGGTGATGTCGCGGCTCGCGATGGGCAGGAGGTCGTTCACCTGCGCCGTCGCGCGGAAGCGCACGCGCCGCCGCGCGGCCTCGGCCACGTCGGCGGCGGCGATGACCAGCGCCGCGGCGCCGTCGGAGACGAGGGAGCAATCGGTGCGCTTGAGCGGGCGGGCGACGAAGGGGTTCTTCTCGCTCTCCGCGCGGCAGAACGCGTAGCCGAGATCCTTGCGCATCTGGGCGAACGGGTTGTCCACGCCGTTCGCGTGGTTCTTCGCCGCGATGGCGGCCAGCCCGTCGGACTGGTCGCCGTGCTTCTGGAAATACGTCTCGGCGATGCGCGCGAACACGCCGGCGAAGCCCGCCGCGATGCCGGCCTCGCCCTTCATGTAGGAGGCGGAGAGGAGGATCTCGCCGACCCTCGCCCCGCCGACCGCCGTCATCTTCTCCACACCGACGACAAGCGCGACGCGGCCGCGCCTGGCCGCGAGGAAATCAAGCGCGCCGTGGATGGCTGCGGAGCCGGTCGCGCAGGCGTTCTCGTAGCGCGTCGCCGGCTTGAAGCGCAGCTCGGGCAGGCCCTGGAACACGAGCGACGACGGGAAATCCTGCGGGACGAAGCCGGCGTTGAACTGGCCGACGAAGACCGCGTCCACGTCGGCCGGGTCGAGACCGCAATCCGCGATGGCCTGGCGGGCAACCAGGCCCATCAGCGCCTCGGTGTCCGGCGCCTCCTCGAGCCTGCCGAAGCGGCTGTGCGCCCAGCCGATGATGCTGGCGTCGTGGGTGTGGCCGGCCATGACCTTGGTCCTCCTCCGTCGCCGCCGAGCATAGGCCCCCTGGCGCGGGGCGGGAACTCAGGTGGACATGTCGGACGCGCCGCCGGTCGTGGAGGTCGAGCCCATCGGCTCGTCGAAGCGGTCGCGGCGCTTCTGCTCCTTCATGTAGCGGCGCAGCGCGATCAGGCCGATCACGCCGGCCGTGCCGGCCACCGCGCCGGCGGTGAAGGCGGCCTGGGCCACCATCACCGCCGTCATCACGGGTGCCGCGGCCATGCCGGCGGCGGTGGTCGCCGCGCCGGCGCCGAGCAAGGGGAGGGGGAAGGTCATGCGGGTGTCCTCAGAGGGGTGCGTTGCCTGAGCCTGCCACCTGGGAGGGAACGGCGAGCCATCAAGCGCGGCCGTCGCCCACCATCGCGCCATAGACCAGGTTCTTGAACAACATCCGCGTGTGGACGCGGTTGGTCGGCCCCTGCGCCAGGAACACGCCGAGGAGGCGCTCGCGCGGGTCGATGGTGAAGCTCGTCCCCCAGAAGCCCGCCCACATGAAGTCGCCCGGGCTGCCGGGCGCGACGGCCTCGCCCTCGGCAAGCCGCACGCCGAAGCCCAGGCCGAAACCGTAGCCCGGCCCCGTCGAGGCGATGGGCGAGCCGGGCAGGCCGGCGATGTGGTTGCTCGCCATCAGCCGCACCGAGGCGGGCGACAGGTAGCGCCGCCCTTCGAACTCACCGCCTTGCAGCAGCATCTGCGCGAAGCGGAAGCAGTCGGAGCCGGTGCCAACCATGCCGGCCCCGCCCTTGAGGTAGGAGCGGCCGGCCGGGTTCTCGCGGATGCGGTAATCCGTCCACGCGGCGGCCTTCGCCGGATCGGAATCGGGCGCCTCGGCGAGGCGCGCGGCGCGGGAATCGTCCACCCACCACACCGTGTCGCGCATGCCCAGCGGGCCGGTGAGCCGCGCCTCGATCAGCTGGTCGAGGCGCTGGCCGGCCACCCGCTCGAGCAGCAGGCCGAGCACGTCGGTGCTGATCGAGTACTGGAACCGCTCGCCGGGCTGGAAGGCCAGCGGGATCGCGCCGAGGTGGCGCAGCATCTCGTCGCCCGGCACGGGGCCGCGCCGCGCCTCGATGTCGTGGCGCTCGTAGAGCTCGCGGACAGGCGCGGGCGGGCTGGCGGCGTCGCCGAAGCCGCTGGTGTGCCGCAGCAGGTCGTGCACCGTGACGGGCCGCGCCGGGGAGAGTGCGCCGTCGGCACCAAGCACGCGCAGGCCGCGCAATTCGGTCAGCCACTGGGAGACGTCGTCGCGCAGCGACAGCCGCCCCTCCTCGATCAGCATCATCGCGGCGACCGAGGTGATCGGCTTGGTCATGGAGGCAAGGAGGACGACGCTGTCCGTCGTCATCGCCTGGTGCCGCGCCAGGTCGCGGTGGCCGTACGCCTCGTGGTGGACGACGTGCCCGTCGCGCGCGACGAGGGCGACCGCGCCGAGGAAGCGCTGCGCCTCGATCTCGCGCTGCATCGCCGGCGCGAAGCGGGCGAGGCGGGCGCGGGAGAAGCCGCGCACCAGATCGGCGGCGCGCTCGGCCTCCTGCGCGCGGAGCGGCAGGGCGGGCGAGGCGAGCAGCGCGCCGGCGATGGCGAGGCCCGAGCGGCGCGTGACGTGCGACATGGGGGCGTCTCCTCTCAGGAACGAACCAGCGGGCAGCCGCCCTCGGCGAGGGGGCGGAAGGCCTCCTCGGCGGGGACGGTGGCGCGGAGCTTGTAGAAATCCCACGGGCCGCGGCTTTCGGCCGGCGACTTCACCTCGAACAGGTGCGCGGGATGGATCTTTCGGTTGTCCTCGCGGATGCGGCCCGGGCCGAAGGCGTCGTCGTCCGTCGGCATGCGGCGCATGACGTTCAGCGCCTCCATCCCCGAGGCCTTGGCGCGAGCCGGCCCGATCTCCGCCACCGCCTTGAGGTAGTGCAGCGCGGCGGAGTAGGTGCCCGCGTGCTCCTGGTTGGGCATGTTGTCGGGCGTGCGGCGCAGGATGCGGGAGGCGAGCGCGCGCGTGCGGTCGTTGAGGTCGTGGTAGAACACCTCGCACATCAGCAGGCCCTGCGCCGTCTCGAGGCCGATGGAGCGGATGTCCTGCACGAACATGATCAGGCCGGCGAGCTGCTGGCCGCGGCGCGTCAGGCCGAACTCGCGCGCCTGCTTGATGGCGTTGACGGTGTCCTGCGCCGCGGTGGCCAGCCCCACCACCTTGGCCCGGCTCGCCTGGGCCTGCAGGAGGAAGGACGAGAAGTCCGTCGTGCCGGGGAAGGGAAAGCGCGCCGCGCCCAGCACGCGCCCGCCGGCGCGCTGCACGAACTGCGACGTGTCGCGCTCGAGCTGGTGGCCGAAGGCGTAGTCGGCGGTGAGGAAGAACCAGCTGTTGCCGCCCGCGCGCACGGTGGCGCCGCCGACGACGTTGGCGAACATCCAGGTGTCGTAGGTCCAGTGGATCGTGTGGCTGGAGCATTGCGCGCCGGTGAGCGCGCTGCTCGCCGCGCCCGTGTTGAGCTGCACCCTGTCGCGCTCGCGCACCAGCCCGGCCACGGCCAGCGCGATGGCGCTGTTGTTGACCTCGCAGATCATGTCCACGCCGCGCGTGTCCACCCACTGCCGGGCGAGGCTGAGCGCGGCGTCGGGGCGGTTGAGGTGGTCGCCCTGCACCACCTCGACGGGGATTGCGCGCTGGAGAACGCCGCTGTCCTCGATCGCCTGGTGGACGGCGGCGACGGAGGTCGGGCCGGAGGTGTCGCGGTAGGGGCCGGAGAAGTCCGCGAGGACGCCGATGCGCACCACGCCGTCGCGCGCGGACCGCGCCCTTGCCGGGGCGCCCGGCGCGGCGGCGGCCGCGGCAGCGAACAGCGCGCTTCGGCGCGTGGCGTAGGTCATCGTTTCCTCCGGGCGGCGTTTTGGGGATGCTGCGCCCGGCGCGGCGGGCGGCGCAAGGGCCGCCGCACCGGGTCGCAGGGCGGAACCCAAGATGAACAAAAACTTCTTGAAATGTAATCGCCGGGAGAGATATCCGGCCTGACCAACCAAATCGTTGGTCCAATCGTTGGGAGGAAACAAACAGTGCGTATTTCCCGTCGCGCCGCCCTGGGTGGCGGCGCCGGCCTTCTGGCCGCGCCGCGCGTCGTTTCCGCGCAGAACCAGCTGCCGGATCGCTCGATCCGCATCATCGTCCCGTACAACGCGGGCGGCATCACCGACGTGATCAGCCGCGGCATGGCCATCGGGCTGCAGGCCGCCATCGGCCAGCCCGTGGTGGTCGAGAACCGCCCCGGCGCCAACGGCACCATCGGCACCCTCGCCGCGGCGCGCGCCGCGGCGGACGGCACGACCCTCACCATGGGCATCACCGACACCTTCGCGATCAACCGCCACACCTTCGAGCGCCTGCCCTACAGCGACGAGAACGACTTCGCGCCGATCTCGCTGGTGACGCGCGTGCCCTTCGCGCTGATGGTCGGGGCGCACCGCCGCGAGATCACCGACTTCGCGAGCTTCGTCGCCGCCGCGCGCCGGCAGGCGGGCCAGCTCAGCCACGCCTCCTGGGGCGTCGGCTCCTCCTCGCACCTCGCCTTCGAGTTCGTGGCGCGCGCACTGCGCATCGAGAAGCTGCACGTGCCCTTCGCCGCGCAGGCGCCGGGCATGCAGGCCGTGGCGGCGGGCCAGGTGGACAGCATGATGCTGCCCGTGGGCGGCGCCAACAGCCTCGCCGTGGACAACCGCGCGCGCATCGTCGCGCTCGCCCACCCGCAGCGCATCGAGCTGACGCCGAACGTCCCGACGCTCGGAGAGCTCGGCGTGCCGCTCGCGACCGGCCTGTGGCTCGCGCTCTACGCGCCGGCGCGCACGCCCGCGCCGGTCCTCGCGCGGCTCAACGCGGCGGTGCGCGAGGGCGCGCGGCACCCGCAGACCATCGAGGTCTTCCGCCAGCAGGCCGGCGTGCCCGAGCCCTCCACCCCGGAGGAACTGGCGGCCCTCGCGGTGCGCGAGCGCGAGCAGTGGGGCGCGCTGGTCCGCGAGAAGAACATCCGCGTCGAGGCCTGAGGCCCGTCGCCGTGCCCGGGGCGCGGGGGCCTCGGCCCCCCGCCTCGCTGGCGCGCCCTGGGCGCCTCAGCGGAACGCCAGGTTCGGCAGGAACAGCGCCACCTGCGGCACGTAGGTTATCATCATGAGGCAGGCGGCGATCACGCCGATGAACACCGGCAGGTAGCGCATCATGCGATCGATGGAGGTGCCCGCCACCTGCGCCGCGGCGAAGAGGTTCACGCCGAAGGGCGGGGTGATCATGCCGAGCGCGAGGTTGACCACCATGATCGTGCCGAAATGCACCCGGTCGATGCCGAAGCGCTCCGCCGCCTCGGAGAGGATCGGGGCGAGCACGATGATCGAGGCCGAGGTCTCGACGAACATGCCGACGACGAACAGGAACAGGTTCACCCCGAGCAGGAACCAGCCCGGGCCGTCGAAGGTCTCGACGAGCCACGCCGCGGCCTGGTCCGGCACGCCCTGGCGGTTGAGCAGCCAGGAGAACAGGCCCGCGCAGGCGATGATGAACATGATCACCGCCGACGACACCACGCTCTTCCGGAAGATCGGGTACAGGTCGCGCCAGCCCAGCTCGCGGTGGATCGCCATGCCCACGATCAGCGCGTACACCACGGCGATCACGGAGGCCTCGGTCGGCGTGGTAACGCCGCCGTAGATCCCGCCCAGCACGACGACCGGCATGAACAGCGCCCAACCCGCCCGGCGGAACGCGCGGCCGAAGGGCAGCCGGCCCTCGCCGTCGCGCTTCCCCCAGCCCGCGAGCCGGCACCAGACCAGGACCGCGGCGATGAGCGCGGCGCCGATGAGCAGGCCCGGCCCGACGCCGGCCAGGAACAGCTCGGGGATGCTGGTCTGCGTCGAGACCCCGTAGAGGATCATCGGGATGGAGGGCGGGATGATGACGCCGAGCTCGGCGGCGGTGGCCTGCAGCGCGGCGGCGAACGCCACCGGGTAGCCCGCCTTGACCAGCGCCGGGATCATGATCGCGCCGACGGCGAACGTGGTCGCGACCGAGGAACCGCTGATCGCGGCGAAGATCATGCAGGTGACGACGCAGGTCGCCGGCAGCCCGCCCTGGATGCCGCCGACGACGCTCTTGGCGAAGTCCACGAGGCGGCGCGAAATGCCGCTCACGTCCATCAGGTTCCCGGCCAGGATGAAGAAGGGGATGGCCGCGAGCGGGAAGCGGTCGAGCGACACGAAGAGCTGCTGCGCGGCGACGATGAGCGGGAAGTTCGTGTACCCGGCGATGCCCCACACCGCGGCCAGCCCGATGGCCACCGCCACCGGCACGGCGGCCGCAAACAGCACGAGCATCACGGTGAGCATGGCGCTGGGCATCAGACCGCGACCTCCAGCCCGTCGGCCTTGCGGTCGAGGAAATGGGCCAGCGCGCCGACCATGGCGAAGGCCGCGCCCACCGGGATCGCCGCGTAGCCCCAGGACATGGACACTTCGAGTCCGGCCATCTCCTGGAATTGCACGCGCTCGGCCATGAGCCATCCGAACCAGAACAGCACGCCCATGAGCGAGAGGGAGCAGGCGAGGCTGGCCGCCTCCACGGCGCGGCGCACGGCGCCCCGGCTGTGGCGGTGCGCGACGTCGATCGAGACGAGCGCGCCGGTGCGCAGGGCGACCGCGACGCCGAGGAAGGCCATCCAGATCAGCGCCGTGCGGACCAGCGCCTCGGACCAGACCGACGGCGTCTCGGTGGCGAAGCGCGCGACGACCTGCCAGAAGCCCGCCGCCACGGCGACGGCCATGGCGAGGCAGCCCGCGGCGGCCGCAAGCCCGGTCGTGCCCTTGTCGAGCAGCAGCACGGCGCGCCGGGCGGCGCCGAGCGGCCCGCCCTCCGCGCGGCCCAGGACAAGCGCGGCGGCCACGGCCGCGACCGTGGCCAGCCCCGTCACCTGCAGCGGCACCAGGTTCATCGCGTTCATGTCAGTTTCCCCGGACCCCGGCCCCTTGCCGGCTGGTTTGCAACGCGCCCCCGCGGAACCGCCGCCCCCGAGGAACACCGACCTGCGCGGACCCCGCGCAAGACGGCGCGCCACCCGATGCGGCCGGCGCCCCGGTCGGAAGCGCGGCGCCGCCCTGCGGACGGTGAGGCTCCCCCGCGACCAAGGACTCTGCCGGGGTCCCCGCACGGGTTCTGCGCGGCCGGCCCAAGCGGCGGGCCGCGGCAAAACCCGTGTGGAAACTACCGCCAGTCGCGGATGCGGCGGAGCAGCGCGCCGTCGAGCGTGCGCTCGTACTCGGCGAAGGCCGGCGCGAGCGCGGTCTGGAACGCCGCCGTGTCCACCTGCGTGACCACGGCCATGCCGCGCCGTCGCAGCTCCTCGACGCCCGAGGCCTCGTCGGCCGTCACGCGCTCGCGGTTGGCGCGCGCGCCGGCCCGCGCCGCCTCCTGGAAGGCCGCGCGGTCGGCCGCGTTCATCCGCCCGAGCGCGCCCGGGTTGCAGATCAGGATGGCCGGCGAATACACGTGCGCCGTCAGCGTGAGGAAGCGCTGCACCTGGTTGAGGTTGTTCGCCACGATCACCGGGATCGGGTTCTCCTGCCCGTCCACCGTGCCCTGCTGCAGCGCCGGCACGAGTTCGGAAAAGGCCATCGGCGTCGGCAGCGCGCCGAGGGTGGAGAAGGCGCGCATGTGCACCGGGTTCTCCATCGTGCGCACCTTCATGCCGCGCACGTCCGCGGGCACACTCACCTCGCGGCGGCTGTTGGTGAGGTGGCGGAAGCCGTTCTCCATCCACACCACGCCGACCAGGCCGCGGGGCTGGAACTGCGCGAGGAGCTGCTGGCCGATCTCCGAATCCAGCACGCCGCGGGCGTGGGCGTAGTCGCGGAACAGGAAGGGCACGTCCACGTTGCGCACGGCGGGCACGAAGTTGCCCACGGGCCCCGTCGAGGTCAGCGAGCACTCGATGGTGCCGATCTGCACGCTCTCGATGGCCTCGCGCTCGTTGTCGTTGCGCTGGATGTTGACGCGGAAGCGGTTGTTGGTGGCGCGCTCGAACGCCTCCTTCAGCGCCAGCGCGCCGGCGCCGTAGTGGCTGTTGCCCGGCAGCGGGTGCTGGATGGTGATCTGGGTCTGCGCCTGAGCGGGCGCGGCGGCGAGCAGGCCGGCGAGCGCGGTCGCGCCCAGAAGACGGCGGAACAAGGTCATGGCGGCATCCTCCCCGATGCGTTGACGGATGTCCGATACTTCATCCTGGCCCGGCGGTCCATTCCGCGCCCGCCCGCCGCGTGGCACGCTCCGCCGCGCAACGAACCGGGACCCGACGGCCATGGCGCTGCGCTGCGACCTCGTCCTCCGCGACGCGACGATCTTCGACGGCACGGGCGCGCCGCGCTACCGCGCCGACCTCGCGGTTTCGGGCGACCGCGTGGTGGCTGTCGGCGAGCTTGGCGGCTGGCAGGGCGGCGAGGAAGTGGACGCAGAGGGCCTCGCCCTCGCGCCTGGCTTCATCGACGCGCACACCCACGACGACCGCCTCGTGACCGGCGGGCCGGAGTGCCTGCGCTGCAAGACGAGCCAGGGGGTCACGACGGTGGTCGTCGGCAATTGCGGCGTCTCCCTCGCGCCGCTGCGCGCCGCCAGCGTCCCGCCGCCGCTCAACCTCCTGGGCGGGCCGGAGTGGTTCACCTACGGCTCCTTCGCCGAATACGCCGGGGCGCTGGCGCGGCGCCCGACGGCGGTGAACACCTTCGCCCTCTGCGGCCACCAGTCGCTGCGCGTGGAAGCCATGGCGGGCGACGTCTACCGCGCGGCGACCGACCGCGAGATCGCGCGCATGCGGGACCGGCTGCGCCAGTCGCTGCGCGAGGGCGCCGGCGGCTTTTCCACCGGCCTCTACTACCCCCCAAACGCCCACGCGCCGACGGAGGAGGTGATCGCGGTCGCGGCGGTCCTGCGCGAGGAGGGCGGAGTCTACGCCACCCACATGCGCGACGAGGCGGACGGGGTGATGGACAGCATCCGCGAGACTTTGCGCATCGGGCGCGAGGCCGGCGGCGACGCGCCGGTCGACGTCGTCATCTCCCACCACAAATGCGCGATGCCCGAGAATTTCGGCCGCTCGCGCGAGACGCTCGCGCTGATCGACACGCTGGCCCAGGACCAGCCCGTGGCCTTCGACGTATACCCGTATCCCGCCGGCTCGACGGTGCTGATGACGGACCGTCTGCGCCAGGACGTGCCGGTGCGGGTCACCTGGAGCGAGCCGCACCCCGAGCAGGCCGGCCGCGACCTCGACGACATCGCGCGGGACTGGGGGATGACCCGGCGGGCGGCGGCGGAGAGGCTGCTGCCGGCCGGCGCCATCCACTTCAACATGGACGAGGCGGATGTGCGCCGGATCATGGCCCACCCGCGCTCCATGATCGGCTCGGACGGCATCCCGCACGACGCGCGGCCGCACCCGCGGCTGTGGGGGACCTTCCCGCGCGTGCTCGGCCACTACGCGCGCGAAGTCGGGCTGTTTTCGCTCGAGGCCGCCGTGCACAAGATGACGGGCCGGGCCGCCGCGGTGTTCGGCCTGCCCGACCGCGGGGCGCTGCGACCCGGCGCCTTCGCCGACCTCGTGCTGTTCGACCCGGCCCGGGTGCGCGACCGCGCGACCTACGCGAACCCCGACGCGCTGTCGGAGGGGATCGTTCGGACCTGGTGCAACGGGGAGACGACCTTCCGCGAGGGCGCGGCACCGAGCGGCGCGGCGCCGGGCCGGATGCTCGGCAACCCGCGCCGGCCCAGAACCTGAAAAAAAGGTTATCAGATACGATGGCGTAAGGGGTTGAACCGCACCCCGGCCGTTACACATCCCGTCCGGTCAGCGGCGGCCTTGCCCCCTGACAGCTTTGCCTTCCTCAACCTTGCCTTGGCCGCTTCCTCCGGGAAGCGGCCTTTTTTTGGCTCAGGCCGGCAGGGCGAGGCTCACGGCGGCCTGGGCGGCGATGCCCTCGCCGCGGCCGGCGAAGCCCAGCCGCTCGGTCGTCGTGGCCTTCACGCCGACCCGCGCGGCCTCGACCCCCATCAGCGCGGCCAGCCGGGCGATCATCGCCGGCGCGTGGGGGCCGATCTTGGGCCGCTCGCAGATCAGCGTGACGTCGGCGTTGACGATCCGCCCGCCCCGCGCGCGCACCCGCTCCGCCGCGTGGCGGAGGAAGCGCGCGCTGTCCGCGTCCTTCCACTCCGCCTCCGAGGGCGGGAAGTGCCGGCCGATGTCGCCCTCGGCCAGCGCGCCGTAGATCGCGTCGCACAGGGCGTGGATGCCCACGTCGGCGTCGGAATGCCCGTCGAGGCCGAGGCCGTGCGGAACCTCGACCCCGCAGAGGACCAGCTTCCGCGCCGCGACGAGGCGATGCACGTCGAACCCCGTGCCCACGCGGGTTTCCCATTGCGTCGCCATCAGGCGCTCCATCCGGTCCAGATCCTCGGGAAAGGTGATCTTCGCGTTTCGCTCGTCGCCGCGCACCAGAGCGACGGGCAGGCCCGCCAGTTCGAGCAGCTGCGCGTCGTCCGTTGCCTCCGCGGACGCGGCGCGGTGCGCCGCGAGCAGTTCGTCGTAGCGGAAGGCCTGGGGGGTTTGCGCGCGGAACAGGCCCGCGCGAGGCACCGTCCCGGCGATCCGGCCGCCCTCGCCGGCGCGCTTGAGCGTGTCGGAAACGGGCTGGGCCGGGATCGCACCGGGTTGCTGCGCCAGCGCCGCAATCAGCGCCGCGACGGTGCCGGGCGGCACGAAGGGGCGCGCCGCGTCGTGCACCAGCACCGCGTCGGGCGGCTCGGCGGCCAGCGCCTCCAACCCGGCCCGGACGCTCGCCTGCCGCGTCGCGCCGCCGCGCACCGGCGGGAGGCAGGGGAGGCCGTGGAGGATCGCCGCGACCTCCGCCTCCGCGCCTTCCGTCACGACCGGCAGCAGCCGCGCCACCAGCCCCGGTGCCAGCATCGCCTCCGCCGCGTGCCGCAGCACGGGTTTCGCGCCGAGAGGGAGAAATTGCTTGGGCCGGTCCGCGCCAAAGCGCGTTCCCTGGCCCGCGGCGAGGAGAATGGCCACGACCTGCATCCGGCCCGCACATAAGCGCATCCGTCGCGCCGCGGAACCGTGGACGCCGACCGCGCGAACGCTTATCCATGCCCAAATCATGGGCACCTCGCTTCCTCCGATCCGACTTGCCGCCGATGTGGTCATCGAGACGCCGGTCGTCCTCGCGCCGATGTCCGGCGTGACCGACCTGCCGTTCCGCCGGCTGGCCCGCGAGCTCGGCGCCGGCCTCGTCGTGAGCGAGATGATCGCGAGCAACGCGATGGTCCGCGAGAACCGGCAAAGCCTCAAGATGTCCGAGGTGGAGGGCTTCGGCGCGCCCTCCTCCGTCCAGCTCGCGGGCTGCGAGCCCGCCGTCATGGCCGACGCCGCGCGCCTCGTCGTGGACCGCGGCGCGGCGGTGGTGGACATCAACTTCGGCTGCCCGGTGAAAAAGGTCGCCGTGGGCCAGAGCGCCGGCAGCGCGCTCATGCGCGACGAGCTCCGCGCCGCGGCGATCCTCGAAGCGACGGTTCGGGCCGTCCGCGTGCCCGTCACGCTGAAGATGCGGATGGGTTGGGACCACCAGAGCCTCAACGCGCCCCGCCTCGCGCGCATCGCGCGGGAGTGCGGCATCCGGATGGTGACGGTCCACGGCCGCACGCGCCAGCAGCTCTACACCGGCACGGCGGATTGGGACTTCATCGCCTCGGTGAAGCAGGCCGTGGACATCCCCGTGCTCGCCAACGGCGACATCCTCACCGTGGAGGACGCGGCCGAGGCGCGCCGGCGCTCCGGCGCGGACGGCGTGATGATCGGGCGGGGCTGCTACGGCCGGCCCTGGTTCCCGGCGCAGGTCGCGGCGTTCCTGCGCGACGGGACGCGGCTGCCGGACCCCTCGCTCACCGAGCAGCAGGCCATCCTGCTCCGCCACTTCGAGGCGATCCTCACCCATCACGGCGCGCGCGCGGGCGTTCGCATGGCCCGCAAGCACGTCGCCTGGTACAGCCGCGGCCTGCCCGGCAGCGCCGAGTTCCGCGCGCGGGTGAACACGCTCGAAACGCGCGAGGGGGTGCTGGAGTGCATCGCGCGGTTCTACGAGCCGCTGGTCGAGCGAGGGGTCGATCCCAGGTCGGGGGCTGGCCGCGACGGCTTGCGGATGGCGGCGTGATGGGCGCGCTGCTCCGGCGCCGCGCGCCGCCGCCCACCACCGCCGCGGCGCCCTTGGCGCCCGACCCCTTCGCGGTGCTTTCGGCGCTGCCGCTGGCCGTGGTCGTGCTCGACGCGCAGGACCGGTTCCGCTTCGCCAACCCGGCCGCCGAGACCTTCCTCCAGCTTTCGGCCACCGGCCTCGTCGGCCTCGCGCTCTCCGACATGCTGCCGCCCGACGGCCGGCTCTTCGCGCTGCTCCGCCAGGTGCGAAACGCGGACGCCCCCGTCTCCGACCACGAGCTCGTCCTCGAAAGCCCGCGCCTGTCGCGCCGCGGCGTTTCGGCCCACGCCTCGCCCTTCCCCGACCTTCCGGGCGGCGTCGCGCTGGTCCTGGAGGACGCAAGCCGCGCGGCCATGCTCGACCGCCAGATGAGCTTCCTCGGCGCCGCGCGGGGCGCCACCGCGATGGCCGCGATGCTGGCCCACGAGGTGAAGAACCCGCTGAGCGGCATCCGCGGCGCGGCGCAGCTGCTGGAGCACGGCGCGAGCGAGGCCGACATCGAGCTCTGCCGCCTGATCCAGGAGGAAAGCGACCGCATCCGCAAGCTCGTGGACCGGATGGAGATGTTCGGCGACCGGCCGATGGAGCGCCGCGCCGTCAACATCCACGCCGTGCTCGGCCACGTGCGGCGCATCGCCGAGACCGGCTTCGCCTGCAACATCCGCATCGTCGAGGAGTACGACCCCTCGCTGCCGCCCGTGTGGGGCGACCGCGACCAGCTCGTGCAGATCCTGCTCAACCTCGTGAAGAACGCAGCCGAGGCGGTGGCGTCCGGCTCGGCCAGCGGCGGCGCGGGCGAGATCGCCCTCGCCACGGCCTACCACCACGGCGTGCGCATCGCCGTGCCGGGCAGCGCCGAGCGCGTCCACCTGCCGCTGCAGGTCACCGTGCGCGACAACGGCCCCGGCATCCCCGAGGCGCTGCGCTCGGCGCTGTTCGAGCCCTTCGTCACCACCAAGCGCGGCGGCCAGGGCCTCGGCCTCGCGCTCGTCGCCAAGCTCGTCAGCAACCTCGGCGGGCTGGTCGAGTGCGACAGCCGGCCCGGCCGCACCAGCTTCCGCCTTTCCCTGCCCGGCGCGCCGCCGGGCGAAACGGACGAGCACAACGACTGATGAGCGAAACGCCCACGGCCCCGCGCTGCATCCTGGTCGCGGACGACGACCGAGCAATCCGTACCGTGCTCTCCCAGGCGCTCACCCGCGCCGGCTACGCGGTGCGCGCGACCAGCAGCGCCAGCACGCTGTGGCGCTGGGTGGAGGATGGGGAGGGGGACCTGGTGATCACCGACGTGGTGATGCCCGACGAGAACGGCCTCGACCTGCTGCCGCGCATGAAGCGCGTGCGGCCCGACCTGCGCGTGCTGGTGATGAGCGCGCAGAGCACCTTCACCACCGCGGTGAAGGCCGCCCAGCGCGGCGCCTTCGAGTACCTCCCCAAGCCGTTCGACCTCAAGGAGCTGCTCGCGGTCGTCGAGCGCGCGCTCGCCTCGCCCGCCTCCGCGAAGGCGGCCGACGAGGAGGACGGGTCGGAGGAGCGCCTGCCGCTGATCGGGCGGTCCGCGGCGATGCAGGAGATCTACCGCACCGTCGCGCGCCTCACGACCGCGGACCTGACGGTGATGGTGACCGGCGAGAGCGGCACCGGCAAGGAGCTGATCGCCCGCGCGCTGCACGACTACGGCAAGCGCCGCGGCGGCCCGTTCGTCGCGATCAACATGGCCGCGATCCCGCGCGAGCTCATCGAGAGCGAGCTGTTCGGCCATGAGCGAGGCGCCTTCACCGGCGCGCTCACCCGCGGCCTGGGCCGCTTCGAGCAGGCGGCCGGCGGCACGCTGTTCCTCGACGAGATCGGCGACATGCCGGCCGAGGCGCAGACGCGCCTGCTGCGCGTGCTGCAGGAGGGCGAGTTCACCACCGTCGGCGGGCGGCAGCCGATCAAGGCCAATGTGCGCATCGTCGCCGCCACGCACCGCGACCTGCGCGCCTCCATCCGCGGCGGGCTGTTCCGCGAGGACCTTTTCTACCGGCTCAACGTGGTGCCGATCCGCCTGCCGCCGCTGCGGGAACGCGCCGAGGACATCCCACCGCTCGCGCGCCACTTCCTCGACCGCGCCCGCGCGGCCGGCCTGCCGGCGAAGTCGCTCACGGCCGAGGCGATGGAGCGCCTCAAGCGCCACGGCTGGCCCGGCAACGCGCGCGAGCTCGAGAACCTGATGCGCCGCATGGCGGCCCTCTACCCGCAGGAGGTGATCGGCGCGGAGGCCGTGGCCGCCGAGCTGGCGGAGGCCGAGGCGCCGGGGGGCGACGGCGCGCCGCGTGCCGCGGAGACGCTGGAGCAGGCCGTCGAGCGCCACCTCAAGCAGATGATGTCGGCCCACAAGGACGGCATCCCGGTGCGCGACCTGCACGACCGCGTCATCGCCGAGGTCGAGCGGCCGCTGCTGC
>BBPE01000201.1_pt1 | contig 14975 bp, 16 predicted proteins | sample 1344301 | NCBI WGS metagenome assembly BBPE01 (sample SAMD00019089, study PRJDB2971) | groundwater metagenome | isolation source: The Cedars highly-alkaline
AGCACAGGGAAGGCTGAGAAGGTCTTGACGCCTGCAATGGTCTGGTTGCCGGTCAGGCCAACTGCGTCGAGCGCGGCGCGGGCGGCAGCGGGGGTGCCGCTGGCGCCCAGCAGGCCCACGGTGTAGTCGTAGAGGGCGCCTATGCCGGCGTTGAATTGCGCGTTGGTCGGGGTGCCGGATAGTGTGTTTCTGGCGGGTGGGGCGGTCATGGGTGGGCTCCTGTTTCAAAAACCTTGGACGGTGGCATCGACGCGCCCGGGCACCGAGGCGCCGGCGGCGTTGAGCACGATGACGGATGGCCCCAAAACGGGGTTTTTGTCGATGATGAGGGCGGTGCGCCCGCCGTTGTTGTCGTCTTGCAGGGTGATCTGCACGTTGACGATCTGGCGGTAGCTTTGCGCGATCGGCAGCCGGGAGCCGCCAGCGGGCACCACGGCGTCGGCGATGGTTTCGATCACGTCGGGCACGTCGAGCACGGCCGTGAGCAGGCTGATGCTGCCGCGCTGCGAACCGCCAGCCACGCGCACGCGGAAGGCGATGCGCTCGGGCAGCGTCAGCATCAGCCCACCGGGCCACGTAGCCCACGCCGGCGGCAAGCCGTAGAAAGGGTCGGCGCCAGCGCCGGCATAAAACAGGTCGCCGGGGCTACCATAGCGCGCGTTTTGGTTGTCGCGCTGGAATTCGATGGTGCGGCTCAGTCCATCGATGCCGTGCAATAGGGTGAGATGCCCGCTGGCTGCGTTGACCAAAGCAAAGGCATATTCCGCGTCTGCAAATGTTGACGCAACGTAGCGCGGGGCCTCGCTGGCGCCGTAAAACGCGGCCAAGCTCGGGCCATAGAAGCTGTCATTTTCGCTGGCCCAAAGCACACCGGCGGCCACGCTGGCGCCGGTGATGGTGCCGGGCCAAGTGGGTGCCTGTGGCCACGAAAGCAACACGTTGTCCACCAGCGGATCACCTAGATCGGTGATGATCACGGCGGGCTGCAGGCTGGTGTTGCCCGAGGTGTCGAGCGCCTTGACCATAAGCGTGACGGGGCCTGCGGGCCGGGCGATCATCGTCCATGGGGATTGCGTGATCACACCATCGTGCAGCGGCGTGGCGGTGGGCCACCACGGATTGTTGCCGTAGTGGAAGCGCGCCACGTAGCCCGCCAGATCGGCCACGCCCTCGATAGGTGCCCAGTTGAGAGTGTCGCCGCTGATCGTGAGGCCGGTCACGCTGGGCGGTGGCTCGGTTTTGCCCACCACGGTATGCGTGATGCTGGCCCAAGTGCCGCGCTGGCCGATGCTGTTGACAGCCCGCGCGCGCACCTCGTACACAATGCCATCTTTGACCGGGCCTAGGTAGGTCGCAGTTTCGCTGCCGTCTGCTCGGGCCGATACCCAATCGGTCGCGCCCACGGGGCGGTATTCAATTTCGACTCGCCAGGCGGTCTGTATGTGCGGGCTGATAAGGGTGGCCCAGCTTAGGCGGATGCGGCTGATTACGGTGCCGTCGCCCGCAATCAGCAGTGCGCCGGTGCCGCTGTGCGCGGCCAGGCCGGTGATGGCGGGCACGACAAGCGGGTTTGGCAGGGTGGTGTTGGGCGCGGGGTCGGTGGCGGTGGCCTCGCCCATGTTCCACGCCCACACTTGGGGCGCGGTTTCGCGCAGCACGTAGCGGATGCCGTCGGCGCTCAGGGTGCGTTCGGCCACGAAGAAGGTTTTACCGGCCCAGCCGTAGCGCGGAATGGTCACGGCCACGTGGCTACCGGGGCGCAGGTCGTAGGTCGTCCATTTGCACAGCAGTGATGCGGTCACGGCTTGGCGGGCGCGCTCGAGCTCGATCTTGGCCATGCGCTGGGCGCGCACGCCGTCGTTGCACAGGGGCAGCGTGAGGTCGCGCTCGACCACATGGCCGCCGTCTTGCGCCACATAGCCGGCATTGGTGACGGCGGGGAATTGCTTGGCGGCAAACACCTCGCCGGGCTCGATGTAGGTGCCTGTGACGGTATTGAATAGCTCGCGGCGCGGGGTGAAGGCAATCACCTCCTCGACGCTGATAATGTCGTCAACCCCGATGCCGGGGCCTACGGGCACTTGCCACGCCCCGGCCTGCACGCTCCATTGGCCTTGCGTCCAAGCGGCCATGCCGGCCATGGCATCCGTGAGGGATTCGAGGTTGTCTTTGAGGTTGTCGCCGCAGCTCAGAGCGCCATTGACGGTGTAGCGCCGCTGGGTGGCGCCGCCCGCAAGGGGGATGATTTCGTCGCAGACGTTGGCGGCGGCGATCACGTCGGCATTGTTGACCTCGGCGGCGGTGCAGCGCAGGCCCTGATGGCTGGTGAGGTAGTCGCGCACGGCCAGCGCGGCGTTGTCGGAAAACACGATCTGGCCGGTGCGCGGGTCGAGCAGGGGTTTGCCACGCACCACAGCGCGGATGGTGGGGGCGCCGGTCTGGCCGAACACGTCGAAATCGGCCTCCCAGCGCACGTAGAGGTAGGCCATGCCGCGCCCGGCGTCGGCGGCGGTAAGTGCGCCGGCGCTGGCGGCCACCAGGTCGGCGTCGAGGGTGGTCTGGGTGCCGGTGTAGAGGCGTAGGCGGATGAGCGGCACCGTGCCGCCACGGCAATACTGCGGCGTGGTCACCCAGCCATTGCCATCGACGGTAACGGGATCGTCACCCACATAGTAGGCGTCAACGCCATCAATCTGGTGCCCGGCCAGCGTCTGCGCCCAATGGTGGAACTGGCCTAAATCGCCACTCACAAACCAAAACGGCAGCGTGCCGCCCACCAGCGCACGGCCATACACGATGCGCTGGGGCTCGATGGCGCTGCGCACCACGCCCTGCACGTCGCGCAGTCTGGCGGCGGCGGCATTGGCTGCGCCGGCCTGCGCCGCTGCGCTCATCTTTTTTTCTTGGCGGCGGGCCACAGCAGAGCCGACGACAGACGACGCAACAGCGCCCACCACGTTGGCCACGGTGACGGCGCCAAAAAGCACGGTGGCGCCAATAGCAGTTTTCGCGACCGCCGACGCGGTGACGGCGCCGACGACCAGAGGTATGGCGGCAGGCATTACGCACCCCTCCCAGCAGGCCAAGCGCCCAGCGCGGTATCCATGGGGCCAAACACCAGCCCGGCGTTGCCCGGGGCGGCCCAATGGCTGCCTAGGCACACGCCCAGCAGCTGGCGGGACTCTTGCTCGATCAACACCACGTCGCCGCGCTGCGCTAGGGTGGCGGGCTGCATGGCGCCCATGCGCTCGGCCACCAGAGCGGGCAGCGGGCGGCGCTTGAGCAGCCGCGTGGCGGCGGCGGCGGTTTTGACGTGGCGCAGGTCGGACATGGGGTCGGCGCCGGTCAGGTGCAGCACGGCGTCGCACGCAAAGGTGCAGCAGTCGTGCGCGCCCCACGCAAAGGGCTGGGCGCGGCGCTGCTCGATGTAGTCGGCTAGGCGCTGCGGCCAGTCTGGGTGCCGCGGCGGCAGGGGCTGGGGTATGCGCTTGCTCATGATTGCCGCGCCAGCGCCTCTCTGGAGAAGATCACAATATCGCGCTCGGCCATGGCTGCGGCCAGCCGGAAAAACCCGTCGTGCGGCCACAGGCGGCGGTGGTCGGCGTCGCTGTAGCGCAGCAGGCGCGGGCGATCCCACTCGACAAGGCGATTTTCGGCGTTGACCACCACCGTGGCCGAGGCCTCGCTGAAGCGCTGCACGTCGAGCAGGCCCTGCCACACATTGGGGTCAACCGCCAGCGCCGGCGGCTCGGTCGAGGTGTCGAGCACCGCCACGCGGATGATCACGGGCCGCCCTTGGATGGGCTCGGCCAGCACGGCGGCGATGTGCTCTTGTGTGACGCCAGCCAGCGTGAGCTGCAGGCCGGTGATCACGCCCGGCGTTTCCTCGATGGGGGCAACGGACCCTAGGCCGCGCGCGCCAGTCCAAGCATGGCCGCCCCATTGCACGTCAAAATCAAGCCCGGCCAGCCGCACGGTGCCGCCCAGCAGCTGCAGCTCGGCCAGCCAGAACCAGACGATGTGCTCGCGCTGCACCGCTTGGACGAAGGCAACAGGCAGGGATGGGCGCACGGACATTAAAACGCCTCCTGCAGCTCGATCACCAGCGGCGTGGCGATGGTCTTGTACCGGTGGAAGTCAATCTCGCCCGTTTTGAGAATCCAGCGTGCGGCAGGCCGGTCGAGCACCACGGGAGCGCCCGCAAAGTGCGCGGCGCGCAGCATGTGTGTGAGCTGCACCACCATGACACCGGATGCGTTGGCCGCGGCGTCTTGCGCCACCATGAGCAGCTGGCCGCCCAGCCCGAGCATGGAGCCCGCCCGCATGGTGGCGTTGGCACCGCAGCCCACAAGGGTGATGCTGCTGGCAAACTGCGCAACCGCCGCGCTCAGGGTGACGGTGTTGAGGGCAATGGTACCGATGGGGCGGGGCCGGTCAAGCCGGTGCATCTCGATGCGGCTCTGCTGGCGCGCACGGGCCAAAAAGCCCTCGACGCGGGCGCGGTCGTCGGGCGCGTGGTTGTTGATCTCCATGATCACAGCCCAACGCGTGCCTGGCAGGCTCATGGTCTGCATGGCGCCCGAGAGCTCGGACACAAACGCGCGCGAGTTGTCGCGCACGCCCCAGGTAAAACTCACCGGGTGGAATTCGCGGCCCGTGGGCCAAGGATGGGTGATCATGCCATGCGCCCTCTGGCCATGTCGTCGTAAATGGCGCGGCGGCCCATGGCGGCGCCCATGCGCGCGGCAGTAAGCACCAATGCCTGATCGGCGGGGCCGTTGAAGCTGAACGACTGATTGACGACTACGCTGCGCCCGGCGCCTTGGCCCTTGGTGTGGTCGATCACCGTCTCTTGGGGGTGCAGCATGGCGATGTAGCCGCCCCGGCCATCGAGGCCGCCCGAGCGCGGGCCGCTGCCGGTGTAGCCGCCACCGTCGAAGCTGAAAATGCTACCGATGAAAGAATTGAGCGCGCTGCTCAGCGGCTGCGAGACTGTCTGCCGGAAGGCCATGCGGGCCATGTCGGTGATGATGCCGCTGATCACATCGCGCAGGCGCCCGCCAGACTCTACGGCGTTTTCAAAGGCGCTCGTGAAGCTCAGATTGAGGTCCTTGACCGAATCGGTCAGCCGATCCACGCCGTCCGATCGCTCGGTGATTTTGGCAATGGCTTCGGCGTGCTGGTCGGCATGGATGCGCCCAGCGATGAGCGCCTCATCGAGCACCAGCACCTGCTCTGTGAGGCGCCGGGTGCGCTCGACGGCGGTGTCGGCCACCAGCGCCTGCAGCATGTTGTCCCACTGCTTGTTGGCGGCCTGCACGGCGCGGGCCTCGTCGATCACAGCTTGGCGCAGCGTGCCCATGATGGCCAGCCGCTCGCGGTCTTGCTCGGCCTCGAGCTTGCGGGCGTCGATGGTGTCGGCCACGGCCAGCGCCTGCTCGCGCTGGGCGGCTGTCAAGCCCGCAAGGCGGCCTAGCCCAATGTCGCGCAGCACCTGCTCGCGCTCGGACAGCTCATCCATGGCTTCGAGCTGGCGCTGCAGGGCCTGCAGGTATTTTTCGGCCTCGGTGATGCGGGCTGCGGCGGGGGCTCTGCTGCCGCCCGTGCGCGGGGCGCGGGTGCCTCTGTTGGCGGCTGGGGGTTCGTCGGGCAGCGGCTGATACACGCGCTCGCGCGGCGGGCGGGCAAAGCCGGTCTGCTGGCCCTCCAAAAATTCGATTTGCTTGCGCAGTCTGGCGATGTCGGCCCTTAGCCGCTCGTCGGTCTGCGCCCGCATGTGCTCTGGCACGTGCTGCAGCTCGGCCTCGTACTGCGCCAGCACACGGCGCCGCTCGGCCAGATTGCCCTCGATGCTGCGAAATGGGTTAATGGTGGCAAAGGTGCGCAGCGCCTGCCAAAAGCCGCCAGCAATGCGCTGCCCCTCGAGCATTTCTGTGGATAGCCGGGCAATAGCGGGGATGACAGCATTGCCCAAAACATGCACAAGGCCCGTGCCCGCCTCTGTCAATTTCGACAAATTGTCGTTGAAGAGGATAGCCGACGCTGCAGCCTCATCAGTGACCACGCGGCCAAAGCGCTCGGCCTCGTCGCCCAGTTCGCGCAGGCCATCGGCCCCGTTGTTGAGCGTCGGCAAAAGCCGGGGGCCAAGCTCGCGGCCGAAAAGTGCAATCGCCAGATTGGTTTTTTCGATGCCCGCCGGCATGGCGGCAAAACGGTCGGCCACGTCCTTAAAGAGCACGTCGCTCGCCCGCATATTGCCGGCAGAGTCGCGGGTGGCGATACCCAGGCGGGCAAAGAGCGCGGCATTGGTGACGGTGCTTTGCCCAAGCCGGTTCAGCCCTTGCTCAAGCTGCTCAAATGTGGCATCAGACTGCAGCGCGGCGTAGCGTAGGCGGCTCATCGACTCGGTCGTGATGCCCAAGCGCTGCGCTGCGTGCCCCATTTGGTCGCCAAAGTTGGCTGTGGAGCGCACCGCGGCCACCAAAGATGCAGCCACACCAGCCCCAGCCAGCGAGGCGGCGCCGAAGGCCTGCGTGATGCCGCCGAAGCCTGCCGACAACGCGCCCGCCCGAGCATCAAGCTCGCCCATCGACCGCTGCACGCGGCCAAACACCGCGCTGGCGCCGTCCCGTGCAGTGATGTCAATTCGCGCTGTTCCGACCACGGATATGCTCCATCATTTCGATCACCTGCGGCCAATTGGCCACAGGGTGTATTGCCTCGTACAGCGGCCAGCGCTCGGGCATCCAGCCACCGCACCAGACCCAGCAATGCCGGGCCTGCTCGGCCAGTGGGCACAGGTTGGGCTGGGTTGGCAAAATCTCGCCAAATCCAGCCGCCTGCAGCTTGTCGGCCGAGCTCCTAGAGCGCTCCCACTCTAGAAGCTCGGTTAGTTTTTTGCGGCGGTGCCTTCCACTTCGCCTGTCTGCGCCAGTCGCTCCCACAAAGCCTTCGCCAGCTGGTCGCCCCACTCGGGCTGCGCGTCGAGCAGCAGCAGCACAGCGCCGTCGTCGTGATCGAGCGGGCCAGCCTCTGGCAGCCCCAAATCGGCCACCGTCACGCCTTGCCAGCCCACAATCGCGCCAAGCAGCACCAATCGCTCCCAATGCAAGCGGGCGCCGGGGTCGCCATGGGCCATGCCCGCCTGCGCGGCGGCCATCTGCATATCAAAACGGCTTGGACGCTGGAGCGTGAAGCTGCGCCCGTCGATCTCGACGGCGAAGCGGCGCGCTGCTTGCACTTTGCGCTTGAGGTCGGTCAATTCCATGTGGGGCGGGCCCTATCAGGTGGCGTAGCGGGTTGGCTCGGCCACGCCAGCGAAGGACACCGAACGCTTCTCGGTGGCATTGCGCTCGAGGGTGGCAAACTGCGCCATGCTCCAAAAGCCATTGTGGAAAGTGCGCGCGCCGTTGCCGCCAGTGATTCGCATAGCCACCGGCAGGCCAGCCAATTCGGCAGCCTGAATGACGGCATAAAAAGGCAGCGCCGGGTTGTCGTGCAGCGAGATTTCGACTGTCAGCGGCGAGCGGCTGGCCGGCATCTGGGTGTCAAAGCGGCCAAACACGCTGGAGGTGTCGGCATACTGCTGCTCGCCGCCAGAAAAGGTGATGGCGCCCACTTGCGTGATAGGCGTAAAGGCCGTGATGCGCCGGATGCTGCCCACGCCTGCGCCAGCCGGGAAAAACGCGGTGTTGGTGGTGTTGATGCCCTCGAGGGTCACGTCGTTGGTGGCCACAGTCAGCACGCGCACCACGCGCCGATTGAGGCTCTCCCAGCCGCTGGTGATTTCGAGCATGTCGCCCACCACCACCGCGTGCCCAACGGCGAGCGTGGCCACAGCTTGGGTGGCATTGGCGATGGCCGTCATGTTGACGACAGGGCCGTATGTGCTCGCAATAGCCAGCGAGCCGCCGGCGGGGAGGGTGAAGCTCATTGCAAATACTCCTTAGGCAAGCTGGCCGGGGGCCGCTCGCTGGGTGGGGATCAAAAAAACAAAGTCCATCGACAACTCGCCGACTGGCTGGTCGCCCACGGCAGACACATCCGGAGTTTCGGCGCCAAAAGAATCGGGCCAGAAAGCGCGCCCAGCCACCGCCAACCCTCCGACCACCAGCGCGCCTTCTGCGGCAAAACTGATGGCGTCTAGGGTGTTGCTCAGGCCTGCGGTGGCCTTGGCCAGCGCCCGCACCTGCACGGTGACGGTGCGCTCTACGCCGTCGGAAAAAGCGCCCTCGAGCTGCGCGTTTTCGCTCACAGTCACCACCACGCAAGGCAGCTGGTTTGGTTGCAGCACGTACTCTTGGTCAACGAACACCCGGCCAGCCAGCGCAGGCACCGCGTTGAGCGCCGCGACTGCCGCTTGCCGGACTTGGGTGCGGATCGACGTGCTCATGCGCGCTCCAGCCTCACGGTGGATATGCCGGTGCCATCCGGCTCGATGCCCACGATGCGGTAAGCCACGGCCTGCACCGTGGCCGACTGCCCCACCTGCACGCCAGCCAGATCGCTGGTCGCGCAGGTGAAGATGGGCTGGGTGCCAAACACGCCCAGGCTGCCCGCGTCCTCGAACGCATTGTCGAATACCCCGCGCACGCTCGCCGCCCCTAGGGTGGCTTGCGCCCCAAAGTCGCGGAAAAACACGCTCAGGTCTTCGGCAAACATGGTGCAAGCGCCGGCTATGGTTACTGTGTGATGGCGTCAACCATGCGGCTGAACGACTCGACGTGACGCACGGCCACATCAACGTCCTGCAACACGCGCACGCGCACGGTGCCGGCAGCGCCGCCGGTGTACGGATCGACCATCAGGTCAAGCCCGCCCCACATGCCGATCAGCAGGTCGGCAAAATTCCCGAACAAAATGGCCGCGAGGTTGGTGCCGGTGCCCTTGCTCAGGTTCGACGGCACGGCGTTGGTCACGCCCACGCGGTAGCCATTGACAGGGGTGCCGCCGTCCTCCCAAATGAAGCCGTTTTGGCCGGTCACTTTGGAGGTCGATTTCAGACGGCCACGCACGCGGGCATTGGTGAGGTAGCCCATACTGCCTACGTCGGCGTTGGCCACAGCCACAGCGGTCTCGAGGTCAACCACGTGCTGCCACGTGGGAGCGCCGCCGTTGGTGCCGCCCACGGCGGCATTGGATGTGACCAGCGTCAAGATGCCAGAGGGCTGGTTGCTCACACCGGTGCCGTTGATGGCGGCCTGCTGGATCGCCAAGCCCAGCACGGTGGCCAAATCGCGCTGCACCATGCTTTCCACGTCGAGCGAGGTTTGCAGGATCAGGCGGCGCGAAATGTCCGTGAAGGCACCCACGGTTTTGGGCGTCATGGGCACTTGGCCAATGGTCTGCTGGCTCTCGGTCGGGGCGGCATCTTCAGCCACCCAGAACGCGGTGGCGGCGCCAGTCTGCTTGGGGATGGCGATATTGCCCACCAAGCCGGTGAGGGTCTGCGCGCCCATGCCGTTGATCACCATGGCGTTGCGCAGGATGTCAATGAACGAACCCGTCAGCAGATCGGTGGCCACGAGGTTGCCGCCAGCGGTGGGTGTGCCGGCCACCATGGAGCGCTTTTGCACATCAAACGGCACCAGCAGACCGCTGGGCTGGCGCTTGAGCTTGGCGGCGGCGGCGTCCGAGCACTCGCGCTCGAAAGCGGCGGCGTGCTGGGCCACTGCGTCGCCGGGGTTGGCCAGCGCGTTGAGGGCGCGCAGAAAGCTGTACTGCCGCACCTCTTTTTTGTCCATGCCAATGTCGGCGGTGGGCACGGGGGCAGATGCCAGTTTGTCGAGCGCCTCGCGCTGGAATTGCTCGACCGTGAGGCCGCGCTGGATCGCGCTCATGGCCAGATCGGCGCCACCGGGGAACGATGCGGCGATTTTGCTGATTTCGGCAGCGTGGTTGCGCTGCTCTGCGACTTCGATAGTCATGGCTTTTTCCTTGATGGGGGTGTGGGTTTGGGTTTGGGTTTGGGTTTCGGCTTGCGCAGCCTGGGTGGCGTCTGGCGCGCCTGGGTCAACGTCGCGCTCGTCGTTTTCCAAGCTGCGGCCTACGCCTACGGTGGCATCGGCTGGCACGGACACCAGCGACACCTCGAACGGCTCCCAATCGGTGATGCGATAGGTTTCCAGCCCATCATCCACCTCGATCAGTTGCGCCTTGTGCACCATGTAGCCGACGCTCACATTGCGGCGGATGCCGTCGCGCACGTCTTGCCACACTTCTTCTGCTCTTGCGCTTTTGCCAAAGCGCACCACGGCCCGGCCTACCCGGTCGGCCCCGATCTCGACAGACTCGATGACGCCCACGACGTCTTTATGGTCGTGATCCATCAAAAGGTTGGCACCAGAGCGCAGCCGGCTCTGGCGCATAGACGTGGCAGTCACGTCCAAAATCTCGATTCCCCACCAGCGCTCATAGGGCAGCTCTGACGCAAAGGCCAGCACGGCGGTGCGGGCCTCGTCGTTGATGGCCTGGCGCTCTACCAAAAGCGCGCGCTCGGCGCGGCCCTTGCTCAGGTGGCGCTCGAGGCCGTGCAGCGGTGTGGATTGCTTGCTCATGCGAGCATTTGACCGCCGACCATGTTTCGCAAACAAGGCAAATTGCGAAAAAGTCGGGGGGCGGCTAGTGGCCCATTTGGGCCACTTGCTCGGTGGCCACACCCACATGCACCTGCAGCGGCTGGGCGGCGGGCGGCGCTTGGCGTGAGTAATTCGATGTGGCTACGTCGGACAGCGCCTTCATGGCTGCGCTAAATACCTCAATGGGATACCACTATCCAGACCGCGCTTGGATGACTTCCGGGTCTTCTGATCTGCTTGAGGCCTGCTGACTGGCACCCGGCAATCCATCGTAGGCCGTGAGGTGCACCCCGTACTCGGCGGCCAAGTCCTGCGCGGCCTTGATGGCCTTGAGCGTGTCCTCGAAGTCGTAGCCCATGGCGGCGCTCAGGTCTTGCGGGCTCATCAGGCCGGCCTTGACCTTCAAAATGTTGGCCTCGGTGTCGGCCTTGGGGTCCACCCAATCCCAGCGCCGCGGCTGCCACTCGTGGCGGGCAAACTTTTCGTGCTTGGCTGCGGGCAAAGCGCTGCCGCTGGGCATGGTGATGGTGCCCATGAGCAGGCCCCACTCCAGCCAACGGCAGAAAACCGGCTCCAGCAGCACCTGCACAAACCATTCTTGGTCGGCCATCCAGCGGTCGCGCTCCTCGAGCGTGCCACTGCGGATGCTCGAAAAGCTCACGCCCTCGAGGTCGTTGGCCAGCGAATGGTAGGCCACGCCCCAGCCGCTCGAGATGCGCTGCAGCGTGGTCTTGACAAACGGCCCGAAGCTGGCCTCGGGGTATTTGCTGTCGTAGGCCTGGAAGCTCACGCCCTGCGGCAGCGTGTCGAAAGTGCCGGGCTGGCTCACGGTCACCGCCTCGCCGTCGGCGCTCAGGCCGCCGATGGGCGATTGCCCGTCGGGCGTCGTGAAAAAACCGTAGTGGTTGGCGCCGTGCTCGGCGGCCAGTAGCGCGGCCAGCTTGAAATTGCCCAAGTGGTACAGGCTCAGCATGCCCGGCGCCATCCAAGGGATGCCGCGCAGCTGCTCGGGGCGCTCGACCTTGTAGGCGTGGACCACGTCTTCCATGGGCAGGCGCACGCGCTGGCGGTTGCTGTTGACGCCGTCGTTTGGGTGGGCCACAAACAGGTGCAGGGCCACGGGGCGGCGGTGGGCGTTGACCTCTACGCCCATGATTACGGCGTTGTCGCCCCAGCGTCCGTTGTACGTGGTGTCGATGCGGTCAACGTCGATAGCCTGCAGCGCAAAATGCCAGCGGTTGCCAGCCTGTGGGCCGCGCACCACGGCCACCAAAAATTCACCGTCCGACGGCAGCCCGCCCACCAGCGTGGCGCAAAGGTCGCGGAAGTGCTGCCGGCCCTGCGCGTCGGCCTCGCGCTGCCACGCTTGCCAAGCCGACTCAATTGCGGCGCAAGCCAAGCGGTCGGGCACGCCGGGGCGGTCTTCCACGCGGCTCTGCAGGCGCACGCCAGACGGGCCGACGATGTTGTCTTGCACCATTGTGCGGAATTTTCTGGCGTAGTCGTTATTGTTGACCAGGTCGCGGCCCCGCCGGCGCAGCAGATCGAGGTCGCCGCGCAGCTCCTCGTTGAGGCTCTGCTGGGTCGATAGCCAGTCGGCGCTAAGCCGGTCGATGCGCGCGGCTTGGAAGCGGCGCACCTGCACCGGCTTCTGTGGGCCGCGCAGCGCCTGCCATGCCCGAGCAAAAAATTTCATGGACCAAACCTCACTTGGATGCGGCCACGGCCACGGCCCGGCAGGCCTGCGCCGGTGGCGGCCTCTTCGCGGGCCACCTCGACCTTGAGCCGGTCGCGGTGGCTCCAGAGCTCGGGCAGCGGGAAGCGGTCAAGGCTGCGCCCCGCGATGGCGTACTTGGCCGCCGCCAGATTGCCGGGGTCGGCCAGATAGGCCTCAACCGCCTCGAGCGCGCGGCGGGTGGCGGTGCGGGTGTCGAGCGTGGCGGCCCCGAAGCTTGGCCGGATGGTCATGCGCCCCTCGGCCACCGTAAACACCTGCCCAGCAAGCGCCACCTGAGCGCGCCACGCGTAGTCACCAGCAGCCCAAAGGCTGGTCGCGCTGGCCGCCACCTCGACCAAGTGATCGGCGCCCTGCGCCGTGGCGGCGATGGTGATGCGGCCCGCAGCGTTGAGCAGCGTGTACGTCAGCTGCCAGCCGCTGCTGGCCGGGTATTGCGCCGGCGAGCGGCGCCAGCGCACGGTGTCCCCAGCGTTGACGCTTGCGGGCTCTGCAGTTGGGATTTCGGCCATGGTGATGCGACTCTAGGCGCGCGCGCGTTTCGCAAACAAGGCAAGTTGCGAAAAACTGGGGGCGGTGGGTGTGGGTGGCGGCGTGGCATGCGCGCAACACGTAAAAAAATTTTTTGCGCGGCTGCAGAAACCGCTTGACATACGCGTTTAAGCGCGTATAGTACGCGTCATGGGCAGCAAGATCGCAAGCCCACCGACCCGGCGGCACCGGGCAGGAGTAGGATCATGGAATACTACACAATCGACTACCCCAGCGGGGTGCAAAGCCGCCGCGAGGCAGTGTCCCACGTAGAGGCTTTGGCGAAGGAATGGGCTGATGCCGGCTGTGCGCCGGTGGAATGGGTGGAGACCTGGTCTGGTGGAGGCTGGAACTTTATGGTGACGGATGATGCCACCGGGCACGCCGTCTACTTCAAGGAAGTGACACCTGATGGAGAGTGATGCGACCACCCTAACCGGCGAGCAGTTCGCTGCTCTCTCGGAGCTACTTAGGCTGCGCTCTGGCCCAGCGCAAGATGCCGCGCGGCTCGTGCTGGTCGAGGGCAAAAGCGTGTCTGCTGCTGCCATTGACACAGGCCTGCCATACCCGCGCGCATGGCAGGCTGTGCAGCGGGCGCAGCGCGGGCTCAAGCTGGCCCACTCGGTCTGCGGTTTGCGCGACGACGATCCAGCCTAGCGGTTTGGCACGTCGTTGATGATGCGCCAGAGCTGCACGCGGCCTAGACCATAGCGGCGCTCGAGCAGCTCGAGGCGCTCGCCGGCGCGGTAGTCGCGGCGGATGGCGGCGTTGCGGGTGGCGGCGCCTTCGCCGGCGCGCTTGCCCACGTACACCCGAGCGCCGCCAAAAGTGCCGCGCACTTGGGCCTCGATCTGGCGCGCAAGGCAGGCTTGGAAGCTGGGCGCAAGGGCCAGCACACAGCGCAGTGTGTACTCGACCACATCGTCGGTGTATTGGACGGCCTGCAGGGCGTCTGGCTGGTCGGCTGGGGGCTTGGTCACCATGTGCGTGGTCTTTGCTGCTGGATGGGCCGCCGGGTAGGCGGGCGGGGGGCCGGTGGCGGCGGCTGGCCTACGGCTTGGGTGATGGGCTGCTGCGCGGCGGGCGCGGCATCGGGCGGCGGCGTGGCAAAAAGGTCGCGGATGGTGGGCGCAATGCGGTCTTCGAGGCGGCTCCATTGCACGTCTGTCCATCGCTCGATGCCAGCCCAAATCGCCGCGGCGTAGGCGTACACGGCGCAGTCCAGCGCCTCATTGCGCCTCCCGTTGGGCTTGATCCACTCCATGCGCGGGAGGCCCTTGCAATACTTGGTGACAAGCCGCTCGGCGGTCATCTGCTCGAATTCGTCGGTGTTGGCCAGCACCTTGGGCAGATGGATGTAGCCGGGGCCGGGCTGGGCTTGGCGCAGGCGCCCGTAGATCACGCCTTTGGCAATGTCGGTGCCCACCAGCCAGAGCTTGACGCCCCGGGGGATTTTCTGGCCGCGCCAAGTGACGTCGATGTCGCTGGGCTTGCTCAAAATCGCCTTGCCCTTGGCGCTGCTGCCCTTGACGGCCAGCACGTTGGCGTGGTGGTGCGCGCGCACGTAGCCGTACACCTGCTGGGTGTGGTGGCCGCCGGTGTCGATGGCGCAGGCCTGCACCAGCACCTGCGAGCCACTGGCGTGCAGGTAGGGTGTGCGGCGGCGCTCGGTCAAGCGCGCCCACACGCTGCCGGGCTGGCCCTCCTCGACCGCCGGGTCGCCGTAGATCAGCTCGCGGTCGATGAGCCAGCTCTCTTGCCCACGGCCCCATGCCCACGTGCGGTACTCGATGCGGTCGCCCTGCACATCGACGCCCATGCTCAGCATCAGGCCGCCATGGGGCACGTGGCCAAGCGGGTAGTCTTCGGCGCGGCGGGCCAGCTCGTGCGTGGCCACTTTGTCGCCCTGCTCCTCCCAAGTCTCGGCCAAAACGGTGTTGGTGAAGGTCTTGAGCTTGCTCACGTCGCCCTGCTTGGCGGCCAGCATGGCATCGTGCCACTGCGCCACCAGATCGGGCCAGCTGATCCAACCCAGCGGGGCGTAGATGGCATTGAGGTGATAGCCGGCTTGGCGGTTGGCGCGGTTTGGGGCCTTGCTGGCCCGCCACTCGCCGCGCGACAGCATGGCGGGG
>BBPE01000660.1_pt1 | contig 14971 bp, 13 predicted proteins | sample 1344301 | NCBI WGS metagenome assembly BBPE01 (sample SAMD00019089, study PRJDB2971) | groundwater metagenome | isolation source: The Cedars highly-alkaline
GCGGGTTTGGCAGGTGTCTTTTCCACGGTCGGTGCGGCTCTGTTGACCGCCTCTTAGGTGGGTTTGCAGCGCCGCAGCCCCACTAAGGAAAACCACGGCAACGCCTTCGCCGCGGACACCCAAAGCGCTGCGAAGCCCTCCATTCTAACGGCAAACATCAGTCCCATGCAAGCGAAATTCGCACCCAGTGCAGCCTGAGGGGCGCGCTGTGGTTTACCATGCAGCCCATGTTCAGTTACCGCCACGCCTTTCATGCCGGCAACCACGCCGATGTGCTCAAACACCTGACGCTGGTGGCCTGCCTGCAGTACCTTGCCCAAAAGGACGTGGGCCTGCTGGTGGCCGACACCCACGCCGGCACGGGCATCTACCGGCTCGACCAAGAACTGGCGCGCACCTCGGGCGAGTCCGAGCGCGGCATCGTGCGCCTGGCGGCAGCGGCGCGCCAAAAAGGCCAGCCGGTACCTGCTGCGGTGCAGGCCTACCTCAATGTGGTGCAATCCTACAACCTCGGCCACGACAGCCTGCGCCACTACCCCGGCTCGCCCTGGATTTGCCAAACGCTGCTGCGTGCGCAAGACCAACTCAAGTTGTTCGAGGTCCACCCCACCGACGCGCGGCTGCTGGAACGCAACGTGGCCGACCTGGGGCGGGGCAAGCAAATCGAGCTGCGGCGCAGCGACGGATTCACCGGCTTGCGCGCCCTGCTGCCGCCACCGACGCGGCGCGCGCTGGTGTTGATCGACCCCAGCTACGAGCTGAAAACCGACTACGCCGCCGTGCTCGACTGCCTCGAAGACGCGCTCGAGCGCTTTCCCACCGGCTGCTACGCCGTGTGGTACCCGGTGATTGCGCGCCCCGAGTCGCATTCCCTGGCGCGCAAACTCAAGACCCTGTGCGCACGCGTGCAGCGGCCATGGGCGCTGGCGCAACTCGATGTCGGGCAGACCGTGGCCAGCGGGCGCAGCGCCGAGGTGGCGCGCGGCCAAGCCCGCACGCCCTTGCACGCCAGCGCGGTGCACCTCATCAACCCCCCATACGCCATGGCCGAGCAGTGGCGCAATGCGCTGCCTTGGGTCTGCGCCGCCCTCAAAGAAGGCCCCGGCGCCCAATGGGTGGTCGAGCAAGGGCCATAAGCCTGACACACGGGCTTGGTGGGCTCTTGGCCCACGGGGGGGGGGCCACAAGCCGTGACCCGCAGCCCACCCCGCCCGCCTACAAACCCAGCCGCTCGCACAGCGCCAACGTGGGCGCGCTTTGGTTCATGGTGTAGAAGTGCAGCCCCGGCACCCCGGCTTGCTGCAACTGCTCGCACAAATCGCCCACCACCTCGCGCCCGAAGGCCTGGATGCTGGCCGTGTCGTCACCGAAACCCAGCAGCCGCAGCCGTATCCAGCGCGGCACCTCGGCCCCGCAGGCGTCAGAGAAGCGCAGCAACTGGCTGGCGTTGGTGATGGGCATGATGCCGGGCACGATCGGGATGTCGATGCCCAGCGCGTAGGCCTCATCGACGAAGCGAAAGTAGGCGTCGGTGTTGAAAAAGTACTGCGTGATGGCGCTGTCGGCGCCAGCGCGCACCTTGACCAGCAGGGCTTGCAAATCAGCCTGCGGCGAGCGCGCCTGCGGGTGCACCTCGGGGTAGGCGGCTACCTCGATCACAAAGGCGCTGCCAAACTCGGCCCGAATGAAGGCCACCAGGTCGCTGGCGTACTGGAACTCGCCGCCCAAGCCGTAGCCGCTCGGCATGTCGCCGCGCAAGGCCACCAGGCGGCGCACCCCCATGCCCTGCAACTGGCCAAGCTGCGCGCGCACCCCGGCCCGGGTCGCCCCGATGCACGAAAAATGCGCCGCCGCCGGCACCCCTTCGGCCAAAATTTCGGCCACCGTGGCAAAAGTGCCCTCTTGCGTCGAGCCCCCGGCGCCGTAGGTGACGGAGCAAAACTCGGGCTGGCGGGTGTAGAGCTGCTGGCGCACGGCGCGCAGCTTGAGCGCGCCCTCGGGCGTTTTGGGCGGAAAGAACTCGAAACTCAGCGGCAGTGCCATGGCGTACACCCGGCCCACTTCAGTAGCGGTAGCTGTCGGGCTTGTAGGGGCCGTTTTTGGGCACCCCGATGTAGGTTGCTTGATCGTCGCTGAGCTCGGTGAGTTGGGCCCCGACTTTTTTCAGGTGCAGGCGCGCCACCTTTTCGTCTAGGTGCTTGGGCAGCACATAGACCTTGCCGGCGTCGTAGCCGTCCGGGTGGCCGTAAAGCTCGATCTGGGCGATGGTCTGGTTGGCAAAGCTCGAGGACATGACAAAGCTCGGGTGCCCGGTGCCGCAACCCAGGTTCACCAGCCGCCCTTTAGCCAGCAGGATGATGCGCTTGCCGTCCGGGAAGATCACGTGGTCCACCTGTGGCTTGATCTCATCCCACTGGCAGCGCGATTCAATCTCGGTGACTTCGATCTCGTTGTCGAAGTGGCCGATGTTGCACACGATCGCCTGGTCTTTCATGCGCGCCATGTGCGCATACGTGATCACGCCCTTGTTGCCGGTGGCGGTGACGAAAATATCGGCGTGCTCAGCGGCGTAGTCCATCGTCACCACGCGGTAGCCTTCCATGGCCGCTTGCAGCGCGTTGATGGGGTCGATCTCGGTCACCCAGACCTGCGCCGAGAGCGCGCGCAGCGCCTGCGCCGAACCCTTGCCGACATCGCCGTAGCCGGCCACCACGGCCACTTTGCCGGCGATCATGACGTCGGTGGCGCGTTTGATGCCATCGACCAGCGACTCGCGGCAGCCATAGAGGTTGTCGAACTTGCTTTTGGTGACCGAGTCGTTGACGTTGATGGCGCGAAACAGCAGCGTGCCCTTGGCCGACATTTCCTTGAGCCGGTGCACGCCGGTGGTGGTCTCTTCGGTCACGCCGATGATCTGCGCACCCTTGCGGCTGTACCAGGTGGCGTCGCTGGCCAGCTTGGCGCGGATGGCGGCAAACAGAATGCGCTCCTCGTCGCTGCCGGGGTTGGCCAGCACCTCGGGGTGGCGCTCGGCCTGCTTGCCCAAGTGCATGAGCAGCGTGGCGTCGCCGCCGTCGTCGAGGATCATGTTCGGGCCTTCGCCCTCGCTGCCCGCTGGGCCAAAGTCAAAAATGCGGTGGGTGTAGTCCCAGTACTGCTCCAGCGTCTCGCCCTTGAAGGCAAACACCGGCGTGCCGCTGGCGGCAATGGCGGCGGCGGCGTGGTCTTGGGTGCTGAAGATGTTGCACGAGGCCCAACGCACCTGCGCGCCCAGCGCCTGCAGGGTCTCGATCAGCACGGCGGTCTGGATCGTCATGTGCAGGCTGCCGGTGATGCGCGCGCCCTTGAGCGGCTGGCGCGCGGCGTATTCTTCGCGTATGGCCATCAGGCCGGGCATTTCGGTTTCGGCAATGCGGATTTCTTTGCGCCCCCATTCGGCAAGGCCGATGTCGGCGATCACGCAATCGTCGAGGACGGGGGATTTCAAGGCAGCGTTCATGTAAGGCTCCGGCACAACAGGGTTGGGTTCAAACCACTGCTCGCGGCTGCCATACAGCGCTCACCGCACGAGGAGTGGGTGAGCGTCGTTGCGGGTGGGCCAACGGCGCGGGTGCCGTGACCGGTTTCGAGCCTCACACCGCCGCCGCATGGGGCTCGGTGCTGCAACGCTCCTCGAAACACGCGCAAATTATAGGCCAAACAAATCGGGCAGGCCCGAATGTCAGCCCAAAGCAGCAATGTCCCCTTTGCCCCAGATAAGAATGTCCCCTTTCATGTGTGAAGGGGCAGTAGATGGTGGGGCACGCAAGCGCTTCCCTATAATGCCGACTCATACTTCGCTACGCACAAGGCACCCGATCAATTGAGCGCCGCGCCCTCCTCCGCCACCGCCCCGTTTGCCACCGCCACCGCTTCTCCCGCCCCGGCCTTGGCGCTGGTCGTGGACGACATGCGCGTGGTCGATGGCGTGATCCGCCAGCAGTTGGGCAGCGAGGTGCTGCTGGTGGGCCAGGTGGCCGAATACATCATCGGCGCCGGCGGCAAACGGGTGCGCCCGGCGCTGCTGCTGCTGATGTGCCAAGCGCTGGGCTGCACCGACGCGCGCCGCCACAGCCTGGCGGCGGTGGTCGAGTTTATCCACACCGCCACCTTGCTGCACGACGACGTGGTCGACGAGTCGGCGCTGCGTCGCGGCCGCAACACCGCCAACCACCTGTTTGGCAACGCCGCCAGCGTGCTGGTGGGCGACTTCCTCTACTCGCGCGCCTTCCAGATGATGGTGCAGGCCGGGCTGATGCGCGTCATGGACGTGCTGGCCGACGCCACCAACGTGATCGCTGAAGGCGAGGTGCTGCAACTGATGCAGATGCACGACGCCGCACTCGACGAAGCCGCCTACCTGCGCGTGATCCGCGCCAAGACCGCCAAGCTGTTCGAAGCCAGCGCGCGCTTGGCTGCCATTTTGGCGGGCAGCGACGCCGCCACCGAAGCCCACTGCGCCGACTACGGCCAGTCGCTCGGGGCCGCCTTTCAGGTGATTGACGACGTGCTCGACTACGAGGGCGATGTGGCAGAAATGGGCAAGAGTCTGGGCGACGACCTGCGCGAAGGCAAGGTCACCTTGCCCCTGATCTGCACCTTGCAGCGCTGCAGCGCCGCCGACGCCACCCTGATCCGCACCGCCATCGAGCACGGCAACAGCGAACACCTGCCCCAGATCATCGAAATCGTGCGCCGCAGCGGCGGCTTGGCCGACGCCCGGCGCGCCGCCCAAGCGCAAGCGCAACGCGCCATGGCCGCCGCCCAAACCCTGCCGGCCAGCCCCAGCCGCGAGGCTTTGGTACAATGGGCAGCCGCGCTGCTGGAGCGCCGCTCCTAGCGCAAGCGCTGCTTGCACGGTGCATTTCGGGGTGTAGCTCAGCCTGGTGGAGCGCTACGTTCGGGACGTAGAGGCCGGAGGTTCGAATCCTCTCACCCCGACCAGCCACACATACAAAGGCCGCCAAGGACGTATCCTTGGTGGCCTTTTTCATTGGCAAACTAGGCACTTACAGAGCAGCAGCAGACAAAGGCAAACATTGACAGCCAAGGCGGCACCGGGGAAAATAACGGGGAGCAAAAACCCGTTTTACCCCGAACCGGGGAAAGCCCCTGCTGAGGCACCGGGGCAACCGGGGCAACCGGGGCAACCGGGGTAACCGATGGACAGCCAACCGAGGAACACGCCATGCTGACCGATGCCCAATGCCGCACCGCCACCTGCACCGAGGGCAAGCTGCGCGAGCGCCTGACCGATTCCGGGGGCTTGTATCTGGAAGTCACCCCCAATGGCCGCAAGCGCTGGTTCTGGAAGTTTTACCCCAACGGCAAAGAGTCACGCATGGCGCTGGGCACCTATCCGGCGGTGGGCCTGACGGCGGCACGCAAAGCCCGTGATGCCGCGAAGCTGAAAAAGGACGAAGGCTTCAACCCGGTTCACGCGCGCCAGCTAGACCGCATCAAGCAAGCCATGAACGAAGGCGAGAACTTCGAGCAAGTGGCGCGGGAGTGGTACGGCAAAAAGTCCCCCCTGTGGAGCCCGCACCACCAGACCCGCGAACTGCGCAACCTAGAAAAAGACCTGTTCCCCTGGATCGGCAAGCGGCGCATAGCCGAAATCGAGCCCGTGGAGCTGCTGCAGACCGTGCGGCGGGTGGAGGCGCGGGGTTCCCTAGACGTAGCCCACCGGGTTCTATCCACGGCGCGGGGCGTGTTTGCCTACGCAGTGGCCAGCGGCAAGGCAGGCCGCAACGTGGCCATCGACTTGAAGGGCGCGCTGACACCGCACAAAGCCCGCCACTTTGCAGCGATTACCGATCCGGCGCGGCTGGGCGAACTGCTGCGAGCGATCAAGGGCTACAAAGGCGGGCCAATCGTGCGGGCGGCGCTGCAACTGGCACCCATGCTGTTTCAACGACCGACCGAGCTACGGGCGGCAGAGTGGGCCGAATTCGACCTCGACGGCGCGCTGTGGTCGATCCAAGCCAAGCGGATGAAGCGCACCTATGACGGCAAGGAAAACGGCGCGCCGCACCTGGTGCCCCTGCCCACCCAGGCCGTGACCATCCTGCGCGAGTTGCACCACCTGACCGGCGACGGCGCGCTGCTGTTCCCCGGCGAGCGGGGCAAAGGCACCCCAATCAGCGACAACACCCTGCGCGCTGCGCTGCAAACGCTGGGCTACGGTTCCGAGGTGCAGTCCATTCACGGATTCCGGGCCACGGCGCGCACCTTGCTTGATGAATTGCTGGAATTCGATCCGCTGATGATCGAGGCGCAATTGGCCCATGCAGTCAAGGACGCCAACGGGCGCGCCTACAACCGCACCACGTACATAAAGCAGCGGCAGGAAATGATGCAGCGCTGGGCCGATTACTTGGACAAACTGGCCGCCGGAGCCGATGTAATCGAGTTGCGGCGCGCCTGATAGTTTGATGCCACGCCTAGCCCGAGGCTGATCCCCGAGGGCGAAAACCGGGAAGCCCCCCAACCCGGCGGCGCTGGCACTTTTTTGGGGGCTGGGGGAGCGTGAGAAATGGCTGATTTATCGCATTGGGACTTGGCAGAAATCTTCACCGGCAGAGACGCCGCGTATTTGATGATGGGGGTTGACCCTTCAGACCCGGAGGCCAGCAAGCGGAGCGCAGCGCATGTTCTAAGGCGAATGGAGACGGCGTTCGATGGTGCAATCGAACACGCAATGTTTGACCTTTACCATGATTCCGAAAGGGATGACGAAAGCGATTTGATGCCCTATCACGCCATTCTTGGAAGTGAGGCGCGACGGAAAAGCTATGGGCCATTTCGTAAATATGACGACCGCGAGCCACTTGAGAAATGGCTGAAAAGCAGTGAATCTGGCGTTCAAAATGAAGAATTTTCACGGGCCGAGCTTGCCCGCTGGGTGAGGGAAAACGGATTGAAGTCTGCTTATCAGTTTGACCTAGAGGCATCCGTTCCTGCCACCCAAAGCGCAAGCGGTGCCACCGTGCCACAGGCTGAAACCCCGGCGCAAGGCACGGCGGATGACACCCCGGCGGCGACCGCAGTACCCAACAGCAGGGAAAGAAACACCTTGCTGCGCATCATCGGGGGCTTGGCAATGGCAACGTATAAGATGAATATTCACGGGAGAATGGACGGCATTACAGAAATACTTGACGACCTTGCCCAACATGGCGTAACCGTGTCGGAGGAAACGCTGCGCGGCAAACTGCGCGAAGCCGCGAGGTTGATTGATCCACCAGCCGACAACAAGGGTTGAAACCCAAATTAGGGCCTTCAAACCCCAATTAGGGCCGGCCAAACCCGAATTAGAGGACGCAGCAGGCACAAGCGCTTGACACTTGCCCCATCGCAACAACGGCTACAAAGCCGGTCAACGAAGGGCAGTATGGCAATCTGGCGCATCGAAACCTGCAAAGCGGAGGCGGGGCACCCCTCCAACACATCCATTTACAGCCAAATCCGTGAGGGTCTTTGGACAAAGCCTGTTCGCATCGGACAGCGATCCGTCGGCTGGCCGGATTACGAAGTGCGGGCGCTGTGTGCGGCGCGCATCGCGGGCAAAACGGATGAGCAAATCCGGGAACTGGTCAAGCGGATGCACGCTGATCGGGCCGAACTGCTGGCTGTGGCTTGAAGGGGCGCAGCAATGGCGATCAACACCCCCCAAAAAGAAATGCCCACCGTGGGCAGCAATCCCACGGCAGGCGAAGCGATCAACGATCTGGATTATCCCACCGGGCAGCGCCCAAGTAAAGCCTTCGAGACCCTGCGAGCCGCATTTGCTCTGCGCGGCCACACCCTGCGGCGCACCGACCCGGCGACGGGGCCGGTTTCATATTGGGCGAGCCGCTGGGGCCTGGCCAAACACCTGCCCGACATTGACGCGGCGCAGCGGTTCCTAGAGCAAATCGGGGGGCGGCGATGAATGCAACAAGCCACCCCGCCGAACAATTCCGGGCCGCAATCGTGGCCGCTGGCCTGACCCCGCCGGAGGACATTCACGCCGACGGCAAACTGCACCGATTCCCCAGCAATGGCCAGCGCAGCGACGATTCCGGCTGGTACGTGCTGCACCCCGACGGCTTACCGGCTGGCGCATTTGGCTGCTGGCGCGAGGGGCTAAGGCAGCAGTGGTGCAGCAAGACCCCGGACACCATGACCCAAGCCGAGCGCGAGGCGCACCGGCAAAAGCTGGAGGCAATGCGCCAGCAAAGGCAGTCCGACACCGCCGAGCGCAATCAGCAGGCCGCAGCCGAGGCGGCGCAGCGCTGGCAGGCAGCCACCCCGGCAACCAGCCACCCCTACCTGAGCGCCAAGGGCGTGCAGGCCCACGGCGTGCGGCAGCAAGGCAAGGTGCTGCTGATCCCCATGCGCGACACGTCGGGCACCCTGCACAGCCTGCAAAACATCGACGGCGAGGGCAGCAAGCGCTTTCTACCCGGCGGGCTGGTCAAGGGCTGCTATCACGCCATCGGCACGCCTGAGCGCGCTCTGATCGTCTGCGAAGGCTACGCCACTGGCGCGAGCCTGAACGAAGCCACGGGGTGCGCTGTGGCGGTGGCATTCACCGCGGGCAACCTGCTGGAGGTGGCGAAAGCGCTGCGCCAGCAATACCCGGCGCTGCGCCTGATCGTGGCCGCTGATGACGACTGGCGCACCGAGGGCAACCCCGGCATGAGCAAGGCGCGCCAAGCTGCCCAGGCCGTGGCTGGCCTGCTGGCTGTTCCCCGGTTCCCTGCTGACCGGCCCGACAAGGCGACCGACTTCAACGACCTGCACCAGTTGGCCGGGCTGGAGGCGGTGCAGGCTTGCATCGAGGCGGCGCAAGCTGTGGCGGGCGGCCCGCTGTTCCCCGCCCTGCCCGAGCTTGGCGAGCCAACGGGCAGCCAATGGCCTGAGCCTGTTCCCCTGCCCGACGCCTTGCCCCCCGTGGCACCCTTTGACGACGAACTGCTGCCCGAAGCCTTGCGCGGCTGGGTGGCAGACATCGCCCACCGGATGCAGTGCCCCCCGGATTTTCTGGCGGTGGGCGCTGTGGTGGCGCTATCAAGCCTGATCGGTGCCCGTGCTGTGGTGGCACCCAAGGCGCGCGACGATTGGCGCGTGGTGCCCAACCTGTGGGGCCTGATCGTGGGCAGGCCGGGGGTGATGAAATCCCCGGCGCTGGGCGAAGTGCTCAAGCCCTTGCAACGGCTGGAGGCAACCGAGCGCGAACAGTGGCAGGCGGTGCATGATGAATGGGAGCTCGATTGCAAGGTAGCCGAACTGGCCGCCAAGCAAAACGAGAAACAGGCGGCGGCAGAGTCCAGCAAAAACCCGGCCAAGGCGCGCGCGCTGCTGAAGCCAGTGGACACCCCCACCGAACCCAAGGCGCGGCGCTACGTGGTCAACGATGCCACGGTGGAGAAGCTGGGGGAAATCCTAGAGGACAACCCATGGGGCACCCTGAGCTATCGCGACGAAATCCACGGGCTGCTGTGCAGCATGGATCGGCAAGGGCAAGAAGGGGCGCGGGCTTTCTACCTGCAAGCCTACGACGGCAATCAAGGCTACACGGTGGACAGGATCATCCGGGGCACCCGCCACATTCCCCGCGTATGCCTTGCCATGCTGGGAGGCATACAACCCGGCAAGGTGCAGGCCTACGTGCGCGACGCGGTGGCAGGTGGCACGGGTGATGACGGGCTGCTGCAGCGCTTTGGGCTGGCCGTGTGGCCCGACGTGAGCCGGGAATTCAAGCGGGTTGATCAATGGCCCGACACCCACGCCAAACAGGCCGCATGGGCCGTATTCGAGCGCCTGAATCAACTGCAACCGGCGAGCGAGACCGAGCCCCAAGAGTGGCGCTTTGACCCCGAGGCCCAGGCCATTTACTGGGAGTGGGCGCTACCGTTCGAGACCGAGATACGGGGCGAAGAACTGCACCCGGCGCTGGTTTCCCACCTGGCCAAATACCGCAAGCTGGTTCCGGCGCTGGCGCTGATCTTTGCCCTGGTGGACACACCGGACAGCGGGAACCTGATCCATGCGCGCGAACTGGCGCGGGCGCTGGAATGGGCCGAATACCTGCGCACCCATGCCGAGCGGCTGTATGCGGCGGCGGTGATCCCCGAAACCGCCGGGGCCAAGCAACTGCTGGACAAGATCAAAACGGGCAAGCTGTGCGACGGCGACGGCGTGCTGCTGGAATCGTTCACCCCCCGCCTAGTGGCCGTGAAACATTGGGCCGGACTGGGCAAGCCGGAGGACGTGCGCAAGGCGGCGGACTTGCTGGCCGATTATGGCTGGCTGGTGCGGGAGACTGCACCCACCGGCGCGGCGGGAGGCAGGCCCAGCGAGCGCTACCTGATCCACCCCATGCTGCTGAAGGGGGGTGCATGATGGGCAAGTGGCTTGATCGGCTGAAAAATGAAAAAGCCCCCGGCACCCCCGCTACAAAACCTACGAAACCCACCCAAGGCACCCACGAAGGGGGTTTTGTAGGTTCCGTAGCGTACCCCCCGGCCTGTTTGCAAAAAAACAATGGGGGCGACCAACCGGCGGCAGCGGCTGAAACCACCACCGAGGCCCTGCCCCAAGCCCACGAAGAACCGGCGGCAAGCATGGGGCACGCGCACGGGCTGGTGCGCATCGAGGCCGAACGGCTGGCAGCATTGCAGCCTTGGCCGCAGACCCAGGCCGACACCGACACCGTGAGCGCCTGGTGGCTGCTGCACTACCCCGACCGCGATCCGGTTCAACTGGTGAGCCACCCGCCTGCAACCTTGGCGCAAATTCTCCAGCAACACCCCGAGGCTATGGCCGCCGAACCGATGAGCGAGCCGCAGCGCTACGCGCCGAACCCGGCACCCCACCTAGCCGCCGAAGCTGATCTGGCCTGCTGGCCGCACACGTCGGCCATGAACTCGGTGGAAATCGACACCTTCACGGCGCGGCTGAGGCGGTTCACCGACAAGGGAATGGCCTATGACCAAGCCGAAGCGCTGGCCGATAAGCTGGTGCAGCGCGACCGCGAAGGCGACGACCGGCGGCTGTGCCTGGAGTGTCGGCACCTGCAAGGCGCTGGCCGCTGGCGCTGTGGCAACTGGCAGCAAGCCGACGTGGCCCGCGAAGGGCTGGCGCGTGACTTGGTGCTGATGCTGCAGCGCTGCGACGGCTACCACCCGGCGATGCAGGCCCAAGCCCTGAGCCAAACCCAGCAAGCCCAACCCAAGGAGCACCCGCATGATTGACGCCCTAATCACTGGCCGCCTGCACGGCAAGCCGACCCAGAAAACCGCCAAGACTGGCAAACCCTTCGCCACCGCCAAGCTGCGCGTACCCGCTGGCGACGAGGCCGCATTCATCAACGTGGTGGCCTTCGACGCCAAAGCCTGCGCTGGCCTGCTGGCGCTCGATGACGGCGACGCAGTGGCGCTATCCGGCCCGCTGACGGTCAAGGCATGGCTGGGCAAAGACGGCACGCCCAAGCCCAGCATTGACATGGTGGCCCATGCCCTGCTGACCGCCTACCACGTCACCCGCAAGCGCAAGGCCCAAGCCGACGCCCAGCAGGCCCAGCAGCGCCAGCGTGAGCCGCTGGACGCCTACACCGAGCGCGACGGGCTGGGCGACTGGTGAGCGCTGGCAGCGAGGCCGGGGGCCCTGTTTGAGCAGGCTGCACGTAGGGGCGCAAAGAGGCGCGGCCATCGCAAGTTTCTTGCTTTTCAGAACTTGATTCTCCCCAGCCCTTGCCCTTACCGCTGGTGCGCCAGCCACCCGCCCTGCACCTAGGCCCGCCATCGCCCAGACTGCACCAATCACCAGCAACCTAGCACCCTGCAACCCGGCTGGCCGCTGCTGAGCCAGACCGGCGGTGGCCAGTCAACGGAAAACAGCCTTGCAGCGCATGGAAAGCAGCTTGCCTGCAAACCAATCCGCCAAAAGCTGGCACGTGTTTTGCTTTTCTTTTTGATTCATGCACACGAATCAATGGTTTAGGCTGGCGTGGCGAATGGCATACTAGCTGGCTGTTTACCGGCAAGTGAACTGACTGCAAAGCAGATTGCCTGTTCAACCCCGAGCCGACCGGCCACCGCCGGGGCCGCAGCACGTACCCGGCAAGCGCTGCACCCACTGGCGCAGACGAAGGCCGAAGGCGGGATGGCCACAGGAAGCCGCGAACAATTGGCAGGCGAGTGGCGCGTAGTGCAGGCTGACCGGCGGGAGGCAGTCACTGGATACCATAATTGCGGCAAATAGAAAAAAGGTTGCAGGAAATTTTCCCACCTCCCAACCCGAAGCCGCTGCGGCGAAGCCGGCACCAGTCACCCGGCCTGCAACCCAGCGCCAAGCCATTGCAAGGCCGCTTGCAGCCACGGCTGGCACCCTTGGGCACACCGCAAGCGCTGCGAGGTTTGCAGGCCGTCATGCAAGGGGTAGCCGCCCCCCCAGCGCTTTTCGTGCAACCGGCACCCGCAAGAATCGAGCATCGAGGCACCGCGCCACAATTGGCAGGGGGGTGCGCGACCCCCCCTGGCGCTGGCGCAGCGGCTTGCGTGAACACGCGCAACCAAACGCGAGTGGCCGCTATCTACAGGGCGATCGGGGCTCGCATTACCCGCATTCCGGCACCCCCAGGAGTACCTTTGCCGGGGGGTGCTGCTGGAGCCGCGCCTGCTGACCCGGCGGGAGCCATGACCGACTGGCACCTAGGCACCGCAAGCTGTGGCGAGGCTGCAACAGTTGCGCATGGCCTGCACCACGGCGGGAGCTACCCGCCATAACCGGGGTATAGAGCGCGTCACCGGGGAACAAAACGGGGAACAAAATTTTAGGCGCGCTTTTTTTATCAGGTGGAATCAATCGCTTGCTTGCCTTAATCGAATCCTCTCACCCCGACCAGCCATCGAGTCACACGGCTTTCATGCTCGCGACATGAGTCCGTCATGGTGGCCGGCTAAGCTGAAAGCAGCTTGAGCGCCCATGCCGACACATCGGCTTCGCTCATGGCCACCAAGGATCGCTTATGAACCGCAGACTATGGCTGGCCAACCTCGGCGCGCTGGGTATGACCGCATCCCTGTCCTTGCCCACGCTGGCGCAGGGCAACAGCAGCCCGCTGCTGAACCTGGTGGTGCCGGTGCCGCCCGGCGGCTCGGTCGATCTGCTGGGGCGCTTGATCGCCGAGCACCTGCCGCGCACGCTCCAGCAAACCGTGGTGGTCGAGAACCGCCCGGGCGCCTCGGGCTCAATCGCGGCCGCGTCGGTAGCCCGTGCGGCGGGCGACCCAAACCAGTTGATGCTGGCGTTTGATTCGCATGTCACCAACCCACTGGTCTTTGCGCAACTGCCGTACACGCTCAACGACTTCACGCCGATCTCGCGCCTTGTGAGCTTCCCGCTGGTGTTCGCCGTGCCGGCCAGCCTGCCGGTGAGCAACATCGCCGAATTCATCACCTTGGCCCGCAGGCGGCCGGGTTCGCTGAACGTGTCCTCGGCTGGAATGGGTACGCTCAACCACTTGGCCGCCGAGCTGTTCAAAACGCGCACGCGCACACACATCGTGCACATCCCGTACCGCGGCGGCGTGGCGGCCTTGCAGGCGGTGATGAACAACGAGGTGCAGATGTTCATGGGCAGTTGGGTGGCCATCGGCCCGCATGTCAAAAGCGGGCGCGTCAAGGCGCTGGCGGTCACCTCGGCAAGGCGCTACTCGGTGGCGCCCGATATCCCGACCCTGATCGAAGCCGGTGTGGCCGACTTCGATGTGTCCACCTGGATCGGTGCCTTGGCACCCGCGCGCATCGGCGCGCAGCGACAGCAAGTCTTGCATACGGCCCTGATGGAGGCGCTGGGCCAACCAGCCGCGCGGCAGGTGCTGGCCACGCAAGGCCTCGAGTGGGTCGGCAGCACGGCGGCCGAATTCGATCTCTTCATCGCTGCCGAGGGGCGGCGCTGGAGTCAGCTGGTCAGGGATTTGCGGCTGAACTTGAGCTGACCGAAACCATGAAGACCGCGCTGGCGCAAGCCAAGGAGGACGGGATGGCGGCCTATCCTATGGACAGAAAAAAACGCCCAACCGAGGACAGTTGAGCGTTGAATGGTGGTGGCCTGGGGCAGAATCGAACTGCCGACACGCGGATTTTCAGTCCGCTGCTCTACCAACTGAGCTACCGGGCCACGGAGGGTATTCTAGCACAGGCGGGGGCACGATTTTCAAACAAGCACTGCCCGTGGCTGCTAGAATGCAAGGCTCTGCGCGGCTGTAGCTCAGTGGATAGAGTATCGGCCTCCGAAGCCGAGGGTCGTGGGTTCGATCCCCGCCAGCCGCACCATCACATCGCCCGCCTGTCAGGGCCACATCAGGCCCTTAGGCCCCCCTTAGGCCCGCCTTGCCAGCGCCTCGGCCAAGCCGGTGTAGTCGGCTGGCTTGAGCGCCAGCAGGCGCGCCTTGTCGGCTGCCGGAATGTCCAGCGTCTCGATCAATTGGTGCAGCGCCGCGCGCGTCACCGCTTGGCCGCGGGTGGCGGCCTTGAGCTTTTCGTAGGCCCCGGCGATGCCATGGCGGCGCATCACGGTCTGGATCGGCTCGGCCAGCACCTCCCAGGCCTGGTCTAGGTCGGCCGCCAGCGCCTGCGGGTTCAACTCCAGCTTGCCCAGCCCGGTGCGCAGCGACTGCTGCGCCAGCAGCGCATGGCCCAGCGCCACGCCCATGTTGCGCAGCACGGTGGAGTCGCTCAAATCGCGCTGCCAGCGGCTGATCGGCAGCTTTTCGCTCAGGTGGCGCAGCAGCGCGTTGGCCAGCCCCAGGTTGCCCTCGGCGTTTTCGAAATCGATCGGGTTCACCTTGTGCGGCATGGTGGAGGAGCCGATTTCGCCCGCCTTGAGCTTTTGCTTGAAGTAGCCCAGGCTGATGTAGCCCCAGAGGTCGCGCGCCAGATCG
>BBPE01001486.1_pt1 | contig 14935 bp, 9 predicted proteins | sample 1344301 | NCBI WGS metagenome assembly BBPE01 (sample SAMD00019089, study PRJDB2971) | groundwater metagenome | isolation source: The Cedars highly-alkaline
TACCGCTTGGAGTCTATGCAATCATCCGGGATGCGACATCTAGGCTCAATACGACATCGTGCTGCTTTGAGTCCGGGCGGCTGCGCGCTCGCCGGCAAAGCCCTGCGCATGCAGCCGGGCGTACAAGCCGTCGGCCTGCAACAGTTCGCGGTGCGTGCCCTGTTCGCTGATGCGGCCCTGAGCCAGCACCACCACGCGATCGGCGTGCTCGATGGTCGAGAGCCGGTGCGCGATCACCAGCGTGGTGCGGCCCTGCATCAAGCGCGCCAGCGCATCCTGCACCAAACGCTCGGACTCGTTGTCCAGCGCCGATGTGGCCTCGTCCAGAATCAGGATCGGTGCGTCTTTATAAATTGCGCGCGCAATCGCCAGCCGCTGGCGCTGTCCGCCCGAGAGCTCGACCGCGTTGTGCCCCACGCTGGCGTGTATGCCTTGCGGCAGGCGCTCGATCAAATCGCCCAGGTTGGCCGCTTGCAGCGCCTGGTGAACCCGCTCCTGGTCCAGTGTCTCTTCGTCGGCACCGAGCGCGACGTTGGCAGCCAGGCTGGCGTTGAGCATCACCACGTCCTGGCTGACCATGGCAAACTGGCGCCGCAGGCAGGCCAGGTCCCAGTCAGTCAGCGGCACACCGTCGAGACAGACCTGTCCCTGCTCGACTTCGACGAAACGGGGCAGCAGGTTGACCAGCGTGGTCTTGCCCGCACCCGAGGGGCCGACCAGCGCCAGTACCTCACCCGGAGCAATTTCCAAATCGACGCCGTGCAGCGCCACGCGGGTGTCGTCGCCCGGACTGTCGTCGGCCGCCGGGTAGCGCACCCAGACGCCGCGCAGCCCAATCGCCCCACGCGCACGCTGCACCTGGTGGCTGCCGCTGCTTTGCTGCGGGGTGTTCTCAATCAAGTCCAGCGCGCGCTCCAGCGCCGCCAAGCCGCGTGTGATGGGGCCGGCGATTTCAGCCAGTTGCTGAATGGGGCGAATCAGCAGCAGCATGGCGGTGACGAAAGCAACAAAACCACCCACGCTCACGCCGCCGGTGCCGCTTTGCCACAAGGCCACCATGATCACCGCCGACAGCGCCACCGCGGCCAGCATCTGAGTCAGCGGCGCCATGGCGGCTTGGGCCACGGTGGACTTCATGGCCAGCCGGCGCAACACCAGACTCAGGCGTTCAAACCGGACGCCCTGGCGTGCCTGTGCCGCGTGCAGCCGCAGCATGCGGTGCGCCAGCGCGTTTTCTTCCACCACGTAAGCCAGTTCGTCCGTGGCTTGCTGGCTGGCCCGCGTGAGCCGGTAGAGGCGGCGCGAGAGCTGGCGCATGACCCAGATCAAACCGGGAAAAATAGCCAGCACAATCAGCGTGAGCTGCCAGTTCAGGAACAACAAATAGCCCAGCAAGGCCAGCGCGGTCAGGCTGCTTTTGCTCAGGGTGAGCAGCGATTGCACCAGCAGCGCCGAACCGTTTTGCACCTCGTAGACCAAGGTATTGGAGAGCTTGCTGGCACTCTGGCGCGCAAACAGCGCCAGCTCTGCTTCGCACAGTTGGGCAAACATGGCGCGGCGCAGGTTGAGCAAACCCAGGCTGGCGGTGTGCGTGAGCGCGTACTGGGCCAAGAAAGTGGCCAGACCACGCACGGCAAACAAACCCAGCAAGGCCAGCGGAACCATCCAGAGTGCGACCTGCCCCTGGGCAAAACCCTGGTCGAGCAGGATTTTGAGCAGGGCCGGAATCAGGGGTTCGGTCAGCGCAAACACCAGCGAACTGGCCAGCGCCAGCGCCACGCCAGCGCGCGCAGGTCGAAAATAAGGCCAGATCCGCCACAGCCGCTGGCGCACGCTGCCACTGGGGGTTGCGCTGGGTATGGGGTGGGTGGTCAAAATGCTCTATCCAGGGCGTGAAAACAGGTGAAAGCCGGGGAACCAACGACACTTAGGGGAAACCAAGGGCCTGAGTCGTTCGCGCCGGCTTGGTTTGGCCTTGCTTTTGGTCACGAATCGACGCAGCAACTTCGGTATTATCGATTGCCTTGTGTCTGTGTCGCTGTATGGGCTGGCTGAACAGGCTGGCAGGGATTTTTTTCAATGTGCACAAAGGATGCCGACTTTGAACCGATTTGATCACCAGCTGCGGCCCCGTCGCCGTGCGGTGCTGGCCACCCTGGGCGCACTGCCTTTGCTGGCCTGGCCGCTGCGCGACGCGCGGGCGCAGTTCCGGGTCGAAGTCGCCGGCGTGGGCCTGACGCAGTTCCCCTTTTCGGTGGTGAACTTTCGCGGCAATGAGGCCGCCAGCCCGAACATGGCTGCGATCGTGCGCGCCAACCTCGAACGCAGCGGCCAGTTTCGTTTCGTCGAACCGCTGGCCGGCGCACTCGACGAAACCGCGCGCCCGGATCTGAGCACCTGGCGCGGCCAGGGGGCCGATTCGCTGCTCACCGGCAGCGTGTCCCGGCTGGCCGATGGCCGCTTCGACGTCCGCTTTCGCCTCTGGGACGCGGTGCGCGGGCAAGACTTAGGGGGCTTGAGCTACCCGGTCACAGAAGCAGATTTGCGGCTGGCTGCGCACCGTGTGTCGGACCACGTATACGAAAAAATTACCGGCGACAAAGGCGTGTTTTCGACCCGCATTGCCTACGTCACCAAGGTCGGCGTGCGCCACACGCTGTGGGTTGCCGACGCCGACGGTGAAAATCCGCGCGCTGCCCTGACCAGCACCGAGCCCATCATTTCGCCCAGTTGGGCCCCGGGCGGCACGCAACTGGCCTATGTGTCGTTCGAGGCCCGCAAGCCGGTGATTTACACCCACGACCTAGCCAGCGGCAGGCGCCGTCTGCTGGCCAATTTCCGCGGCTCCAACAGCGCGCCGGCCTGGTCGCCCGACGGCCGGCAGTTGCTGCTCACGCTCTCGTTGTCGGGCAATTCGCAGGTCTACGTCATCTCCGCCGACGGCGGCGAGCCGCGCCGTCTGACACACAGCAACAGTATCGACACCGAGGCGGTCTACAGTCCGGACGGCCAGTCGATTTATTTCATCAGCGACCGGGGCGGTTCACCGCAAATTTATCGCATGGGCGCCGGCGGCGGCAACGCGCAGCGCCTGAGCTTTAGCGGCAACTACAACATCTCGCCCGCACCCAGCCCCGACGGGCGCTGGCTGGCCTACATCTCGCGCGTGGCCGGCGCGTTCCGGCTGCACGTCATGGAGCTCGCCAGCGGCACCGTCACGGCCTTGACCAACACCAGCGCCGACGAGAGCCCCAGCTTTGCGCCCAACAGCCGGCTGATCATTTACGCCAGCCGCGACAGGGGCCAGGACGCCTTGATGACCAGCACGGTCGATGGCCGCATCAAATCCAGGCTGACCGGTGCGCAGGGCGACATTCGCGAACCCGAATGGGGACCGTTCATGCGCTGATGGCACCTGAACACGCCCAACCCAGACTTTGATCCCGACCCCGCACAGAAAGGCAACCCTCACATGCGTTCGACCTCCCAATCGCCCCTCCCCGATTCAAACTGGAGCACTGCAGGCCGCGCGTCCGCCTGGGTGACGGGCCTGTTACTGCTGGTCTCGCTGAGTGCCTGCGGCACCGGCGTCAGACTCGACCAGGCGCCGGTCGAAGACCGGGTTGCCGCACCGGTGAGCGCGATTGCCCCGGCGCCGGCAGGCCAAGGCGCCGGCGTGGAGCCGCGTGGGGTCTCTGGCGTTGAAGTGGCCAGCGCGGACGTGGTGCAGCCCGCAGGCATGAGCCGGGTGGTGTATTTCGATTTCGACCGCTACGACATTCGGCCCGAATTCATGCCCACACTGGAAGCCAATGCGCGCCATCTCAATGCCGACCGCAGCCGCCGCGTGGCGCTCGAAGGCCACACCGACGAGCGCGGCGGGCGCGAGTACAACCTGGCGCTGGGGCAAAAACGGGCCGAAGCGGTGCGTCGCACCCTGTCTTTGCTGGGCGTGAACGAGGCGCAGATGGAAGCGGTGAGCTTTGGCGAAGAAAAACCAGCAGCAGCCGGTTTTGATGAGGCGGCCTTTGCCCAGAACCGCCGGGTCGAACTGAGCTACCGGCGCTAAGTGAAATGAGAGCTTATTTACCACGTGCACCCGTCTTGTTGTTGGCTCTGGGCTTGCATCTGGGCGCGCTTGCGCCGCTGTCGGCGCAGGCGTTCACACTTTTCAGTGACGACGAAGCGCGCAAAGCCATCATCGATTTGCGCCAGCGGGTCGAGGCGAGCCAGCAAGCCAGCAACGCCGCCTTGCAAGCGCTCCAGCAATCGACCCTGGACGAGCAGACCGCGCTGCGACGCAGCCTGGTTGAACTTGGCGGCCAGATCGATCAGTTGAATTCGGAGCTTGCGCGCCTGCGCGGACTCAACGAGCAACTGACGCGCGAAGTCGCCGAGTTGCAGCGCCAGCAAAAAGACGTGCAGGCTGGGCTGGATGAACGCCTGCGCCAGGTCGAGCCGCAGCGCATCACGCACGACGGCGTCAGCTTTAGCGCCACCACGACCGAAACGAGCGCCTTTGAAGCCGCCCTGGATCTGCTGCGCCGCGCCGATTTTCCGGCGGCCATCGAGGCCTACACGGCTTTTCTGCGCCGCCACCCCGAGAGCGGCTACAGCGCCTCGGCGCTGTACTGGCTGGGCAACGCGCACTATGCCCAGCGCGCTTACCGCGCAGCACTGGAGACGCACCGCCGCCTGGTGACGCAATTTCCCATGCACCTGCGCACGCCTGAGGCCATGCTGGCGATGGCCAACAGCCAGATCGAACTGAAAGATACCCGCGCCGCACGCCGCACCCTGGAAGAACTGCAACGCGCGCACCCGCAGTCAGAAGCAGCTGCCGTGGCGCGTGAGCGGCTGGCCCGCTTGCGCTGAGAAGCCAAGGCACGGCGCCCAAGAGGCCACATCGACCGGGGGCTGGGCAGCGCCGCCGCCCAGCCCGGCGACGCGCTGGGTCGTGGCTGCGAACCTGACCCTGGCCTGCTTTTACAATGGCCCCCATGGACATCGCCCACGTACAACAATTGCAAACCACCGTGCTGTGGGCTGCTTTTGCGCTTGCCGCTGCTTTTGGCTTCATCGCTCAGCGCACCCATTTCTGCACCATGGGCGCTATCAGCGACATTGTGACCATGGGCGACTGGAGCCGCATGCGCGTATGGGCCATGGCTGCGGGCGTGGCTATGATCGGTTTTCATGCCCTGGCCTGGCTGGGCTGGATCGATGCCGGTCAAACCATTTACACCTCGGGCCGCGTCATCTGGCTCTCGGCCTTGACAGGCGGCGCCTTGTTCGGCTTTGGCATGGTGCTGGCTTCGGGTTGCGGCAGCAAAACGCTGCTTCGCATGGGTGCGGGCAGCCTCAAATCGCTGGTGGTTTTTATCGTCATGGGCTTTGCCGCCTACGCCAGTCTGCACGGCGTGACAGCGGTGTTGCGTGTGAACACGGTTGACACGGTGGCGCTTCACATCCCGGCTGGCGCGGCGCTGCCGGCCTGGATCGCCTACGCCTGGGGCCTCGATCTGGCCCTCAGCGGCCTGTTGCTGGCGCTGTTGCTGGGCGGCGCTCTGGTGCTCTGGGCGCTGTTGGGCCGCGGTTTCCGTACCGGCAACAACTTGCTGGCTGGCTTGGGTCTGGGTTTGCTGGTCGCCGCCATGTGGTGGGTCAGCGGTGGTCTGGGTTTTGTGGCCGAACACCCGCATACGCTGGAGCCCACCTATCTGGCCACCCACACCGGACGGATGGAGTCGCTCACCTTCACCGCTCCCCTGGCGCACACGCTGGACTGGCTCATTTTCTTCAGCGACGCATCAAAGCTGCTTACCCTGGGCGTGGTCAGCGTGGTCGGCGTCGTGTGCGGCGCCTTTTTACAGGCCTTGCTTGGCCGCAACTTCCGCCTGGAAGGCTTTCACGGCACCCAGGACACCGCCTTGCACCTGCTGGGTGCGGTCTGCATGGGGGTGGGCGGCGTCACCGCGCTCGGCTGCACCATCGGTCAGGGCCTGTCCGGACTTTCGACCCTGAGCCTGACCAGCATGATCGCTGTCGGCGGCATCATGCTCGGCGCGCTGGCCGGCCTGCGCTTGCAAATGTACATACTGGAGCGCGGCTGATGTCGCCACCGAGCGCTGCGCGGCCGAGCGCATGAACGACGCCTTCGAACGCCGTTTCAGCGGCCTGCGCCGACTCTACGGCGCCGCAGCGGCGCAACGCATTTTCGACGCCAAGGTGGTGGTGGTCGGCATCGGCGGCGTCGGCTCCTGGTCGGCCGAGGCCCTTGCTCGCAGCGGCGTGCGACGACTCACCCTGATCGACCTCGACCACGTGTCCGAATCGAACATCAATCGGCAAATCCATGCCCTTACACCCACGTTCGGGCAGTCCAAGGTGGCGGCGATGCGCGAGCGCATCGCGCTGATTCACCCCGGCTGCGAGGTCGACACGATCGACGACTTTGTCAGTCCGCAAAACTGGCCCGGTCTGCTTGCCAGCCGCAGCGACCAGCCAAGCGCCCTGCCCTCAGCCCTGATCGATGCCTGCGACCAGATCAGTGCCAAGACCGCTCTGGCGGCCTGGGCGGTCCTGCATCGCGTGCCCTTCGTCAGCGTGGGCGCAGCAGGCGGCAAACGGCAAGCCGCTGCGGTGGAGGTGGCCGACCTGGCTGCCGTCACCCACGACCCCTTGCTGGCCCAATTGCGCTATCGCTTGCGCAGACACCACGGCGGCGCACGGGAGGGCCCGATGGGGGTGGCCTGTGTGTTCAGCCGCGAGGCGACTGCCGCACCTGATAGCACCTGCGCGGCCGATAGGCCGGACGGATCCCTCAACTGCCACGGTTATGGTTCTGCCGTCAGCGTGACGGCCACCTTCGGTTTGTGTGCCGCCGGCTGGGTGATGAACACCTTGGCGAGCAGCGGCAGGAAAAATTGCATTGCTTGAAAATCAGCAAAAAAAGACGCTATAATTTGAGGCTTCATACATTGACATCACGTCGATGCCTCGTGAAACGTGGGACGTTAGCTCAGTTGGTAGAGCAGCGGACTTTTAATCCGTTTGTCGTGGGTTCGACCCCCGCACGTCCCACCAAACCATTCAAACAAAAAAAGCCGTCCTGCACCGGCGCTGGACGGCTTTTTTCGCATCTGAGCGGTTCTGTTGCACAAATCAGCCCGTTACGATCTGGTACCCTTTGCGAGTCAGCGTCCAGCATTGGCGGCTCAGCCTGGTCAAGACCAAGATGCGTTGCTTGAAACGGCTGGGCGAGAAGGTGACGGCCAGAACCCTTGGCCTCGTGGCGCGGATATTGCTTGCAACCGGGTCAACAAGGCCGGACGTTTCCGGCACCCGCAGCTTTTTCGTTGTCGGTCCCCCCTGTTGAAAGATGCAAGCATGGCCATCCACATTGCCCTGAGCCACGTCACCCATTATCGATACGACCAGATGGTCAAACTTGGTGCACAAGTGGTGCGTCTGCGCCCGGCGCCCCACTGCCGCACCAAAGTGTTGTCGTATTCGCAGAAAATCGAGCCGAGCGGCCACTTCATCAACTGGCAGCAAGACCCTTTTTCCAATTACCAGGCGCGCCTGGCGTTTCCCGAACCCACCACCGAGTTCAAGGTCACGATCGATCTGGTGGTGGAAATGGCGGTGCACAACCCATTCGACTTCTTCCTGGAGCCGAGCGCCGAGACGTTTCCGTTCAGCTACGACGCGGCGCAGCAGCAAGAACTCGCGCCCTATCTTTTCACCCTGCCGCTGACCGAGCCGGTCAAGACCTACCTCGCCCATGTAGACGTGCGCCAGCGCCGCACGATCGACTTTCTGGTCGACATCAACCAGATGATCCAGCGCGACATCTCGTACACCATCCGCATGGAGCCGGGCGTGCAAACGCCTGAGGAGACACTCAAACTCAAAAGCGGCTCCTGCCGCGACTCGGGCTGGCTGCTGGTGCAGTTGCTGCGCCACCTGGGCTTGGCGGCGCGCTTCGTCTCGGGCTACCTGATTCAGCTCACGCCCGACGTGAAGTCGGTCGACGGCCCGAGCGGCCCTGAAAAAGACTTCACCGATCTGCACGCCTGGTGCGAGGTCTTTCTGCCTGGTGCCGGCTGGATCGGGCTCGACCCCACCGCAGGCCTGCTCGCCGGCGAGGGCCACATCCCGCTGGCCTGCACGGCGCAACCCTCCAGCGCGGCGCCGGTGGAAGGCTGCGTGGACCCGTGCGAAGTCACTTTCAGCCACCACATGGGTGTGACACGCGTGCACGAATCGCCGCGCGTGACCAAGCCCTACACCGAAGACCAATGGGCCAGCGTGCTGGCGCTGGGCCAGCAAGTCGATGCCGACCTCGACCTGCACGACGTGCGCCTGACCATGGGCGGCGAACCCACCTACGTGGCCTGCAACGACCGCGACGCCGCCGAGTGGAACACCGAAGCACTCGGCCCCAGCAAACGCGGCTACGCCACCGAATTGCTGGGCCGCCTGCGCGAACGCTACGGTGCCGGCGGCTTCGTGCATATGGGCCAGGGCAAGTGGTACCCTGGCGAGCAACTGCCGCGCTGGGCGTTCTCGCTGTTTTGGCGCACCGACGGCACGCCCTGCTGGAACAACCCAGACCTGCTGGCCGACGAGCGCGAACAGGCGCACTACAGCGCTGAAGATGCGCACCGCTTCACCCAGGCGCTGGCGCGCAAGCTGGGCCTGTCCACCCAATACATCAGCGCTGGCTACGAGGACACCTGGTACTACCTGTGGCGCGAACGCCGCCTGCCGGTGAACGTGGACCCGTTCGACAGCAAGCTAGACGACGAGATGGAGCGCACGCGCCTGCGTCGGGTCTTCAGCCAGGGACTGGATGCGGCGGTAGGCTATGTATTGCCATTGCAAGCCCAGGGCCACGGCGCACTCTCCAGCAACGGCAAAAACCCTTACCTCCACGCCTCGGGCACGGTCTGGTCGACCGGCCCTTGGTTCTTGCGTGACGAGCGCATGTACCTGATTCCCGGCGACTCGCCCATGGGCTACCGCCTGCCGCTGGACTCGCTGCCCTGGGTCTCGGCCAGCGACTACCCCTTTCAGATCGAGCAAGACCCTCATACCGCGCGCGACCCGCTGCCCACGGGTTCGGTGCTGCGTCACCAGGTGTCGCCGCACCAGATTGGTGGCGGTTTCGCCGAAGGCGGCACCGTGTCCCTGCAAGGCACCGACTTCGATGTCGATGCAGCGGCCATCGAGGGCCTGCGCCAGGGCCAACCCGGCCCCGGTGCCGTGCCTGCACAGGCGCTGTCGGCCCGTTTCCCGCAGCGCGGCGAGTCGGCCGCGTGGTTGACGCGCACCGCGCTGGTGGTGCAAGCGCGCGATCCGCAGTGCGCCAACGGCCCCCAGGCCGAGCAAAAAGACGGCGGCAAAAGCCAGCACCTCTACGTATTCATGCCGCCCGTGCAGCAGTTGGAAGACTACCTGGAGCTGCTCTTGGCGGTGGAAGCCACGGCCGAGCGGCTGGCCATGAAAATCGTTCTCGAAGGCTACCCGCCGCCACGCGATGTACGCCTGAAAATGCTGCAGATCACACCCGACCCGGGCGTGATCGAGGTCAACATCCACCCCAGCAGCAGCTTCCCCGAACTGGTCGAGCGCACCGAATTTCTCTACGACGCGGCCCACCACACGCACCTGTGCGCCGAAAAGTTCATGACCGACGGCCGCCACACCGGCACCGGTGGCGGCAACCACTTCGTGCTCGGCGGCGCCACGCCGGCCGACTCGCCCTTCCTGCGCAAGCCTGAACTGCTGGGCAGCCTGCTGGCTTACTGGCACAACCACCCCGCGCTGTCCTACCTGTTTAGCGGGGTGTTCATCGGCCCCACCAGCCAAGCCCCGCGGGTGGACGAGGCGCGCAACGACCAGCTCTACGAACTCGAGATCGCGCTGCAACAGATCGAGAACAACCGCCAGGTCTATGGCCAAAACATGCCGCCCTGGCTGGTTGACCGCAGCTTGCGCCATATCCTGATCGACGTCACCGGCAACACCCACCGCAGTGAATTCTGCATCGACAAGCTCTACTCACCCGACAGCGCCACCGGCCGCCTGGGCCTGCTGGAGTTGCGCGCGTTCGAGATGCCGCCACACGCCCGCATGAGCATCGCGCAGCAACTGCTGTTGCGCGCGCTGGTGGCGCGCTTTTGGCAACAACCCTTCGTCGGACGTCTCACGCGCTGGGGCACCGAGCTGCACGACCGCTTCCTGTTGCAGACCTTCATTCGGATGGATTTCGAAGACGTGCTGACCGACTTGGCCGAGTTTGGCTACCGCTTTGACATGGCCTGGTTCGAACCGCATTTCGAGTTCCGCTTCCCGCTGGTGGGTCAAGTGGCTGCGCGCGGCATCGAACTCACGCTGCGCGGTGCGCTCGAACCCTGGCACGTGATGGGCGAAGAAGGAGCGCCCGGCGGCACCGTGCGCTACGTGGACTCGTCACTGGAGCGCATCGAGGTGCATGTGAGCGGCTGGAATGACAGCCGCCACGTCATCACCTGCAACGGCCGCGCCCTGCCCCTGCAAAACACCGGAACCGTTGGCCAGCATGTGGCCGGCGTGCGCTACAAGGCCTGGAGCCCGCCGTCGGCGCTGCACCCGTCGATTGCCGCGCACGCACCGCTGACCTTCGACATCGTCGACACCTGGATGCAGCGCTCGCTGGGCGGCTGCCAGTACCATGTGGCGCACCCCGGCGGCCGCAACTACGACACCTTCCCGATCAACGCCTACGAGGCCGAAAGCCGGCGTCTGTCGCGCTTCTTCCAGATCGGTCACACCCCTGGCCGCATGGTGATAGAACCCGCCACACCGAGCCGGGAATTTCCGTTCACGCTCGATCTGCGCAAGCGATAAAGCGCCCCGGGGCCTGGAGTCGGCTGGCGCAGCGCATCGGGCATCGAGCGACGGACACAGGCATACTGCAACGCCGTGACTCCTGAAAAACACCGAGACGCCCTGCTCGACGACGCTGCCCCCGGCAGCTCCAGCGAGCGGGCGCTCGCGCTGGCCCAGTCTGCCGACCCCGGCCACCGCGACGAACTGCGCGCCAGCGCCCACGAGCTCACCCCCGCCTGGGCTGACTTCTTCGAACACATTGGCCACGCTGGCTTTGCCGACCTGAACCGGCGGGCCGACAACCTGCAACGCCAGATTCGCGACAACGGCGTCACCTACAACGTGTACGCCGAAACCGCCTGCGGCCTGCAGCGGCCCTGGGCACTCGACCTGTTCCCCATGATCGTCAGCGCGCCAGACTGGGTGGACATCGAAGCCGGCGTACTGCAGCGCGTGCGCCTGCTCAACGCCATGATGGCCGACCTCTACGGTGCGCGCGAGCTGCTGCGCCGGGCCCTGCTACCGGCCGCGCTGGTGCTGGGCCACCCCGACTACCAGCATGCCCTGCAGGGTCTGGTGCCCGCAGGCCAGACCTGGTTGCACATCGTCGCCTTCGATCTCGCTCACGGCCCGGACGGCCGCTGGTGGGTGGTGGGCCAGCGCACCCAGGCGCCCTCGGGCCTGGGCTACTTGCTGGAAAACCGCATCGCCATCGCGCGCCAGTTCCCGCAGGCCTTTGCCGAGCTCAAAGTGCAGCGTCTGGCAAGCAGTTACCGCGCGCTCATGGACGGCATCAAGTCGATGGCGCCCGAAGCAGAGCAAGCGCGCATCGTCCTGCTGACGCCGGGCCCCTACAACGAAACTTATTTCGAACACGCCTACTTGGCGCGCTACCTCGGCCTCACACTGGTGCAAGGCGGCGACCTCACCGTGCGCGACCAGCGCCTCTACCTCAAGACACTCAAAGGCCTGGAGCCGGTGCATGCGCTCATCAAACGATTGGACGACGGGTGGCTAGACCCGCTGGAGCTGCGTCCCGAATCCACCCTGGGCGTGCCCGGCCTGCTGCAAGTGCTGCGCGCAGGCCATGTGCTGCTGGCCAACACACCGGGCGCGGCAGCGCTCGAATCGAGCGCTCTGCTGGGTTTTTTGCCCGGCATCTGCGAACACTTGCTCGGCGAAAAACTGGCCCTGCCCTCGCTGCCCACCTGGTGGTGCGGTGAAGACGCCGCGCTGCGCCAGGCGCTGCCTTTGCTCAAGCGCGGCGTGATCAAGCCCACATACCCGTACTCAGGTCTGGACACCACCATGGGCCAAAGCCTGGACGCGCGCGCACTCGACGAATACGTCGACCGCATGACGCGTCATCCCGATGCCTACACGTTGCAGGCTTGGATGCCGCTCTCGCAAACCCCGACCTGGACCGGCGAGCGCTTGCTGCCGCGCTCGGCCATGCTGCGCGTGTTCGCGCTGGCCGACGGTCCGCAGAGCTGGCGCGTGTTGCCCGGCGGCCTGGTGCGCCTGGCCCCGCGCGGTCAACTCATGGCCTCCATGCAGCGCGGCGGCAGCAGCGCCGACTGCTGGGTCCGCACCAAAGGCGAGGTCGACAGCGCCAGCCTGCTGCAATCGGCCCCCAGCACGCTGGCGCTGGCGAACCAAAAACGCCCTGTCACCAGCCGAGCGGCCGAAAACCTGTTCTGGCTGGGCCGCTACACCGAGCGCGCCGAAAACACCGTTCGCCTAGCGCGCATCGTGCTCAACCAACTGAGCGGCGAAGAGCCCCGTTCGCGCCCGCTGCTGAGCTGGCTCTCGGCCGCAGCGCGTGAAAACGCCCTGGTCCAACGCGAGACACCAGGCGCCGAACAGTCGGAGCGCGTGTTTGCACGCTCACTCATGGCCAACCTCGCCCCCACGGCTGGCAGCTCCCTGGCCGAGCAGAGCTTGAGCGTGGGCTACAACCTGCGCGCACTCAAGGGTGCGGCGGCTCAGGTGCGCGAACGCCTCTCGACCGAGCACTGGAACCTGATCGAGCGCGCCGAACTCGAGTTCACGCGCGGCTGTGCCGCCATAACGGCCGACGCCGAATTCGACAGCACGGCAGCCACGTCCCTGTTGCAAAACACCAGCGAACTGCTGGCCGCCATCACCGGCGCGCAGACCGACCGCATGGTGCGCGACAGCGGCTGGCGCCTGCTCTGCGTAGGCCGCCACATCGAACGCCTGCTCACCCTCGCACGGGCGCTCATGACCGGATTGAAGCACCAGAGCCTGCACGACCCGGCCGGCTTCGAGGCGATGGTGGCACTGTTCGACAGCACCATCACCTTCCACGCCCAATACCAGCAGCGGCGCGACATGGTGGCCTTGATCGACCTGCTGGTCATGGACCGCGACAACCCGCGCTCGCTGGCCTCGGTGGTGCAGACCATGCGCACGCGCCTGGACAATCTCGCGCAAAACCTCAGCCCACAGAATGCCGTGCTCGCCCAGGGCCTGCCCGACCCGGACAACTGGGTACTGACCGAGTTGAGCAACTGGCCGCGCCACGACGGCGAGCACGGCGACCACGACATGCTGGCCCAACTGCTGACCGACTGCAAAAACGCCGCCGCCGAACTCTCGAACGAAATCACGCGGCTGCACTTCAGCCACGCCGACTCGCGCCAACAAATCGTCTGATCGGCGCGCCCCGCCAGCACAGCCGACAGCCGCCAATCCAGCAAGAAATGAAACTGCGCGTCATCCACCGCACCAGCTACCACTACCAGGACAACGTTGACCTGGCACAGCACATGGTGCACCTCACACCCGTGGACAGCGCCACACAGCGGGTGCTGTCCCACGCGCTGCGGATCGACCCCGAGCCCGCCACCCGCCACGCCATCACCGACGCCTTTGGCAACCACCGCACCTACTTCTCACTGCAGGCGCCGCATGAAACGCTCAGCGTCGAAGCCGACAGCCTCATTCACACCCAGACGGCAACAAACCTGTGCGAGCACCCTCCATGGCAAGACCTGAGGTGGGAGCAGGTGCGCGAGCACTTTCGCTACCGCGCCCAGGCACGCTACGACGCGGCGAGCGAATTTCTCTTCGCCTCGCCCAGGGTGCCGCGCGACGACCGCTTCGCCGCCTTCGTCCGCCCCGCCTTCGCACCTGGCCAGCCCCTGCTTGAAGCCACACGCGCACTGATGGAACGCATCCACACCGAACTGAGCTTTGATGCCGCCAGCACCGATGTCAACACCCCCGCATTGCAGGCACTGGAGCAAGGCAAGGGCGTGTGCCAAGACTTCGCCCACATCATGCTCGGCTGCCTGCGCAGCCTGGGCCTGGCGGCGCGCTACGTCAGTGGCTACCTGCTCACCCAGCCGCCCCCTGGCAAGGCACGCCTGCTCGGCGCCGATGCCTCGCACGCCTGGGTTTCGGTTTATTTGCCGCGGCCGCACGACGCCGGCGCGTCAACACCTGCGCCAACACCTGCGCTAGCGCCAGCCGACAGCGACCCGCCCAGCAGCAACAAAATCATCAGCGGCGCCTGGTTCGACTTCGATCCCACCAACGACCGCTGGGGCTGGGGCAGCCCGGGCGAAGACTACGTAAGGCTTGCCAGCGGGCGCGACTTCTCCGACGTCTCACCCATGCGCGGCGTCATCCAGAGCGGCGCAGCGCACACGCTTGACGTCGCCGTCACCGTCGCGCCGGCAGCCGAACCCGGCCCAGCCAGCGCCAGCCTGTCGCGCTGAGCACCCGACGTGCAAGACCGGCATCGCGCACGCCACACAGGTGGGTGAAAAGCGGCCGCCGCCCGATCAGCCGCCCCCGTGCGCTGCGGCAAGCTTGCCGTAAGCGGTCAAAACACGGCAGCCCCCTACACTGGACGGCAAGAACTCACATGCTGTCACACACGCGGTCACACACCTGCCCAGCGCCGCCCAAGCGGCCAGCTTTCCACGCCGCGTGCTGCTGGCCGTCAGCGGCCTGACGCCGCAGATCGTCACCGAAACCCTGTACGCGCTGGCCGCCGACGAGCACGCGCCCTTTGTGCCGACCGAAC
>BBPE01000544.1_pt2 | contig 14843 bp, 14 predicted proteins | sample 1344301 | NCBI WGS metagenome assembly BBPE01 (sample SAMD00019089, study PRJDB2971) | groundwater metagenome | isolation source: The Cedars highly-alkaline
GCGCCTCAGGCAAGCGCGCCGTCCCACACCGGATCGGGGACGATCTGGCCGGCTTCGATCACGATGCGACGTTCGCAGCGCCGGGCAATCGCGTCGTCGTGCGTCACCAGCACCAGCGTGGTGCCCAGTTCCCGGTTGAGCTCGAACATCAGCTCCATGACCTTGCCGCCGGTGACAAAATCCAGGCTGCCGGTAGGCTCGTCGGCCAGCAAGACGGCCGGCCTGACGACGAAGGCGCGCGCCAGCGCCACGCGCTGTTGCTCGCCGCCCGACAGCAGCCTGGGATAGTGCGCCAGCCGCTCGCCCAGACCGACGCGGCGCAGCATCTGGGTGGCGCAGGCGCGCGCGTCGCGCCGACCGGCCAGCTCCAGCGGCAGCATCACGTTCTCCAGCGCGCTCAGGTTGCCCAGCAACTGAAAACTCTGAAACACGAAGCCCAGCTTCTGCGCCCGCAGGGCGGCGCGCTGATCTTCGTCGAGGGCGAACAGATCGACGCCGTCGATGCGAACCGTACCGCTGCTGGGCGTATCCAAGCCTGCCACGATAGACAGCAGCGTGCTCTTGCCCGAGCCCGAGGCACCGACGATGGCGGTGGTTTGACCCCGTTTCAGGGTGAAATCGACATCGCGCAAAATGCACAGTTCGCCGCTGGAGTCGGCAACCGATTTGCACACCTGCGAAACGACAATCATGGCAATCGTTGCATCGGACATGAAAGGGCTTTGATTTGAAACGACGCGACTTTACCGCACTGGCGCTGCTGGGTCCGGCCGTGGTTCACTCCAAGCCCGTTCCGCCCGGCCCCGAGCGCGTGCTGCTGGTGTTGGGCGACTCGCTGAGCGCCGAATACGGCCTGCGCCGCGGCAGCGGCTGGGTGGCCCTGCTGCAAGAGCGGCTGGCCCGGGACAAGCTGGCCGCGCGCGTGGTGAACGCCAGCATCAGCGGCGACACCAGCTCGGGTGGGCGCTCGCGTCTGCCCGCGCTGCTGCGCCGGCACCAGCCCGCCGTGCTGCTGCTGCAACTCGGCAGCAACGACGCCTTGCGCGGCCTGCCGCTGAACATGACGCGCGACAACCTGAGCTTCATGGCGCGCTTGGCCCGCGCGGGCGGCGCGCGCGTGCTGCTGCTGGGCATGGACATGCCGCCCAACTACGGCAGCGCCTTGCGGCAGCAGTTTCGTGCCGTGTTCAGCCAGGTGGCGCAGGCCGAACAGGCCGCGCTGGTGCCGTTCCTGCTCAGTGGCGTGGCGGACCGGGCCGACCCGACCGAACTGTTTCAGGCCGACCGCATTCACCCCAACGAAGCCGCGCAAGCGCTCATGCTGGCCAACGTCTGGCCGGTGCTGCGCGGCTTGCTGCCGCGCTGAGGCCCAGCAAGCAGCGCAACCCCATGCCGATTCATACCCTGAACGCGACCCAAGCCCTGTTGCGGCTGGCTGATTTCGACTGCGTAATCGATGCCCGCAGCGAAGACGAATACGCGCTCGACCACCTGTTTGGCGCCCTCAACTGGCCCACGCTGCACAACGCCGAGCGCGCGCACATAGGCACCCTCTACAAACAGGTCAGCGCGTTTGAAGCCAGGAAGCACGGAGCGGTTGTAGCGGCGCGCAATATTGCCGCCCACATCGAACGTGAAATCATCGGCAAGCCCAAACACTGGCGCGCGCTGCTGTATTGCTGGCGCGGTGGTCAGCGCAGCGGCGCGCTGGCCACCGTACTGGGCGCGATCGGGTTTCAGATCACGCTGATCGAAGGCGGCTACAAAGCCTGGCGCGCCGCCCTGCTGGCCGACCTGCCAGCGCAAGCCGCGCGCCTGCGCTACCGTGTGCTCTGCGGCCCCACCGGCAGCGGCAAAACCCGCTTGCTGCAAGCGCTGGCCGCGCAGGGCGCGCAGGTACTTGACCTGGAAGCCTTGGCCTGCCACCGCAGCTCGGTGCTGGGCCATGTGCCCGGTCGGCCGCAGCCGAGCCAGAAAGCCTTTGACTCGCACATCTGGCACGCCTTGCGCCACTTTGACCCGGCACGGCCGGTTTTTCTGGAGAGCGAAAGCAAGAAAGTCGGCAACCTGCACCTGCCAGACGCCCTGGTCGAGGCGATGCGTGCCAGCCCCTGCACCGACCTGCAATTGGCCACGGCCGAGCGCGTCGAGCTGCTGCTGCAAGACTACGATTATTTCGTGCAGGACCCGGCGTTCTTTTGTCGGCGCCTGCACGCCCTGACGCAAGCCTGCGGCAAGAGCGTGGTCGAGCACTGGATCGAGCTGGTGCAGCGCGGGCAGACGGCAGCGGTGGTGGAGCAATTGCTGCGCCGGCATTACGACCCGCTATACGCGCAATCGATGGCGCGCCACTTCAGCCGGTTCGCACAAACGCGCGACTGCGTCGTGCTGCACGACCGCTCGGCCGCGTCGCTGCAAGCCGCCGCCCGGCGCTTGCTGGAGCAAGCCTGAGCCAGCGCTGAGCCCTGAGCGCTGAGCCCTGAGCGCTGGCGCGCAGCGTCAGCTCGCGCGCAGCGCCTTGACCACGGCGTCACCCATCTCGCGCGTGCCGACCCGGGTGCTACCGGGGCTGAAAATGTCGGCGGTGCGCAAACCCTGGGCCAACACGGCTTGCACCGCGGCCTCGATGCGCTGCGCCGCCGCCGGCTGGTTCAGGCTAAAGCGCAGCATCATGGCCGCGCTCAGAATGGTCGCCAGCGGATTGGCCACGCCCTGGCCGGCAATATCGGGTGCGCTGCCGTGGCTGGGCTCGAACAAACCCTGGTTGCGGGCGTTGAGCGAGGCCGAAGGCAGCATGCCGATAGAGCCCGTCAGCATGGCTGCTTCGTCGCTCAAAATGTCGCCAAACAGGTTGCCGGTGACGATGACGTCAAACTTCTTCGGCGCGCGCACCAGTTGCATGGCGGCGTTGTCTACATACATGTGTTCGAGTTCGACGTCTGGGTACTGCTGGTGCACCTCGGTCAGCACGTCGCGCCAGAACTGAAACGTCTCCAGCACGTTGGCCTTGTCGACGCTGGTGACTTTTTTCTGCCGCTTGCGCGCCGCCTGGAACGCCACATGGGCAATGCGCTCGATCTCGGGCTTGCTGTAGCGCATGGTATCGAAGGCTTCTTCGGCACCGGGAAAGTGGCCATCAGTGGCCACCCGGCGTCCACGTGGTTGACCAAAGTAAATGTCGCCGGTCAGCTCGCGGATGATGAGGATGTCCAGGCCGGCGATCAGCTCGGGCTTGAGACTGGAGGCGGCAACCAGTTGCTGGTAGCAAATGGCGGGGCGCAGGTTGGCAAACAGCTTCAGGTGTTTGCGCAGGCCCAAAATTGCCTGTTCGGGGCGCAAGCTGCGCTCGAGCCGGTCGTATTTCCAGTCGCCCACGGCGCCGAACAAGACCGCGTCGGCCGCCTGGGCCAGACGCAGCGTCGAATCGGGCAGTGGGTGGCCGTGCGCCTCGTAGGCGGCACCGCCGACCAGGGCGTGTTCCAGCTCCAGGCTCAGATCGAGCGCTTGCAACACCTTGAGTGCTTCGGCGACGATTTCGGTGCCTATGCCGTCACCAGGGAGAACTGCGATTTTCATGTTTTGGGTGTGTGAAGGGGAGCCGGCGGCGGCGCAGCTACAGGGTGTTGGCCAGCCAGGGTTTGCTGGCCAGGCGTTGCGCCTCGAAGGCGGCAATCTTGTCCTTGTGGCGCAGGGTCAGGCCAATGTCGTCGAGTCCGTTGAGCAGGCAGTATTTGCGAAATGGCTGCACCTCGAACGCGATTTCCTCGCCCTGCGGCTTGATCACGAGCTGGCGCTCCAGGTCGATCAGCAACTGATAGCCTGGGAAGGCGTGTACCTCGTCGAACAACTGCGCCACCGTCTGCGCCGGCAACGGGATCGGCAGCAGGCCGTTCTTGAAACAGTTGTTGAAAAAAATGTCGGCGAAGCTGGGCGCGATGAGGGCACGAAAACCGTACTGTTCAATCGCCCACGGCGCGTGTTCGCGGCTGGAGCCGCAACCAAAATTCTTGCGCGCCAGCAACACGCTGGCGCCGGCGTAACGCGGCTGGTTGAGCACAAAGTCTGGGTTGGGCTGGCGAGATGCCGGGTCTTGGCCCGGTTCGCCTTTGTCCAGGTAGCGCCATTCGTCAAACAGATTCGGGCCAAAGCCGGTCTTGCGGATCGACTTGAGGAACTGCTTGGGGATGATGGCGTCGGTATCGACGTTTTCGCGGTCTATCGGGGCCACCAGGCCCCGATGCAGAGTAAATTTTTTCATGGGCTCAGCGTCTGGCGGCGTCTTGCAGCACCTGGCCGCCGCGTTGCACGTCTTGGCCAATGCCTTGCACCGTGTTGCAGCCCGCCAGCGCCAGCAACAGACTGGCAAGAAACAGGGTAGTGACGAGTTTCATGGGTTTTCCTCTCGGTAAAAACACGCGCTCGAACCGACGCTCAGGCCAGTTGCCGCACGTCAACGAAATGGCCGTGCACGGCCGCTGCTGCCGCCATCGCGGGCGAGACCAGGTGGGTGCGCCCGCCCGCGCCCTGACGGCCTTCGAAGTTGCGGTTGCTGGTGGAGGCGCAGCGTTCGCCTGGCTCCAGCCGGTCGGCGTTCATGGCCAGACACATCGAACAGCCGGGTTCACGCCACTCAAAACCAGCCGCCTTGAAGATATGGTGCAAGCCCTCGCGCTCGGCTTGCTCCTTGACCAGCCCGGAGCCTGGCACCACCAGCGCCTGCTTGATGTTTTTGGCCACTTTTTGCCCTATCCTTTGCACCACCGCAGCGGCTTCGCGCAGGTCTTCGATGCGGCTGTTGGTACATGAACCGATGAACACCTTGTCGACAAAAATATCGTTCATGGGCTTGCCCGGCGTCAGCGCCATGTAGCTGAGCGCGCGCTCGATGGCGGCGCGCTTGTTGGCGTCTTTCTCCTGCTCGGGGTCGGGCACCCGGGCGTCGATGCCGAGCACCATCTCGGGCGATGTGCCCCAACTGACCTGCGGCACGATGCGGCCGGCATCGAGTTCGACCACGGCGTCAAAATGGGCGTCGGCGTCTGAATGCAGGCCGCGCCAATATGCCAGCGCCTGTTCCCACAGCGGGCCGCCGACAAAACGACCGCTTGGGCGGTCAAGACCCGGCGCCAGCGCCCGGCCCTGCAAGTAGGCGATGGTTTTCTCGTCCACCGCCACCAGACCGGCGCGCGCGCCGCCCTCGATGGCCATGTTGCAGACTGTCATGCGGCCCTCGATCGACAGCGCCCGAATCGCACTGCCGGCAAATTCAATCGTGTAGCCGGTGCCGCCGGCGGTGCCGATGTGGCCGATGATGGCCAGCACCATGTCCTTGGCGCTGCAACCGGGCGCCAGCTCGCCGTCGACCCGCACCAGCATGTTTTTGGCTTTTTTGGCCAGCAGGGTCTGCGTCGCCATGACGTGCTCGACCTCGCTGGTGCCAATGCCGTGCGCCAGCGCGCCAAATGCGCCGTGGGTCGAGGTGTGGCTATCGCCGCAGACCACCGTCATGCCCGGCAAGGTGGCGCCGTTTTCCGGCCCGATCACGTGCACGATGCCCTGACGCCGGGACATGAAAGGGAAATACGCGGCCGCGCCAAATTCGGCGATATTGCTATCGAGCGTGCGAATCTGCTCTTTGCTGACCGCGTCGGTGATGCCGTCGTAGCCCAGCTCCCAGCCGGTGGTCGGCGTATTGTGGTCGGCCGTGGCCACCACCGAACTGATGCGCCAGAGCTTGCGGCCGGCCTGACGCAAACCCTCAAAGGCCTGCGGACTGGTGACTTCGTGCACCAAGTGGCGGTCGATGTAGAGCACGGCGGTGCCGTCGTCCTCGGTGTGGACGACGTGTTCGTCCCATATCTTGTCGTAGAGCGTGCGTCCCATGAAAATCCTTTGGCGCCTGGTTGAACCCGATTTTATTCTTTACGCCGTCTGTCAGCACGCCCTGCCCTTTGCACGCCATCAGAGTAATTTACCGAGTTGTCGGCAAGGTCGCCGAAATTCCGCGCGTGAAACATGCAGCGCAGAAATGGCCTTGAGAGACTTCAAAGGCTGCGCAGCGCAGCCGCCAGCGCCGGGACGATGCTGACGGAGTTGCTCGGGTGGGCGATGCAATCGGTGCTCCAGATCGCGCCGACACCGGCGGCGCGCACGCGGTCTTCGGCGCCCGGGGCAAACAGCGCATGCGTCAGCGCCACATCGACCGAAGCCACCCCGGCGGCACGCAGCAGCTCGCAGGCGCGCGCCAGCGTGTGCCCTGAGCTGACCACATCGTCGATCAGCACCACCGCCCGCCCGGCCAACGGCAGCGCCGGCAGCTCGATCTCGACCTGATGGTCACCGTGCCGCAGCTTGCGGCAGACGGCATAGTCCCAGCCATGGCCTTGCGCCGCCCGCGCAACCCACTGCAAAGCCTCCTCGTCGGGCCCGAGCAGCAGCACCTCGGCGCGCTGGCGGGCAATGTGATCGGCCAGCAGCGGCGCAGCACTCAGCGCCAGCGCCTGCACCTGCGGCAGCACCTCGGACAGCGAGGCCACGCGGTGCAGGTGCGGATCGACGGTGATGACGGCGTCGAACAAGCCAGCCAGAAAATCGCCGACGATGCGCTGGCTGACCGCCTCGCCCGGATGGAACGCCGTATCCTGCCGCATATAGGCCAGGTAGGGCGCGACCAGGGTCAGGTGGCGCGCGCCCAGCGTGCGGGCGCTGCGCGCGCACAGCAATAATTCGAGCAGCTTTTCGTTCGGCTGCTGCAGGCTGCGCCAGATCACCACGCGCGCGGGCAGTGCCGATGGCAGGCGCAGCCGCAATTCACCATCGGGAAAGCGGTGGCGCTCGACCTGCGCCCAGACAAGCCCGGCGGCATCGGCTGCGGCCTGGGCGATGCCCTGTTCGTCGTCGAAGTACAGCAGGCAGCCTCCTGCGGCGGCAATCGGATCAGCCATCAGAACTCCACGAACACGTGCGGCACCTGCGCCGCGCTGCCGATGCGGTAGCCGCTGGCCTGGGCGCTGGCCTGGCGGGCAAATTCCAGATCGGCCGAGTAACTGGCATAGACGCGGTACAGCAGATCGCCCGCCGCCACCGTCTCGCCCAGTTTGACATTCAGATCGACTCCGGCGCCCTTGACTTTGGGGGCGCCGGCCAGCCGCGCCACGCGCGCGATCTGGCGGTTGTCGATGTCGATCACCGCGCCAGCCTCGGTGGCACGCACCTCCAAGGTCAGCGCACCCAGCGGCGGGTGCTGGTGGTCGAAGTCGCGCGCACCCTGGGCTGCGATGATGGCACGCATCTGCGCTAGGGCGCGGCCCGAGTCGAGAATGTCGCGGGCCAGTTTGTAACCGTCGCCGCCGCGCACATCGGGGCTGCATTCGATGATGCGCCCGGCCAGCCGCAGCGACTTTTGGCGCAGATCATCCGGCGCGCGTGGATCGTTTTCCAGCACCTGCATGACGTCGCGCGCCTCCAGCACCGGCCCGACGCCGCAGCCCACCGGCTGGCGGCCGTCGGTGATGACGACCTCGAGCGAGAGCTGCAGGCGCTGCGCGACGTACTCGAACAAACGGCGCAGACGCTGCGCTTCGGGCATGGAGCGCACCTTGGCGCTGGGGCCAATCGGAATATCGAGCACCAAATGGGTGGCGCCAGCGGCTATTTTTTTCGACAGGATGGAGGCCACCATCTGCCCGGGCGAGTCGATCGACAGCGGCCGCTCGACCGAAATCAGCACGTCGTCGGCCGGCGACAAATCAGCCGTACCGCCCCAGGCCAGACAAGCCCGGTGTTTGCGCACCAAGCCGGTGAGCTGCTCGAACGGCAGTTCGACGTTGGCCAGCACTTCCATGGTGTCGGCAGTACCGGCGGGCGAAGTGATGGCGCGCGACGAGGTCTTGGGAAACACCAGCCCGTAGGCGGAAACGATGGGCACCACCAACATGGAAGTGCGGTTGCCTGGAATGCCGCCGATGCAGTGCTTGTCGACCACCAGCGAGGCGTGCCAGTCGAGCCGACGTCCGCTGGCGACCATTGCATCGCACAGGAAATACACCTCTTCGCGGTCGAGTTCGCTGCGGTTGCAGGCCACCACAAAGGCGGTCAGCTCGATCTTGGAGTAGCGCAGCGCGGCGATGTCGCGCACGATGGCGCCAAAGTCGGCGCGGCTCAGGCGCTCGCCGTTGATTTTGCGAAACAGTGCCGGAATCGATTCGGGCGGCTCGGCCTGCGACACCGCCACCGGGTGGCCGTCGGCCGCCTTGAGCTGGGCAAACGCGTCGCGCGACAAACCCAGCTCCTGGCAGCCAACGATGCTGGCGTCATCGACCACGTTGAGCGTGGCCAGAATGCATTTGCCGTTGGCGCGGATTTCCACTTTCGAGAGGGCCTGAAAACCCTCGGCACGATAGACCGCGCAGTCGCGATGCAAATAGGCCACGTTCTCGTGGTAAGTGTCGATGGCGACGCGGCGCAGCGTCAGACCATGGGCGTGCCATTCGTGGGCTACAGGTTCATGGGCGGCTTGCATGCCCGAACGATACACCGATACCGCTGCCGGCAGGCGGCGCGTTGATGAGACGGCGACCGATCTGGTTTTCCCCCTACACTTTGCGCCATGCAGCGCAGCCCGATCCAACATTGCAAACAATGCGGCAACCGCGTCGTCTACCGCATCCCGGACGACGGCGACACCCGCGCGCGCGCGGTCTGCCCGGCCTGCGGCACCATTCACTATGAAAACCCGCTCAACGTCGTCGGCACCGTGGCGGTGTGGGGCGAGTCGGGCGAGTACGTGCTGCTGTGCCAGCGCAACATCGAGCCGCGCCGCGGCAAGTGGACTTTGCCGGCCGGCTTTTTGGAGCTGGGCGAGACCACCGCCGAAGGCGCGGCGCGCGAAACCACCGAGGAAGCTGGCGCGCAGTTTGAAATCGGCGCCATTTTCACGCTGATGAACGTGGCGCGCGTCGGCCAGGTACACCTGTACTACCGGGCGCGCCTGCTCAACACCCACTTCCAGCCCGGCAGCGAAACGATTCAAGCGCGCCTGTTCAGCGAGGCCGAGATTCCCTGGGACGAGATCGCCTTTCGCACCGTGAAGGAAACGCTGGACTGTTATTTTTCTGACCGCCGCCGCGGCCGCTTCGAGTTTCACACCCGCGACATCGTCTGAGCGGGTCTGTTGCCTATTCGACAATTTTCACTCAATGCCGCGTTTATGAGTCTTAGACGCATCGTTTTGCGCGACTTCGTCATCGTGCAGGAACTCGAGCTGGAGTTGCGCGCGTGCTTTTGCGTGCTGACCGGCGAAACCGGGGCCGGCAAGTCGATCCTGATCGACGCCTTGCAGCTCGCGCTGGGCGCGCGCGCCGATAGCGGCGTGGTGCGCGAAGGCGCTGCGCGCTGCGAGGTCGCGGTCGAATTCGATCTACCCGGCACGCTGCTGCCCTGGCTGGCAGAACAGGGTTTGAGCGCCGAAGACAACAACCTGCTGCTGCGCCGCACGGTCGACGCCGACGGCCGCAGCCGCGCCTGGATCAACGGCAGCGCCGCCACCCTGAACCAGCTCCGGGCGCTGGCCGGCGAACTGGTGGACATTCACGGCCAGCACGCCTGGCAAAGCCTGACGCGCGCCGACACGGTGCGCCAACTGCTCGACGGCTTCGCCGCCCTCGACACAGCAGCCGCGCAGCGCTGCTGGACCCACTGGCGCGGGCAGCGCAAAGCACTGCAGGGCGCGCGCGAGCGCCAGCACAGCCTGCAGCAAGAGCGTGAGCGCCTGAGCTGGCAGATTGGCGAGATCGACCAACTCGCGCCGCAGCCCGGCGAATGGCAGGATCTGAATCAACAACACAGCCGCCTGGCCCATGCGCAGGCGCTGTTGAGCGCAGCACAAACCGCCACCGCCGCACTGGCTGAGGACGACAGCAACGCAACCCGCCTGTTGCACCGCGCCTGCAACGCCTTGGCCGCGCAGGCCCACATCGAACCACGCCTGGGCGCTGCTGCCGAACAACTGCAAGCCGCCCTGGCGCAGGTGGACGACAGCGTGCACAGCCTGCGCCAGTACGCCCGCTCGATAGACCTGGACCCGGCCAGCCTGGACAGCCTGGATCAGCGCTTGGCGCAGTGGATTGCGCTGGCACGCCGGCAGCGCTGCGCGCCCGAAGACCTGGCCACGCTGCACGTGCAGCGCAAAGCCGAACTATCGGCCCTGGAGCAAGCGCTCGACCTGGACGCGCTGCTGCTGGCCGAACGCCAGGCCTGGGACGTGCTGCAGGCTGAAATGCAGGACTTGTCAAACCAGCGCCAGCAAGCCGCACCCCGGCTGGCGCAGGCCGTGACCCAGACCATGCAGACGCTGGGCCTGCAAGGAGGCTGCTTCGAGGTCGAGCTGCTTCGGCTGGATGAGCCGCAGCCGCACGGCTGGGATCAGGTCGAATTCCTGGTCGCCGGCCACAGCGGCGTGACGGCGCGCCCGATCGGAAAAGTCGCCTCGGGGGGCGAGCTCGCGCGCATCGCGCTGGCCATTTCGGTCGTCACCAGCCGCTTGGGACAGGCACCCACGCTGATCTTCGACGAAGTTGACGCCGGCATTGGCGGCATGGTGGGGCACACTGTGGGGCAACTGCTGCGCCAACTCGGCGCCGAGCGCCAGGTGCTGGCCGTGACCCACTTGGCGCAGGTGGCGGCCTGCGCCCAGCAACACCTGCTGGTGAACAAACAGCAAAGCGGCGGGCAAACCGTCAGTACGGTGCAGGAAATCGAGCAGTCGGCACGCGTGCGCGAGCTCGCGCGCATGCTCGGTGGCGGCGAAAGTTCACAAGCCTCGCTGGCGCACGCACGCGAAATGCTCGCCCAACCACAAGACAGACCATGATCTTGCTGCCCACACCTGGTGTGCATCTGATACTCATCACCGGCATGTCCGGCTCGGGCAAGTCGGTCGCGCTCACGGCGCTGGAAGACGTAGGCTTCTACTGTGTCGACAACCTGCCACCCGAGTTGCTGACGGCTTTCATCGAACTCGATCAAAGCCACCGCGCCAACAAGGTTGCGATAGCCATTGACGTGCGCAGCGCCGCTTCTCTGCCGGGACTGCCGCAACGTCTGGCCGAGCTGCCGCACCACCCCGAACGCCCGGTGCAATTGACGACGCTGTTTCTCGACGCCACCACCGACACCCTGGTGCGGCGCTTTTCCGAAACGCGCCGCCTGCACCCGCTCTCGCTCCAGTCCACCCCGCAAGGCAAGCAACAGCACTGCGACCTGAGCGACGCCATCGAGCACGAACGCGAATTGCTCAGCGAGTTGCGCGAACAAGCCCTGGTGCTCGACACCAGCCTGATGCTGCCGGCCCAGTTGCGCAGCCAGATCAAGAGCCTGCTGGGACCGGTGCAAGCGCCGCTGACGCTGGTGTTCGAGTCGTTTGCCTTCAAACGCGGCCTGCCGATGGACGCCAACTTCGTGTTTGACGTGCGCATGCTGCCCAACCCGCATTACGAAGCCGCGCTCAAGGCCATGAACGGACGCGATGCGCCGGTGGCGGCGTTTCTGGCGGCGCAAGCCGAGGTGGTTCAAATGCAACAGCAGATCACGCAATTTCTGCGCCTGTGGCTGCCGCAGATGTTGCGCGACCACCGCAGCTACGTCACGGTGGCGATTGGCTGCACCGGCGGCCAGCACCGATCGGTCTATCTGGTCGAGCAGTTGGCCATGACTTTTTCCAGCGACTGGGCCACACGCGTACGCCACCGCGAAATCGACGGCTGGCCGACGCGGCCGGCGCGGCCGATCGGTGGCGATTTTGCATAAAGAACACTCAAGCCAGCACCTGGGCCAACATGCGCCGCACCGGCGCGGGCAGCCCATGGGCCGATAAGGCTGGCGCGCCGACCCATTGGCCGACCCATTGGCCGGCGCCGGTCGGCGGCGCACAGGCAGACGCGCCGAGATCGAGCAGCACCGGGTGCAAGGTCAGTTCACGATGGGTCAGGCTGTGCGCCCGTGGCTCGAGCGGGTGCAGACCGTGGTGTAAAACCGGCGCCAGCGCGGCCCGCAGCGCGGCCTCGGAGCCGAACACCGGCGGGCAATACAGGCCGGCCCAGATGCCGGGAGCGGCACGGCGCTCGAGCCAGATGCAAGTCGCCGTCGCCGAGCGCAGGCGCAGCAGCAACAACCACCAGTGTTCGTATCGACGCGGGCGCGGCGCTGCCTTGACCGGATAGCTGGCGGCGTTGCCGTCTGCCTGGGCGCGGCAGCCGTCTTGCACCGGACAAAGCGAACACAGCGGGCGCCGGCGCAGGCAGACGGTAGCGCCCAAGTCCATCAGTCCCTGCGTGTAGGCGATCATGTCGTCGTGCGTCGGCTGCTCGGGCAGCAAGGCCTGCACCAGTTGCCCCAGCAGGCGCTGGTTTGCGGCCTGCGCCAAGTTGGCGTCGAACGCCAGTTGCCGCGCAGCCACGCGGCGCACATTGCCGTCCAGAATGGAAACCCGCTCGCCGTAGCAAAAAGCCGCAATCGCCGCTGCGCTGGACGGCCCTATGCCTGGCAAGGTTTGCAATTGCTGCGCGCTGCGCGGAAACACCCCGCCGTGCTGCGCCAGCACCTGCTGCGCGCAGAGCAGCAGGTGCCGCGCCCGACTGTAGTAACCCAGGCCGCTCCACAGCGCCAGCACCTCGTCAACACTGGCCTGCGCCAGGGCCTGCAGGCTGGGAAAACGCTGCACAAAGCGCGGGTAGTACGACAGCACGGTGGCGACCTGGGTTTGCTGCAGCATCACCTCGGACAACCAGACCCGGTACGGATCGCGCTCGAGCTGCCAAGGCAGGCCGCGGCGGCCGCAGCGGCGCTGCCAGTCGATCAGTCGACGGGCAAAGTCCGCTGGCCCTGCAAGCGGCGCGGCTGACGCGTCTTCTTTGCTCAAGCCAGCGCAGCGTCGGCCGGCGCCTCTTGCGCGTCGGACATCAGTTGCTCGGTCAATTCGGTCAATTGGGCATCGACCAGATGGAGTTCGGCTTGGTGTTGCTCGAGCTCGCGGATGCGACCGTCGAGGTCACCGGCGGCGTGTTGAATCCGCGCCACCGCCTCGATGCGGCGGCTGAAATGGCGCCGCCGCTCACGCAACTGGGCGTCGATCTGGCTTGATGCCGACTTGTTCCAGATGTCAAGCTCGTTCAGTGCCGTGTCATACACCACCCGCAAGCGGCTCATGAGCGCGCGCGTGAGCCGCTCGGTAAAGTCGGTCCGGGCCAGCCGCAGCGTGTTGCCCAGTCCGAGGTAGTGCACGTGACTGGTTTCGATTTTCTGCAAATCGTGCTGGTATTGCATCAGTTGCGGCGGCGTGGGCACCTGCAACGAAAACCCGTACTCGGCATTGAGCCCCTTGAAACTGCCTTCGAGCATGGACTGAATTTCAATGGCCAGTTCGTTGGCGCGCACCAAGCCTGCGCCCAGGCGCTCGAAGGTTTCAGCGTAGGCGCGTTTGACACCGAACTTGATGCCGGGCTGACGCAGCGCCACAACCAGCTTTTGCGCCTCGGTCTTGAGGTGGGTGGCGCCGAGCAAGACCAGCAACTCATTGAGCAGCCGCAGATGAACCGAGCGCAGCGCCTGTATCTTGGCCGCGCTGGCGTCGAAGTGCGCCTGCTCTTGCTCGATGCGCAAGCGCATCTGCCGGATGGCGCTGGTGTTTTTGCCGCGCAGGCTCTCGAGTTCTTGCACCTGCTCGATCAGGTCGCGGGCCCGGATATGCACCAGACGGCTGATTTCACGCCGCAGCGCATCAATCCCAAGCGCCGTCGAGGAGCGCAAAATTTCTCGCCTATGGCTCAGCAGCCCGACGCCGAGTGCGGCTTCGAGCTCCAGCAAGTGACTGGCAGCGAGCAGCTCGGGGTCATGATTGATCTTGGCCAGCAGACCTTTTTGCGCCGAGACCGCCAACACCTGTGGCGCCGACACGCCCAGCACGGCGGCGACGTCGCTGCGCTGCGCGGCAATCTGCGCCTGCACCTGCGCGGGCGTGCGCAAGTCGTCCCACAAGGTATCGATCTTGTTGAGCACCACCAGCCGCGACTCCCGCACCTGATCTGGCGCCACCAGATGCTGGCGCCAGACCGTCAGGTCGGACTTGGTGACGCCGGTATCGGCGGCCAGGATGAACACCACCGCCTGCGCCTGCGGCAGCAAGCTGATGGTCAGCTCCGGTTCGGCACCAATCGCGTTCAAGCCCGGCGTATCCAGAATCACCAAGCCCTGCTTGAGCAGCGGATGCGCGATGTTGATGAGCGCATGGCGCCACTTGGGCACCTCGATCAGACCGTCCGGACCGGGCAGCGGGTTGTCTTCTGGCTGATCTTCGTGCCAAAAACCCAGCGCAGCGGCCTGCTGCTGGCTGACCCTGCGCACCTCGGCCACTTTTTGAATGGCCAGCGCCAGTTGCTCGGGGTCATGCACGTCCAGCGTCACCTGCTCCCACTTCTGCGGCACCTGACGCCAGTCCAGCAGCGACTGCGCTTGCAGGCGTGACTCGATCGGCAACAGCCGCAGGCAAGGGGGCTCCTGCGGCTCATAAGCGATCTCGGTCGGGCACATGGTGGTGCGCCCGACGCTGGCAGGCATGATGCGGCGGCCGTAATCGGCAAAAAACATGGCGTTGATCAGCTCAGACTTGCCGCGCGAGAACTCGGCCACGAAGGCCACCATGATCTTGTCGTTCTTGAGTTGGGCTCGCAAGTGGTCGAGCCCCTCGCGCACGCCCACGCCCAGCAGATCGCGGCCGCTCAACCACTCGGCCAGGTTTTGCAAGCGCGCTGCAAAGTCCTTGCGCCAGACGCCATGCCGGTCCAGTTCTT
>BBPE01000265.1_pt1 | contig 14786 bp, 8 predicted proteins | sample 1344301 | NCBI WGS metagenome assembly BBPE01 (sample SAMD00019089, study PRJDB2971) | groundwater metagenome | isolation source: The Cedars highly-alkaline
CACCTGCTCGAATATGGCTTGGGCGTCGGCCGCCAGGAAAGCTGGTGCCGCCTGACCCGCCCCGGCCGGCCCCATGCGCTGGCCCGGACGCACCTGCAGCAAATTGGTGCCCAGACCCTGAATTTGCGTCTGGATGGCCAGCGTGGCCCCGTTGCCCACCGTGACCATGGTAATCACCGCCGCCACCCCAATCACGACCCCCAAAATGGTGAGAAAGGAGCGCAGCAGGTTGCGCCGAATCGAGCGCAGGGCAAGGATGAGGGCGTTGAGCAGCATGTCAAACGGCAGCGGCGGGGGTGGCAGCGGGTGTGGGTGCTGGCACCACCGGGCTGGAGTTGGGTTGGTCGCTGGCCACCCGCCCATCGACAAAGCGCACCAAGCGGCTGGCGTAGGCGGCGATGTCGGCCTCGTGCGTGACCATCAGCACGGTCAGGCCGCGCTCGCGGCTCAGGGACTGGATCAGGGCCATGATCTCGTGGCTGCGCTGGCTGTCGAGGTTGCCGGTGGGCTCGTCGGCCAGCAGCACCTGCGGTTCGGTGACGATGGCGCGCGCGATCGCCACCCGCTGCTGCTGCCCGCCCGAAAGCTCGGCCGGGGTGTGATGCGCCCAGGGGCTCAGGCCCACGGCATCGAGCGCGGCGCGGGCGGCAGCATGGCGCTGCTTGGCTGGCAGGCCGCGGTAGACCAGCGGCAGCTCCACGTTTTCCAGCGCGGTGGTGCGCGCCAGCAGGTAAAACCCCTGAAACACAAAGCCAAAATACTGGCGCCGCAACAGCGCCAGCTCGTCGCGCTGCAAGCCCTGCAAGGGCACGCCGCGAAAGCGGTACTCGCCCGCGCTGGCGGTATCGAGGCAACCGAGCAAATTCATGGCGGTCGATTTGCCGCTGCCGCTGGGGCCCATGATGGCCACGAACTCACCGGCGGCAATCTGCAAATCCACCCCTTTGAGCGCCAAAAAAGCGGTCTGGCCCTGACCATAGACCTTGCTCACGCCGCGCAGCTCGATCAGGGGCGCCGGGGCGGGCTGCGCTGCCGCCGCCGGTGTGGCTGCTGCGAGTGCGGCTGCTGCGCCGGTTTGCACCGGCTGGGGTGGCGCGGCCGGGTTCATGGCCTTGCTGCGCCGGCGCGGCCTTGGCTGACGATCACGGCCAGGCCCTCGACCACGCCCTCGCCCGAGACCTCGGTCTGGCGGCCGTCGGTGATGCCGGTGCTCACTTGCAGCGGCACCGGTTGGCCGTCTTGCAGCACCCATATCTGGCGCTGGCCGGGGCGCGAATCGACGCGCGCTGCGCGTGGCGGCGCTGCGGGCAGGCGCGGCAAGAAACTGGCCAGCACCCCGCCACTAGGCGCTGCCCCGGCCGTGGCGGCGGGCAGAAAGCGCAAGGCCGCATTGGGCACCAACAACACGTTGTCGCGCTGCACCGCCACGATGCTGGCCGTGGCCGTCATGCCGGGGCGCAGGCTCAGGTCTTGGTTCTCTACCCGAATGGTGGTGGTGTAGGTGACCACGTTGTCGGCTCGCGTGGCCCCGAAAGCCACGCGGCTGACTTGGCCGGCAAAGCGCCGCGCCGGTTGGCTGCTGACCGTGAAGGTGGCGGGCTGGCCCGCGCTCACGACGCCGATATCGGCCTCATCGACGCTGACTTGCAGCTCCAACTGGCGCAAGTCCTGGGCCAGTTGCAGCAAGGTGACGGCTTGCAAGGAGGCGGCCACGGCATTGCCCGGATCGACCGAGCGCGCCAGCACCACGCCGTCGATGGGCGAGCGGATCGAGGCCTTGGCCAGATTGGTTTCGTGGCTGGACAGATTAGCCCGCGCCTGCTCCACCCCCGCTTGCGCGTTGAGCACGTTGGCGCGGTTGCGCTCCTGTGCCGCTTGAGCGCGTTCGGCGGCGGCGCGCGCGGTGTCGAGCTCGGCCGCCGAGGGCACCTTGCCGCCCGAGAGGCGCTGCACCTCTTGCAGCCGCGCCAGTTGCGCCTGCGCTTCGCGCAGCGTGGCTTCGGCTTCGAGTTGGCTGGCTTGCGCCAGCGCCACCTGGGCCTGCGCCCCCGCCAGCGCGGCGCGGCCGTGGCGCACCTGGTCTTGCAGCCGTTCGGTGTCCAGCTCGATCAGCACCTGGCCGCGGCGCACCGGGTCGTTGATGTCCACGTGCACCGCGCGCACCGTGCCCGAGAGCTCGCTGCCGATGTTGACCGCGCGCACCGGCTGCAAAGTGCCGTTGGCGGTCACGCTGCGGGTTAAGGTGCCGCGCAGCAGCGGCTCGGTTTGGTACACCGGGGCGGCCTGGCGTTGCTGGGCTGCGCTCCAAAACCACCACGCCAGCAGCGCCAGCCCCAAAACGGCCAGCGCCACCCACAGGCGCGGGCGGCGCCACCAGCGGCGCGCTGGGGTGGCGGCGCTCAGCAAGGCCGCAGCCGATGGGGAAGATGAAGGGTCTGCAGGGCTCATGGCGTGTTGTCGTTCTGGGGTCGTGCGGCTTGCACATCGGCAGCGTTCCAGCCACCGCCGAGCGCCTTGACCAGGCGCACGTGGTCGGCGCTCCAGGCGGCGCGGGCGTTGGCCAATTCGATCTGGGCGGTGAGCAGGTTGTGGCGGGCATCGAGCCAGATGCGGTAGTCGATCAGGCCGCTGGTCAGGCGCAGCAGCGCCAGCGCCTCCACCTCGGCTGCTGCCTCGGCGGCCTGGGTCAGGTTTTGCAAGCGCTGCTCGCTGGCTTGCAGCGCCAGCAGGGCGTGCTCGACTTCGCGCAGCGCCGTCAGCACCGCGGCTTCGAGTTCGATGCGGACCTGCTCGGCCGCCGCCTGCTGCACCTGCACCTGGGCGCGCGCGGCCCCGCCATCGTAGAGGCTGGCAACTAGGCGCAGCAGCAGCGTGCGCGTGAGCGCGCCCGCGTCGAACAAATCGCTCACCCGCGGGCTGCGCCAGTCCAGCGTACCGCCCAAGGCCAGGGTGGGCCAGCGCTGTGCATCGGCCTGCGCCGAGCGCGCCAGCGCTGCCGCCAACCGTGCCTGGGCACGTTGCACGTCGGGGCGCTGCAACAAGGTGTCGGCGGGAATGGCGCGCGCCAGTGCGGCCCCGGCCACGGGTATGCCGCTGGCGGGCAAATTCAGGGCGGTTTGGGGCGGGCGGCCGCTCAGCACCGCCAGCGCCGCTTCGGCTTGGCCGAGCCCGGCTTGCAACTCGGGCAAGGTGGCGCGCAGTTGCGCCAGATTCAGGCGCGCCTGCTCCAAATCCTGCCCCGACATCAGCCCGGCCTGCACGCGCCAGCCCACGATCTGCACGAATTCCTCTTGCAAGGCCAGGCGCCGCTGCACCACGCCCAGGCGCTGCTGCAGGGCGCGCCATTCGAGGTAGTTGAGCGCCACTTCGGCCGCTAGGCTCACCCGCACATGGCCGAATTGTGCGCTGGCTGCTTGCACCTCGGCCGCCGTGGCCGCTTCGGCCATGCGGCGCTGACCAAACCAGTCCAGCTCCCAACTGGCATCAAGCCCGGCGCGCCAGGCGCTGGCCGCACTGCCCTGCCCCGCCTGCGCGCGCTGGGCGCTGGCGCTGGCTTGCAGTTGCGGCCCCTGCCCCGCTAGGCTGATGGCGTTGAGCGCGCGCGCCTGCTGCAGCGCGGCCTCGGCCGCACGCACACTGGTGTGCGCTTGCAGCGACTGCTCGATGAGGGCGCTCAGGGCCGGGTCGTCGAAGGCGCGCCACCAATGCGCGAGCTCGGCTGGGGCAGGATAGGCTTGCGCGGGGGCGGGCAAGGCTGGGGCGGTTTGCTCTGGTGCCTGGGCTGGCACCGCCCCCTCAGGCCAAGGGTTGCGCCAGTCGGCGGCCAGCGGGGTGCCCAGCGCCTGCGTCACCGACACGCCGGCCGCTGGAGCGCTTGCAGCCGGCGCCCAGGCACAGCCCGACAAGGCCAAGCCCAGCAACGCCGCGACAACAGCCGCACCCAAGCCACGTCCACCGCCAACAACAAAGAAAAAATGGTTAATTTGCATCAAGACCTGCAGCCACCGGCTCCAACCCGTGAAAACCCTGATTGTGAACCCAATGGACACGTCGGGGGGTGGGCCGCTGCCCAATGGGCTTGAAGTGTGCGCCATCCCCCTTCAGTCTGCGCCCGTGCAGGCCCCAAGCCCGATGGCCATGCAGGGAATTGGGCGCCAGCGCGGGGCGCCCTGCGCCCGCCTTCGCGCCACAAAAAGGTGCGCGGCCCAGCCGAGCGCACCATGGCAGTGCCAGTGCCGCTCCACGCCACCCCCTATTCGGCTTGCTGGATGGGCGCAGGCAGCAAAAAATTTTGGCTGATGCGCGTGCCCAACTGGTTCACCCGATCCAGAAAGTGCACCAAAAAAACGTGCAGACCACCGCTGAAAATTTCGTCGATGCGCGCAAACTGCAAGCTGGTACACAGTTTGCCGGCCAAGCGCTCGGTTTCGCCCGAACCGGCATTGCGCACCGCGCGCAGATTGCTCAGCACCTCATTCATGCAGGCCAGCAAGCTGCGCGGCATGTCTGGGCGCAGGATCATCAGCTCGGCCACCCGCTCCGGTGTGATTTCGTCGCGATACACCTTGCGGTACACCTCGAAGGCGCTGACGCTGCGCAAAATCGCACTCCAATGGTAAAAATCCAGATTGTCGTCGTCTTCTTTGCCGGCTTCGGCGGGTCCTTGACTTTGAGCCGCTCGCACCAACCCCTCTGGCAACAAAGGAAATGGGTTTTCAATGGCATGGAATTTCACATCGAGCAGGCGTGCCGTATTGTCGGCCCGCTCCAAAAAGGTGCCTATGCGAAAAAAGTGGAAGGCCTCGTCTTGCAGCATGGTTCCAATGGCCACTCCACGCGAAAGGTGCGAGCGAAATTTGACCCATTCAAAAAACTCCCACGGTTCTTGCTCGATGGTCTGGCTTTGCAACATGCGCTTGAGTTCGATCCAGGTCTGGTTTTGCGTCTCCCAGACCTCAGTCGTGAGCACCCCCCGGACCGCACGCGCATTTTCGCGCGCCGAGCGCAGGCACGAAACAATGCTCGATGGGTTGTTGGGGTCGCGCACCATGAATTGCAGCACCGCTTTGGGCTGCACTTCGCCATATTGTTCCTGATAGGCCGGAAGCAGCTCGCAAATGCGCAACATGCCCTCCCAGCCCTGCTGCGCGGCGGCGGCTGATTGCGGCAGCAGCGCCGATTGAAAATTGACATCGAGCAGGCGTGCCATGTTTTCGGCGCGCTCAGTGTAGCGCGACATCCAGAACAAATGATCGGCGGTTCGTGACAGCATGATTGTACCCCTTTGCTTCAGTTTTCCATCACCCAGGTGTCTTTGGTGCCCCCGCCTTGCGAGGAATTGACCACCAACGAGCCCTCTTTGAGTGCCACCCGGGTCAGGCCGCCGGGCACCATCTGCACCACCTTGCCACTGAGCACAAAGGGGCGCAAATCCACATGGCGCGGCGCAATGCCTTGTTCTACAAAGGTCGGGCAACTCGACAAGCTCAAAGTGGGCTGAGCGATGTAGTTGTCGGGCCGTTTGAGCAGCGCCTGGCGGAAGTTCTCGATTTCGGCGCGCGTGGCCGCCGGGCCAATCAACATGCCGTAGCCGCCCGCTCCGTGCACCTCTTTGACCACCAATTCCTCCAGATGGGCCAAAATGTAGGCCAGATCCTCGGGCTTGCGCCCCTGAAAGGTGGGCACATTGCTCAAAATCGGGCGCTGCCCAAGATAAAACTCGATCATGGCCGGCACGTAGGGGTAAATCGATTTGTCGTCGGCCACTCCCGTGCCTATGGCATTGCACAGCGCCACATGGCCTTTTTGGCAGGCCCGCAGCAGGCCCGGGCAGCCCAGCGTGGAATCGGGCCGAAAAGCGCTGGGGTCGAGGAAATCGTCATCGACGCGGCGATAAATCACATCGACGCGCTTGGGGCCCTGGGTGGTGCGCATATAAACGAAGTCGTTGCGCACAAACAAATCTTGGCCCTCAACCAGCTCCATGCCCATTTGCTGCGCCAGAAAGGCATGCTCGAAATAGGCGCTGTTGTACATGCCGGGAGTGAGCAGCACCACGGTGGGCTCGGTGGTGTGCGCAGGGCAGACGCCGCGCAGCGTTTCGAGCAGCAAATCGGGGTAATGCGCCACCGGGGCCACCCGGTTCAGGCTGAATAGCTCAGGGAACAAGCGCATCATCATTTTGCGGTCTTCGAGCATATAGCTCACGCCGCTGGGTACGCGCAAATTGTCTTCGAGCACAAAATACTCGGCTTCGCCCGCGCCGCCCGGCACCGGCGCGCGCACGATGTCGATGCCGGCAATGTGGGCATAGACGCCACCGGGCACCGCCACGCCTTTCATTTCTGGGCGAAACTGTGCATTGCCCTCAATTTGCTCGCGCGGCACCAGCCCGGCCCGGATGATTTCCTGCTCGTGGTAAATGTCGTGGATGAAGCGGTTGAGCGCCTGCACCCGCTGCACCAGCCCGGCCTGCAGCCGCTGCCATTCCTGCGCCGGAACGATGCGCGGAATGAGGTCGAAGGGGATCAGGCGCTCGGTGCCGCTGCCGTCTTTGTCCTGGTCGCCATAAACCGCGAAGGTGATGCCCAGGCGGCGAAAGTTGAGCTCGGCCTGCTCGCGCCGGCTGGCCATGGCGGCATGGGGCTGCTCTTGCAACCAGCGGTCGAAACTGCGGCAATGCGCGCGCGCCTGCCCTAGGCTGGCGTACATCTCGTCGTAGGTGTGGGTGCGGTTCATTGGGTCCCCTTGGTGGCGCCGCCGCCGTTGGCGCGCCTGCTGTGCTTAAAGCAAAGGCCGTGCCACCAACCCCAAAACCCATGCTACCCGGCCGCTGCCGCAAGCTTGGCACGCCGTGGGCACAAGCTGGCGCAATCTTTGCATGGCTCTAGGGCGCCGCACTCCGCGATGCCCCTTGCGCAGCACCTCTCAAGCGAAAGCACGCCATGTCGATCCAAGTTGCCCTCAGCCACACCACGCACTACCGCTACGACCGCCTGATCAACTTGGGCCCGCAGGTGGTGCGCTTGCGTCCGGCCCCACACTGTCGCACCCAGGTGCTGGCCTACACGCAGCGCATCGAGCCCGCCGCGCACTTCATCAACTGGCAGCAAGACCCGTTTGCCAACTACCAAGCCCGGCTGGTGTTTCAAGAGCCCACGCGCGAGTTCAAGGTCACGGTTGAACTGCTGCTGGAAATGGCGGTGCACAACCCGTTCGATTTTTTCCTCGAACCCTATGCCGAGCAGGTGCCCTTTGCCTACCCCAGCGGCTTGCGCGCCGAACTGGCACCCTACCTGGCGCATGCGGCGGCCACACCCCGGCTGCAAGCCTACCTGGCCACAATCGAGCGCCAGCCGCTGCGCACACTGGATTTTCTGGTCGCCCTCAACCAAAAAGTGCAAGGCGACATACGCTACACCATCCGGCTCGAACCCGGCGTGCAGAGCCCCGAGCAAACGCTGAGCCTGGGCAGCGGCTCCTGCCGCGACAGCAGTTGGCTGCTGGTGCAGGTGCTGCGCCACCTGGGGCTGGCGGCGCGCTTCGTTTCGGGCTACCTGATCCAGCTCAGCCCCGACGTCAAGGCCGTGGATGGCCCGGCCGGCCCCGTGGCCGATTTCACCGATCTGCACGCTTGGTGCGAGGTCTATCTGCCGGGGGCGGGCTGGATCGGGCTCGACCCGACCTCGGGCTTGCTGGCGGGCGAGGGCCACATCCCACTGGCCTGCACGCCCAAGCCCTCCAGCGCGGCCCCCATTTCAGGTGCGCTCGATGAATGCGAGGTCGAGTTTCAGCACCACATGCAGGTGCAGCGCAGCCTGGAAACGGCGCGCGTCACCAAACCCTACACCGAGGCGCAGTGGAGCGCCATCAACGCCCTGGGCGAGCAGGTCGAGCAAGACTTGCACACCCACGATGTGCGCCTGACCATGGGCGGCGAGCCCACCTTCGTGGCCACCCGCGACCGCGATGCGCCCGAGTGGAACACCGATGCGCTGGGCCCGACCAAACGCATTTATGCCACCGACCTGCTGCACCGCCTGCGCCAGCAATACGGGGCCGGCGGCTGCCTGCACCTGGGCCAGGGCAAGTGGTACCCCGGTGAGCAACTGCCACGCTGGGCGCTGTCGCTGTTTTGGCGCGCCGACGGCGAGGCGATCTGGCAGCAACCCGCCCTGCTGGCCGACGAACGCGAGCCGGCGCAGTACGGCGCCGCCGAGGCACAGCGCTTCATCGAGGCGCTGGCGCAGCAACTGGGCTTGCCGACCGAGCACATCCGGCCCGGCTTTGAGGACACCTGGTACTACCTGTGGCGCGAACGCCAGTTGCCACTCAACGTGGACCCCTTTGACTCCAAGCTCGACGACGAGCACGAGCGCGCGCGCCTGCGCCGCGTTTTCGGGCAAGGCTTGCAGTCGCCGGTGGGCTATGTGTTGCCGCTGCAAGCCGATGACGGCAAGCCTGGCGCGGCACCGGGGGCTGCGAGCGATGCGTCTGCGCAGAGCCGCTGGCGCTGGCGCAGCGGGCCGTGGTTGTTGCGCGAGCAGCGCCTCTACCTCATACCCGGCGACTCGCCCATGGGCTACCGGCTGCCGCTCGATGCGCTGCCTTGGGCCTCGGCGGCCGACAGCCCGGCGCGCACCGAAGCCGACCCCCAAGCCCCCAGCCCGGCCCTGCCCAGCGCCCAGATATTGCGCCAGCCGCACCCGACGCAGCAAGCGGGCGGCCCGGTGCGGATTCCGCAGCGCGGCGAATCGGCCGCCTGGCTGATGCGCACCGCCCTGTGCGTTGAAGCCCGCGACCCGCAGCGCGCCAACGGGCCAGCCAGCGAAGCCAGCCACGGCAGCCAGAGCCAGCATTTGTATGTGTTCATGCCGCCGCTGGAGCAGCTCGAACCCTACCTGGAGCTGCTGGCCGCAGTGGAAGCCACGGCCGCCAAGCTGGGCCTGCGGGTGGTGCTCGAAGGCTACCCGCCGCCGCGCGATGCCCGCCTCAAGCTACTCCAAGTCACCCCCGACCCGGGCGTGATCGAGGTCAACATCCACCCGGCGCACAACTGGGGCGAGCTGGTCGAGCACACCGAGTTCCTCTACGAAGCGGCGCACCAGACCCACCTGTGTGCCGAAAAATTCATGACCGACGGCAGCCACACCGGCACCGGCGGCGGCAACCACTTCGTGCTCGGCGGGGCCACAGCGGCCGATTCGCCTTTTTTGCGCCGCCCCGACCTGCTGGCCAGCCTGCTCGCCTATTGGCACAACCACCCCAGCCTGAGCTATTTGTTCAGCGGCTTGTTCATCGGCCCGACCAGCCAGTCGCCGCGCGTGGACGAAGCGCGCAACGACCAGCTCTACGAGCTCGAAATCGCGCTGGCGCAAATCCGGGCGCTTGGCGCAGCAAAGCCAGGCCCAAGCCCCAAGGGCGGCAGCCACACCGACTACCTGTCCCCCTGGACGGTGGACCGCATTCTGCGCAACCTGCTCATCGACGTCACCGGCAACACGCACCGCAGCGAGTTTTGCATCGACAAGCTCTTTAGCCCCGACAGCGCCAGCGGCCGCCTCGGGCTGCTGGAACTGCGCGCTTTCGAGATGCCGCCGCACGCGCGCATGAGCGTGGCCCAGCAACTGCTGCTGCGGGCTTTGGTGGCGCGCTTTTGGCAACAGCCTTGGAGCGGCCCGCTCAGCCGCTGGGGTACCGAACTGCACGACCGCTTCATGCTGCCCACCTTCGTGCGCCTGGATTTTGAAGACGTGCTCGACGAACTGGCTGCATTTGGCTACCGCTTCGAGCGCGAGTGGTTCGAGCCGCACTTCGAGTTTCGCTTCCCCTCCATAGGCCAGGTGCAGCACCGCGGCCTGGAGCTGACTTTGCGCCACGCACTGGAACCCTGGCACGTAATGGGCGAAGAAGGCGGCGCGGGCAGCACCGTGCGCTACGTGGATTCGTCGCTGGAGCGCATCGAGGTGCGCCTGCGCGGCCACAACGACAGCCGCTACCAGATCGCCTGCAACGGCCACACCCTGCCGCTGCACCCCACCGGCACGGTGGGCGACTACGTGGCCGGGGTGCGCTTCAAGGCCTGGAACCCCCCCTCGGCGCTGCACCCGACCATTGGCGTGCAGGCACCGCTGAGCTTCGACATCGTGGACACCTGGATGCAGCGCTCCATCGGCGGCTGCCAGTACCATGTGACACACCCCGGAGGGCGCAGCTACGACACCTTGCCGGTCAACGCCTTCGAAGCCGAAAGCCGTCGGCTGGCGCGTTTTGTGCCCTTTAACCACACACCGGGGCCGCTGCTGTTGCAGCCCGCGCGCATCAGCCGCGAGTTTCCGTTTACGCTCGACCTGCGAAAATAAGCCCCATACTAGGTCCCCAAGCCCGCTGCGGGCACCTGTCGAACCGCCTGCTCCACCCCGTGACCCACCCCCTCGATCGAAACCCGCCCGCCCAAGCCACCCACGCCCCAGCCGGCGCCATGGCGGCGGCCTTGGCGCAAGCGGTGCCCGCTGGCCACTTCGACGAGCTGCGCGGCCTGCAGCCCGGCCCGGATGGCCTGGATCCGCTCTGGGCGCAATTTTTCGAACACATGGGCAGCGAGGGCTTTGCCGACCTGAACCGGCGCCAGCACAGCCTGGCGCAGCAGTTGCGCGACAACGGCGTGAGCTACAACGTCCATGCCGACGAGCACAACCCGCAGCGGCCGTGGGCACTCGACCTGTTTCCGCTGCTGGTGAGCCCACAAGACTGGAGCCAGATCGAAACCGGGGTGCTGCAGCGCACGCGCTTGCTCAACCTCGTCATGGCCGACCTTTACGGCGCACGCGAACTGCTGCGCCGTGGCTTGCTGCCGCCGGCGCTGGCGCTGGGCCACCCCGACTACCTGCGCGCCATGCAAGGGGTAGAAGCGCTGGGGCAGACCTGGCTGCACATCACCGCATTCGATTTGGCGCGCGGCCCCGACGGGCGCTGGTGGGTGTTGTCGCAGCGCACCCAGGCCCCGCCCGGTTTGGGCTATCTGCTGGAAAACCGCATCGCCATTGCGCGCCAGTTCCCGCAAGCCTTTGCCTCCATGCGCGTGCAGCGCCTAGCGGCCAGCTACAAGGCGCTGATGCAGGGCTTGCAAACGCTCTCGCCGCGCGGGACCGAGGCGCGCATGGCCTTGCTCACCGGCGGCCCCCACACCCGCAGCTACTTTGAGCACACCTACCTGGCGCGCTACCTAGGGCTGAACCTGGTTGAGGGCAACGACCTGACGGTGCGCGAGCAGCGCCTGTATCTCAAAACCATCGAGGGGCTGGAGCCCATCGATGTGCTGATCAAAACCCTGGACGACCAATGGCTGGACCCGCTCGAGCTGCGCCCCGACTCCAACTTGGGCGTGCCGGGCCTGATGCAGGCGCTGCGTGCGGGCCATTTGCTGCTGGCCAACGCGCCCGGCTCGGCCCCGCTGGAATCGAGCGCGCTGCTGGGCTACCTGCCCGCCATCAGCGAGCACCTGCTGGGCCAGCCGCTGGCCCTGCCCTCCTTGCCCACTTGGTGGTGCGGTGAGGCCGAACACCGGCACAGCGCGCTGCAGGGGCTGCGCCAGGGCGTGCTCAAAAGCACCTTCAACCCCCACGGCGCAGGCCACGAGGCGGTGTTCGGCCCCACCCTGACCCCCTCCGGGCTGGACCAACTGGCCGGGCGCATCGTGCGCCGCCCCGATGAGCACACCCTGCAAAGCCACCTGCCGCTGTCGCAACACCCCATCTGGCACGGCAAGCAAATCATGCACCGCCCGGCGCTGCTGCGCGTGTTTGCGCTCGCCGACGGGGCCAGGTCCTGGCGCGTGCTGCCCGGCGGGCTGGTGCGCCTAGGGCCGCGCTGGCAAGCCATGGCCCCGATGCAGCGCGGCAGCAGCAGCGCCGACTGCTGGGTGCTGACCCAAGGCGAAGTGGACCAGACCAGCCTGCTGCAAAGCGCGCCCAGCACCCTGAGCCTGGCGCTGCAAAAACGCCTCATCACCAGCCGCTCGGCCGAAAACCTGTTCTGGCTCGGGCGCCACACCGAGCGCGCCGACAACGCCGTGCGGCTGGCCAGCCTGACCCTGCGCTGCCTGCAAAGCGAAGAGCAAATCCGGCCCCAATTGCTGGCCTGGTTGTCGGTTTGCGCCAAATTCAACGGCCTGGTGCTGCCTGCCGTGCCCAATGCGCAGCAGTCGGCGCGCGTATTTGCCCGCGCCGTGATTGCCATGCTGGGGGCCGATTCGGGCGCCCACAGCGTGGGCTACACCCTGCGCGCCCTGCGCAACACCGCCAGCCATGTGCGCGAGCGCCTGGCGCAAGAGCAGCGCAACCTGATCGAGCGCGTGGAAACCGGCTTCAGCCAGGCCCACCAGCGCCTGGCCTGCGAGGCCGACTCGGCCAGCCCCGCCGCACTCGAGGCGCTGCAACACGCCAGCGAACTGCTCTCGGCCATCACCGGAGCGCAGACCGACCGCATGGTGCGCGACGACGGCTGGCGCATGCTCAGCATCGGGCGCCACATCGAACGCCTGAGCACGCTGGCGCACGCGCTGGGCAGCGCGATCGACACCGACAGCATCGCCGACGACCAAGGCTTCGAAGCCGTGCTGGCCTTGTTTGACAGCACCATCACCTTCCATGCCCAATACCAGCAACGGCGCGATTGGGTGGCCTTGTTGCACATGCTGGTCACGCACGGCGACAACCCGCGTTCGCTGGCCTGGGTGCTCTCGACCTTGCGTTCGCGCCTGAGCAAGCTGCCCGAATCGAATGGCCAGCGCGCCAGCCAGCTGTTGCGCGAACTGCCCGACCCCAGCGGCTGGGACCTGATCGCGCTCAGCGCGGCCGCGCCCGGTGCCTGCAGCCAAAGCATGCCCGGCCTCAGGCCCGGCTTCGTGCCCCATGATGCAGCTACGGCCAGCAGCCAGCCTGCACTGCGCCAGTTGTTGCAGTCGTGTGAGAGCCAGGCGCTGGCCGTATCTGATCGGCTGGGCGACTGGTACTTCAGCCACACCGACAGCAGCAGCCAGAGCCTGATGCTCTAGTGCAGATCGAGCCCCCACCATGCTGCTGCGCATCATCCACAAGACCCGCTACCACTACCAATCGCCGGTGGTGCAAGCCTTGCACAAGGCGCATTTGCAGCCGCTCACCGACAGCGGCCAGCGCGTGCTGGCGCACCACCTGCTCATTTATCCGCAGCCCACGTGGCGGGAGCAGCAGTTCGATGCCTTTGGCAACGCCTGCACCCTGTTTGCCTTGCAGCAGTCGCACGAGCACCTGCAAGTGTGGGCCGATAGCCTGGTGCAGACCGATGAGCCCGCTCCCCTGGGCCCCAGCCCGGCTTGGGAAAGCGTGCGCGAGGCGCTGCGCTTTTGCAGCGGGGCCCCCTTCAGCGACGCCAACGAGTTTGTTTTTGCGTCCCCCTTTGTTCCGATCGATGATATTTTTGCCGATTTCGCGCGCCCGGCCTTTGCCCCCGAGCGCCCCTTTTTGCAGGCTTGCTACGACTTGATGCAAAAAATCCACACCCAGCTCAAGTACCAGACCGCCAGCACCGAGGTGCACACGCCGGCGCGGGTGGCGCTGCAACAAGGCACCGGGGTGTGCCAGGATTTCGCCCACATCATGCTGGGTTGCCTGCGCAGCCTGGGGCTGCCGGCTTGCTACCGCAGCGGCTATATGCTGACCCAGCCGCCTGCAGGCCAGCCGCGCCTGATCGGGGCCGACGCCTCGCACGCCTGGGTGGCGGTGCCGCTGGACGGGCAGTGGTTCGACTTCGACCCCACCAACCTGCGCTGCGGCATGCAGCGCCCAGGCGCCGATTACGTCAGGCTGGCGAGCGGGCGCGACTTTGGAGACGTCTCGCCCTTGCGCGGCGTCATCCGCGGGGGCGGCGAGCACAGCCTAGAGGTGCGGGTCACAGTGGCCCCGCCCGAGGAGCTCGATGCGCTCGGGGGCGCGGCGCCAGGGGCCTAGATCAGCCGGGCCTGGTCGGGCTTCAGACGGCAACCCAGCTTGGCACACAACACCCCCCCACACACTCAAGCTCCGACAATCGCCCGCGTCAGGGCCTGGGTGTTGTGGCGCAGCATGTCCACGTAGGTGGGCGCGGTGCCACCGGGGGCCGAGAGCGCATCGGAGTACAGGCGCCCGGCCGGGCGCAGGCCGGTCTCGCGCGCGATCTGCTCGATCAGGCGCGGGTCGGTCACGTTTTCCACGAACAAGGCGCGCACCTGCTCCTGGCGGATTTGCTGCACCAGCCGCACGATGCCGCGCGCCGTCGGTTCGCTGTCGGAGCTGACGCCGCGCGCGGCCAGAAAACGCACGCCGTAGGCTTGGCCGTAGTAGGCAAAGGCGTCGTGCGAGACGATCACCTTGCGCTGCGCCGGCGCGATCGGGGCCCAGGCGGCGCGGATGTCGGCGTCGAGCTGCGCCAGCACGGCGTCGTAGGCCTGGGCGCGCTGGCGGTAGAAATCGCAGCCGGGGGCGTCGGCGGCGCACAGCGCGTCGGCGATGTGGCGCACATAGCTGCGCGCATGGGCCACGTTTTGCCAGGCGTGCGGGTCGTGCTCGCCGTGGCTGTGCCCGTGACCGTGGCCGCCATGGCTGTGGCCGTGGTCCGCGCTGCGCAGCGCCGCTATGCCCCGGCTGACCACCACGTGCTGACCGCGGAAAGCAGCGCTTTGCAGCAGGCGCGGTATCCAGCCCTCGAAGCCCAAGCCGTTGGAAAAAAGCAGCCGCGCCTGGCGCACCTGGCGCGCGTGCGAGGGCCGG
>BBPE01000534.1_pt1 | contig 14724 bp, 14 predicted proteins | sample 1344301 | NCBI WGS metagenome assembly BBPE01 (sample SAMD00019089, study PRJDB2971) | groundwater metagenome | isolation source: The Cedars highly-alkaline
AAGCGCCCGCGCCGAACCGGCCGAGCCGGAAGAAGCCACGGCGGACTGAAGCAGGGCTTAGCCCAGCGGCCAGACCAGCACCTGGCCGCTGGTCACCGCCACCAGCACGTGGCGCATTTCGGCATCGAAGCCGATATCGAGCACGCCCAGGCGCTCGGTGCGCTCGGTGAGTGAGCGCGGCAATTGCCACGTTTGCCGGGTCTGCCCGCTGGCCACCGTCCACAAGGTGATCTGGCCGTTGGCAGCGGCGGTGAGCAACAGCGCACCGTCGGCCGAAAAACAGGCCCGGCTGAAGCCGCCACGCCGCGCTCCCATGGCCGGGTGCAGCACGGTGTTTTGCGCCAAGTCCCAGATTCGCCCTGTCCCGTGCGCCGGGCCGGCAAACAGCAGCCGCTGGTCGGGCGAGAACACGGCGGTCGTTACCGGGGCGTCGAACTTCCAAGTGATGAAGGCCGCTCCCTGCTCTAGGTTCCAGGCGCGCAGCAGGCCGTCGTCGGCCCCGGTTACACCCATGGCGGCATCGGCGCTGATGTCCACGGCGCGCACCGCTTCGGCGTGCGGGATGATCACGGGCAGGCGCACGTTGTGGCCGTCGAGCAGCCAGGCTTCGCGCGAAGTCAGGCCCGCCAGAATGCGCCGCCCTTGGTTGGAAACCGCCACGCAGCGCACCCCCGCCTCTGCGCTCCAGTGCCCGAGCACGCGGCCCTGGCTCAAATCCCAATGGATCAGGTTGTGGCGCTCGGCCGTGACGCCGCGCGTGCCGTCGGGCGAAAAAGCGCTGACAAAAACCTGCGCCCGGTCTTGTTCGGCGTGGCTTAAGGTGGCCACACGCTGCTGGGTGCGCCAGTTCCACAGCCCGGCGCCTTGCTGCACCGAACCCACCAGCGCCTGCTCGCCGTTGGGGCTCAGGCGCAGCGACAACACCCCGCCGTAGCCCAGCGCCACGGTTTCGGCGGGGGGCTCGGCGCAGCCGCTCAAGGCCAGCAGGCCGCCCATGCCGCCCAGAGCGGCGAGAGAGCTGCGCAGCACCTGCCTGCGCGAGGGGTGCCAATGGGGGGTCTGGGCCAAGGCGGCGGGGGGCAAAAGGGGCTTCATGGCGTCGCGGGCAGGCGCTGGCAGTCGATGGGCGGGTGTTGGTCGAGGCGGATCTGCAGGCTGCTGGCCCCCAGCCGCACCTCGAGGCCGGGCTGGGCGAAGGTGTCGGCACGGCCCGGCGGCGGGTGCAGCTCGTGCGTGCGCCCGGCGCGCACCAGCACCGCCACGCCTTGCTGCGGGAAATAACGCCACTCGACGCGCTGGCCGTCGGCGCAGGCGTAGTGGGCGCGCAGCATGGGGGTGGGGGGTATAGGGGCCGCCTCGGTAGGGGTGTGGGCGGCGGGGGGCTCGGGCGTGGGCAAAGGGGCGGGGCTGGCGGGTGCAGGCAGGGTTGCGGGCGCATCCGCTGCCGGCGGGCGCTCGCAAGCGGCCAAGGCCAGAGCCAGGGCAAACGGGGCGAGCAGGTGCAGTGGGGCAGGGCGCGGCATAGCCCCGGCAGCATAACCCATGAAAAAGCGCTCGTGCTGCAAAACTTCGGCTTTAATAGCACCCCATGAAGCCACACACCTTTCTTTGGCACGACTACGAAACCTTTGGCGCCAAGGCCCGGCTGGACCGGCCGGCGCAGTTTGGCGCCGTGCGCACCGACGCCGAGCTCAACCCCATCGGCGCGCCGCTGATGTTTTATTGCCGCCCGGCGCCCGACTATCTGCCCGACCCCGAGAGCTGCCTCATCACCGGCATCACGCCCCAGCAGTGCCTGCAACACGGCCTGCCCGAGCACGAGTTCGCCCAGCGCATCGAGGCCGAGCTGGGGCAGCCCGGCACCGTGGGCGTGGGCTTCAACTCGATTCGCTTCGACGACGAATTCACCCGCTTCATGCTCTGGCGCAACCTGCTCGACCCCTACGCGCGCGAGTGGAAAAACGGCTGCGGCCGTTGGGATCTGCTCGACGTGCTGCGCCTGTGCTACGCCCTGCGCCCCGAGGGCTTGCAGTGGCCGCTCAAGACCGACGGCCGGCCCAGCTTCAAGCTCGAAGACCTGGCGCGTGCCAACGGCATCGAACACGGGGCGGCGCACGATGCCCTGTCGGACGTGTATGCCACGCTCGGCTTGGCGCGGCTGCTGCGCGAGCGCCAGCCGCGCTTGTTCGACTTTGCCTTGGGTCTGCACAAAAAAGAGCAGGTGGCGCACGAGCTGGGGCTGCCGACCACGCCGCAGCGGGCCCAGCCTTTTTTGCACGTGTCGGGGTTTTTCCCGCCCGAGCGCGGCTGCCTAGGGTTGATGTGGCCGCTGGCCAGCCACCCCAGCAACCGCAACGAGCTGCTGGCCTGGGACCTGGCCCACGACCCCGCCGAGTTGGCCACGCTCAACGCCGCCGAGGTGCGCGCGCGGCTCTTTGTGCGCCAAGAGGAGCTGCCTGCGGGGGTCAAGCGCCTGCCGCTCAAGAGCGTGCACCTGAACAAATCGCCCATGGTGGTGGGAAACCTCAAAACCCTGCGCCCCGAGCTGGCGCAGCGCTGGGGCATCGATCTGGAGCAAGGGCTGCGCCACGCCGAGCGCGCCGCGCTGCTGCCCGATTTGAGCGTGCTCTGGCGCGCGGTCTATGAGCGCGACGGTGCCGCTCAAGCTGCACAGCAGGCCGCGCAAGCCAGGGCCGCCCATCCCGACCCCGAGCAGGATTTGTACGGTGGCTTCGTGGGCGACGCCGACCGCCTGCGCCTGCTGGAGTTGCGCCAGCGATCAGCCAACGACCCGGCGTGGACGCGCACCCAGTTCGAGGACCCGCGCTTGGGCGAACTGGTGTGGCGCTACCGGGCGCGCAATTTCCCCGAGCTGCTCAGTGCCGACGAGCAAGCGCGCTGGCGCGCCCATTGCCAGGCGCGGCTGCTGCATGGCCTAGGCGGGGCGCTGACGCTGGAGCGCCAGATGGCGCGCATCGACGAGCTGGCCGAGCAGGCCGGCGAGCGCGGCGACGAACGCGCCGAAGCCATTTTGGGCGAGCTGCACGACTACGCGCTTGGCCTAGCCGAAGGCGTAGCGTAGTTGGCATGAAAATGGATCAGTGATGCACAGAGCTTGACGCGAGGCGGTGTTCTATATAAACTATAGCAGTTCATTATATGGAACTGGACCATGGCAAGCAACACGGACAACACGGACAACTCGGATTTGGCACGCAACTTGCGCGCAGCCAGGGAGCGCCGGGGCTTGACCTTGACCGGTTTGGCGGAGCGCTCAGGCGTTGCCAAGTCCACTCTTTCTGGTCTTGAGTCAGCAGCAGGCAATCCTACAGTGGCCACGCTGTGGGCTATCGCCAATGCCCTTGAGGTTTCATTTGGGGAGTTGCTTGGAACGGTGGGTGCGACAGGTTTTGCGTCCACAACCGAGTTCGAAGCTGATGGGGTTACTGTTCGATTTATTGAACAAAGTGAGTCGGCCCCAAGGTTGGAGTTGTACTGCGTAGAACTAAAGTTGGGCAGTTTACAAGAGTCGGCACCGCATCCCAAGGGAGTAAGGGAGCGTGTGACGGTGCTTGGCGGTGCCTTGCTGGTGGGCCCCGTGCAAAGCCCGGCCCTTGTTCGGGCCGGTCAAACCCACGAGTTTGCAGCCGACGTGCCGCATGTGTACAGAGCGGTTGAGGCGCAGACCAAAGCCATGGTGTTGATCGAGTACCCCAGCGGGCATGGCCTGGGCGATCAAGCCGAAATACACGTCCCATGGCCGACAACAGACAAGGGATGGGATGGATTGCGTTCGCTCGTGGACCGCCTCCTGATCGAAGTGTCAAACGGAGTGGGCGCGCGTGCGATCCGGTTTTTCGCCTGCGGGCAGGCAGCGCAGGCAGCGGTCAGCGAACTTTGCACGCGTTTGCCGGTGCTGCGCGACCCCACTTTTTGTTGGCCGTTATTCTGTTTTGCTGATGCCGATCAGCAAGGCCCGTTTCTGGTGTTGTTGCCGTTGCGCTTCACGGCTGCAGATTGGGCTGCCGAACCAGTGTCTTCTTGCTCGGTGACGGCGACCCTGAGGTCAGCACGTACCCTGTCCTGTCAGGCTCAGTGGCCCGGTTTGAAGTTGACGATGGCTCAGTTGACGGATGCCAGAGCTGCAGCAGCAGGCCGTTCATGGATACTGGGGCCGTTGGCTGCTGAAGTGCTGTTGCAGCGCGGTGCGCTGGTGCTTCCAGGACGGCTCGAGCGGGTGGCGAAAATAGTTGACCAGGTTCATGCTGGCAATGAATCCACATCTTTTTCCGAAAGAATAGACGTGGTTGGCTATGATGCATTCGAATTAATCCATCCGGCTTATGCTAGGCAAGCCGTTGCAGTCGCAGAAGATATTCAACGGTACGCACCAGATGTGGGCTTGAATGAGGTGATCGATGTCGGATCGGGCCCCGGAGCGCCCATTCTGATGCTGCATGAATTGTTGCCCGACCTGCACTTTGTCGCGTTAGAGCCCGATCCCATGGCTTTTATTTGTCTGCAGCGCAATATCTGTGGGCTAGAGGCCGTGCGGGCGCAGCAGACCGGATTCCTCGAGTTTGACAGCAAAGACAACGCAACGCCGTTGATTACGTCAACCGGTGCCTCGCACCATTTTAACACTGCCTTTATGTTGCAACAGGCTGTGCGGCTGCTGCAGCCAGGTGGGCTATTGATCGTGGCCGACGAATTCATCCCTGAGTTTGACTCGGCGCAAGCGCGCAGTCTGGCTTTACTCCAACACCACGCTGCCTACATCCTGTGGGCCATGGCTTGGATCGAAAAATGTCAGGAATTCACAGACCTGGGTCGAACCGGGGGGGCGTATTTTGCCTTGCGCCAGGCACTTGCTTTGGCGCTCGTTGATATCGAGTCGGGTCACGCAGTGGCAGCCATTAACCGCTGCCGGGAGATTTTTGCGCAAATCAAGCATGCCGGATTGGGTCAGTTTGATGGGAGTCAGATAGACGCTTATATCAATTTTTTCTGGTTGGAATTGCAAGCTATGGTGGCTGGTTTTGATTACGAAGTCGAGCGCAAAACACACCCGCGACGCTTCGTCGAATTGGCTGCTCTGGCCGGCCTAGAACTGGTGCGCAAGCGCAGAATATTTGCGACCAGTGGATCGGATGAATGGGGCGGTGGGACCTATGTGTTTACCCTTCGAAAACCGATGTTTCGCTAGCGGGGGGGTGGCATGCAGCAGATAGTCAAAGGTTTGACGGACAGTCTTTCGATTGGTGCCGCTTATCTCCCGATTGCTTTTTCATTTGGCCTGGCTGCGCTCGAGGCTGGGTTTTCGCCCGCTGCTGCGGTGTTGCTGTCGGCGCTGGTGTTTGCCGGTGCCAGCCAGTTTGTGATGCTTGCTTTGATGGCCACTGGCACCGGTATGATGGCTGTGGTGGTTACCGTGTTGCTGATGAATGTGCGTCATCTTTTCTACGGCCCCGCCCTGTTGGCCAAACTCGGGTCTGGCCGGCCCAGTTGGCCTACACCGTTGCTGGCCTTTGGGCTCACCGATGAAGTGTTTGCCACCGCCTCTGGCAAGCTGGGGCAAATCCCGCTGGCCGATCGCGAAGGCTGGTATGTTGGATTGCAGGTGGGGGCTTACTCGATTTGGGTCTTGGGTACGGCATTGGGCGCCATGTTCGGTCGGCAACTGAGCGCGCAATCAGCTTTTTGGAGCGATGCCATGTCATTTGTATTGCCGGCGCTGTTTTTGGCCTTGTTGCTTGAAATTGCTGCGCAGACCCGGTGGCTGGTGCTTTTGGGGGCGGCCCTCACGACGACGGCGGCACTGCCATTTATGCCGGCTTATCTGGCGCTGCTACTGGGCATGGTCGCGGGCGCTGCGCTGGGTTACCGACGGGGGGTGTCATGACTTTGATCGAAGCGTTCACGGTGCTGGCGGCTGCACTGGTGACTTTTTTATTGCGCTGGCTGCCGATGCTGGTCTGGCGCAACGCAGCGTCGGCGCCGACCACGGGAGTAAAGTCGATACTCAATGGCATCGGTCCGGCAGCCATTTGCGCTATGCTGGTGCTTGCTTTGGGATCGTTGCTGGAGTTGGAATGGCAACTTAACGCGTGGTTGCCAGCGCTGATCGGTGTATTGGCCGTGTTTGCTGCCAAGTGGCGGCTGGGCGGGATCGCTTGGCCGACTCTGTTCGGTGCCTTGGCTTACGGTCTTTCGATGCATCTGTTCTGAGTTGCTCTGCTCAGGCATGGCCATGCTGCCAAGCCTCATGGCGTCGGTGCAGCGCGCCAGCTGGGCCCAGGGAAGTACAATCGAGGGTTTTTCCCTTGCGCCTGCGCGACGTGCGTGGGCACGCGTGGCGAACCGATCAACCAACTGCGAGGCATCTGACACCCATGGCAGGGCATTCCAAATGGGCCAACATCCAGCACCGCAAGGGGCGTCAGGATGAAAAACGCGGCCGGGTCTGGACCCGCGTGATCCGCGAAATCATGGTGGCGGCGCGTCAAGGCGGCGGCGGCGACGCGGCGGCCAACCCGCGCCTGCGGCTGGCGATCGACAAGGCCAAGGCGGCCAATATGCCGGCCGACACCATCAAGCGCAACATAGACAAGGCCACGGGCAACCTCGAAGGCGTGCAGTACGAGGAGATCCGTTACGAGGGCTACGGCATCGCCGGTGCGGCCGTGATCGTCGAAACCATGACCGACAACCGCGTGCGCACGGTGGCCGAAGTGCGCCACGCCTTCAGCAAGCACGGCGGCAATTTGGGCACCGAAGGCTCGGTGGCGTTCCAGTTCAAGCACTGCGGCCAGTTCATCTTCGCTCCCGGCGTGCCCGAAGAGCGGCTGTTCGAGGTGGCGCTGGAAGCCGGGGCCGAAGACGTGCTCGGCAGCGACGACGGCGCTTTCGAGGTGCTCACGGCGGTGACCGATTTCGAGGCCGTGCAGCAGGCGCTGCAAGGCGCGGGCCTGCGCCCCGAACTGGCCGAAGTGACGCTGCGCGCCGACAACCCGGTGGCCTTGAGCGGCGACGAGGCGCTGCGCATGCAAAAACTGCTCGACGCCCTAGAAGACCTCGACGACGTGCAAAACGTCTATCACAACGCAGAACTCAACCCATGAACGCAGAACTCAAGGTGCTGGTGGTCGGCGGTGGCGGGCGCGAACACGCGCTGGCCTGGAAGCTCAAGCAGTCGCCGCGCGTGGCGCAGGTTTATGTGGCGCCGGGCAACGGCGGCACCGCGCTCGACCCAGCGCTGCAAAACGTGCCGATCAGCGACCCGACCGAGCTCGCGCGCTGGGCGCAGCAGCAGGGCATCGCCCTGACCGTGGTCGGCCCCGAGGGGCCGCTGGCGGCGGGCATCGTCGATGTCTTTCGCGCCCAGGGCTTGCGCATCTTTGGCCCCACGCAGGCGGCGGCGCAGCTCGAGAGCTCCAAGGCCTTTTCCAAGGCCTTCATGCAGCGCCACGGCATCCCGACAGCGGCCTACCAAGTCTTTGCCGAAGCACCCGCCGCCCACGCCTACGTGGAGCAAATGGGCGCGCCGATCGTGGTCAAGGCCGATGGCTTGGCCGCTGGCAAGGGCGTGGTGGTGGCGCAAACGCTGGCCGAGGCGCACGCCGCCATCGATTTCATGCTGCAAGGCCAAGCGCCGGGGCTGGCCCACAACGCCGGCGGCGCGCGGGTGGTGATCGAAGCCTTTTTGCAGGGCGAAGAAGCCAGCTTCATCGTGCTCTGCGACGGCGTGCAAGCGCTGGCGCTGGCCAGCAGCCAAGACCACAAGCGCCTGCTCGACGCCGACCAGGGCCCCAACACCGGCGGCATGGGGGCCTACTCGCCGGCCCCGGTGGTCACGCCCGAGGTGCACCAGCGCGCGCTCGACGAGGTGATTTTGCCGACGCTGCGCGGCATGGCCGCCGACGGCATCCCCTACACCGGCTTCCTCTACGCCGGGCTGATGATCGGCCCCGACGGCAGCGTGCGCACGCTCGAGTTCAACTGCCGCTTGGGCGACCCCGAAACGCAACCGATCCTGCTGCGCCTGCAAAGCGATCTGGCCGCGGTGTTGCTGGCGGCCACCGAGCAGCGCCTGCACGAGATCGAGCTGCAATGGGATGAGCGCGTGGCGCTGGGCGTGGTGCTGGCCGCGCACGGCTACCCCCAGCAGCCACGCACGGGCGACGCCATCGCACTCACCGCCCCTGATAGCCCAGATGCCGTGCTGTTCCACGCCGGCACGGCCTTGCAGCAGGGGCGGCTGTGCACCGCCGGCGGGCGCGTGCTCTGCGCCACCGCGCTCGGGGCCGACGTGGCGCAAGCGCAACGCCGCGCCTACCAACTGGTGCAGGGCGTACACTACCCCGGCATGCAATACCGACACGACATCGGCTTTAGGGCCTTGCCCGCATGAGCGGCGCGCCCACGGCCGCCATGCGCGACTACCTGCTGGGCTTGCAGCAGCGCATCACCTCGGCCATCACCGAGATCGACGGCCAGAGCTTTGTCTCCGACGCTTGGGAAAAGGCCCCCGGCGAACCCTTGCAAGGCAACGGCGTGACGCAGATTCTGGAAGGCGGCGCGGTGTTCGAGCGCGCCGGTTGCGGCTTTTCGCATGTGCAAGGCCAGCGCCTGCCGCCCTCGGCCACGCAGCACCGGCCCGAACTGGCTGGGGCCCCGTTCGAGGCGCTGGGCGTTTCGCTGGTGTTTCATCCGCGCAACCCCTACGTGCCCACGGTGCACATGAACGTGCGCCAGATCACGGCGTTGCCGTCGGGTGGCGGCGCGCCGGTGAGCTGGTTTGGCGGCGGCATGGACCTCACGCCCTATTACGGTTTCGAGGAAGACGCGCAGCACTTTCACCGCACCTGCGCCGCCGCCCTGTCCCCCTTTGGCGCCGACAAATACCCGCGCTTCAAAGCCTGGTGCGACGATTATTTTTTTCTCAAGCACCGCAACGAAGCGCGCGGCATCGGCGGCATCTTCTACGACGACCTGTCCGAACTCGGCCTCGAGGGCGGGCTGGCGCTCACCCAAGCGGTGGGCGACGCCTTCTTGCACGCCTACCTGCCGCTGGTACAGCGGCGCCGCGACACGCCCTACGGCGAGCGCGAGCGCCAGTTTCAACTCTACCGGCGCGGCCGCTACGTCGAATTCAACCTGGTGTGGGACCGGGGCACCCACTTTGGCCTGCAATCGGGCGGGCGCAGCGAATCCATTTTGCTCTCGATGCCGCCGCTGGTGCGCTGGGCTTACCAGGAACAACCGGCGGTGGGCACGCCCGAGCACCGGCTGACGAGCGAGTTTTTGCCGCGGCGAGACTGGCTGTGAGCGCCACCCCAGTGGCGGTGCAGCGCATCGGCGTGTTCGGCGGGGCTTTCGATCCGCCGCACTGGGCGCACCGGGCGCTGGCCGAGGCGGCGCTGGCGCAACTCGGGCTCGATGCGCTGTTCATCCTGCCCACGGGTCAGGCCTGGCACAAGAGCCGCCCGCTCTCGCCCGCGCCGCACCGGCTGGCGATGTGCAGGTTGGCCTTCGAAGGGCTGCCCCAGGTGCAGATCGATGAGCGCGAAACCCGCCGCCCCGGCCCCAGCTACACCGCCGACACCTTGCAAGAGCTGGCCGCCGAGCACCCCGGGGCGCAGCTTTACCTGGTGCTGGGGGCCGACCAGTTGCTGGCCTTCCAATCCTGGCAACGCTGGCAGGAGGTGCTGCGCCACGCCACGCTGGCGGTGGCCAACCGGCCCCTGCACGCCGACGGCAGCGCCGCCAATGACCCAGTGGCCGAGCCCGACCTGAGCGGCATCGATCTGCCCTTCGAGCACCTGCAGATGCCGCTGCACCCGATCAGTGCCACGGCGGTGCGTGCGCGGGTGCGGGGCGCAGCGGGCGGCGGCCAAGGCGGCTCCGGCGGCCTCAACGAATTTTCCACGGCACAACCAGCGCTCGATCTGCTGGTGCCCGCCGCCGTGGCGCGGTATATTTCAGACCATCACCTTTACCATCAGCCAGAATGAGCAGTCAGCCCAGCAACGAACGCAGCCCCCTAGCCAGCGGCCCGAATACCTCCAGCGCCGAGGCAACCCAAGGGGTGCAGGCAGCCCTTGCGGGTGGCTCCCAGAGCGAAACCACGGCCAAGCGCAACACCCAAAAGCTGCAGCGCGCCGCCGTCGATGGGCTGGAAGACGTGAAGGCGCAAGACATCCAGGTGTTCAACACCGAGGCGCTGTCGGCGCTGTTCGAGCGCGTGATCGTAGCCAGCGGCACCTCCAACCGCCAGACCAAGGCGCTGGCGGCCAGCGTCTGCGACGCGGTGCGCGAAGCCGGTTTTGACAAGCCGCGCGTGGAAGGCCAGGAAAACGGCGAGTGGATCGTCGTGGACTGCGGCGCGGTGGTGGTGCACGTGATGCAGCCCAGCATCCGCCAGTACTACCGGCTGGAAGAAATCTGGGGCAGCAAACCGGTGCGCCTGAAATTCGGCGCGCCGGCTCCGACGCAAGCGCGACCCGCTGCTGCCGGGGCCAAGGCCAAGACAAAGTCTGCCACAGCCAAGGCCAAGCCTGCCAAGCCTGCCAAGCCTGACGGCGCCCCGGCGGCTCCAGCACGGGCAAAGTCAGCCAAGCCCGCCAAGTCGGACACAAGCCAAGCTGGCCCAGCCCGCACCAGGGCGGTCAAGCCCCTTAAGACCGAGTCTGCCGAAGCCGCCGCTGCGCCCGCCAAGCCACGGCCAGCGCGCCCCCGCGCCAGCCCCAAACCCGTGGCATGAAACTGGTCCTCGTCGCCGTCGGGCAGCGCCTGCCCGATTGGGCGCAGACCGCCTGCGACGATTTTGCCAAGCGGCTGCCACCCGATGCGCGCTTCGAGCTGCGCACGGTCAAGGCCGAACCGCGCGGCCACAAGTCGGTGGCGGCCTTGCGTGCCGCCGAGCGCGAGCGCATCGAAGCCGCCCTGCCCAAGGGCGCGCGGCTGGTGGTTCTGGATGAGCGCGGCAGCACCCTGACCACGGCCGCGCTGGCGCGCCAGTGGCTGCAGTGGCAGCAGCAGGGCGACGACGTGGCGCTGCTCATCGGCGGCCCCGACGGCCTGGACCCAGCGCTCAAGTCCGCCGCACAGCAGAGCCTGCGCCTGTCGGACTTGACGCTGCCGCACGCGCTGGCCCGGCTGCTGCTGATCGAGCAACTGTACCGGGCCTGGTCGCTCAACGCCGGGCACCCCTACCACCGCGAGTAACAAGCCAATGCACGACAGCGCCCAAGCCCCTTGGCTGTATCTGGCTTCGCAGAGCCCGCGCCGGCGCGAGCTGCTGGCGCAGTGGGGCTGGCGCGTCGAGCTGCTGCTGCCCGAGGCCGACGACGATTTGCACGCCCTGGAAGCGCTGGAGCAGGCGCGCCCCCACGAAGCCCCGGCGCGCTACGTGCAGCGCGTGACCCGGCTCAAGCTGCAAGCCGCGCTGCTGCGGCTGCAACGCTTGGAGCGGCGCGGCTGGCCGCCGGGCCCGGTGCTGTGCGCCGACACCACGGTGGCGCTCGGGCGCCAGATTTATGGCAAACCCGCCGACGCCGCCCATGCGGTGCAGATGCTGCAAAGCCTGGCCGGGCAGCGGCACCAGGTGCTCACCGCCGTGGCGCTGGCGCACCAGGGCCAGCTCTGGCAGGCGCTGAGCCGCTCCACGGTCGAGTTCGCGCCTTGGGGCGTGGACGAGATCGAGCGCTACGTGGCCAGTGGCGAGCCGCTGGGCAAGGCCGGGGCCTACGCCATCCAGGGGCGCGCCAGCCAGTGGATACGGCGCATCAGCGGCAGCCACAGCGGCATCGTGGGGCTGCCGGCCTACGAGACGGCGCAACTGCTGCGCGCCGCCGGTCTGTCGCCGCCCCAAGCCCTCAACCCCCAAAGTCCATGAGCCAAGACATCCTGATCAACTGGTCACCGCAAGAAACGCGGGTGGCGGTGGTGGAACACGGTGCGGTGCAAGAGGTGCACATCGAGCGCGCGCTCGAGCGCGGGCTGGTCGGCAACGTCTATCTGGGCAAGGTCGCGCGCGTGCTGCCCGGCATGCAGTCGGCCTTCATCGACATCGGGTTTGAGCGCGCCGCCTTTTTGCACGTGGCCGACCTGCTGCCCAATATCAACGCCCGCTTTGCCGCCAAAGAGCGCCCCTTGGCGCTGGCATCGCCGCCCACTGCAAGCCCGCTGGAGCCGGTAGCAGCCAGCCCGGAAAGCGCGGAAAGCACTACCCCGATGCCAGCAGGCAACGGGCAGGCCGCCAGTGCCTTGCCCATCGAGCGCCAGTTGTTCGAGGGTCAGGCGCTGCTGGTGCAGGTGCTCAAAGACCCGATCGGCTCCAAGGGCGCGCGCCTGACGGCGCAGATCAGCATCGCGGGCCGCCAACTGGTGTTTTTGCCGCAGGATCAGCACCTTGGGGTGTCGCAAAAAATCCCGCCGGCGCAGCGCGAGGCCTTGCGCCAGCGCCTGCAAGCGCTCACGGCGGGCGAGGGCGGCGGTTTCATTTTGCGCACCAACGCCGAAGACGCCAGCGACGAAGAGCTGGCCGAAGACGTGGCCTACCTGCGCAAAAGCTGGGCCCACATCAAAAGCGCGGCCGTGCGTTTGCCTGCCCCGAGCCTGCTGCAACAGGATGTGAGCCTGCTGCAGCGCGTGCTGCGCGACCTCGTCAGCGCCCAGACCCAAACCATTCAGGTCGATTCCCAAGAGCAGTTCGGCCAGTTGCAGCAGTTCGCGCGCGAGTACATGCCGGCCACGCTGGAGCGCATCAGCCACTACCGGGGTGAGCGCCCGATTTTCGATTTGTATCAGATCGACGAAGAAATCGCGCGCGCGCTCGGGCGCCGGGTCGAGCTCAAATCGGGCGGCTACCTGGTGATCGACCAGACCGAGGCGCTCACCACCATCGACGTCAACACCGGCGGCTTCGTGGGGGCGCGCAACTTCGACGACACCATCTTTCGCACCAACCTGGAGGCCACGCAGGTGATTGCGCGCCAGTTGCGGTTGCGCAACTTGGGCGGCATCGTGATCGTGGACTTTATCGACATGCTGCGCGAGGCGCACCGCGAGGCGGTGTTGGCCGAGTTGCGCAAACAACTGGCGCGCGACCGCGTAAAAACCACCACTGGCGCGTTTTCGCAGCTCGGCTTGCTGGAGATGACGCGCAAGCGCAACCGCGAGTCGCTGGCGCAACTGCTGAGCCAAACCTGCCCGACTTGCAGCGGCAGCGGCCGGGTAAAAACCGCGCGCAGCGTCTGCTACGACATCTTGCGCGAGATCTTGCGCGAGGCGCGCGCCTTTAGCCCACGCGAGTTTCGCATCGTCGCGGCGGCGCCGGTGATCGAGCTGCTGCTGGACGAAGAAAGCGCGCACCTGGCCGGTTTGAGCGAGTTCATCGGCAAGCCGATCTCACTGCAAAGCGAGGCCGCGCTGCGCCCGGACCAGTACGACATCGTGCTGCTTTGAGCTGCGTCGCCCCGCAGCGGGCGCGGCCTCTCATTCCGACAATCTGCCGCCCAAGCTGAGCGCGTGCAGCCGCGCATACACGCCGTTGGCCGCCAGCAGCGCCTCGTGGCGGCCTTGCTCGACGATCTGGCCTTGGGCCAGCACCAGCACCCGGTCGGCGTGTTCGATGGTCGAGAGCCGGTGCGCGATCACCAGCGTGGTGCGCCCGCGCATGAGCCGCTGCAGGGCATCTTGCACCAGCCGCTCCGATTCGTTGTCCAGCGCCGAGGTGGCTTCGTCCAAGATCAGAATGGGCGCATCCTTGTAGATGGCGCGCGCAATTGCCAGCCGCTGGCGCTGGCCGCCCGACAGCTCGGTCGCGTTGTGCCCCACGGGGGTGTGCATGCCTTGGGGCAGGGTTTGCAGCAGCTCGCCCAAGTTGGCAAATTCAAGCGCCTGCCGCACCCGCTCCTCGTCGAACTCGGACCCCAAGGCCACGTTGGCGGCCAGGGTGTCGTTGAACATCACAACGTCTTGGCTGACCATGGCGAACTGGCGCCGCAGGTTGGCCAGGTCCCAGTCGGGCAGGGCCACGCCGTCGAGCCGCAACACCCCGCCGCTGGCCTCGACAAAGCGCGGCAGCAGGTTGGCCAAGGTGGTTTTGCCCGAGCCCGATGGGCCCACCAGCGCCAGCACCTCGCCCGCCGCCACCTCTAGGCTGATGCCGCGCAGCGCCGCGTCGTCCTTGCTGCCGTACTGCACCCAGACCTGCTCCAGGCTCAGGTGGCCCGCGGCGCGCTCGGCCTGGTGCGTGCCGCCGCGCTGGATCGGGGTCTGTTCGATCAGCTCCAGCCCGCGCTCCAGCGCCGCCAGCCCGCGCGTGATCGGGGTCACGAGGTCGGCCAATTGGCGGATCGGGCTGATCAGCATCAGCATGGCGGTGACGAAGCCCACGAAGCTGCCCACCGTCACGCCGCTGGTGGCACTTTGCCAGAGCGCGATCATGATCACGGTCGAGAGCGCGGCGGCGGCCAGCATCTGCGTCAGCGGAGCCACGGCGGCCCCGGCCACGGTGGCCTTGAGCGCCAACCGGCGCAGCACCAGATTGAGCCGGTCGAAGCGCTGCGTCTGCTGCGCCTGCGCCCCATGCAGCCGCACCACGCGGTGCGCCAGCGCGTTTTCTTCCACCACGTAGGCCAGCTCGTCGGTGGCCAGTTGGCTGCTGCGCGTGAGGCGGTACAGGCGCTTGGAGAGCACCCGCATCACCCAGGCCAGCGG
>BBPE01000274.1_pt5 | contig 14644 bp, 14 predicted proteins | sample 1344301 | NCBI WGS metagenome assembly BBPE01 (sample SAMD00019089, study PRJDB2971) | groundwater metagenome | isolation source: The Cedars highly-alkaline
CCGGCGGGCCGACGAAGACCAGGCCGTGGTCGGCGCAGGCCTGCGCGAAGTCGGCGCGCTCGGACAGGAAGCCGTAGCCGGGGTGCAGCGCGTCGGCGCCGCTGCGCCGCGCCGCGTCGAGCACGCGCCCGACATGCAGGTAGCTCTCGGCCGCCGGCGCCGGGCCCAGCCGGACCGCCTCGTCGGCCAGCGCGACATGCGGCGCCGCGGCGTCGGCGTCGCTGTAGACGGCGACCGTGCGGTAGCCCAGCGCGCGCGCGCTGCGCAGCACGCGGCAGGCGATCTCGCCGCGGTTGGCGACCAGCAGCTTCGAGAAGCTCAATTCGGTGTCCAGCGCGGCGGCCGCCGCTGCAGGAAGGCTGCGGTGCCCTCGGCGCCCTCGGCGCCCAGCGCCGCGGCCGAGAAGACCTGTGCGGCCTCGTCGACCAGCCCGGCTGCTGGCGTCCAGCGGCATTGCGCGAGCAGCGCCTTGGTCGCCGCCAGCGCCGCCGGCGCGCACTGCAGGATGTCGTGCAGCACGCGCGCGAGCACGGCGTCGAGCGCTTCGGGCCGGCAGTGCTCGTGCGCCAGGCGCAGCGCGTGCGCGCCCTGCGCATCGACGCGCGCGCCGGTGACCGCCAGCCGCTTGGCCTCGGCATAACCCAGGCGTTCGACGAGGAACGGCGCGACCTGCGCCGGCACCAGCCCGAGCGAGGTCTCGGGCAGCCGGAACTGCGCGCCCTCGACGGCGATGGTGACGTCGGCGACGCAGGCCAGACCGAGCCCGCCGCCCATCACCGCGCCCTCGGCGACGACGACCAGCGCGAGCCCGGTCTCGGCAAAGTCGACGCACAGGCGGCCGAACTCGGCGTTGGAGCGGGCCAGCGCGTCGGGGTCCTCGGCCAGCCGGGCGCGCGCGTCGGCCAGGTCGCGCAGGTCGGCGCCGGCGCAGAAGTGGCCGCCGGCGCCGCGCAGCACGAGCACGCGGGTGTCGGCGTCGCGCTCGGCCTCGCGCAGCACGGCGCGCAGCTCGTGCACCATCGCCAGCGACATCGCGTTGCGCACCGCCGGGCGGTCGAGCGTGACATGCAGCACCGCGCCGTCGCGGCGCAGCGCGAGGGTGGTGGTGGCCATCAGCGCGGTCCTCCCTTGGGCAGGGTGCCGTCGAGCTTGGCGATGATGCCCAGCATGATCTCGTCGGCGCCGCCGCCGATCGACACCAGCCGGCTGTCGCGCCAGGCGCGCGAGATCAGGTTGTCGCGCGTGTAGCCCATGCCGCCCCAGAACTGCAGGCAGGCGTCGGTGACTTCGCGCGAGAGCCGGCCACACTTGAGCTTGGCCATCGAGGCGAGCAGGGTCACGTCCTTGCCGCCGACATACTGCTCGACGGCCTGCCAGGTCAGCGCGCGCAGCGCGGCGACCTCGGTGCGCAGCTCGGCCAGCCGGAAGTGCACGACCTGGTTGTCGAGGATGCTGCGGCCGAAGGCCTTGCGCTCGCGGGTGTAGTCGATCGTCAGGTCGATCAGCCGGTCGAGGCTGCGCAGCGAGCTGGCCGCGCCCCACAGCCGCTCCTCCTGAAACTGCATCATCTGGAACGTGAAGCCCAGGCCCTCCTGGCCGATCAGGTGGCGCTGCGGCACGCGCACGCCGTCGAAGAACAGTTGCGCGGTGTCCGAGCTGTGCATGCCGACCTTGTGGATCTTCTGCCGCGTCACGCCGCGCGCATCGAGCGGCACGACGATCAGGCTCTTGTTCTTGTGCGGCGGCGCGTCGCTGGTGTTGGCCAGCAGGCAGCACCAGTCGGCCTCGAGGCCGTTGGTGATCCACATCTTGCTGCCGTCGATGACGTAGTCGCCGCCGTCCTTGCGTGCGCTGGTGCGCAGCGCGGCGACGTCGCTGCCGCCGCCGGGCTCGCTGACGCCGAGGCAGCCGACCAGGTCGCCGGCGATCGACGGCGCGAGGAACTCGCGGCGCAGCGCGTCGCTGCCAAAGCGCGCCAGCGCCGGCGTGCACATGTCGGTGTGCACGCCGATGGCCATCGGCACGCCGCCGCAGTCGCACAGGCCCAGCGCCTCGGCCATGACCATCGAGTAGCTGAAGTCCAGCCCCGCACCGCCGTATTCCTCGGGGTACTTCAGGCCCAGCAGGCCGAGCTTGCCGAGCTTGCCGAACACCTCGTGGCTGGGGAAGCCCTCGGCGCGCTCCCAGGCCTCGACATGCGGGTTGAGCTCGTTGCGCACGAAGCGGGTGACGGTGTCGTCGAGCTGGCGGTGCTGGTCGGTCAGTTGCATGCAGGTCTCCCGGGCGTGGGTCGGTCGGGCGCGGCGGGCCGCTACAGGCGCGCGACGCCGAAGGTGTTGGGCCGCAGCACGCGGCGCGCGGCCGAGTCGGCCAGGTCCAGGCCGAGCGCGAGCACGCGGCGGGTGTCGCGCGGGTCGATGATGCCGTCGTCCCACAGCCGCGCGGTGCCGAACAGCACGTCGCTCTCGGCGTCGAGCCGGCGCGCGAGCTGCTCGCTCATCGCCTGCAGACCGGCGAGAGCCGGCTCGTCGAGCGCGACGCCGCTGCGCGCGAGCTTGCCGGCGCCGAGCGTCTGCATGACCATCGCCGCCTGCGCGCCGCCCATCACCGCGGTGCGCGCGCTCGGCCAGGCGAAGATGAAGCGCGGGTCGAAGCCGCGCCCGCACATGCCGTAGTTGCCGGCGCCGAAGCTGCCGCCGAGCACCACCGTGAACTTCGGGCAGCGCGCGTTGGCCACCGCCTGGATCATCTTGCTGCCGTGCTTGATCGCGCCGGCCGCCTCGGCCGCGGTGCCGACCATGTAGCCGGTGGTGTTCTGCAGGAAGACCAGGGCGAGCCCGGCCTGGTCGCAGAGCTGGATGAACTGCGCGGCCTTGACCGAGCCGGTCGGCTGGATCGGGCCGTTGTTGCCGATGATGCCGACCGCGTGGCCGCCGATGCGCGCGTGGCCGCAGACCGTGTCGGGCGAGTAGGCGGCCTTGAACTCGAGGAAGGCCGAGTCGTCGACCACGCGCGCGAGGACCTCGCGCACGTCGTACGGCGCGCGCTCGTCGGCGGGCACGACGCCGATCAGCTCCTCGGCCGGGTAGCGCGGTGGCCGCACGTCGGCGGGCCGCGCCGGTGCTGCGTCCCAGGGCAGTGCGGCGAGCAGTTCGCGCGCGATCGCGATGGCGTGGGCGTCGTCGTCGGCGAGGTACTCGCCCAGCCCGGTCACGCGCGCGTGCAGGTCGGCGCCGCCGAGCGATTCCTCGTCGGCGTCCTCGCCGATCGCGGCCTTGACCAGCGGCGGGCCGGCCAGGTAGATGCTCGAGCGGCCCTTGACCAGCACGACATAGTCCGACAGCCCGGGCAGGTAGGCGCCGCCGGCGGTCGAGGCGCCGTGCACGATCGCGATCTGCGGGATGCCCGCCGCCGACAGCCGCGCCTGGTTGGCGAAGCTGCGCCCGCCGTCGACGAAGATCTCGGCCTGGTACATCAGGTTGGCGCCGCCCGACTCGACCAGCGCGAGCAGCGGCAGCTTGTTCTCGAGCGCGATCTGCTGCGCGCGCAGGCCCTTTCTGAGCCCCATCGGCGCGACCGTGCCGCCCTTGACCGCGCTGTCGCTGGCCGAGACCAGCACATGCTTGCCGGCGACCGTGCCGATGCCGACGATCGCGCCGCCGCCGAGCACGCTCTGCCTGCCGTCGTCGTCGTGCATGCCCAGCCCGGCCAGCGGCGAGAGCTCGAGAAAGCCGCTGCCGCGGTCGAGCAGCCGCGCGACGCGCTCGCGCGGCAGCAACTGCCCGCGCTGCTCGAAGCGCGCGCGCTTGGATTCGCTCTCGGCGACGACCTGCGCCTGCAGCGCCTGCACGCGCGCGAGCCGCTCGTGCATGCGCTTGGCGTTGGCGCGAAAGGCGGCGCTGTCCGGGTCGAGCCGGCTGGCCAGCGCCGGCATCACTTCAAGACCTCGGGCGTGACCGCGCGGTGGAAGCCGTCGAACGGCCGCGAGCGGTCGTGGTCGGCGCTGGGCCAGATCGCGCTGCCCAGCGAGGCGCCGCCGTCGATCTGCAGCGTCACGCCGGTGACGAAGGCCGCCGCCGGGCTCAGCAGGAAGACGATAGGCGCGCTGACCTCGGCCTCGACGGCCAGCCGGCGCAGCGGCACATGCTGCTTGAGCCGCGGAATCAGCGCGCGCACCGCGCCGCCGTAGGTGTCCATGCCCGAGCTGGCGACCCAGCCCGGCGCGACCGCATTGACGCGCACCCCCGCGCTGGCCCACTCGCAGGCCGCGGTCATCGTCAGGTTGCTCATGCCCGCGCGCGCCGCCCCCGAATGCGCCATGCCCGGCATGCCGTTGCGGAAATCGGCGGTCATGTTGACGATCGCGCCGCCATGCGCCTGCATGCTCTGCTTGTAGACCTCGCGCATCATCAGGAAGCCGCCGGTCAGGTTGCTGGCGACGACCGCCTCGAAGCCGCGCTTGCCGATGCCCTGCAGCGGCGCCGGGAACTGGCCGCCGGCGTTGTTGACCAGGCCGTCGATGCGGCCGTGGCGCCCGACCACCGCCGCCACCGCGGCGACGACGGCGTCCTCGTCGCGGATGTCGAAGACCAGCGTCGTGCAGCGGCCGCCGTCCTCGGTGATCTCGGCGGCGACGCGCTCGAGCTTGTCGGCGCTGCGCCCGCTGACGACGACCTGCGCGCCGAGCGCGGCGAGCTCGTGCGCGACGCAGCGGCCGATGCCGCTGCCGCCGCCGGTGACCCACACCGTCTGCCCGGCGAACAGGCCGGGGGCAAAGATGCTGCGGTAGCGGGCGGGGGCGTCGGTGCTCATGCGCGGGCAGGTGCGGGGCGGCGCCAGCCGCCCAGGTTGGCGCATTAGGCGACAGCCTGACGTTAACGTCAACCGGATGTCTGCTCGGTGATTTCCCGCATCACTGCGGCAGGCTCGGGCCGTAAGATGCGGGGCATCGACCACTCGCACCACCCGCCGTCATGGATCTCGCCTACTGCACCGACACCCTGCGCACCAAGGTCGGCGAGGCCAGCGGCCTGGGCGCCGTGCTCAAGTTCGACTGCGGCGCCGACGGCGTCGTCGTCATCGACGGTCGCGCGCTGCCCAACACGGTCGACAACCTCGACCGCGACGCCGACTGCACGCTCGCGATCACGCTGGCCAACCTGGTCGCCCTCGTCGGCGGCGAGCTCGACCCGGTCACCGGCTTCATGAGCGGACGCTTCAAGGTCGCCGGCGACATGAGCGTGGCGATGAAGCTGCAGCGGCTGATCTGAAGTGACGGTCGACGTGGCAGCGCGCGCGCGGCGCAGGCCGGTGGCCGAGGCGGTGCCGGCGCGGGCGACGGCGGCTGCACGCCGGGCCGTCAGCGAGGCCGTGGCCGCGCACCGCGACGACGCCACCGGCGAGCTCTACGGCATCGCCGAGCTGTGCGCGAGCTTCGGCATCTCGGCGCGCGCGATCCGCTTCTACGAGGACAAGGGCCTGCTCGCGCCGCGGCGGGTCAACGGCACGCGCGTCTACACCCGGCGCGACCGCGCGCGGCTCGCGCTGATCCTGCGCTCGAAGGCCATCGGCGCCTCGCTGGCCGAGATCAAGCAGTACCTCGACATGTACGGCCCGCACGGCGAGGGCCGGCTGCAGCAGCTCGAATGGGTGCTGCAGCGCACCGACGCGGCGATCGCCGCGCTCGAGCAGAAGCAGGCTCACATCGAGGCCACGCTGGCCGAGCTGCGCCTGATCAACGACAGCGTGCGCGCGCAGCTTGCCGCGCGGCGGCCCAGCGGCCACGCCCCACCCCCGACGGAGTCGCGACGATGACCGAAGCCTGGATCTACGACCACCTGCGCACGCCGCGCGGCAAGGGCAAGAAGGACGGCTCGCTGCACCAGGCCTCGCCGGTGTGGCTGCTGCGCACGCTGCTGCACGCCCTGCAGCAGCGTCACGCGCTCGACACTGCGCTGGTCGACGACGTCGTGCTCGGCTGCGTGACGCCGGTCGGCGAGCAGGGCGGCGACATCGCGCGCACCGCGGTGCTCGACGCCGACTGGGCGCAGTCGGTGGCCGGCCTCACGCACAGCCGCTTCTGCGCTTCGGGGCTCGAGTCGGTCAACCTCGCCGCGGCCAAGGTCAGGGGCGGCTGGGAGGACCTGGTCGTCGCCGGCGGCGTCGAGAGCATGAGTCGCTGGCCGATGGGCAGCGACGGTGGCGCGTGGTTCATGGACCCGCGCATCAACCACCAGCTCGGCTTCGTGCCGCAGGGCATCGGCGCCGACCTGATCGCGACGATAGAGGGTTTCGACCGCGCCGAGCTCGACGCCTGGGCGCTGCGCTCGCACCAGCGCGCGGCGGCGGCACGCGCCGAGGGCCGCTTCGCGCGCTCGGTGGTGCCGGTGCGCGACATCGCCGGCCTGCCGCTGCTGGCCGAGGACGAGACGATCCGCCCCGCCACCACGCTCGAGGCGCTGGCCAGGCTCGAGCCGAGCTTCGCGGCGATCGGCGCGATGGGCTTCGACGCCACCGCGCTGCGCAAGTACACCTGCGTCGAGCGCATCGAGCATGTCCACCATGCCGGCAACTCCTCGGGCATCGTCGACGGCGCGGCGCTGATGCTGGTCGGCTCGCGCGCCGGCGGCGAGCGCGCCGGGCTCGAGCCGCGCGCACGCATCCGCGCCGCCGCGGTGACCGGCTCGGAGCCGACGATCATGCTGACCGGGCCGACGCCGGCGGTGCGCAAGGCGCTGGCCCGGGCCGGCATGCAGCCCGCCGACATCGACCTGTGGGAGGTCAACGAGGCCTTCGCGGCGGTGCCGCTGAAGACCGCGCGCGACCTCGGCCTCGACCTCGACCGCGTCAACGTCAACGGCGGCGCGATCGCGATGGGCCACCCGCTGGGCGCGACCGGCTGCATCATCCTCGGCACGCTGCTCGACGAGCTCGAGCGCCGCGGCCTGGCCACCGGCTGCGCCACGCTGTGCGTCGGCGGCGGCATGGGCATCGCGACGGTCATCGAAAGGGTCTGACCATGAAGAGCGCAGCGATCACGCTGGACACCGGCGCCGACGGCATCGCCGTCGCGACGATGGACCTGCCCGGGCGGCCGACCAACCTCGTCAACGACGAACTGATGACCGCGCTGGCCCAGCTCGTCGAGCGCGTGGCCGGCGACGCCGCCGTCAAGGGCCTGGTGCTGGCCTCGGCCAAGGCCGATTTCTGCGCCGGCGGCGACATCGACCGCATGTCGGCCTGGACCGTGCCGCAAGAGCCCTACGAAGCCTCGATGGCGATGAAGGCCGTGCTGCGCCGGATGGAGACGATCGGCAAGCCGGTGGTCGCGGCGATCGGCGGCCACGCGCTCGGCGGCGGCCTCGAGATCGCGCTGGCCTGCCACGCGCGCATCGTGCTCGACGACCCGCGGCTCAAGCTCGGTCAGCCCGAGGTCAAGCTCGGCCTGCTGCCCGGCGGTGGCGGCACGGTGCGGCTGGCGCGGCTGCTCGGCATCCAGGCCGCGCTGCAGATCGTCGGCGAAGGCAAGGACATCGCGCCGGCGCAGGCGCTGGCGATGGGGCTGGTCAGCGAGCTCGCGCCCGACCGCGCCGCGCTGCTCGCACAGGCGCGCGCCTGGTGCCTCGCGCACCCCAAGGCCCGCCAGCCGTGGGACGAGGCCAGGTTCCGCTTCCCCGGCGGCGACTCGCGCGCGCCGGCGGTCGCGCAGATGTGGGCGCTCGCGCCCTCGGTGGCCGCCACCAGGACCTGGGGCAACTACCCGGCGGTCACGCACATCATGTCCAGCGTGTTCGAGGGCGGGCTGCTCGACTTCGACGCGGCCAGCGCGGTCGAGAGCCGCTACTTCGCGGCCTGCGCGATGTCGCAGGAGAGCCGCAACCTGATCGGCACGCTGTGGTATCAGCTCAATGCGCTCAGGAAGGGCGCCTCGCGGCCGGCCGGCGTGCCGCCGTCGAAGGTGGCCAGGCTCGGCGTGCTCGGCGCCGGCATGATGGGCGCGGGCATCGCCTGCGTGTCGGCCCAGGCCGGCATCGAGGTCGTGCTGCTCGACACCACGGTCGAGCTCGCCGACCAGGGCAAGGCGCAGGCCCAGGCCCGGCTCGACAAGGCGGTCAAGAAGGGCCGCACGACGCCCGCGCAGCGCGACGCGCTGCTCGCGCGCATCCGCCCGACTGCGGCCTACGCCGACCTCGCCGGCTGCGACCTGGTGATCGAGGCGGTGTTCGAGGACCGCGCGGTCAAGGCCGCGGTGACCCGGCAGGCCGAAGCCGTGCTCGGCGCCGACGCCGTCTTTGCCAGCAACACCTCGACGCTGCCGATCGGCGGGCTCGCGCAGGCCAGCGTGCGGCCGCGCAACTTCATCGGGCTGCATTTCTTCAGCCCGGTCGACCAGATGCCGCTGGTCGAGATCATCGTCGGCCGCGAGACCGCCGACGAGACGCTGGCACGCGGCTTCGACTACGTGCAGCAGATCGGCAAGACGCCGATCGTCGTCAACGACAGCCGCGGCTTCTATACCAGCCGGGTGTTTGCGACCTACGTGATGGAGGGCATCGCGATGCTGCTCGAGGGCGTGCACCCGCGCCACATCGAGCAGGCCGGGCTGCAGGCGGGCATGCCGATGCCGCCGCTGGCGCTGCAAGACGAGGTCAGCCTGAGCCTGTCGCTGCACGTCATCGAGCAGACCCGCAAGGACCTCGAGGCCGAGGGCCGCACCTACCGGCCGCACCCGGCCGAGGCGGTCATCCGCCGGCTGTGCGAGGCCGGCCGCGTCGGCAGGAAGGCCGGGCGCGGCTTCTACGACTGGGGCGACGACGGCCGGCGGCTGTGGCCCGGCCTGCGTGAGTGGTACCCGCCGGCGGCCGCGCAACCCGCGCAGCGCGAGCTGATCGACCGCCTGCTGGTCGTGCAGGCCAACGAGGCCGCGCGCTGCCTCGACGAGGGCGTGCTGCGCTCGGTCGCCGACGGCAACGTCGGCTCGATCCTCGGCTGGGGCTTCGCGCCGTTCCACGGCGGCGCATTGCAGTACATCGACGCGGTCGGCGTGCCGCGCTTCGTCGAGCGTGCACGCGCGCTGGCCGCGCGCCACGGGCCGCGCTTCGAGCCTGCGGCCAACCTCGTGCGGCTGGCGGCCAGCGGCGCGCGCCTGGGCGCTTGATGGCCGACGACGGCGTGCGCGTCGCGCTGCTGACGCAGCACGGCAAGGAGCGCGCGATCGCGCCGGTGCTCGAGCCCGCGCTGGGCTGGCGGATCGAGCGCGTCGAGGGCTTCGACACCGACCGGCTCGGCACCTTCACGCGCGAGGTTGCGCGCGCCGGCACGCAGCTCGACGCCGCGCGCCGCAAGGCACGCATCGGCATGGCGCTGTCGGGGCTGCAGCGCGGGCTCGGCAGCGAGGGCAGCTTCGGGCCCGACCCGGCGACGGGTCTGCTGCCGTGGAACGTCGAGCTGCTGGTCTACCTCGACGACGCGCTCGGCATCGAGCTCGTCGGGCTGGCGCAGGGCCGCGCGGCGAGCGCGCAGCGCAGCGTCGACGACTGGGCCGCGGTCGAGGCCTTCGCGCGCAGCGTCGGCTTCCCCGCCCACCAGCTCGTTCTCAGGCCCGCGGGCCCGGACGATGCGCGAATCCGCAAGGGTCTTGCCGACTGGCCGGCGCTGCAGGCGGCCTGGGCCGGCGCTGCCGCCGAGGCCGCCGACGGCCGCGTCTGTGTCGAGGTCGACCTGCGCGCACACGCCAACCCGACGCGCATGACCACGATCGCCCGCGCCGCCGAGGACCTCGCGCGCAAGCTGCAGAGCCGCTGCCCGGCCTGTGGCGTGCCGGGCTACGCGGTCGTCGAGCGCGTCGCCGGGCTGCCCTGCGCCGACTGCGGCGCGCCGACCCGCGAGCCGCGCGCCGAGGTCTACGCCTGCCTGCGCTGCGCGCGACGCGAGACGCGCGCGTGCAGCGACCGCGCGCACGCGGACCCCGCGCGCTGCGACCACTGCAACCCCTGACGTCGCCTGTCGCATCGTGCCGGCATGACCTGGGACCGCGATCGCATCGACCGCATCGACCGGTGCGAACGCTTCGACCGCCTCGATGCACTGCGCGGCTTTGCGATGCTGTGGATGGCGGCCTACCACTTCGCGTTCAACCTGAACTTTCTCGGCCTGCTCGAGCCGCGCCAGGACTTCCCGCAAGACCCGCTGTGGACGGCCCAGCGCACGGCGATCGTCGCGCTGTTCCTGTTCACTGCCGGCGCCGGGCAGGCGCTGGCGATGGCCGCCGGGCAGTCGAGCGCGCGCTTCTGGACGCGCTGGGCGCAGATCGCCGGCTGCGCGCTGCTGGTCTCGCTGGCCACGCTGCTGGTGCTGCCGCAGAGCTGGATCAGCTTCGGCGTGCTGCACGGCATCGCGCTGATGCTGCTGCTCGTGCGCGTGACTGCACCGCTGGGGCCGTGGCTGTGGCCGCTGGGGCTGGCCGCGCTGCTGCTGCCACTGCTGGTGCAGCACCCGTTCTTCGACACGCGCTGGACGAACTGGGTCGGGCTGGTCACGCACAAGCCGGTCACCGTCGACTATGTGCCGCTGCTGCCGTGGTTGGGCCTGATGCTCTGGGGCATGGCCGTCGGCCAGTGGCTGCTCGCCCGGCGGCACGCGCTGCTGGCCGGCGCGCTGCCGGGTGCGCTTGCGCCGCTGGCCGCGCTGGGGCGCTGGCCGCTGAGTTTCTACATGCTGCACCAGCCGCTGCTGATCGGCGCCATCCTGACCTGGGTCTGGCTCGCAGCGTGAATTGCGTCACGCCGCAGCGGCTGGCGTGGCTGCGGCTGGCGCTCAAGTCGCCGCAGCGAAGTCCGAAGACCCAATCATCCCGTCCTGAATCGCGGGGGGTTTCATGTTCTTCACGATCGCGCCGCCGACACCCACCGGACTGGCCCTCAAGCCGGTCGCACGGGCCAGCCGGACCGTCGCCGCGGTTGGCGCAGTGACCGCCGCGACGGCGGCCCGCCAGGCGCTCGCCGACGAGCGCCCGACCCGCCCGCTGACCCCGCTGGCGATGTCGCTGCACCTGATGCGCGTGCCAGCCTCGCGGCTGGCCGACGCCTACGCCGAGCTGAAGGCGATCGACGCGCAGGACGGCGCCGGGCCAGGCTCGGCGACGCGGGCGCCGCTGCACCTGCGGGCGTAGCGCGCGGGGGCGCCGCCGCCCTCACCGCCGAGCGCGCAGACCAGCAGCGCCAGCGGCCGCGCCGGCGCGGCTGCGCCTTCACTCGACACGGATGCCGGCTTCCTGGATGAAGCGCCCGAGGCGCACGCGGTCGGCGCTCATGCGGTCGACGAAGGCCTGGCGGCTCAGCGGCAGCGGCTCGGCGCCCAGGCCGCGGATGGCGGTCTGGACCGCGGGCACGGTCAGCGTGCGCGTGATCTCCTCGTGCAGCCGCGCCAGCAGCGCCGGCGGTGTCGCGCTGGGCACGTAGATGCCAAACAGCGTGTCGGCGTCGAAGCCGGGGAAGCCCGACTCGGCCAGCGTCGGCGTGTTGGGCACCTGCGCCGAGCGCACCGGGCTGGCCACCGCCAGCAGCCGCAGCCGGCCCGCGGCGGCGTGCGGCAGCCCGGGGCCGGAGTCGAACATGAAGTGGATCTGCCCGCCCAGCAGGTCGGTCAGCGCCGGCGCCGCGCCGCGGTAGGGCACATGCGTGGCCTGCACGCCGGCCTGGCGCAGGAACATCTCGCCGGCCAGGTGCGGCGAGCTGCCCAGCCCGGGCGAGCCGTAGCTCAGCCGCCCGGGGTTGGCGCGCAGGTGCGCCACCAGCTCGGCCACGCTGTTGACCGGCACTGCCGGGTGCGTCATCAGGAAGACCGACAGCCGCGCCACCGCGGCCACCGGGGTGACGTCGCGCTCGGCGTCGAACGGCATCTGGCGAAACAGGAAGGGGTTGGAGATCATCGTGCTGCCCGGGCTGAACAGCAGCGTGTAGCCGTCGGCCGGGGCCTTGGCGGCCTCGGCCGCGCCGATGTTGCCGGCCGCGCCGGCGCGGTTCTCGACCACGACCTGCTGGCGCAGCGCCTCGGCCAGCGCCTGCGCGACCGGGCGCGCGGCCACGTCGGAGCTGCCCCCGGGCGGGAAGTTGACGACCATGCGTATCGGCCGCGAGGGCCAGGCCTGGGCCAGCGCCGGCAGCCAAGCTGCGCTCGAGGCCAGACCGGCGCCGAGGGCGAGCACGCGGCGGCGGCGCAGTGGGCGGGGAGTAGCGGTCATGTCGGTCTCCTGGTTTGTGGTGAGCAAGGCACGGCAGCCAATGTAGCCCGAAGGCGCGGTCAGGCCCTCATCGGGTTTGCAGCAGGTTCAGCAGCGGCCGGCGCAGCGCGTGCAGCCAGCGCTCGGGCCAGCGCGGGTGGCGCACGAGCTCGGCACGGTAGAACGACGGGCACAGCGTGGCCGCGTGCGCATTGGCCCCGCACAGGCCGCAGCCGACGCAGCCGTCGATCACGGTGGCCACCGGGTCGAGCTTGAGCGGGTCGGGGTTGTCCTTGAGCGTGAGGGTCGGGCAGCCCGAGAGCCGGATGCAGGCATGGTCGCCGCTGCAGACGTCCTCGTCGACGCCGTACTTGACGCGCACGACGCGCTGCCTGCGGCGCAGGCGCTCGGCGATCCAGGGCCGGATGCGGCGCTGGCGCTCGAGCTGGCACTCGCCCTCGGCGATGACGACCTTGAGCCCGGGAAAACCGGTGGTCAGCGCCTCCTCGAGGGTGCGGCGCATCGCGTCGACCTCGTAGGTGTGCACCGTGCGCAGCCAGCGCACGCCCAGGCACCTGAGCGTGGCCTCGATGGTCTGGTTCTGGTGCGTCAGGCTCTGGTGCGGCAGCCCGGCCGCGGTCGCCGCGGCCTTGGCCGAGTCGTCGGGGGTCGAGAGGATGTCCTGCGTGCCGGTGGCCGAGGTGTAGCCGTTCTTCATGATCAGCAGCACCGCGTCGTCGCCGTTGAACAGCGCGCTCTGCACCCCGGTCAGCAGGCCGTTGTGCCAGAAGCCGCCGTCGCCCATGATCGCGATCGGGCGCCGGCGCATCATCGGGCTCACGCCGGCCCGGCTGGCCAGGCTCATGCCGTAGCCGAGGATCGAGTGGCCCGAGTGGAACGGCTCGAAGGTCGCCAGCGCATGGCAGCCGATGTCGGCGGCCACGTGGACCGCGCCGACCTCCTGCTGCGCGAGCTTGAGCGCCGAGAACACCGGCCGTTCGGGGCAGCCGACGCAGAAGCCCGGCGGGCGCGCCGGCAGCGGCCCCGCGGCCTGCGCGATGTCGTCGCGCCGCCCGCGGTTGCCGGCCAGCCAGGCCCGCGCCGCGGCCAGGTCGAGCTGCGGCAGGTGGCGCGCGGCAAAGTCCAGCAGGCCCTGCGCGAGGACCTCGACCGTGTACTCGCCGGCCGCCGGCCACAGGTCCTTGCCGTGCACCGGGGTGGCCACGTCGGCGCGGCGCAGCGCAGCGAGGATGTCCTTCTCGATGTACTCGGGGCTGCCCTCCTCGAGCACGCCGACCGCGCGCCGCCCGGCGCAGAACGCGACGATCTCCTCGGGCACCAGCGGGAAGGTCACGTTGAGCACCAGCAGCGGCACGCGGCTCGCGCCATACGCGTCGGCCAGCCCGAGCTGCTGCAGGGCGCGCACCGTCGCGTTGTACAGCCCGCCCTGCACGATCAGGCCGAGCTCGGCGAACTCGCCGTCGACCTGCTCGTTGAGCCGGTGCGCGGTGATGTAGCGCTGGGCCGCCGGGATGCGCTGCTCGAGCTTGAGCTTCTCGTGGCGGAAGGTCACCGGCGGGTGCGCCAGCCGCATGTAGTCGAAGGCCGCGGGCTCGTCGAAGGGCCGGCGCGTCGAGTGCGCCGGCGCGACGTTGTCGGCGCACTCGAAGCGCCCGCGCAGATGGCAGGCGCGGATGCGCAGCTCGAGGATCGCCGGCATGTTCGAGGCCTCCGACAGCGCGAAGCCATGCTCGACCATGCGGACCATCGCCGGCAGGTCCGGACGCGGGTCGAGCAGCAGCAGCGTGCTCTTGGCCGCGTAGGCGTGGGTACGCTCCTGAACCACGCTGGCGCCCTCGCCGTAGTCCTCGCCGACGACGATCAGCGCGCCGCCAACGACCCCGGGCGAGGCCAGGTTGCTCAGCGCGTCGGCAGCGACGTTGGTGCCGACGATGCTCTTCCAGGTCACGCAGCCGCGCAGCGGGTAGTGCAGGCTTGCGCCGAGCATGGCCGCGGCCGAGGCCTCGTTGGCGCAGGCCTCGACGTGCACGCCCAGCGTGTCGAGGTAGGGACGGGCCTGGACCATGACGTCGAGCAGGTGCGACACCGGCGCGCCCTGGTAGCCGCCGACGTAGGCCACGCCCGACTGCAGCAGCGCCTTGGTGACAGCCAGGATGCCCTCGCCCTGGAAGGTCTGCCCGGCGCCCTTCCTGAGCTGCTCGATCTCTTCGGTGAACTGGACTTCCAATGCCGCCGCCCGTGTTGCCGACACCCACTGTAGGCGCCGGGGGTGGCGCCGTCCATGCGACGGGGGTTCTATTTACCATGCACACCATGCATATCGACGAGCTCGACCTCAACCTGCTGCACGTCTTTCGCGCCGTGCACGAAGCGCGCAACGTCAGCCGCGCCGCCGAGCGGCTG
>BBPE01002319.1_pt1 | contig 14633 bp, 14 predicted proteins | sample 1344301 | NCBI WGS metagenome assembly BBPE01 (sample SAMD00019089, study PRJDB2971) | groundwater metagenome | isolation source: The Cedars highly-alkaline
CTGTTGCTTTTGCCATTATTTTAAAAATAGAAAGTTTTCAGGCAAAGAAAATTTTACCAATGTTAATTATTGTCGCTCTTTTAATGAATTTCAGCTTGGTTTTTATAGGAATGTTAATTGATGTTACTAATATTGTTTTTTCTACATTTTTGCCGCCCATAGGAGGAGGTTTATGGTGGGAATTTATAAGTCCTTTTATTGGGAGCGCCGTGGTTTCTATAATAGCCCAAGGAGCAGCAATAGCTGGTGGCGCAAAGCTTGCTATGATTCCTTTTATAGGTCCAGCTATTCATCTTGGGTATCTTGTTGGATTCATACCCATTATCATTCCATCCATAATAACCGCTATTTTTCAAATAATTATATTTGTTATTTTAACGAAAATGTTTTTTCTTTATATTCTTATACTTGGCGCTCGGATATTTATTGTTCAGATATTAGCCATTTTATCTCCGCTTGCTTTTTTATGTTTAATTCTTCCTCAAACCAAAAAATATTGGGATATGTGGTCAAAATGGCTGATTGAATGGCTCTTTGTGGGAATATTTCTTTTGTTTTTTTTAAGATTAGGATTTCTTATTTTTGACTTATTCCGAGAAGAGCTTGGGATAGGAATTATCCCATGGGTTGGTAACCTTGGAGCATATTTTATGTTTTACCTGTTTGTTTCTATTTACCTTGGAGTAATAGCACTTCTTGCCAAACAGTTTATACCGGAAGCTGCTAATGCAGCAATTGGAGGGGTTACTGGCATAGCAAAGGCAATCATCACTGGAGGAGTGGGAGGAACAGTGGCTGGAAAATTTATGAAAAGTTATGGCTCTAAAATTGGACATGGGCTTGAGGATGTTGAAAAACATGGAAAAGGACTTGAAACAGAAGGTACAGATGCAACAACAGGGAAGGGCAAAAAAGGACCTGGAAATTTGGCTAAAAGAGTATGGGGAAGAGCAGAACAAAAAATAGCAAAGTTTATTCCAAAAAAGGTGTCAGCATTGGGAACAAGCATCGCTGCTAAAGGCGAGCAAGCGTCAAGATCAGAATTAGAAGAAGAGGAAAAAAGGATGAGTGCAATGAGCAAGGACGGAAGACTAAATATGGCAGAAACTGGAAACGAAACAGAGCAAGCCGCTGCTGTGCTGTCATGCATTAAAAAAGGAGAGAGCGAAGATGTTTTGCAAAAAATAGGAAAAGCGAAGCTGATAGAAATTCACAAGAGATTAAAGGCAACAGGAACAGGAGAGGAAAAACATATCGCTAGAGCCCTTCCTCATCTCCATAACGAATTTGGGATAACAGAAGAAGCAGACATTAAGGATCTGTATAAAAAAATTGCGATAAATCCAGAGTGTTTTAAAAACCTACATCCCAATGCCTTAAAAGATGAAGGAGAAAAAAAGATTCTTTTAGACGAGTTAGGGAAATCAGGAAACATTGGCGCGGCGCTTCAAAATAGTGACGCTGAAATAAAAGAACTAATTTTGAGCGGGTATGACAAAGAAATAGGGAGAACAGAAGAAGGATTTGAGAAGTTTGCTGAAAAGTATACCTCAACCGCAACCTATCTCGCCTGCACTTCTGCCCGTAGTACCGACACGGTCCGAGATGTTATCCATTTATCAGAAGAAAAAGCATCTGAAATACTTAGAAGGGTAGGAGAGCGCAATGCTCTGACGACAAAAGCGCAAGCCCCAGAATCAAAACCCAGCTTCGATATAACAGAAGAAGGATTAAAAGAGGCCCGGGCCATGGAAGAAAAAAGGATAAAAGAGAAAAAAACAAATAAAAGAGAAAGACCAAGAAAATAAAACACCATGCCAAAAGAATACACTACTGAACAATTTTGGAAATTATACGAAAAGCTTCCTGAAGAATTACAAAAAGCGATTTTTTCTATGGAAACAGCTGATAATATTTGGGACATCTGTGAAAGAAATAATATTAAAAAAGTTTCCAGTATTGCTAAATATGTTGGCAATGTTTTGGTCGGGGTTTTAGCGCCGGAAGATTTTCAAGAGACACTGGAAAAAGAATTAAAAATAGAAAAAGAACAAGCTAAAGAAACAAGCCGGGAAATTAACAGGTTTATCTTTTACCCAATAAAAGAGGCTTTGTGGCGATTATATCATCCCTCTCCATTAGACAAGCCCGAACCTGGTCCTTCTTCAACAGATAAAAAACCATTGACCAAAGAGCCGGAACCTGATAAACCAGACACTTACAGGGAGCAGGTTGATTGATGTCGGGGTCAAACCCCGACAGCCATTATGGAGTTTCAAATTCCCCAATTCATTGAACGTGAAACAAAAATAGTTGGACCTTTAACTATTAAACAATTTGGCTATATTGCTGCTGCCGGGGTTTGTTCTCTTGTTCTTTACTTTTATCTGGCGGAAAAAAATTTGGTTCTTTTTTTAATAATTACCATGATTTTGATAGGCAGCGCCCTGTCTTTGGCTTTTGTTCAAATTGAAGGACGATCTCTTCCCTCTGTCCTAATCAACTTCTTTTTCTTTTCCCTTTCGCCAAAAATTTTTCTCTGGAAAAGAAAAATTTTCCCGCCTAAAATTACAAAAGAAGAAAAAAAAGAAAAAACAGAAGAAGAGCCCTTGTTAAAAATCTCCAAAAAAAGCCATTTAGAAAAACTTTCCTTTCAGATTGAATCTCGGCCTACATAACTTTTTTCTTTTTTTGTCTTTTTGCTCTTTTTGGAAGAAACCATAAAAATGCCTTGGAATGCTTTCTATTACTAAAATAGCCGAGTTTAGTCAACGCCTTTTAATGACTAAACATTAATTAAAACATATGTCCAAAGTATCTACTCAGGATTTTTTACAAATTGACCAAATCAGAGAAGGAGTGATTGTTCTAAAAAATAAAGAATTACGGGGAATCTTAATGGTTTCTTCTATAAATTTTGCCTTGAAGTCCAACGAAGAGCAAGATATTTTGATTTATCAATTTCAGAATTTTTTGAATTCCTTAGATTTTCCCTGCCAAATTTTCATCCAATCGCGAAAATTAAATATTACCGGCTATCTTGAAAAATTAAAAGAACTGGAAACAAGACAAGTAAATGAACTTTTAAAAAATCAGACCGCTGATTATAGAGAGTTTATTGAAAAATTAGTTAAAAAAGGAACGATTATGTCTAAAAATTTTTTTGTTATTGTCCCTTTCTCTCTTTTACAAGTCCATGGACATAGTCCGACAAAGATAATCAAATCTTCTCGTTCCCCTGACATAAGCGAAGAAGATTTCCAGAGAGCCAAAAACCAACTCTGGCAAAGAATGGAATTTGTCGCTCTTGGACTCAAAAGATGCGGATTAAGGGCTGTTCCGTTAGTAACGCTTGAGGTCATTGAGCTTTTCTGGGGACTGCATCATCCCAAAGAAGCTGAAACAGGATATTATCCTGAAATCCCTCCGGAATTAATCGTTTAAGACATCAACAAGACAATTATGAAACTGCCTTTTTTCAAAAAAAAACAAGAAACAATTCCAGGAACAGCTTTTAATGTTGAGGCTATCAAAGCAACGGATATTATTGCCCCTTCTTCGCTTGAAATAACCCAGCACTATTTAAAAATCGGGGACAGGACCGCTAAAACCTTTTTTATCTTTTCCTATCCAAGATATCTCTCCAGCGCCTGGCTCTCGCCAATAATAAATTTAGACACACCAATGGATATTTCTTTTTTTGTTTTTCCCATTGACAGCGGAACAATTTTGAAACAACTAAGAAGAAGAGTCACTGAAGTTCAAGCTGAACTTGCGGAAAGGCAGGAAAAAGGGCTTATTCGCGACCCAGCCATGGAAATCGCTTTTCAAGACATAGAAACATTAAGGGGCCGCCTCCAAACTGCCCAGGAAAGAATGTTTAGATTTGGACTTTATCTCACCCTTTACGCTGACAACGAACAAGAAATAAAAAGCATTGAAACCGAACTCCGTTCAATTCTTGAGTCCAGGCTGATTTATTTAAAGCCAGCTCTTTATCAGCAAAGACAAGGATTTATTAGTTCTTCCCCTTATGGAACAGACCAGCTTCAAGTCTATACCACATTGAATACCGAGCCATTATCAAGCGCCTTCCCTTTTATTTCTTTTGATTTAAGCTCTAATGAAGGAATTTTATACGGCATTAACCTGCACAACAGTTCTTTGGTCCTGTTTGACCGTTTCAGTTTAGAAAACGCGAATTTAATCGTATTCGCAAAATCAGGTTCTGGTAAAAGTTTTGCTATAAAATTAGAAGTTCTTCGCTTGCTTATGGTTGAATTAGAAGTAATTATTCTTGACCCGGAAAATGAATACAAGCCCCTGGCAGAATCAGTTGACGGCTCTTTCTTTAACATCTCTTTAGCTTCGCCTCACCACCTTAACCCGTTTGATCTGCCCTTGCCAAAACAAGACGAATTAGTTAAAGATGTTCTTCGTTCAAACATCATTAACTTGGTTGGATTGTTAAGAATTATGCTTGGCGGCCTTACCCCGGAAGAAGACGCGATTATGGACAGAGCCCTAACTGAAACTTACGCCGCTAAAGATATCACGGCCGAGACTGATCCTGGTCTCTGGGACAAAAATGTTCCTTTAATGTCAGACCTGGAAGCGGTTTTGCAAGGAATGGAAGGAACAGACGCTTTAGTCAGAAGATTAAGAAAATTCACTAAGGGAACTTACGCTGACTTTTTTAATCAAAAAACCAATATTTCAACTGACAAACAACTTGTTGTTTTCGGTATAAGAGATGTGGAAGACGAGCTCCGGCCAATGGCAATGTTTACTATTATGAGGCATATTTGGAATAAAGTTAAATCAGAATTCAAAAAAAGAGTTTTGGTGGTTGACGAAGCCTGGTGGCTGATGAGAAATGAAGACAGCGCTTCTTTTCTTTTTGGCCTTTGTAAAAGAGGAAGGAAATACGGGCTAGGAGTAACCACTATCACCCAGGATGTCGGAGATTTTATGCGGTCTGCTTACGGACAGCCAATTATTACCAACTCTTCTCTGCAGTTTTTAATGAAGCAGTCGCCTGCCACAATTAAGGTAGTTAAGGAAACTTTCAACCTAACTGAAAGAGAAAAAAACCTCTTATTAGAGGTTGGAGTCGGGGAAGGGCTTTTCTTCGCCGGACAAAAACATGTTGCGATTAAAGCTATCGCTTCTCCGTCTGAACACAAAATAATTACAGGAAAAGATGTTTAAGGAATGTGAGTTCTATTCCACACTCCTAAGACCAACAACCACCCTTCTTTCAAAGTCTTCTCCAATGCTCTCGGTAAACACCTCTGTCCTTTCAGCCAGCGCTAAATGAATAATCCTTCTCTCGTAAGCTGACATCGGAAAAAGAGTTTTTGTTTTCTGGGATAGAATTACCTGCTCGGCCGTATTTTCAGCCAACTCTTTTAGATACTCAATTTTTTTCTTTTTATAATCATTAATATCAAGGTCAACAAAAAAACAGGCTTGTTCCGGTTCATCTCTGTTAATAATTTTTTTCCTTAATAGCGCCCTTAAAAGATGCTGAATTCCAAGCAAGACCTGTCCTCTTTCGCCAATTAAGATTTTAGGGTCTTCGCTTGTTGTTTTAACAAAAATTATCCGGCTATCTTCTGTTAAAGATTCAATTTTCACTTCAAATCCGGTTTTTTTAAAAAACTCTTCAATGGTTTTTTTTATTTTTTTTAATTCGTCTTGATTAAACATATTGTCATCTTAAACGGTTTTTTCAAGTTCAGGTTTTTCTTTACCAAGCACTAAATATTGTTGTCCAATGGCAAACAAAGAAGTAATTGTCCAATAAAGGCCAATCGCTGAAGGCAATCCTAATAAAATAAAAACTGTAAAAACCGGAATAAAGTAAAGCATTTGTTTTTGCATTGTTTCTGAAAACGAAAATGTTTTTTCTTTCTTGCTCTCCTCCTTTTTTTTCTTAGGCATAAGCATTTTTGTCTGAAAAAACTGAGTTATTCCAGCTAAAAGCGCTAAAAAAACACTGGGAAGAGACAGGTCAATTATTCCCAAAAAAAAAGTGTTAATTTGCCCGGGAAAAGGAACAAAATTATAAAGATGATAAATCAGCTGCTCCTGGCTAAATCCTATTTTAAAAACTTGAAAAAGACCGATTAAAATTGGTATCTGGAGAAGGAGCGGAACACACCCCCCGAAAGGATTAATCTTTTCTCTCTGATAAAGCGCCATCATCTCTCTCGCCTGTTTCTCTTTGTCTTTTTTATACTTTTCCTGGATTTCTTTTATCTTGGGTTGAATTTCCGATAAGGACTTCTGGGCTTTAATCGATTTTACCATCAAAGGATAAAGCATAACTCGGAGCATAACAGTCAAAACAATCACTGCCACCCCAAAATCCTGTCCAGGCAGATATTGGTATAATAAAATTAAGGCGTTAAATAAGGGTTGATATATTATTGTGTTAAAAGCATTGATAAAAAAATCCATATTTACCGGTTCAGCCCGTTAAATCTATCCCTCCTTGATTCCAAGGGCCGCATTTTAATATTCTTTTAATTCCTTTCCAGCCACCTTTGATTATCCCGTGTTTTTTAATCGCCTGATAACTATATTCAGAACATTTTGGATAAAACCGACAGTTAAATCCCATATTTGGGGAAATAAATATTTGATAAAATTTAATAAGTTTTAGAGTTATATTTTTAAACATTTTATTTTTTATTTAAGATTTTTGCCAGAACAAAAAGATTATTTATTATTCTTCCCATCTCCTGAAAATCTTTTGTTTCCAATCCAGGAACAGCTATTAGTAAAATGTCCGCGTTTCTGGTTATCTTTTTTAGTCTTGCCCTTGTCAATTCCCGCAACCTCCTTTTAATTTGGTTCCTAACATTGCTTTTTTTTGAAACTTTTTTAGAAACAATAAATCCGAAGCGGGGATTGCCTAAAAAGTTTTCCGCTGTTTTCAAAACTAAAAATCCCTTATAAAACTTGGTCCCTTGTTTAAGAACCCTTTCAATTTCTTTTTCTTTTTTTATTCTGTTTTCTCTCGGCAACATACTACACTGTTAAGGCTTGTCTTTTTTTTCGCCGCCGCCTTTTCAAAACATTCTGGCCGGATTTTGTCCTTTTCCTTTTCAAAAACCCATGGGTTCTTTTTCTTTTTTTCTTTTTTGGTTTCCAGGTAATACTCATAAACACAGCATTCCAAAGATATCTTTTATTTTACTTCTTAAAACCAAAAAGTCAAATTGAGAATGAGCACAAAAGCAAAAAAAAGGGGTTTTATGAAATTCTCCACAACTTTCCCACTTTTTATTAACAAAAAACTTGCGTCCCCTATAATTTTGTTTTTATTTGAGATATGTTATACTGTTTAACAATGATTAAAGAAGAGCTCTGGCAAGCTGTTCTTGCCCAAATCCAATTAAACACTTCTCCTGCTAATTTTGCCACCTGGTTTAAGGACACTAAAATTATCTCTTGCGAAAAGGGCGAAGTCGTTGTTTCCACGCCTAATTCTTTTGCCAGAGAATGGCTGGAAAACAAATATGGAAAAACTATTTTAAAAATTTTGCGCAACCTAAATGAAGAAATTAAAAAAATTAAATATATTGTAGAAAAAGCCGAATTAAAAATTTTTAAGAAAAGCTTCTCCTCCATTCATACGGAAAAGCTTAATGGACAGCTTGAGTTTGAACAATTTACCACTGACAAAGAGACCAACCTTAATCAGAAATATACTTTTGAAAACTTTATCGTTGGGCCATTTAATGAATTAGCCCATGCAGCTGCCTGGGCAGTATCAAAAACCCCGGGCAGTGTTTACAACCCTCTTTTTATTTACAGCGAAGTTGGGCTGGGAAAAACTCATCTTTTGCAGGCAATAGGAAACGCAGTCATAAAAAGTTTTCCCGAAAAAAAAGTAAAATATGTTCCTGCGGAAAATTTTACTGCCGAGGTCATTTTTTCCATAAGAAACCACAACATTGAAAAGTTCAAGGCAAAATACCGGGCGATTGATGTTTTAATATTGGACGATGTTCATTTTTTAGCCGGCAAAGAAAAGACCCAAGAAGAGCTTTTTCACACTTTTAACGCCTTGTATGAGAAAAATAAACAGATTATCTTTTCTTCGGATTGTCCGCCAAAAGCTATTTCTTTTATGGCAGAAAGGCTTCGTTCTCGCTTTGAAGGGGGAATGGTCGGCGATATTAGTTATCCTGATTATGAAACCAGGATCGCTATTTTAAAAAACAAAAGCCAAGAAAAACAAGTCAATTTCCCGGACGAAATAATGGATTATATTGCTGCGAATGTCCAGAAAAACATCAGAGAACTTGAGGGCGCTTTAAATAAATTAACCGCTTTTTACAAGGCAAATAAACAAATCCCCAACATAGAAACAACAAAGACCCTGCTTAAAGCCCTGCTCTTTTCCCCTGAAAAGGCGATTAATTCAAAAAAAATAATCCAAACAGTGGCTGAGTTTTATGACCTGCGGACCAAAGACCTTTTGTCCGCGTCAAGAAAGAAAGAAATCGTTAAACCCCGCCAAATAGCAATGTTTTTATTAAGGGAAAAACTAAAAAGCTCTTATCCTTTTATTGGCAGAAAATTTGGCAACAAAGACCACACAACCGTTCTCTATGCTTGTGGGAAAATCCTTAAAGAGATAGAAAAAGAAAATAATGAAAACCTTGCCAATGAAATTAGCCTGATAAGACAACGTATTTCCTCTGGATAAGACAAGGATAACCCGGAGCGCTTATTTTTTCCACAGGATTTCAACTCTTGTTTAGGGCGCTGAAAAACACCTTATTTTAAGAAGAAATAAAACCTAATCCACAACAACAATAACAACAAATATTATTTAATATATTGCGTATTATTGCAAATGAAAATAACAATCTTAAAAGAAAAACTAAAAACCGGAATCAATATTGTTGAAAGGGCTGTTTCTAAGTCTTTAGGGTTGCCAATTTTGAACAATATCTTAATAGCCGCGGAGAAAAACTTTTTGAATTTAATCGCCACTGACCTGGAAATGGGAATAAAATGGCAGTCCTTGGCAAAAACCGAAGAAATAGGGAGAATTGCGGTTCCTTCCAGGGTTTTATCGAGTTTTGTTAATTTTTTGCCTGACAAACCAATAATTTTAGAAACAAAACAAACGAGCTTAAAGGTTATTTGCGGCAATTATCAAACTTTAATTAAAGGATTTAATCCGGAGGAATTCCCTCTTCTTCCGGTGATTTCTGCCGAAGAAAAAATTTCAGTTCAAAGCAATGTTTTTTGCCAGGGGTTAGGGATGGTTAATAATATTGCCAGTTATTCTTCCACTAAACCGGAAATCTCTGGTATCTATTTTTTATTTCAAAAAAACTTGATAACTCTGGTTGCGACAGACAGTTTTAGATTGGGGGAAAAAAAGATTTACCTAAGTCCCGGAGCAGTAAATCTTTCAAAGGACTATTCTTTTATTTTACCCCAGAGGACAGCCAAAGAGATTATTAATATTTTCGGGGAGAAACAAGGGGAGAAACAAAGGGAGAAACAAAGAGAGAAACAAGAGGGGCTATCTATTGTTTTTTCTCCAAACCAGGTCTTGTTTGAGAGCTCTTCTGCCCAGACAGCAGCAGCTTTTCCCCAAACCCCTCAAACGCAGATTGTTTCCCGTCTGATTGAAGGGGATTACCCTGCTTATCAGGAAATCATTCCTAAAAAATACAATGTTCGGCTATTTTTTCAAAAAAAAGAAATGATTAACCAAATAAAATTAGCTTCGCTTTTTAGCGGGAAAAACAATGAGGTTAAAATAAAAATAGATTCTTCTAAAAACCGCCTAGAAGTTTTTAGCCAGTCCCCTGAAACAGGAGAGCATTATGGTTTTTTACCTGTTAAAATTGAAGGCTCTTTCAAGGAAATTTCATTCAATTATCGCTTTCTTCTTGATGGGCTTTTATCTCTTGCATCTTCTTCTTTGGAAAAAGAAGACGAAGCAGTTTTAGAACTTAGCGGTCCGGAAAAGCCAGGGATTTTAAGGGCAAAAGGAGACGATAAATACCTTTATTTAGCGATGCCGATTAAGTCTTAGTTTCTTCCCAATGAATAATTTATAAGATCGCGGAAAATTGGCGCGGCTAATGTAAGACCCAGTCCCCTTCTCATAGGAGAGTTATTATTGTTCCCCACCCACACTCCAATAGCGATTGAATCAGTATAACCAACTGCCCAGGCATCACGAAAATCATCAGTTGTTCCGGTTTTTACCGAAACTGGGTATCCTTCAAAATACAGAGCAGATCTTTGCCCGAACACTGGCGCCCGAGCTTCATTATCAGCTAAAACATCGCTGATCAAGCGAGTAGTATCTATTCCTAAAACCCTTCTGGGGGTTTTTCTAGTTTCTTGGATAATATTTCCGTTATTGTTTCTAATTTTTAATATTTTAGAAGGGGCAACTCTTAATCCTTGCGTTGCAAAAACGCCATAAGCAGAAACCATATCTAAAAGCTGGACTTCTCCGCCGCCCAGAACCAAAGAAGGCACAGCTGGCAAGGGAGTGGTAATCCCCATGTTCCGGGCAAGTTTAATAGAGTTTTCTTTTCCGGCTAAATCAATAAAAGCTTTGACTGAGGGGATATTAAGAGATTGAGCTAAAGAGTCTCGCAAAGTTATTTCGCCTCGAAACCGGCCGTCAAAATTACGCGGAATAAATTCTCGGCCCCCCCAAACTCCGAAATTAGTTTTTTCATCAAGAACCACTGTCTGGTCGTTATACTCTTCTTGTTCAAAAACAGCGGCATAGACAAAAGGCTTGAAAGCTGATCCTGGTTGGCGGGGACGAAGAGTAATATTGGGATATGGCTCAAACAAGCAATTTATTCCCGGGCGACATCCTTCAGGGTAAGGGGCGCCAAACCAGTTTTTTGAGCCAACCATAGCTAAAATCTGGCCTGTATGAGGATCAATTGCCACTAAACCAGCGTTAAAAGCTCGGAAACGCTGGTTTCTTTCAGCTCCTTTGGTAATTGCTTTTTGAGCTGATTGCTGAAGATCCCAATTAATTGTAGTATAAACCTTAAACCCTGCTGTTCTTAAATATTCTTCGTTATATTTTGAAATTAACCACTGCTTTACCTCCATAACAAAATGAGGAGCTTTAATCGGAAAAATAGATCTGGCAAATTCTATTTTTTCTTGTTTGTATTTTTTTGCTTGTTCTGGAGAAAGATAGCCAACTTTATCCATTCTCCTAAGAACATGGTCTTTCCTGGCTAATAATTGGTCTAAGTTAGGTCCAAAAGGAAAAAGACGGCTTGGCGCTCTGATTAAGGCGGCTAAGATTGCGGCTTCAGGGACTGATATTTCAGAAACAGGTTTATTAAAAAATGATTGAGAAGCAGCTTCAACCCCGTAGAGATTGGGACCAAGCGGCACCTGGTTTAAATACCATTCTAAAATCTGCTCTTTTGAATATCTTCTTTCTAGTTCCAAAGAGAGAATAATTTCTCTTATCTTTCTTTCCGGGCTTCTTTCCAGTGTTAAAAAGGTTGACCTAATAAGCTGTTGAGTAATAGTAGACGCTCCTTGGACCACTCTCCCGGCTCTTAAATTAACCCAGAAAGACCTGGCAATTCCCCTGATATCAACTCCCGGGTGTTGCCAAAAATTAGCGTCTTCTGTCGCGACCACCGCTTGTTTTAAGTGTTCAGGGATTTTTTCTAAAGGGACAGGGATTCTTCGGTGTTCAGCGAAAAGTTCATATAAAAGAATATTACCTGTTCTATCGTAAATTCTGGTTGGCTGGATTAGCTTTCTTTGTTCAAATCTTTCTGGCCTTGGAAGGCCCTTGGCGTAATAAGCGAAAATAAGCCCTACTCCCAATAATAAAAAAAGCATTCCCAAAATCAAGAACTTAAAAATCCCGGCTATTTTTTTCCAGTTGTTGTTTTTTTTATAAATTTTGCGAAAAAATTTTCTTTGAGCCATTTTTACTCCGTTAGATAGCAATTATTTGACAAGGGTTCACCTTATTTTATCAAAATTATTTGGTTTGTCAATTTAGCTGTTTTTGCTATAATGAAATTAAACAATAAAGAGATGACAAAAATAAGAGAAACAGAGAAACAAAAAAGAATTGAAGAAATCCTTACAAGAGGGGTGGAGGAAGTTATCAGTAAAGCCCTTCTGGCAGGGAAGTTAAAATCCAGGTCTAAATTAAGGATAAAATTTGGCATTGACCCGACCGGTTCAAAAATTCATATTGGCCGGGCTGTTCCGCTTTGGAAACTTAAAGCTTTTCAGGAATTAGGGCATCAGATTGTTTTAATTATAGGTGATTTTACCGGTCAAATCGGCGATGCTTCTGATAAACAGGCAATGAGAAAGCGTTTGTCTGAACAAGAAGCTAAAGAAAACCTTAAAAATTACGCTAAACAGATAGGCAGAATTTTAGATATGGATAAAGTTGAAATTCGTTATAACAGTGAATGGTTTAAAAAAATGAATATTAAGGACTTGCTTAATTTAGCGATGAATTTTACCGTTCAACAGATGATTCATCGTAGAAATTTTAAAGAGAGATGGGATAAGGGGAGTCCTATTGGCTTGCATGAAATAGATTATCCTCTATTGCAAGGATTTGATTCAAAGGCAGTTAAAGCAGATGTTGAAATAGGCGGCTTTGACCAGCTGTTTAACTTAAAAATAGGCCGGGAAATTCAGAAAATATTTAATCAAAAACCGCAAGATATTATGACCCTCAAAATGCTTCCTGGTCTTGATGGGCGTAAAATGTCAACCAGCTGGGGGAATGTCATCAATATAGCTGACAAGCCGAAAGAGCAATTTGGCAAAATAATGAGCATAAAAGATGAGTTGATTTTAAGCTATCTTGAGCTTTGTACAAAAACGCCTTTGTCGGAAATAAAAGAGATAGAAGAAAAGCTGAAAGCAAAAAAAGTTAATCCTCGGGAAATAAAATTAAAACTATCCCGGGAAATTGTTTCTCTTTATCATGGCAAAAAACCGGCTTTTGAAGCAGAGCAAGAATTTGAAAGAGTTTTTAAGAGGAAAAAATTGCCTAGCCAGATTCTGGAGGCGCGAATTAAAGAAAAATCTTTAAACCTTCTTGATTTACTGAAAAAAACAAAGATAGCTTCTTCAAAGGCAGAAGCTAAAAGATTGATTTTACAATCCGGAATAAAAATTGACAAAGAGATTCAAAAAGACTGGCGCAGGAGAATCAAAATAAAAAAAGGGATGATAATCCAGGCAGGCAAGAGAAGGTTTTCAAGATTGATTTGACGCAAACAAAAAACCCGCCAGAACCATTCTAGCGGGGTTTTTGTTTTATAGGTCTTATTCTTCGTCCTTTTCTTCTTCTTCTGGTGTTTCTTCAGAATCTTCTTTTTCGTCATCGTTTGTGTCTTTATCATCGTCAAGCTGTCCAATAAAAGGGTTTAGAAATTTATTTTCGTAAAGCATATTTTATAATTTTTTAATTAATAATTGTTTTGTTTCTGATTTTTTCGTTTCCAAATCCGAAGGACTTGGAAGATTATTCGACCTTTCCCCCTTAGGTTCTGTTTCTCTGTTCAGGGGTCTATCCAGCATTATATTTACTTAAAAAATCTTGTCAAGGGCTTAGAGGCGCAAAATCCCTAAACTTTGAAATCCTTCCCTTCCCTTAAACAATCAAATTCTTTAGATGCCCAATTTAAGCGGTATATATCCCATCTTTTATTTAATCTGCGAATCCAAATTTCGTAAAAAGTTTTTTTGCCTATTATTACCACCATTTTATTTTTCATTATTCTATTCCTCTCCTCTTTAGAGACAATGCTTTTTAAGGGGGAACAAGAGCGAGAAGCCTTAACTTGGATATATCTTGCCTCTACTATTTGGTTTGTTAAGGGACTTCCCTTAAGGGCAAAAATATCAAATATGCCCCTGGACCGCGGAGAACGGTAAATAACTTGAAACCCCATTTTCTTCAAAATAGAGACTGCTTGATATTCAAATTTACGGCCCTTTATGTAAAGACAGCCTCTTTTTAGCAAACATTTTTTATTCATAAATAAAGCTCACACTCCCAAGTTAGAATAAATTTTCTGAACAGCGTCATTTTCATTCAGGGCTTCAAAGAGCTTTTGACAGATTATCTTTTCTTGTTCTGGTATTTCAATGCTTTGTTTGGCTATCCAGGATAAAGAATCTGATTTTGGGTCAATTTTTCTTTCAAACATCCACTTGACCGAGCCGGGACTGGTTAATTTTCCCTGGTAATGGTTTAAGATTTGCTTTATTTCTCCTGTTGTCCGAGTTCTATTATCAGTGATTCCTTCAATTATAATTGCTATTCCGCCGGGCCCATAGGACTCAAAAACTATATTTTCTAAAGCGCCTTCTTTTAATTCGCCGGTTCCTTTTTTGATAGCTCTCTCAATATTGTCTTTTGGCAAATTCCATTGCTTGGCTTTCTCAATAACTAAACGTAATTTTGGGTTAGTTTCAGGGTCTTTGCCTTTTTCCTTTGCCGCCATTGAAATTTCCCGAGAGAGCTTTGAGAAGACCTTTCCTCTTTTTTGGTCTGCTGCTTGTTTTTTATGTTTGATTGTGCTGAAATGCGAATGTCCGCTCATATAGTT
>BBPE01001849.1_pt2 | contig 14597 bp, 10 predicted proteins | sample 1344301 | NCBI WGS metagenome assembly BBPE01 (sample SAMD00019089, study PRJDB2971) | groundwater metagenome | isolation source: The Cedars highly-alkaline
GCGCCGCTTTGTACGGGAAAACTGGCTCGGCTTGCCGATGTGTCCAATAATACGATAATCAACATAGAAGCGGGCAAACAACAAAATCCGACGGTAGAAACGCTGAAAAAAATTGCGAAAGCGTTAAATATTCCAATTGAAGATTCAATCAAATAAACCAATGAAAGATAAAACACTAAAACAACGAGCACCAAGAAATAGAACTATCACATTGAGCGATAGTGATATTTCCAATTTTAAAAAACGGCTGATAAAAATAAATAAACCTATTTCTCTTGAAGAAGTCGAAAATAAAACTATACATCAGGATATTTTTGAGGCATTAAATTATTTACCGGATAGTTTTGTTGATTTAGTTTTTGTTGACCCACCCTATAACCTTAATAAAACTTTCAACCTTACCTCGTTTAAAGAAATGGAGTCAGAAAAATATGAGCAATGGCTTGATTCTTGGGTTGCTAAACTTATTCGGATACTGAAACCGCACGCCTCTGTTTATATTTGTGGTGATTGGAAATCATCAGGGGCAATTTTTAATGTAGCGAAAAAATACTTTAAGATACAAAATCGCATAACCTTTGAACGAGAAAAAGGACGCGGCGCAAAAAGTAATTGGAAAAATTGCTCCGAGGATATTTGGTTTTGCACACTTTCCGATAAATATCATTTCAATGTTGACGCTGTAAAAATGAAGCGTAAAGTTATAGCGCCATACAAAGACGAAAACGGAAAGCCGAAAGATTGGGAAGATAGCGACGCTGGGAAATATAGAATTACTCACCCATCAAATGTTTGGACAGATATTACAATTCCGTTTTGGTCAATGCCGGAAAATACTGACCACCCAACACAAAAACCAGAAAAATTGGTTGCTAAAGTTATTTTGGCCAGTTCAAAACCAAATGATATTGTTTTTGACCCGTTTCTTGGTTCGGGCACGACTTCGGTTGTCGCAAAAAAACTTGGTCGTCGGTATGTTGGCATAGAAGTTGATGAGTATTATTGTTGTTTTGCTGAAAAGCGATTAGATATAACAGAAAAAGAAAAAAACATACAAGGATACTCGGACGGTATATTTTGGGAACGCAATACACTTAACGAGCAAATGAACGGAAACGGAAAGAAAAATAAAGTCGAGCCAACAGCAGATTTATTTAATAATAAACTATTATGAAAAAGAAAAGTTTAATTTTTTATACAAACAAATATAAAGAAATCGCAGAAAAAATTAAAACTTTTTTGAATAACCAAAAAGATTTTCTTTCCGCGAGAACACAAAATAGTCCTCGCGCGGTTGGCGACGCTATTGAAAATATTATCGTAGAAAACTTTAAGGAAATACTTGGCGATTTAGTAAGCGAGTATTCATCGTCATTTGCGCGTCGCGCAATGGCCGACCTCGCCTTTACTGACAAAGACGGCTTTTACTATGTTGTTGATGTAAAAACACATAGATTAGATACGAAGTTTAACATGCCAAATTTGACTTCCGTTGAGCGACTATCAAGGTTCTATGAGGAAGATGTAAATTATTTTTCACTTTTGAAAATTGATTATCAAATTGAAGGCACAAAAGTCGTTATTAAACATATTGTTTTTGCACCTATAGAATTTTTTAACTGGAATTGTTTAACAATAGGCGCGCTCGGTTGGGGACAAATTCAAATTGCCAACGCAAATGTAGTAAATCTGGTCCCTAAAAATAGTCGTAAAAAGTGGATGTTGGACTTGTGCGATACGCTTTTGGAATTTTACCCAAAAGAGATTGGCAAAATTACAGAACGAATTGATCACTTTAAGAAAATTAGAAAATTCTGGGAAAAGAAGAAGGATTAAGCGTAAAAAATTTGACAAAGTTTTAGATAAGAGTTATAATTATAGAAAGCAGACGAGAAAACTCATTCCCTTTTAGAGGTGTGGATAAAATTCTGCGACTTTGCTTTTCTGTCTAAATATGTTATCGTATATTGTGTCTTTCCGGGCAGACAAAGAGAAGCAATTAACTTAGTTAGCCTTGTATCTGACGCAAAGCCAATAAGATATTAAAATAAGACTCATTGGGACAGGAACTATCCGAATTCTTGCTACGAGGAGATGCCGCAGGTCATCATAAAACCAAAAATCTTTATTCCTTATGAATAGAGTAGTTAACTACCAAAGATAAATCCTAAAAGTCTTTTTACTTAAAGGCTTTTTATGTCTTATTTATAAAGACAGGGCATTATTCTTTGCGCCCCGAGTTTTAGAAGTGGTCACGCGTATGAACACAACAAAAACAAAGCTTTTTGCCAGGGAGAGCGTTTCTCTTTCCTTGCCTTATTTGTTGGCTTCTCAAAAAGAAAGATGGGAAATCTTTTGGAAAAAAGATCTAAAAAATCTTTTCCAAGAAATTTCTCCTATTCGCGATTATACAAACAAAGAAATGGAGCTTTGGTTTTTAGATTATAGGCTTGAAAAACCAAGATATAAAAACGATATGGAAGCGCGGATAAACAACGATTCCTATGAAGCAACTTTAAGAGCAAGAGTAAGGTTGAATAATCTAAAAACTAAAAAAACCAAAGAGCAAGAGATTTTTTTAACTGATTTCCCCTTGATGACTGAAAGGGGAACTTTTATTATTAACGGAGTGGAAAGAGTCGCTATTTCTCAATTAATCCGTTCACCGGGAGTTTTTTTTACCGCCCAAAGATTTGGCAATAAAAATTATTTTGGGGCAAAAATTATTCCCAACTGGGGAGCATGGCTTGAGATTGAAACAGATTCCTCGGGCATAATTGGGGTAAAAATTGACCGGAAAAGAAAAATAATGGCGACTACCCTGTTAAGGGCTTTTGGCGCTTCTGAAAATAAAGCAATAAAAGAATTATTTAAAGATGTTGATTTGGGTGAAATTAAATATATTGAAGAAACCCTAAAGAAAGATTTAACCAACAACCAGGACCAAGCTTTGGTAGAAATCTATCAAAGATTAAGGCCTGGAGACTTGGTAAGCCCAGACACTGCCAAAGAACTGATTAATAATATGTTTTTTAACTTTGAACGATATGATTTATCTAAAGTAGGAAGGTGGAGGATGCAACAACGTTTCACGACATTGTCAGCAAACAACAATGAAACAGAAATTACAACAGAAGACAGAGTATTGAAATTAGAAGATGTAATAGCGGTAATAAAAGAAATTATCCGGCTTAATAATACGCCGGGCGCCAAGCCTGATAAAATTGACCATCTGGGAAACCGAAGAGTCAGAACTTTAAATGAATTATTGCAAAATAGATTAAAAATTGGACTTGTAAGAATGAGCAGAATCATTAGAGACCGGATGTCGGTTTTACCTATTGAGGATTTAGCTCCGGGACAATTAATTAATCCCGGACCCTTTATATCCGTGGTTAAAGAATTCTTTACCTCTTCTCAAATATCCCAATTTATGGACAATGAAAATCCATTGGCTGAACTTGAACATAAAAGAAGATTGTCGGTTACTGGTCCGGGAGGGCTAAACAGAGACAGAGCTGGATTTGAAGTAAGAGATGTCCAACCTTCTTATTACGGCAAAATTTGCCCGATTCAGACCCCGGAAGGACCTAATGTCGGACTGGTCAGCCATCTGGCTTTATTCGCCAAAATTAATGATTTCGGTTTTCTGGAAACTCCTTATTTTAAAGTTAAAAACGGAAAAGTGTTGGCTGATGTCCAATACCTTAACGCTTATCAGGAAGAACAATTCAATATTGCCTCCGGGGCTATTCCTCTTAATAAAAAAGGCAAGATTATTCCCACTAAAGTTGAGGCCAGAATAAAGGGCGAGCCAGGATTCATTGAAAAAGATAAAATTGATTTTATTGATGTTTCTCCCCAACAATTTATTTCCGTTGCGACTTCTTGTATTCCTTTTTTGCAGCATAATGATTCTGCTCGAGCTTTAATGGCCTCAAATATGCAGCGTCAGGCAGTTCCTTTAATAAGGCCTGAACCCCCAATTGTTTCTACTGGAACAGAGGAAAAAGTAGCCAGAGATTCAGGCCAAGAAATTATCTCGGATATTGACGGCTATGTTATTAAAGTTGACGCAGAACATATTATTATTAACCCTTGGAAGGCTTCGTTTCCAACGGAATCAATGATTTATAATTTGAAAACTTTTATCCGCACCAATCAATGCACCTGTCTCCACCAGATTCCAATTGTAAAAAAAGGTCAAAGAATTAAAAAAGGCGATGTTTTAACAGACGGGGGAGCAATTTCTCAAAAAAGTCTTGCTTTGGGCCAAAATATTTTAGTCGCTTTCATGCCTTGGCGAGGAGGGAACTTTGAAGACGCGATTATTATTTCAGAAAGATTGGTTAAAGATGAATCCTATACTTCAATTTATATTGAAAAGTTTGAATGCGATGTCCGAGAAACAAAATTAGGACCGGAGCTTACCACTTGCGATATTCCCAATGTTTCAGAAGAAAAACTAAAAGATCTGGACGGAGAAGGAATTATCAGGGTAGGAGCTGAAGTTGAACAAAACGATATTTTAGTTGGTAAAATTTCACCAAAAGGAGAACAGGATTTAACAGCTGAAGAAAGGCTGTTAAAAGCGATTTTTGGAGAAAAAGCCCGCGAAATTAAAGATACCTCGCTTGTTATGGAACACGGAAAAAGAGGAAGAGTAGTTGGTGTGAAAATTTTTTCCCGGGAATTGGGACATAAATTAGAACCGGGCATAATAAAAAGAATCGAAGTTGAGGTGGCTCAAGCCAGAAAAATTATGGTTGGAGATAAGTTAGCCGGCCGCTACGGAAACAAAGGGGTAATTTCAAAGATTTTGCCTGTTGAAGAAATGCCATTTATGAAAGATGGTACGGCAGTTGATATAATTTTAAACCCGATAAGCGTAGTCTCCAGAATGAACCTTGGTCAAATTTTAGAAGCTCACCTGGGCTGGGCCGCAAAAAAATTAAAGTATCAGGCAATAACTCCGTCTTTATCCGGAGCAACCGAACAAGATATTAAAAAAGAACTAAAAGAGGCCGGGCTCCCGGAAGATGGAAAAATTACTTTATATGACGGCCAAACCGGATTAGCTTTTCAGAAAAAAATCACGGTTGGCTATATCTATATGATGAAATTAGCTCATATGGTTGAAGATAAAATTCATATGCGCTCAATCGGCCCCTACTCCTTAATCACCCAACAGCCATTAAGAGGAAAATCGCAACTTGGGGGGCAAAGATTTGGAGAAATGGAGGTTTGGGCGCTAGAAGGGTATGGAGCCGCTCACATTCTTCAGGAGATGTTAACCATAAAATCAGATGATATCTCTGGAAGAGTAACAACTTATGAATCAATATTAAAAGGAGAAGAGATTAAAAGTCCGAACCTGCCTGCTTCCTTTAACTTATTGGTAGCAGAATTGAAATCGCTTGGATTAAGCGTAGAAGTGAAGGAAAAACCAAAACAACAGAAATCTTAAATATGGAATATAGAATGTAGAATGTAGAATGTAGAATGTAGATAAAAGTTTTTTACCCTCTACCTTCTACTTTCTACCCTCTACTTTCTATATTATTTTACATCCTACAATTATGCGAGTCGCTGATATTAAATCAATAAGAATAAAACTGGCTTCGCCGGAAGATATATTAAGATGGTCTCACGGAGAGGTCTTAAAACCTGAAACTATTAATTATAGAACACAAAGGCCGGAAAAAGACGGGCTGTTTTGCGAGAGAATTTTCGGACCAACAAAAGATTACGAGTGCTACTGCGGCAAATATAAAAGAATTCGTTACAAAGGAGTAATTTGTGACCGGTGCGGCGTAGAAGTAACAAAAGCTCTTTCGCGGCGCGAAAGAATGGGCCACATTAAACTAGCTATGGCCTGCTCCCATATTTGGTTTTTAAGGGGCGTTCCTTCAACAATAGGCGCAATCCTGGATATTCCCGTGTCTCAGCTTGAAAAAATAATTTATTTCTCCGCCTATGTTATTACTGATGTCAACTTAGACATTAAGAAAAAAATCCTGGAAGAGATTGAGAAAGAATACAAAAGAAAAAACAAGGCGCTGCGTTCCCTGGACCAAGACGAGTCAAAGCAAAAGAATCTCAAAAATAAAAAAGCAAAAGCAAAAACCGAGTCAGAGAAGCTAAAAAAGGCTAAAAATAGAGCCCGAGAAGAAGTTTTAAGTCTAAAACCTTTAAAAATTCTTTCTGAAAATGAATATCATGATCTTTCTCTGAAATACGGGGCTGTTTTTGAAGTAGGAACCGGAGCTGAAACATTAAGAAAGCTTTGCACCAAAATTGACCTGGAAAAAGAAATAGCTAAACTAAAAAATGACAAAGAAAAAACCCAATCCCCGCGTAGCTCCCGCGATGATTATACGGAGCAATTCCTGTTAGATAAAAATTATCTAACAGAGCAAGCCCCGTTAGATAAAAATTATCTAACGGGGCAAGTCCTGGCTAAAAGAAAAATATTAGAAAGGATAAAACTTTTCCAGGGAATGTTAAAAGCTGAGATTAGACCAGAATGGGTATTTTTAACACTTTTACCAGTATCGCCTCCGGATTTAAGACCAATGGTGCAACTGGACGGCGGCCGGTATGCTTCTTCGGATTTAAACGACCTTTATCGCCGAGTAATTAATCGAAACAATCGATTAAAATATCTTTTAGAAATAGAAGCGCCTGAAGTTATTCTAAGGAATGAAAAAAGAATGCTCCAGGAAGCAGTAGACGCTCTCATTGACAACGAAGCCCGAAAAGGAACAATGACCACTGCCACGACCGGCGGAAAGCGAATGCTAAAATCTTTAGCTGACATCCTTAAAGGGAAACAGGGGCGATTCAGGCAGAACCTTTTAGGCAAACGAGTTGATTATTCCGGTCGGTCGGTAATTGTCGTTGGTCCGGAATTAAAACTTAACCAAGTCGGTCTCCCTAAAAAAATGGCTCTGGAACTTTTTAAGCCATTTATAATTAAAAAGATTTTGGAAAAAGAACTAGCTTATAATGTTCGAAGCGCCTCAAAATTAATTGAAGAAGGCATAGATGAGGTCTGGGCAATTTTAGAAGAAATAACAAAAGATAAAGTTGTTTTATTAAATCGGGCGCCAACCCTCCATCGGCTGGGTATTCAAGCTTTCTATCCGGTTTTAATTGAAGGAGAAGCCATTAAAATTCATCCCATGGTCTGTAAGGCTTTTAATGCTGATTTTGACGGAGATCAAATGGCGGTTCACCTGCCCCTTTCAACCATTGCCCAAAAAGAAGCTAGAGAAATTATGCTTTCCACGGCTAATTTTCTAAAACCGGCAACAGGTATTCCGGTTATTACTTTCCATCAAGACATTGCTCTTGGTTGTTATTATTTAACTAAAATTGAAGATGAAGCACTAAAACCAGAGAAATTTTTTACCAGTCCCGAAGAAGCGATGTTAGCTTATGAGTTTGGCGAAATTGACTTAAAAACCAAAATTAAAACGCGGCTGTCCCGACAAAATGTTAAACCGCTAAAACGCACGGATTTAATTGAAACTTCGGTTGGTCGGATTATTTTCAACCAAGCCCTGCCTTCAAACTACCCATTCCAGAATTCAGAAATAAAAATAAAAGACTTAGAAAGAATAAGCAGGGAAACTATTGAAAAATACCCTTTAGAAAAAACGCAAGATCTCTTAAATAAAATAAAACTATTAGGATTTGAATACGCCAGCCTGTCCGGAATATCCTGGGGAATGGATGATTTAATTATTCCCTTAGAAAAAACCAAAATTATAAAAGAAGCAGAAAAGGAAGTAGAAGAAATTGAAGGACACTTAAAAAAAGGATTTCTCTCAAGAGAAGAAAAAACTATTAAAGTAATTAAAATTTGGAATAAAGCAAAGTCCAAAATTGAAGAATTGATCCCGAAAACCTTGCCAAAAAATGGGCCAATTTATCAAATCATTGAATCAGGAGCAAAAGGATCCTGGGGTCCGTCGGTTCAAATGGCAGGTATGAAAGGTTTGGTTATTAATCCGACCGGTCAAATCATTGAAATGCCCATAAAAAACTCTTTTAAGCAGGGTTTTGATGTTTTAGAATATTTTATTTCCACTCATGGAACAAGAAAAGGACTGGCTGACACGGCGCTTCGAACTGCAGCTGCTGGATATCTCACCCGAAGACTGATAGATGTTGCCCATGAAATAATCATTACTACCAAAGATTGCGGAAACAAACAAGGAATTATCGTCCAAAGAAAAGATGCCGATGAAATTGGCCAGAATTTTATTCATAAAATTTCAGGAAGAATAAGCCTTGAAAACATAAAAGGGGTTTGCAAAAAAGGAGAAATTATTGATTGGGAAAAAGCTGATAAAATAGTCAGTCTTAATATCAAAGAGATAAAAATCGCCAGTCCGCTTACTTGTGAAGTAGTAAAAGGCCTTTGTCAAAAATGTTATGGTTGGGATATGGGAAAAAACAAAATAATAGAAATAGGACAGGCAGCCGGAATTGTGGCTGCTCAGTCAATTGGCGAACCAGGAACCCAACTAACAATGAGAACTTTCCATTCCGGGGGCGTTGCCGGAGAAAGTGATATTACCCTTGGCCTGCCTCGAGTTCAAGAGATTTTTGAAGCTAGAATACCGAAAGGAAAAGCTAAGATTTCCCAAGTCCGAGGAAAAATAATAGAAATAACTCCTGAAAGGGTAATAAAGATAAAACAAAAACGCAAAAAATTGCTGTCAGAAACAAAAAAGAATTGGAGGACTACTAAAAGTTTGTCTTCAATCTTAGAATATAAAATTCCGGAAAATATAGCAATTTTAGTAGAACCTAACCAAGAAATAGAAATAGGCCAGCAACTCTGCGAGGGTAATTTAGACTTAAAAGAATTATTTAAGTTGGTTGGGCTTGAACAAACTCAAAAATATATTATCAAAGAAGTCCAAAAAATTTATGTTTCCCAAGGGGTTTCACTTCATGACAAACACATAGAAACAATCTGCCGCCAAATGTTCTCTCGTTTAAAGATTGTTGTTTCCGAAGATTCTATTTTTAAACTTGGGGAAATTGTAGAAAAAGCGGAATTTTTAAGAGAGAACATTCAGCTCAAAAAAGAGAAAAAAAAGCCAGCCAAGGGTATTGTTCTTTTGCTTGGCATCTCTAAGGTCGCTTTAACCACTGAGAGCTTTCTTTCCGCTGCTTCTTTTCAGGAAACTTCTCGGGTTTTAATCAACGCTTCATTGAGAGGAAAAGAAGATAAACTCCACGGGCTTAAAGAAAATGTGATTATTGGAAAGCTTATTCCCGCAGGGACCGGCTTTACCCCGCTTAACTCCTAAGAAATGGCAAGAAAAAAACTCAAAAATAAAAAAACCAAAGGGATAAAAAAACCAAGCTTTTTTACTTTGCCGGGAGAAACAAGAAAAACGATTATTAGAATGGCAATTTTTATTGCCGCCATTATTATCATTTTAAGCTTCTTCAATTTGGCAGGATTAGCCGGACAAAAAATAACAGCTATTCTTGTTTTTCTAATCGGACGCACAACCTATCTCATTCCTTTAATTCTTATCTTCATAGCTTTAATTTCTCTAAAAACTCAATATACCAAATTCTTAGGTCCGATAATTTTAGCAATCATTATTTTGATAGTTGGGATAAGCGGCTTTTTGGAAAGTTTGATAATAACAAACATAGAAGACAAACAAGGGGGATTGATTGGTTTTGTTTTTAGTTGGCCTTTTATCCGATTTTTTGGAGATCTGGTTTCTCAAATTGTATTTGGCGGGCTAATTTTAATCGGAACCCTGATTCTCTGGCAGTTCTTAATCCCCTATCAGGGCAAAACAAAGGATAAACAAGAACTAAAAATAAAAACCGAGCAAGAAAAACCCTTAATCAGCCGATTGATAAAAAGAGTAATCAACAAAACGCAGGATTTCAAAATTAAACAAATTGCTCTCTTTTCTCCGACCAAATCATTGAAAATAAAAAGCAAAGAGATGACCGCTTCTCCAATAAAACCAACCATAAAAAGCGAATATCTTCTGCCGCCTTTAGATTTGCTGGAAGCGGAAAAAGGAAAACCAATGGCCGGAGATACTATTACCAATTCAGCTATCATCAAAAAAACTTTGGAGAATTTTGGATTAACAATAGAGATGTCAGAAATAAATATTGGCCCAACAGTTACTCAATATGCTCTGAAACCGGCTGAAGGGATTAAGCTTTCAAAAATTACCGCCCTTTCCAATAATCTTTCCTTGGCACTGGCAAGCCATCCGATTAGAATTGAAGCGCCTATTCCAGGCAAATCCCTGGTCGGGATTGAAATCCCAAATAGAGAAAGATGCCGGGTTAGATTAAAAGATTTAATTTCAAGCCCTAATTTTCAAAACTCTGCTTCTGTTCTAAGCTTTGTTTTGGGTAGAGATGTTTCCGGAAATCCCCTTTATGCCGACCTTGCCAAAATGCCCCATCTTTTAGTGGCAGGGTCTACGGGTACTGGTAAAACCATTTTTTTAAACTCTTTAATTTTAAGTTTGCTTTATCGAAACTCTCCGGAAACTTTAAGAATTATCTTAATTGACCCAAAAAGAGTGGAGTTTTCTACTTATCAAGAACTGCCTCATCTCTTAACCCCAGCTATTGTTGATTCTCAAAAATCAGTTAACGCCTTAAAATGGTTAACCTCTGAAATGGAAAGAAGGTTTGATGTTTTATCTGAAAATGGATCACGCGATATTCTCAGCTATAATACCAAAGTTTTACCAAAAACAAAAAAACCCATTCCTTATATTGTTTTAATTATTGATGAATTGGCAGATTTAATCGCGGCCAGAGGAAGGGAAATAGAGGCTGGCATTGTAAGGTTGGCCCAAATGGCCAGGGCGGTCGGCATTCATTTAGTTGTCGCTACCCAAAGACCGTCAGTAGAAGTAATTACCGGCTTAATTAAAGCGAACATTAGTTCCCGAATCACTTTTCAGGTTGCCTCTCAAATTGATTCAAGAACAATCTTGGATATGGCCGGGGCAGAAAAACTTTTAGGTTTAGGCGATATGCTTTTTGTTTCTGCTGAAACTGCAAAGCCCAAAAGAATTCAAGGAGCTTATATTTCAGAAAAGGAAATAAGAAATGTGGTTGATTGGATTAAATTAAAAGCGATAAAATCGACAATTGAAAGTTCTGACCCTTATCCGGGCGAAACCGATGACAAGGAATTGCCTAAAAATGATTTAGCTAAAGATCTTGAAACAAGCTTGGAATCCTTTGATTTTCATTCAACTAAATTTTCATCCGAAAAAGATGTTTTGTACGAAGAAGCAAAGAAAATAGTTATTGAAGCGAAAAAAGCTTCTGCCTCTCTGCTTCAAAGAAGATTAAGCATTGGCTACGCCCGAGCAGCCAGATTATTGGATATACTTGAGGAAAATGGAATAGTCGGACACGGACAAGGAGCTAAACCAAGAGAGGTCTATTTTGAAGATGATGTTAAAGGCAATGAAGAAGAGAATGGCTGGCAAAAAATATAATCAAATGTTAATATAAAAATATGTCAAAGAAAAAAGACTTACCATCTCAAGGGAAAGATCTCCAGGAAGCAATTACTGAAATCAAACAAAGATTTGGCGATGGCGCGATTATGAAATTAAAAGAAACAGAGGCAGTAGATGTTAATGTTATTCCTACGGGCTCTTTTTCCTTAGATTTAGCTTTGGGGGTAAGCGGTATTCCCCGGGGCAGAGTAATTGAGATTTTTGGCCCGGAGTCAAGCGGCAAGAGCACTTTGGCTTTACATATTTGCGCCGAAGCCCAAAAACAAGGAGGGGTGGCTGCTTTTGTTGACGCGGAACACGCCATGGACCCTGACTACGCTAAAAGAATCGGAGTTGATATTGATAATTTATTAATTTCCCAGCCAGATTCCGGAGAACAGGCATTACAGATTGTTGAGAGATTAATCAGGTCAGGGGAAATTGATGTCATCGTGGTTGATTCAGTGGCTGCTTTGGTTCCTCAGGCAGAAATTGACGGAGAAATAGGCGAATTTCAAATTGGCCTTCAGGCTAGAATTATGTCGCAAGCGCTCCGTAAACTTTCAAGCATTATTGCTAAGACAAAAACCGTAGTCATATTTCTGAATCAAACTAGAATGAAAATCGGAATTCGCTTCGGTAATCCCGAAACAACGCCCGGCGGTTTAGCTTTGAAATTTTACGCTTCGGTAAGGATTGATTTGAGAAGAATTGCTCAAATTAAACAAAAAGAAGAAATTATTGGTTCTAGGATTAAAGCGAAAATAGTAAAAAACAAAATCGCTCCTCCGTTTAAGGTGGCTGAATTTGATATTTTTTACAATGAGGGAATTTCTTTTTTTGGCGATGTTTTAAGCACCGGCTTAAAAACAGGGGTAATAAAAAAAGCCGGCTCTTGGCTCCAATTTGAAAATATTAAACTTGGACAGGGAACTGAAATCAGCAAAGAATTCTTAAGAAAGAATCCGGAAATTACAAAAAAAATTAAAGACTTATCAACGAGCAATTGAAGAGAGAATTCCTAAATACCGAGCTCTTTTAATAGCTCGGGCTAATTTTCTCTGATGACTGGAACAAGTTCCGGTTCTTTTTTTTGGTTTAATCTTTCCAGCTCCTGAAATAAACCTTCGCAGAACTTGGCTTTCCTTAAAATCAATCTCTTTAATATTGCTTTTACAAAAATAACAATCCATAGTTTTACAGAGGTATGTCCTTAATATCTATCTCCTCTTCTTCAATAACTGGAATATCTTCTTGTTCAGCTTGTTTTTCCGTCTCCTCTCCAGGAGGAACAACCTTTCCAGCTGTTCGGGGCCCTAATTGCAAACTTTGAGCAATAATTTCTGTCCGAGATCTCTTATTTCCGGAAGAATCCTGCCAAGTTCTTGTTTGGAGTCGGCCCTCAATCAAAACCAAAGAACCTTTATTTAAATATTGAGAAGCAATATCAGCTAATCTTCCAAAAAGAACAATATTATGAAATTCTGTTTGCTGTTGTTTTTGGCCGGATTTATCAGTAAAAAAATTAGTTGTTGCCATTCCAAAATTAACCACTGATTGCCCTGATGGAAGGCTTCTTGTTTCTGGATCACGAGTCAAACGACCAATTAAAATAACTTTATTAAAATTCACTCCTGTTAGAAGTCTGTCATTATATTAGTCAATTTTAGACAGCTTCATTATATTTTGTTAGTTACCCTATGATCCCACACTCCTATATATTGTCATCGACCTTTTTAAAATCGGCTTTAAATCTCTTCTAATATTCCTTCCAATTTTTTTTCTATTTCTTTTAATTTAACTTTCTTCTCTTCGGCTAAGGCAACCGGCAAAACAGGCTTTTTTAATCCTGTCAAGGGTTTCGGAAACATTTCTCTTGCTTTCTCTTTAAGCGGTTCTTGGGCTAATATCAAATAACGCAAAACTTGTTTTTCAGCTTTTATTTCTTTTTCTAAAAAAAGCAGGTTCTCGGGGTTTATTTGGAATTTCAAAACAAGCAAAAATACCTGGATCTGTTTTTTAACAGGACAAGACAGCTTATTTCTTAAAAAAAGACCTTTATTTTTCAAAACTCCTCCCTGTTTTTGGATTAAAAAGTTTATTTTCTCTTGAATTTTCTTAGCTTCCTGTTCAGGAATTTCTGAAGAAATAAGATAAGTTATTTCGTAGTGTTTCATGTGAATGTAACGAGAACGCAATTTTCGCTTTGCTCAACCTTGCTCATATTTTAAATTCTACAACATCGCCGTCTTCTACAACATACTCTTTTCCAGTTGTTAAGATTTGCCCTAATTCCCGCGCTTGTTTCCAGGAACCGGCTGCGATTAATTTCTGCGCGCTGATTACTTCGGCCCTAATAAATTTGGTTTCAAAATCAGAATGGACAATTCCACCAGCTACCGGCACTCTTAACCCTTTTTTTAACGTCCATGCCCTGGTTTCTTTCCCGCGAGTTATCGTGTAAAAAGTAATCAAACTAAGAATATCATAGCAACTTAAAATCATTTGGTCAAGCTTGGAAGCGATGCCCAATTCTTTTATTTCGGACTCTGACATCTCTGATATTTCTACTTCAAGCTTAAGATCAATAAACAAGGAACAGGGAAAAGAAAACATCTGTTTTAATTCTTGTTCATTGTTCTTTGTTCTTTGTTCATTAATGTTAAAGACATAGAGAATCGGCTTTTTGCTTAAAAGATTTTCTTTTTCTTTTGATTCTAAATCTTTCTTTTCCAGTTCGGTTTTAATTATTTCAATATCTTTTTCAAGACTTGCATTGCTCGCATTATCAAATGCTTTGACAACTTCAACCAGAGCGTCGCAATTTCTGATTTGGGCCAAGAACTGATTTCCCAAACCCTCGCCTTTATGAGCGTCTTTGACCAGGCCTGCAATATCAACAAACTCAATTACAGTCGGGGTTATTTTTTCCGGTTTAATAACTTGAGCAATTTTTTCTAATCTTTTATCAGGAACCGCCACTAGCCCGACATTGGGATGAATAGTGGTAAAAGGGTAGTCAGCAATACCCACAGGATTTTTAGTCAAAGCCTTAAATAGAGTTGATTT